>Ga0307378_10005228_pt1 | contig 18163 bp, 11 predicted proteins | sample UN1MG_FD_202238 | JGI IMG/M metagenome (GOLD analysis project Ga0307378, IMG submission 202238) | Soil microbial communities from Risofladan, Vaasa, Finland - UN-1 | ecosystem: Environmental > Terrestrial > Soil > Coastal area > Acid sulfate soil | place: Finland: Risofladan, Vaasa | collected... | reverse complement strand
ATCCATAAAGGAGTCCTGGTCCTGAGGAATCCCCTCGTTCCAGTATGTGTATACATAGGACCAGTTGGCGCTATAACCCGGAGAAAGAGTTAGCTGGTTCGTATATTCACACTTAAGTTCGCCGTTAATCCACATACGAACGATGCCGTCGCTCTCATGTAGCTTTATGTAAAATTCAATGCATTCCCACCGGTCGTTTTGTAAAGCATAAGGTGTTCCCACGTTTTGATACATATTCCAGCCGGGTGAGCAATTTTCACAATCCATCCTGGGCTCTCCGGAACTGGTTCCATAAACAGAAATGTAGCCCATGCCTCCCCGTTGAACCCGAAACATTTTCCATGCCTGTGGTCCACCCGCAACGCAAGCGCCGTTACTCCACGGTTCTTTTTGATATACATAGAAACGAACCCAGAATTGCCCGCCATAAGGTACATCGGTATAGTCGAAGTATCCATGGGCCTGACCATAACCTGTACTGCATTCGATAAAATGGAATTTGACCGACTGGCTCCCGGTGACGCTGCTCTCGTCGGAATATGTTGTGACTGTTCCAGCCTCACCAAAAGCATCCGCCCCTAGTGCCTGTGTGCCGGGAGTACCATCTTCAAACCCCATGGTTTTAGTCCAGGCCGAGGCTGTCTCCGTGACCAAGCCCAGCAACACAACAAAAGTCATTAAGAATAGTAATTTTTTACACATAATACTTTCTCCTTCTAATGAGTTAATTTTCCTCCTCCTGTCCGTTCAACCATTGAACAGAACGACAGGATAATTTTGCTTACATAATAAGTCCTCCTTAAAAAGTGTTAATGATTTGAAATTCTCCATTCGCTCATCGTTTAGCTCCGCTGCCAAACGATCATTTCGCTAATACACCAAAGATGCGCAAAACCCACCTTTTAATACAGTTGCCGCACATATTACCCTGTACAGGAAGTTCCGTGGATATTCCTCTGAAATTCCGCACATTCGCATTGTAATTCTATATACTCCCCCCCCCGGACTTTTGTCAAGTCTTTTTTTCGGATTTTTCAGAATAAAGGACGCGAAGTGTCGTTCGGAGGTTAAGTTAGAAGGAAAAGAACCGGGGAAGTTAGGTTTGTTTTAATAGATTGCCACGTCGCTACGCTCCTTCCCCTGTGGGACAGGTACCTATGGCAAAGGCGCAATGGCAGTTCAAATAAAAATCCGGTTGGAGGATGCGGCTTTGGTGAGAGTAAAGAACCGCATTGACAGGAAAGCTGCCTTTTTTAGGGCACACAGTGGGGCAATTATCGAATGGCGGCTGGTTGTAACGTCGGGGCGGGGAGCTTTTTGCCCCTAAAAAAAGGGGCAAATATGGCTATTTAGGCCGGATTTTGGTAAAATATAAGAATAAATTCGCAAAATTCCCAAAAAAAAGCGTTACCTTTTGCGGGTTCGATGGCACTTATATTCAGCAGATTGTTATGGAGAACAGAGACTGGATCGCAGAGGTGAGGAAAAGACGGCTGGTCGGCAAGGAGCAGATTGTTATGGAGAACAGAGATTGGGCGCAGAGTTCAGGCAGAGTCGGCCGGGTGAGAAGGACGAGAAGGAGTAGTTTTTTATAGAGAATGCGGACTATATAGTACTGGTCAGGCAGAGTCAGCTTGGCGACAAGGAATGCCTGAACCGGCTGGTCGAGGTGGCCAGGGAGCGTTTGCGCGTATATGTTTACCGTCTTGTGCTGGACGAGGAATCAACACAGGACATAGTTCAGGAGAGTATGCTGGAAATGTTTAAGATATTAGGGAAACTTAAAAAGGTTGAAATGTTCTGGTCGTGGCTTTACGGGATAGCACTTAACAAGGTGCATCGCCATTACCGAGACCAGCGACATTACCGACAAAGGCCGGGAGCGGAGAGTGGTTACGGCAGCGGGCAAGAAGGCGAACAAGAAGGGATAGAGAAGATATTAAGCCGGGAGCTGAGGCAGATAGTCAGTACGGCAATGGGTCAAATTAAGACGGAGCACCGTGCTATTTTGACGATGCGATGCTATGACGAAATGGCGTATTCGGAGATAGCCGAATCAATGGGGTGCAGCGAGTTCGCAGCGAAGATGCTGTTTCTTCGAGCGAAAAGGTCGCTGCAACGGCAGCTTTCGCGTCAGGGGCTGGGCAAGGGGACACTGTTGACGGCTTTAGTGCTTTTTGGAAAGATGACGGCGCCGAGCGAGGCGGCAGCTGCGAAGGTGACAGTAACAGCCGGGAGTTTGAAGGTAGGCGCGGCAACTTCGGCGGCGGTAATGGCGAGCAGCAAGGCAGTTATACTGCCCTTAGCGGCGGCCGGCGCTATTGGCGTGGGGGCAATTGTCGCAACAAGCGGGCCGGAAGGGAGTACGGCGGCGCCGGCGGAAAGAGAGGTAAGAATTTCCCAGACAGCGGACGTGGCAACAGAGGCGAATAAAACCATCGACGAATACTGGTATTACTATCCATCGAAGGCAGACGGGGCTGTGATGATGCGGCTTATGGAAGGCAGGCGTTGTACAGTGAGGCAGAACGAGTCGGGCAATTACTACTTTGATAAGAGAGACAATAATATTTACATCGAAAACTATCGGCCGTGGAACGAGGATTTGGGGGTATGGCGGCTGCCGACGGACAGTTTGAAGATGCGCGAATTTATTACTCAAATCGAGGGGCGGGGCTACGAGACGGAGTATGTGCCGGCCAAAGGGGACGGGCTTTTGGTGATAGCCAGGCGGGACACAGAGGGAAAGGGCGGTCATCTGAAGACGACATACCAGTACAATGTGCTTGACGAGGAGTATTTTCGATATAACCTGCCGGCCAGTGCAACAATCATTGACAACCGCGATGCGATGCATAAACGCGGCTGGACGTATTTTAGAATATCGGGGCAAGTTGACGGCCAAGAGGTCAGAGGCACCGGAAGAATACCTTTTGTTTATGCGGCCAGCCAGCAGCATTGGCCGTGGATTAAGGTGCGGATAGGCGGGGAGGAGTTTATTGATAAAGACTTCAGGGGCCTGGGGCGGCCGTGGATGGGGCTGCATACGATTGATATTGTGAGAAGAGATGCAGCGGAAAAGGAAATACCGTTCGAGACTGCACTGCGAGCCGGCGACAGTAAGGGACAGGTAATATTAGCCAAAGGAACCGGTAAGAGCATATATACCATCGATATGGAAAAAGATATCGTTGAGAGGATCGTACTTACAGGCGACAGAGAAGGACAGTTGGAGTTTGATTACCTTCAGGAGATTGGCGGGGAAAGAAGTGAATTTGCAGAGCCGCGGGGCAGGTACAGAACAAAAAGAGTGTCCAGCATTTTAGAGGCTGAATAGAAAATAAAAATAATGATACAAAGGGCAATAGAAAGAGAAACGAGAGGAGTTGTAATTATGAAGACGGAAAAAATGAGAAGAGCAATTTTGGTAATGTGTCTTGCTTTGGTTTCATGTGAGTTAGGCTTTGGTGAAACGCCAAGATACCGAATTATCGATCTTGGCACGTTGGACTGCTATGGACGTGTTTGGGCGATAAATGATAATGGTCAGATTGCGGGAGGATATGTACCCGGAGGTATAATGCATGCTGTGGTATGGGATCCGGTGTATGGTAAGATCGACCTTGGTCATCTGGGTAGTGGCGGCGGAAGCAGAGCTAACTATATTAATAATTCAGGCTATGCCGTCGGTGGTGCCTGGGCCGGTGATGATAATCATGCATTTATCTGGGATGACGTTAACGGCATGGTGGATCTGGGTACGCTGTATTTCAATGACTTATATTTTAGTGAGGCGTTTTGTATCAATGACGCAGGACAAGTGGTGGGAGGATCTTACACGGAGCAAGGTAGTCGTGCATTCTTGTGGGATAGTGTTAATGGTATGGTTAATTTAGGTACTCTCGGCGGCAGTAGCGGGGCCTACGGCATTAACAATTCCGGTCAGGTAGTGGGCTACACGGGCAGCCCAAATCATGCCTTCTTATGGGACAGCACTAACGGCATGATTGATTTGGGTACACTTGGCGGCGATAGTAGTGACTCTCAGGCAATCAACAATGCTGGTCAGGTGGTGGGGCTTTCACAAGTTGCCAGCGGCGACTGGCATGGTTTTCTCTGGGACAGCGTTAATGGTATGGTAGATTTAGGTACACTTGGAGGCAATAGCAGTGGTGCTCTTGCAATCAACGATGCCGGCCAGGTGGTGGGTTATGCTGATACCACCGTTGTAAGCGAAAACCATGCTTTTCTTTGTGACAGTACCAACGGTATGATAGACCTCAGTGAACTGGCGCTTGAAGACGCAGGGTTTACTCAAATAACTTATGCGACAGGTATCAATAATCAAGGTCAGATCGTTGGTTATGGTGAGATCTCTGGCGAAGTTCATGCTTTTGTCATGACTCCAGCGACGATATGGCACGTTGATGGGGTAACAGGTGATAATGGTAATGACGGGTTGAGCCGTGAGACGGCGTTTGCAACGATACAGAAGGGGGTAGATGTAGCGAATGACCTTGATACTGTTTTAGTCTGGCCGGGAGTTTATGTTGAGTCGGTATATTTTATAGACAAGGCGATAACGGTGAAGGCGGCTGCGGACGCACCCATCCTGGAGGCGGGCAGCAATAACGCCGTATCGTTCTATACATCGGAGGGGCAGGAAACGGTTTTATCGAATTTTGTAATAAGGGACAGCGATACGGGCATCTTCGTATCGACGGGAACGCCGACAATAAGGAATATAACATTGGCCGGCAACGGCTTAGGGATAGAGGCAGAGAACGGGGCCGTGCCTGATATCAGAAACTGCATATTCTTCAATAATACGAACGGCGACCTGTGGAACTGCACTGCTCAGTACAGCTGTATCGAGGAGACAGGCGCTGGAGAGGGCAATATAAGTTCAGACCCGTTGTTTGTGGATGCCAACAGCGGCGATTATCATTTGCTGAGTGAGCGCGGGCGATATCGGGCCACGACGGACGAATGGATTCTGGATGAAGTGAGCAGCCCGTGCATAGACGGGGGTGAGCCGAATGTGTGGCCGTTGGAAGAGGCGATGCCGAACGGGGGGCGGATAAATATGGGTGCTTACGGCGGGACAGGAACGGCCAGTATGAGCGAATGGTCACTGGAAGCTGATTTTGACTACGACGGGAGCGTGGCTAATGGTGATATCGGGATTCTCAGCGATGACTGGTTAGAGGAGTTGACATTCTCTGAGGAAACGACAGGCAGCGCCCTGCAATTCGACGGTGTGGATGATTATGTTGAAATTGCTTATGATGCAAGTTTAGATTTTCAGGGTGGAAATATTACAGTGGCAGGCTGGTTCAACTTAATAGGGTATTACGAGGACACAGGACTCGTTACAGATAAAGACGACGATCATCACACACAATTTGAACTGAGCATAGGACGAATGGATCTGCCCTGGCCATATTCATATTATCCGGCATTTGGTTTCTGTGATATGTATTGGCGTACCGCAGTCGCTTCACAACAATATACAGGGTGGCATCATATCGCTGGTACGTATGATGGAAACACATTAAAAATTTATGTGGATGGAATGGAAGAAGGAAGTACGTTTGACATTACTGGCTTGCCAGATGATTATGACAGTGCAAAATATATAGGCAGAAGTCATAATACTTCTGGCCTTCAGCCTTATTTCGGTGGTATAATCGATGAAGTTGCGATTTATGACAGGGCTTTGGGGGCTTCCGAGATAGAGGATATTTATCATTGCGGGGTTATTGCTGATGCTAATCTGGTTGGTTACTGGGATTTTGAGGAAGGCGAGGGGCAGGTTGCGGCGGACAGCAGCGGTAATGGCAATGACGGGCAGTTGGGCAGCGACCCGAATGCAGATTCGGCTGACCCTGCGTGGGCAGCATCGGAGGTTCCGGGAGCAATATGGCATGTTGACGGGGCAAGCGGGGATAATGAGAATGACGGATTGACGCGTGAAACGGCGTTTGCGACGATACAGAAAGGGGTTAGCAGCGCCGAAGACTGCGATACGGTAGTTGTTTGGCCGGGGGCATACAGCGGGCCGGTCTATATCGTAGATAAGGCGATTGTGGTAAAGAGCGCAGATGAGGCGGCTGTGATAGACGGCGGGTTCGATGATGCGGTGGTATTTTACAGTTGGGAGGGGAAAGAGGCGGTTTTGAAGAATTTTGTGATTAAAAACGGGTTTGCGGGGGTTTATGTTTATAACGGGCAGCCGGAATTAGCGAACCTGACGATAGTGGACTGCTACACGGGCATCGAGGCAGAGACGGGGGCTGAGCCTAATATCGTAAGCACAATTCTCTGGTACAATGATTACGACCTGTGGAACTGCACGGCACAATATAGCTGTATCGAGGAGACAGGCGCTGGGGAGGGCAATATAAGTGCAGACCCGCTGTTTGCGGATGCGAATAATGGCGACTATCATTTACTCAGTGAGCGGGGGCGATATCGGGAGTCGACAGACGAATGGATTCTTGATGAAGTGAGCAGCCCTGCAATAGACGGCGGGGACCCTTATGCAAGTTTAGGGGCAGAGCGTTCGCCCAACGGCGGGCGCATAAATATGGGGGCTTACGGCGGGACCACACAGGCGAGCAGGAGTGAGTGGCCGTTTGCAGGGGACCTGAATCTTGACGGCATTGTGAATTTAGCGGATTTTGCGATACTGGCCGAGGACTGGCTGGAAGGTCTGCCGTGGGCAGAGTAAGCGCAAAAAACGTAAGGAAAAATAGTTAAAATGTGAAGGTTGAATCAGGGAAACGAGTTTGTGGCTCGGCGCCTTGATTCTATGCGCAGAGAAAGGAGCTTGACGGAGCAGCTTTAAGTATAGTATAATTGCAGAGCTTATAGCAATGAATGTGGAGGCGATAACAATCGTTTTTTGCGGTAAAAAAAGCGTAAGGAAGGCCGAACGGAGGGGAGGGTTCACCCTGATTGAGGTGCTGGTGGTGATTTCCATTATATCGATACTGATGGGAATTTTGCTGCCGGTATTAGGGAGGGCGAGGCGGCAGGCGCGGAATATAATCGGGATGAGCAACCAGCGGGAAATTATCAATGCATTAAACAGCTTCGCATTCGACAACGATGAAAAATACCCGGAGTCGGTGGCGACGATAGGAGTTTTGGATATACACTGGCACTGGCACGAGCCGATAAAGATGACGGGGAACGAGAGCCTTAGTCCGCAGCGGCACCGGGCAATGAGCGAATACCTTAAGGGCTATATCAAGGAGGCGAAGATAATGTACTGCCCGAACGCACCGCGGAAATATAAATACCTTCAGGAGGCGTGGGAGGCGGGGGACGAATGGAACAATCCGGATACGGCCCCGATGCGGGACCCAGTGTCGGGGACATATTGCTTCTGGTGGAACTATATCGGGTGGTTAGGTGAAGATGAGCCGCTGTTTCGAGGGCCGACGGGACCGGTAACCGGCCGGGGCGCGAGTAAACTGCTGGTGACGTGCTATTTCGGTTACGGCCACTGGCGCAGCCCGGAGTCGTTCGGGAGTTGCCAGAGATTCAAGGGGGCAAGGGTTACGCCGGAGACTTACGTTTCATCTGCTTACTGGTCGCAGAGGAGAGACGCCAACGGCGGCAAGCCCGATGTGAAACTGACCGCCGGTTATACAGACGGACACGTGGAGACTTTCAACTCGCTGGAGACGGTTGAGCTGAGGGTATCAAAGACAGCGGACGGGAGCGTGCCGTATCCGGACGGGATAGGGTCGGGGATATTTTACGTGCCGAAAAACGGTTCACCATAATCAGGGCGGGGTACGGCCGCTTTTTTTTATTCTCGAATCATAATTAGGAGCATTTTGAAGCGAAGTTCGGCTGCGACGGCGTGAGGTACGTTTGCGGGCATAATGATAATTTGTCCGGATGAGACATTTATGGTTTTGGCGGCGATGGTTATTGCGGCTGCGCCGTCGACAACCTGGACAACGGCATCGTAAGGGGCGGTGTGCTCGCTTAGTTTCTGGCCGGCATCAAAAGCAAAGAGAGTAATGGTGCCTACGGGTTTATCGAGGAGCGTTTTGCTGACAATCGAATCGGGTGCATATTCGACCAGAGAATTCAGGGCCTGGCTTTTTGCCATACAGGCAGGCAAGACATTGGCTGGGCCGGGGGGGAGTTTCGAGGGCAAAGGCTTTTTTTGCGGTTTTTTCATAATTTTATTATATCTCTTAGGTGCTTAAACAGCAAGGATTTAAAGTTTTTTGGATAAGCTCTAAATTTTTTCTTGACGCGGCGGACAGAGACAATATAATTATATTTCGATATTGCATCATGTAAAAATGTCAAAGGGGTAAAGTGATGAAATATATGTGGAGGCGATTAAGCGGTCGATGCACCTGCTGCGGGCAGAGGCTGAACCCAGAGCAGACAATAAGGGAACGTGTGTCAGAAATCAATAAAAAGGCGATGAGGCTTGCCAGAACACTGGGCAGGTGGCCTCAAATACAAAGCTGTGCAAAGTGTAACAGAATGATTCTTGAGGGCCAGTCGGGATTCGGAGAGAGCCTTTTGTTAATACATATGCAATGAATTTATTGCATTTAGAAAAGCCTGCAGGATTTGGAATTTTATTCAGAAAAAATAAAATAATAACTTGACAGGCTTTACTGTTTCTTCTATTTATATATAAACCCTGACGGCCCTGTTAAAACGAGCCGCAGCATAAAGACAATAAAAAAATATTAAAAAAGGGGAGACGGGTGGTGAGGAGACAGGGTGATGATAAGTCCCTCACAAATCCTGATTCTCCCTTTTTTTATTGGTGCTGACTTTTCTTTAGGTGATACGGTAACACCCCTGCCGCTCAAGTTGAGCATAGTAATATCGAAATTGAGAAGAAAACGCCGAACATTATTCAAGCGGGAGGCAAGAAAATGAAAAAACTCAAACGACCACAAACACCCAAAATGCCCCATTCCGGACATAATAAACACCTGTGCTATCTTGTAAACCTGGGCTTTCAACATCTTAGGGCCGGAGAATACAGGAAACTGGTACGCAACTCTAATTTCGTATGCAAAAAATGCGGCAGAGGCGCCTCGGATGCAAGGAACCTTTGTGCTCCGGTAAAATTATAAACCGTAGGGGCTTTTTCAGCCGGGCCAAAGAGCGGTAAATTGGGAGTATAAGAGAAATGAAATGCGAACGACGTGAGTTTCTGGGAATTCTGTCAACAGCAGCGACAAAAGCCTTTTTGTTTCCCAACAGCTCATACGCTATGAGCAGCAAACCTGCTGTTGGCAGGAAAAATCCTGTGCAGTTTCCAAAACGCACACTTGGTAAAACCGGAAAGAATGTTTCAATTATAGCTATGGGAGGCATTGTAGTCAAAGATGCCGAACCCGAACATGCGGCCGAGCTTGTTGCAGAAGCAGTCGAATCAGGCATAAACTATTTCGATGTTGCTCCGACTTACGGTGATGCGGAGCTTAAATTAGGGCCGGCATTGAAACCATATCGCAAGGGGGTCTTTCTTGCCTGTAAAACCACAAAGCGCGACCGAGCCGGCGCCAAGGAAGAACTGCATAATTCCCTAAAACGCCTTCAAACCGACCACCTCGACCTTTATCAGCTACACGGTATAACGGACGTGGAAAAGGACGTCAAAGCAGCCCTGGGCAAAGGCGGGGCTATCGAAACTTTTGTCGAGGCGCGCAGGCAGGGGCTTATCCGTTATATAGGCTTTTCCGCCCACTCAGCAGAGGCGGCCTTAACCGCCATGCGAGAGTTCGAGTTCGACACCATAATGTACCCGGTCAACTTTGCCTGTCACTATAACAGCAACTTCGAAACCAATGTTCTTATCGAAGCAAAAAAACAAAATATGGGCATAATCGCCATCAAGGCCATAGCCAGGCAGCGCCAGCAGAAAAAAGAAGACCGACAGCGTTATCCAAAATGCTGGTATGAACCGATTGACGAGCCGGATTTTGCACGTAAATCCCTAAGCTGGTCTTTGGCCCAGGGAATTACGGTTGCCATACCGCCCGGCGAAGAAAGTCTTTATAAAATGGCGGTTGAGCTTGCGCCAAAGTGTGCGCCGCCTGACGGCTCGGAACTTTTGGAACTGGAGCAGGCTACGGCTGGTCTTGAGCCAATTTTTACCTGAGTTTTTACCATATAAGGCGGCTGCGGTGATGGGAATGCATTGGCTGCAGGAGTAGTTTATTGTTTCTCAGGAACAGGTGAAAGTCTAACCCCGAACAACATTTTGAGTCAGGAGATTAAACTATGAGCGGAGCGAAGGTTTTAACTAAAAGACTATTGAGAAGACTTGTTTTAGGGATTCTGGCAATTTTTTTGGTGACAGTCAGTTCCTGTGTTTCGAGCAACAATTTCGTTTCGTCACAAAAGAAAAAAATACCGGTCATTTTAGACACGGACATTTGTGACGACATTGACGATACCTGGGCATTAATATTTCTCCTTCAATCGCCCGAGTTCGATATTAAGCTGGTCACAACCGCAGTCGGCAACACCGCACAGAAGGCAAAAACCGTAGCGAAGATACTTGAAACCGCCGGCAGAACAGACATACCCGTCGGCATCGGCATACAACACCACAACAAAGGACACAGGCAGGACGAATGGGTAAAAGACTACAAGCTGTCATCATATCCGGGCAAAGTTTATCAGGACGGCGTGCAGGCCATAATTGATACGATTATGAAATCCCCAAAGCCGGTAACACTGGTTGCCATTGGTCCATTGCCCAATATCGCATCAGCGATTGAGCGTGAGCCGCAAATAACCGAAAAAGCAGGATTTGTCGGGATGCACGGCAGTATTCGCCGGGGATATGACGGCAGATCCAAACCCAGCGCCGAGTATAATGTGCAGGCGTTTGCTAAAGAAGCAAGGAAGGTCCTTTCAGCCGGCTGGGACGTTAAAATTACGCCTTTAGATACCTGCGGCATAGTTCATCTTGAAGGGGACAAGTATCAAAAAGTGCCGAAAAGAAACAGCCCTTTAACCAACGCATTAATAGAAAACTATCGTGGGTGGTACAGGCAGGGAATCGTGAATAAAGACAAGGATTTGAACGAAGCAGAGGTTAATAAAAAAGTCGATGAAAAAGTTAATTCGAGCAGCACAATACTTTTTGATACAGTTGGTGTTTATCTGGCGATGTCAACCGAACTGGTAAAGATGGAGAAACTGGGAGTCAGGGTCACAGATGACGGGTACACCCGAATCGACGATAAAGCAAAGGTCCTCAACTGCGCTACCGACTGGAAAGATTTGGACGCCTTTGAAGATTTCCTGGTTGACAGATTGACAAAGTGAACGGTTTTAGTCGGCGGTTCTTCCGATTTAGTTGAAACGTTTATCCGCCGGACAACGGTTATCTTGGCGGCGCTTCAGCAAAGGAGAGCACTACTGCCTCATTCATTGGCCAACTGAAATCAAACTTGTCTCCATCTGGGAGCGGTTCTTTGGCCCGTTCGTCTTGAACACTTTTTACCGGTTTAGAGAACACAATTTGAACATCGGCCCTGCCGGTCTTCAAAGCAGCGGCATTTCCGCCGCCGAGACTGGTTCCTGTCAGTTCCGGATTAAAGCAAACAAATAGAATCGTCCGTCGCTCCTTCGTCCAGTAAGTGATTTCGCAGCCGTGAGTTTCCTGCCCGGCTGGTTCGACCCAAACCCAACGTTTCAGCCCGGCGGCCCCGATATGCTTCATAAAAACTTCTCGTTTTTGGGCTTCGGTGAATCCGGCCTCTCGATAGGCGTTGTACCACTGGGGCGAGAGATTCATCAACACGGCAGTGCCTTTGCCTACTTTGTTGACGCTGCCGACAGGCACATTTCGTACCGCCTTATTGAAACCGGTGACGTCTTTAAGGCAATCATTTCTGTTGGTCATAAAAGACCGGCAGCTTTCCGATGAATAGTTTGCATCCTGGTCAACCTCTGTCCAAAGTCTCGACTGAAAAACATCACCCGCCCGCATTGTCGGGTCATGTCTGACGCCAAACATATCATCCAGCACACCCCCGGTCTTTCGTCCCCTGCCGTGCTGGTCCCACAGACCCGGCAGATAGTCGGCGATAACAGTCCCGCCGTTTTGACAAAACTCCCTGATTCTTTCGGCCTCGATTTCGGACAAACACAGCGTCGCCGGCAGAATCAAAATCCTGTATTCTGTGGGAACACCATTTTGAATCACATCCACATAGCTTAGAAAATTGTACTGAAGCCCTTCGTCACGGAGCATGTTCTCCCAAGCGCAGCGAACGAGGTGCGAAGCGCCGAGTTTGTGGTCACCATTGCGGTTTCTCCATGTTTTCCGATGGGCTTCGGCATCCAGAATCCAACCCAGTTGGATGGAAGCGTGGCTGTAGTATATTGCGACTGCATCGTGGAACCATTCGGCCCCGCTCACCAGAGGCCCAATGCTATTGTTAGCTTCAATGTAGTGTGGAGCCAGAACTTCATGCCAATCCGCAGGCTTTTTGCCGTCAAACCAGTTTTCCACCCAGCCGATAAAACCACGATTGCCGTGTGCCAGATAATACCACAGCTGCCAGATACTGTCCTCGATGCGCTTGTGAAAATGAGTGGTAACGGTCGGCAGGGTATTGCGGGGGTTGAATGAGCGAATGATAGCCTGCGAACCTCCGAGGTTGTAGGCCTCGATGAACTGGATTTTTCTCATCACTTTTGCATAATCATACCCGCCGAAGGCATTTGGGCTCTGACCGCCAACATATCCACAGGGAGTTGCCGGGTCAATTTGGTTGCAATACTCCACAAGGTCGCCTATGAAGTTATTCCAGTATGAATCATTGAAAGTCCACTGGTCCATCAGCGGGCTGCAGTCGAAATCCATTACCGCCCAGTCCTTGAGTTTCGGCCAGATGGAGTCATAGCTAATCCATTCGCTGGGCTGCGGCGCTTCGTCCGGTCCGTATATCTCCTTGAGCCATGCAGTGTAAGCTGAGAAGTCATCGGTAACCTGCCACATGCAGGGATGAACAAAATGTCCCCAGGATAGTTCGTCATCCAAGGCATAAGCGGCCCGGCAGGGAGATGATTTTATATTGTTGACATATCTTTTTATGAATTCCTCCAACTTCTCCTTAAGCAGTGCATTCACCGGTTTCGGCCTTATGCCCGTGCTGTGAATTTCCTCGGCATGCTCTTTCAACTTGTTACCATCCCAGAGGTGCAAATATCCCTTGGATGCGGTATGGTCCACGTAGAACCGCAGCCCGAAGCGATTGACCCACGCTAACTTGTCGACTTCAAGAACTCTGGTTTGACCATGGTCAAGAAACGCTCCATTATAGCCATGGTCAACGGACCATTTACCGGATGCATCGTCATAACCGATATTCCATTGATATGTCCAAGGCATATATGTCCATCTCGGCCAGGCCTTCAGTATCCACTCCCTGTCCTGATTGACACTTTTGAAATCCCGTGAAGTCCTGACATACCTTTCATACGCATCTTCTTCCTGTGCAAACGTCGACTGCAGCAGTAAGCAGATACTTATCAAAGTGACCGGAATATTGACGTATGGATTTTTTCGTCGCATTTGCAAATACCTTTTCTCATTGTCTCGTGATAATTAAGGAACAGTATAACCATATCCGGCCAAAGAGTGTAATCAAAAGGTGCGATACCCACCAGTATGAGTGAAATTTACCAATTCCCAAGTGCTTGAATCGGAAATGCTTATGGCACAGAAACAACAGATTAATGATTTGAGGGCTTTAAAGCAAAGGCCGGCAGGAACAAGGCCCTGCCGGCTTTAACTTTAATCAAAATCGGGACAAAAGAACTCGAATCGAAAACCTTCAATTCAATCCGTTAAAATATCATACATAACAATCAACAAACTGTCCGGCCAAGCCGTTATCGACAGAAACTACTGCTGTGTTCGACCGGCCCTTATAGCCAACTGAATCGCTCTTATATCTGAACCCGGTAGCTGCACTGATTATATCATCGCTTTCGTGGGGATTATTATCCGGGCAAGCCGCAGAGTGCGAAGCGCAAAGGACTTTATCAAAAGTAACCGAACTAATAACTCTGCAGGAAATTCTTTTTACCATATACATCACACCCCCAACAACAACTATATTAGCAGATTTGAGGAATCAAATCAAGACAAATAGTCCCGGCCGAGGCTTTAGAGCTTATATTTTTTCTTTTTTAACCGATACAACCTGTATAACAGTGTTATTATAGGACAGGAAGAAAAAAAATTTAAGACAGGCACCTTACCTGCAAAACCTGTAACAGGCTTGTATATTACGGCTGTGCTGCTGCTCGGAGCTGATAGCCAAATACCCTCTGATTTGTTGCCTATAACGCAGAGGCAACCGCTAAATATCCCAAAAACTATCAATTAATTGGAATAAAACGCAAAACTTTCAGGAAAGGCTAAAGTTTCCGCAAAATTCATCGACAATATATTATTATGTAAAGCACCCAGGTAATAAGGGAAATCTTATAGCTGTATCAATAAGGATTTCAGATAAATATATGACCGTATTCTCACTGTTATACAGGGAAAGCTTCAAATAAATTTCAGGCAAAGCAAATTTAAGAAATCAAGGGGGTAAAATGGTAATATCCCAAACAGAACTAAAATCAGAAGTCATAGAATTATCGACCAAAGCCTTTGAAACGTTTTATAAAGATATCTCCGATATGTTTAGCGTTAAGATAGGATGTAAACAGAAGGAAGTTTCAGAGGGGAGTATCGAAGATATCAGGAAACATTTTGGTGGATTTATAGCCGTCAACACTGTCAAAGCAGAAGGCGCTTTGGACGGCACTTTCCAGTTAATCTTTGACCAGGAAGGACTGTCCACGCTGGCCGGTGTTTTAATTATGCTGCCGGAGCAGCAAATTCTGGAAAACAGAACAAACAACTCAGTTGAATATACAAAAGAACTAAGTGATGCGCTCGCTGAAGCCGGTAATCTGCTGGTGGGGGCATGGGACAGGGTCTTTCGTGAAAACATGGAAGGACACGGCGATTTTACCCGGACAAACAGCTTCATCGGCGAGCCCTGGGACGAACCAGAGGCAAAGATAGGCTTATCACAAAACACAGAACTTGTGCTTATATCCTATGAAATGACACTCGGTTCATCCCCTGCCTGCAACTGTGGGGTCATATTCCCAAAAGCGCTCCTTGGAGAAGCATACGAAGCAGATACCCAGCTCATACCACCCAAGCAGGAAACAACAACCGAAGAACAAGCATCCGCCGAACAACAAACACCAATTGAGCAGGAAACAACAACCGAGGAAGAACCTTCTGCCGAACAGCAGGCCCCGCCTGAAGATGAAGCTGCCCCTGAAGAAGAACCATCTGCCGAAGAACAAACTCCGGTTGAACAGGAAACAGCAGCCGAAGAAGGACCATCTGCCGAAGAACAGGCTCCGGCTGAAGAGAAAGCCCCCCCTGAGGAAGAAGCATCTGATGAACAGCAGGCACCGGTTGAGGCAGAAACTGCAACTGAGGAAGAACCATCTGCCGAGCAGCAGGCTCCGGTTGAACAGGAAGCTCCCCCTGAAGAAGCAACCGCTGAACAACAAACACCAATCCAGCAAGAAGCAGTGACTGAAGAAGAAGTATCCGCTGAACAGCAGGCTCCGGCTGAACAGAAAACAGCACCTGAAGAACAAGCCTCGGCTGAAGAAGAAACACCTGCGGAGAAAGCCGAAGATGAAACAGCAGTGGTAGAAGAAAGTAAAGAGTCCGCCGGCGGCGAGATTTCTGAAACGATTCGAAGAATGACACAATCATCGCCTGAACCGCCGGGAGAAGATGCCCCATTCACGATAGTAGAGAACCAGCAGTTTAGCACCGCCGGCATAACTTCAGCGACATGTGCAAAAGATATTATGCAAAAAGAAGTCGTCTGGGGCAGCGTCGATGACAGCGTGCAGCAGGCCCTGACAAAAATGCAGCAGGCCGACAGTGGTTATATGATGATAGGCAAGGACGGAGCGCCGGAAGGAATTGTATCAAAGTCTGATATTACAGGAGCAATCAGCCCTTACCTGCGGCCTATATTTGCCAAATGGCACAGACCGCTGGATGATGCCACGCTTCAAATCAAGGTCAAATGGATAATGAGCAGACCCGTTCACACGGTAAAACCCGAGACATCACTTGTAAACATAATGGGAACTATGCGTCAATCCGGGCTGCGGGCCCTGCCTGTAATGGACCAGCAGGGCAACATACAAGGCATGGTAACGGTATTTGATATCTTCAAAGCACTGATTAGCGAAGATTCAGAGGCCGTCCTGACAGGCAAAACATCGCAGGCGCCTCCGCTGGCGTAAAAGTTATACTATTTAAAGGCGAGCTTTCCAACAACTTCATACTAAAAACCCGGAGTTAAGAAAATCGGGGAGACAGGATTTTCCGCAGGACGCCTTACGGTGGAACCTGCGACCTCTGCGTCCCGAACAAACCTCGCCGTTATTTCGTAAGTTACCAATATATCTTAACTTACAAGGCCACATTTACAACAGTTCATAAGTCATTGATACATCACAAGATAAACATAGCATAAAATCCATTAAAATCCACACCCTATTGGTTTTAGATTGTTTTAGCAGATTATTTAACATCAAAATGTTCCTAAAAATGTTCCCAAGATTATAGACATAAGAGTAATATTTTAGACCCGCCCTATCAGGTATTGTGTATATAGTTTAGCGTAATACAGTTAAAAGCCAAACAATACATATTGACCAACATCGACCTGAAAGCAGGGCTGACCAAGCAACAACCCGAGCAAATCTATGCTCTCGGCAAAGAAGCTGTTGTCTTTGCACTACTGCAACTTGCTCAGAGGGCTGCTGAGCAAAAACCAATCAATTTGCCGGCTGCTATTGCTGCATAAAGTTACAGATTGGTTTTGCTGATTTCCCGAATAAGAGAAGTTGCATAGCAACCGGAATCAAGCTCGAATTGCAATTCGATATAAGGCCCTAAAATATCCTGGCTTGTGGTAACGTTGGGATGGTGAGGCTGAAAACGCAAAGGCCGACGGCCTCCCTTGGCACCATACTGACGCATTTGACGAAAATCTCTTTCTTTCAATCCTGCCAAGTCCAATACAGGGTTTTCAATATCACCGGCTGATCCAGTCAACCTGGTCATACGAGAGCCCAGTAGAGGCCCTGTAGGGCTAATCTCAAAGACATCACAGCGAAGTTGCTCCAAAACAGCATCATCCACTCGGAAACATGCACCATTAATATGTTTATAAGCCATATCCCCGACAAAAAGCTTGTCAATGCCCGGGATGCGAGCGGCAAGAACCTGGTTGAAAAGGTCAGATTGATACGCAGATACAAAAAACCTTTTGAGATGTTTGTCTATTACATCGTAAGCCTTTTTTTTATTGCCATTTTTTGCAATGAGAGCCTTCAGTGTGCGACGCTGGTTTGAAAATGAATAGGGCCATGTATTGAGGGCTTTTTTATAATCACCTCTTTCATAAAATGAGCGTGCGACAGCAAAAGTTGACGACTCATCTATTTCCGGTTGGCCAAGGAAAATGTCAACAAACTCCACTATTTTGCCTTTTGAAATAGCTTCACCCAACAGGTGGGTGTCACTGCGAATACCGAATCGCTGGCCACCAAAATAATTCGGCACACCCTTACGAATCAGAACTGCTATGATGCATTCGGTTATTTTAACTGATTGTTTCAGAGGCAATTTGAAATTTCGAAGACGAATAACAAACCGATTGCGGGCAAGATGGCCCAATTTCAGCTTGTTACAATGACGGGCAATTTGAATAATTTTAATATTAGGAATATCAAGTGACAGTAATCGTTCCGGTTTTATATGCTCTATGGAAAGCCACTGCCTTGTGACAGCACGAGCATCTTTCAGGCCGGCATAGCCGATTTCTTTTCGAGTTATCCTCAGAGCATTGGCAATCTGAGCCAGTGCCTCCATTGTTGATATTCCTTTTTTCTCGATCTGGGCATAAATATGTGTTCCCTCTCCACAAGGAGTATATAAAGGCAGTTCTTCAACAAAAAAATCTTCTTCGCATGTCTTTATGGCACCTCCTATCCCATCAAATTCAGTGGTCAGAAGAGGAAGCGAACTGTG
>Ga0307378_10005227_pt1 | contig 18164 bp, 13 predicted proteins | sample UN1MG_FD_202238 | JGI IMG/M metagenome (GOLD analysis project Ga0307378, IMG submission 202238) | Soil microbial communities from Risofladan, Vaasa, Finland - UN-1 | ecosystem: Environmental > Terrestrial > Soil > Coastal area > Acid sulfate soil | place: Finland: Risofladan, Vaasa | collected... | reverse complement strand
TAAAGCCGGTCATAATATTGAACTAACAGGTCAGTTCCTCCAGCAATTACTTTTATTTCTCTCCCATATCGGGATAAAATCTCCAATGCCTCCTCTATTTTCTGCGGAGCAAAATACTGACAGGGGATGGTTCTTTGGTGCATAGATTCTCCACCTCCTAACTTTCAATTAAATAACTGTAATTTTTTGAAACAATACTTATTATTACACTAATCTTTTTAAGCTCTTCAATATCATAACCGTCTGGATATCGTGAGTCTACAGGGAGCAATTCGTCGTCTTTATTGAGTTTTAATTTCCACAGATTATCATTCAACCTCAGGGTTATCAACTGACTATTAGGGGAACCGGTGATGATAAAGCCATTATTTTTACTATTCTTAAAGTCCTCCATAATAGTAAAAAGAGTCAGCTTGTCTTTGTATGGTTTACCATCATAAGGGCAAAATGTAGCGCAGTTTCCACATTCATTACACAATGCGTCAAGATGAAGAATCTGATAAGCATCTTGAAAACTCTCTTTTTTATCAATCTCGATCGCAACATTTGCCCGGTTTGGACAGACATCCACACATTTATTACAGATAACATTGCACTCAAGACACCGCCCTGCTTCATTCTCAGCTATTACCATATCATCTTCGGATATTTTTGGAGGGATAAGATGGCTTTTTTTATTATAAATCTCTGGAATTTGCTGTTTCCTATCAAAACCTGGAATAAAATCTTTATCCAAATCTTTCCAATCTGATATTTCCCTTTTAGCAATAGCTTCTGCCGCCTTTCGTGCATCGGCGATGGATTCAACCACTGTTGAAGGACCGCGAAGTGCGTCACCACCTATAAAAACATTTTTAAGATTAGTTTCAAGGGTTTCCGGGTTTGCGTGCGGCCTGTTGTTTTTTTCAATCTTTAACCCGCATGCTGATAAAAATTTGGAATCGGTATACTCCCCGATAGCACTGATTACAGAGTCTACGGCTATCTCCTCAGTCTCCTCAGTGGAGACAGGACGCCTGCGACCGCTGGAATCAGGTTCGCCTAAAACCATTCGACGGCATTTTAGAATACCGGTTTTGGAAAATGATTCCGGCAATAAGAGGGGTTTGAAAATAACTCCTTCTTCAAGGGCTCGCTCATACTCTTCCCTGTCTGCCGGCATTTCGTCTTCAGTGCGGCGGTAGATGATAAAAACTTTTTCGACACCGTCTATCCTTAGAGCTGAACGCGCACTGTCCACTGCAGTATTTCCGCCTCCTATTACCGCAACACGCCGACCAATATTGAGTGCCCCTGAATCTTTATTGAAAGACCTCAGAAAATCCAGGGTTTCATAGACATTATTATTATCACCGGTTAGCTGCAGTTTCCTTGAAACTTCCGCACCGATTCCGATAAAAATATATTTATATCCTTGGTTATTTAAATCATTAATAGAAAGATTTCCTAGTACTTTAAATTTAAAATCCACACCCAGTGCCTTGATAACAGAAATATCTTTTTCGATAGCAGATGCAGGAATTCTGAAATTAGGCAGTACATGGGTTATTACACCACCGGGAGAATCTTGTTTCTCAAATACAGTCACCTTAAATCCGGCTTTAGACAAAAAGTAAGCTGCAGATAGTCCTGCCGGTCCAGCTCCGATAACAGCAACCTTTGTATTCAACTGATCAGCAGTAACACGGCTTTTAGTATCGTAGGTGGTTTTTCCCTGCTCAGCGGCAATCCTCTTAACCTCTCGAATACCAACTGCACCTTCATAGTCAAGACGGGTACAGTTGTACATGCATTGATGGTCGCAAATATATCCGGTTATATTAGGAAGAGGATTTTTCAAATAGATAAGTTCCAGAGCCTTATCATATTGTCCACTACCTGCCAGTCGAATGTATTCAGGAATATCCTGGCAGATGGGACAGGAGAGAACACAGGGAGCTATATAGCAGTCGGTCAGGGGTAATTCCCGGTTAATAAAAACTTTCTTCGTACCTCTCCAATCTTTCCGGTAATAATTCTCCCGAAGGGCCTTTTCGGCTAATCGTTTGAGCTTTTCCACATCGATAACTTCGGGCTGTCTTCTCTCTTCAACCATTGGTTCTAATTTTCGGGCTATTTCTGCCATTCTCATATAACCGCCCGGCTTTAAAAGTTCTGTGGCTACGGTAATTGGTTTAATTCCTGTTTCAAAAATCCGAAGAACATTTAGCTGGGATGCTCCTCCTGAGTAAGATATAGGGAGAGCCCCTTCAAACTCACACGACAAATGGGAAGCAAGAGTAATGGTAATGGGGAAGAGAATACGTCCTGATAAATACATCTCCTCTCCCGGAAGAACACCCAGGGTATTTACTGTTCCCAGCGTATTGGAGAGTTTAACCCCAAAATTACAGCCGCGATCAGCGGCTACTTTAGAAAGCCGCTTAAGCATCCCTATCGCATCATCCCATTGCAAGTCATTGGTAAAGGTAGATTCTTTAATATTTATATAATTAAATCCAAGCTCATCCAATATTTCTCTAACTAATTTATAGCCAAGGAGGGTCGGGTTTAATTTTACGAAAGTATGGAGTCTTTTTTCTTCCATAAGATATTTACAGATAGATTCTATCTCTTTCGGGGGGCACCCGTGCATGGTAGAGAGAGTTACAGAGTAGGCAATATAAGGGGAAATTGTCCTGGAAATATTTTCCAGGCTTTTAATCTTTCCTTTAATATGCAGAACTTCTGAAAAGTTTGTATCCCGAATAAAAGAACTTAATTCCTCTAAGTAACGCTTGAATAGTGGATGTTCGGAGGCATCGGTTAAACTATTAATAAACGAATCCATGCCGGGGGTTTTAATTCCCTCCAGATCGTAGCCAACGCTCATATTAAAAATAAAAGATTGTTTTGCAGCAACGTGCATATCAAAAACTGCTTCTATAAAGTGAAGCAGTATCCAGGCTTTAACATACTCATCATAGGCCTGCTCCAGAGATAATTCAGTAGACCATTCGGTATTATAACCCTCGTCTCGTGCATCAATACAGGGTTTCTCAAATTGCAGGCTATCAAGTTTTTGTACAGTCTTAAGCTCGAAAAAGCGTCCCCCAACCAAATAGGCAGCGATAATATTTTGGGTCAATTGGGTATGAGGGCCTGCTGCTGGTCCTACAGGGGTAGCACAACTTTCATCAAATATCTGAATACTTTTTCCATTTTCTTTAATAAAAAATTGAGATTCAGGTATCCCAAAAATTGTCCACTGCGACCGATACTCTTCAGTTATCCAGTGAAGTAACTGCTTAAACGGAACTGGCCTCATAATATCTCCCATAATTCTCCTCCTTTTTGTGACAGGGGACGGTTCTATTTCACACTTTAGATCTGTCTCCTAAAATATTCTTACTATTTTGTAATCCTGATAAGAATTTTTTACATAACCTAAATTGTTTGCTTAATTGTTTTATATTACTATTTTACCATTTAAAGAATTCTCTTATCAACTCACTATGATCTCCTTTGCAAACCAGATGATGATTGCCCAGAGAATTTTGCAAGAAATATTTAACACTCTCATTCATTTTAAATCTTATTTGGGTTCTGCATAAATTCTCATTATTTAGATTTTCAATTATTTCTCCTCCGGACACGAAATATTCTTTGCCATCTCGAGAAAGTTTAAAGATGGTGGCTTCCCTTTCCCTGATGACTCCCTTTATCCCTACTCCCAAACCTGATTCGAAGTGAGTTTTTAAATAAAATTCATCAGGCATATTTAAAGGCAAGGTACAATGAGCTAAAATTATTTCATTCTTGTCAATATCAATGCTGGAAGGGTTTGCCATAAAAACTGGTTCATCAGTTAAATAATGCAGAATAACCATAGATATAAGGGCGGGGATATCACCTTCGCAACCGGCTACAATTCCTTCATCATTTAACAGGGAAAGACCGAGGCAACCGGTATTTTTATAAATTTCCAGCAGGTCGAAACATCTTACGGTAATGCCGTCAAATTTATATTTGTTTACAATAGCTTTAAATCCGTTATATATTTTCAGTGCTCCGTCAATTGATTTTTTATTAAATCCTTTTTCTCTAATATCTTTTAATTTAGGATGGACAAAATTGTAACCCTGGTCTATTTCTTTAACCAGTTCGTCCATTTCAACATCTATTAATGAAATTCCTAAAGTGTCTTTTATTTTCTTATAATCTACTTCGCTGGCTATAAGCCAATCGGACGGTTTGCCGATAACTCCTAATTTAGTTGAAGCTAATCTACTTTTCACTTCAAATATTTTACTGAGTTCTTTTATCCTTTTGGCAATATAATCACTATCTCCATGAATTATTTCGACCCTTTTTCCTTTTTGTTTTAGAAATGAGGCAATCTCTAAAGAGGCGGCTAAGGAATTATGCAAACCGCTGGATAAAAGCAGGCAAGGTCTGTTGATTTGCTTAAAAATCTGTGTAAATTTTTCTTCTGCTCCACCAGATTTTATAAAGATAAGGGGGGAACAATCTTTTCGGTTAAAGTCCCCTAAGTTTATATTTTCAAACTTTTCACCTAATTTTTCTTCAATATCTGCTAAAAACCCTTGCAAAGTGCTATCAATATATTCTTCATTATGCACATCTGAAACCAGATTATACAATCCTATCTTCATGTCAAATTTCCTTTCTTTTATGCATTTACTGCCTATAATTAGTAAATTAATTTTCCTTAATTATCAAAATTATATTCCTTTTATTTATATTCTACAAAATTAGTAAAATTCCTCTTTTTTTTCTAAAATAAAAAAGAATAATTATCTTTTTCTTAGCGCAATATGCGATACAAATTTTTTCTGGTTTTGTATTTCGTCTTTGTCTTCTTTTTTCTTAACCTTACGTTATATGTTATTATTATTTATTTCGGTTTCTGTATTTTGTTCTTCTTTTCTTAACTATACGCTCTACGCTAAACGCTCCACGCTATAATACGAGATACGATTCACGAGATACGTGATACGAATTTATAGTTGGTGTAAACTTTAGTGGAGTAGTTAGATAAAAAGAAGAATACTACTTTTTTGTATCTTTTCTTCTATTTCTTAACTCGATACTGTTTTTACTCAATACTATCTTGAATCTTTCTTTTCTTTTTCTTTCTTTCTTGACTCGATACTCGATACTATATACTCGATACTGTTTTTACTTGATACTTTAATATATCCTCTTGTAAAGTCTTGCAATACAATTTATAATTAAAATAAAAAATATCTTAAAACTAAATAAGAAGGGAGCGGATAGGCTCTGGTGGGCCTTGCGGACTTCAAATCCGTGGGCGGTAATTAATTTTAATTGCCGCGGTGGGTTCGATTCCTACCCCTCCCGCCATTAATTTCTATCTTCAAAAACCACTAAAGGAGATAATCTTACTAATTGAAAAGTAAAACAGATACAGATAATAATAAGTTAAATTTATTGCTATCAAAGATTCCCAGTGTAGAAAAAATCCTGCAAAATAAAAACTTAAAGTCTTTGATACAAAAACATTCCCGAAAAATGCTTACCCAAATGGTAAGAAAAGTTATCTCTGAAGAGAAAAAAAATGCCTATAAAAATAGCCGCCTGTATTCATCAAAAGAAAGGATAAATAAAATTAAAGAATATTTCGAAAAAGAAAATCTATCTTTTTTACAAGAAGTAATAAACGGCAGTGGAGTAATTCTTCATACTAACCTGGGAAGAGCACCTCTTGGTAAAGAAATACTTGCAGTAGTTCAAACCTCTTTACAGGGTTATACTAATTTGGAATATGACCTTGCAGAAGGCAGCAGAGGAAAAAGAGGAGAAATTGTTGAAAAATTACTTTGTACTCTCAGCAATGCAGAAAATAGCTTAGTAGTGAATAATAATGCCGGGGCAATATTCTTGATACTAAACACCCTAGCGAAAAACAAAGAAGTAATTGTCTCCAGGGGAGAATTGGTTCAAATCGGAGGAGGATTCCGCATTCCGGAGATATTGGAACAAAGCGGAGCTTACCTTCGAGAAGTAGGCACTACTAACCAGACTTTTATCGATGATTATGAAAAAGCAATTAATGATAATACTGCTTTAATATTAAAAGTCCATCAAAGTAATTTTAATATGAACGGTTTTGTTCATCAAGCTGAAATTAAAGAACTCAAAAAATTAGGGGGAAAATATAGTTTACCAGTAATAGTAGACCTGGGCAGTGGAACATTTTTGGCTACCGAAAATTTTGGATTAAAACATGAACCGACCGTTCAAGAAATTATTAGAACCGGTGCTGATCTTGTTTGTTTTAGTACAGATAAACTCTTGGGAGGTCCCCAGGGAGGGGTTATTTGCGGAAAAGAGGTTTATCTGAAGAAAATTTCGCAGCATCCCTTATTTCGAACACTAAGGGTGGATAAAATCACCTTAACTATACTCCAGGAAATTTTATTATCTTATCTAAGAGGTGAGGCTATGGCTATAACCAAAATTCCGATTTGGAAAATGATTTCCTGCCCTTTGGAAAAAATTGCTGCTCGCAGTCAGAATTTCTGCCAAAAACTAAAAGAAGAAGATATCCCAGTATTTACCAAAGAAGGAGAAACTGCCATAGGCGGGGGTTCTTTGCCCGGACAGACTTTACCAACCAAATTAATAATTATAAAACCTCCCTGTCCGGTGGAAATTTTCTCAAAAGAATTGCGCTTATACCGCCCTCCTCTACTGGGACGAAAAGAAAAAGAATATTTTATCTTAGATCCCCGTTGTATTGACCCTTCTTCCGATAATTTAGTGATAAAAATAATTACATCAGTCTATTCCAAATTAAAATAAAAAGAGGTTTTTATGTTTGTTTTCGGTACGGCCGGCCATATTGACCATGGCAAAACCGCTTTAATCTATGCTCTAACTTCCATAGATACTGATCGTTTACCTGAAGAAAAAGAAAGAGGTATGACTATTGACCTGGGATTTGCCTGGATAAAACTTCCTTCCGGGGAAACAGTCGGAATAGTCGATGTACCCGGACATGAAAACCTGATAAAGAATATGATAGCAGGAGCAACCGGAATCGATGCCGTAATTTTAGTGGTTGATGCCAATGAGGGCTGGATGCCCCAGACCGAAGAACATTTCCAAATTATCGATTTACTGGATATAAAATATGGCATCATCGCCATAACTAAAATCGATTTGGCAGACCAGACTAGAATAAATTTTGTGGAAAAACAGATTAAAGAGAGGTTAAACAACACCCCTTTCTCTAACGCGCCCACAGTAAAAGTAAGTACGGTAAATAATCTAGGAATTGATCAGATAAAATTAGCTATTCAGGATCTAATCCCCCGAATGAAACCAAAAAGAGATATCGGAAAACCGAGACTACCTATCGATCGGGTCTTTAATATTAAAGGAAGCGGCACAGTAGTTACCGGTACTTTGATAGGAGGAACCCTCCACCAGGGGATGGAAGTAACCATTTTTCCTTCTTATAAGAAAACCCGTCTTAGAAATTTACAGACTTATAAAGAAAAAACGGAAAAAGTCTTCCCCGGAAGCAGGGCAGCCCTCAATTTAGTAGGAATAAAAAAAAATGAGCTGCACAGAGGAGACATTGTCTTTGGAACCAAACAGATTAAAGCCAGCAAGAATATAGATGTCCAGATACAGCTTCTCCCCCAGCTGAAAAAATATTCTTTAACCAATAGATCAGAATTGTTTTTTTTCACCGGAACTAAAGAGACTTTGGTTAAAGTAATTCTTAACCAAAAGGAATACTTTAAGCCCGGCGAAACAGGATTTGCTCAACTTCGCTTTAATGAACCGCTGGCAACTTATTTGGGAGACCGCTTTATCTTAAGAATACCCAGTCCCCCCAAAACTATTGGCGGGGGATTGATTGTCGACCCTTTAGCCCATAAACGTCATTTTAAAGATAAAGATGCCCTTCATTTTTTGCAAAAAAGAATAAAATTTGACTTGAGAGAATTAGCCTTAACTGAATTGGAAAAGAATGCCCTTATTAAAAAAGATAGTTTATTAACTAATAGCAATTATGCTGATTCAGAAATCAGGGAAGTAGTTGAATCAATGAAAAAACAAGGTGAAATAATCACTACTCATTCCTGGCTGATTGAGAAAAACTACTGGCAAGTGCAAATAATAAAATTTATGAACAGGTTAGACCAGGAATATGAACTTTATCCTTTACAATCCGGTTTTCCTTTAAATAAATTTCAGAGTTATTTTTATTATTTAAAACCAGAAATATTTAATAACCTAATAGATTTTCTGATTAATACAAGTAAAATAGGTTTAGAAAAAGGAATAATGTTTTTACTCTCCCGGAAACCTAAAATTTCTTCGCAGCAAAAAATAATAATTTCTAAAATATTAAAAATCTTGAAAGATAACCCCACTAATCCTCCTAACGAAAAAACACTTATTTCCCAAATTGCCGGAAGCAAAGAAATAATAGATTTTTTAATTCAAGAAGGAGAAATTATCAAATTAAGTGATGGCATTTTACTTGAAAGTAAAAATTATGATATTATGAAAAATAAATTAATAGATTTTTTAAAAATAAATGGTTCTATCTCTATTGCCCAGGTTCGGGAATTACTGGAAATAAGCCGAAAATATATTATCCCTCTGCTTAATAAAATGGATGAGGAAAAAATTACTCAACGTAAAGAAAATGTTAGAATATTAAAAACTAAACTTGGCTAATCTATCAGAAAGGAGACAGAAAAGATTTGACAGATAAAAGGAAATTAACCCAAATGGTTTCTGCTGCCGGATGAGCAGCCAAATTAAATCCTAAAGATCTCGGTGAGATCTTAAAAAATATTAATGTTTTAAAAGATGATAATCTATTGGCTGGGTTTGAAAAATATGAAGATGCAGCGGTTTATCGATTAAGCGAAGACCAGGCTCTAATTTTTACCCTGGATCTTATCACACCAATAGTTGATGACCCGTACATTTTTGGACAAATCGCGGCAGCTAATGCTTTGAGTGATGTTTTTGCCATGGGAGCAAATCCTCTAATGGCTTTAAATATAGTTGCCTTTCCCGGTGACAGGTTAGATGACCTGGAACTTGTCTTAAAAGGAGGAGCAGAAAAAATCGCAGAAGCCGGCGCAATCCTGGTGGGGGGACATACTATGAAAGATAAAGAACCAAAATATGGATTAGCTGTAGTAGGATTAATTCATCCTCAGGATATTATTTATAATGATACTACTCAGGATGGAGATTTACTGATATTAACCAAACCTTTGGGTACGGGAATATTATCTACTGCCCTTAAAGGTGATATGGCCGAGCCAACGACCGTAAAAGAAGCTATTTTTTGGATGACCAAGTTAAATCAGCTTTCCAAAGAACTATCAAAATTACCCATCCACGGTCTAACCGATATCACCGGTTTTGGTTTAATCGGACATTTAAGTGAAATGCTAACTAAAAATAATTTAGGGGCTGAATTATGGATTAATGACATCCCCGTGATAGATGGCCTGGATAAATATATTTCTTTAGGAATGATTCCAGGAGGAACATTGAAAAACAAGGAAATTTACTCCTGTTCTGTAGAAAAAAAACCTGATATTACTTCAGAACAGGAAATTGTCCTATATGATGCGCAAACCTCAGGAGGATTACTGTTATCTATAAGTCCTGAACAGGCAGAAAAAGCAAAAGAATTGTTGTTCCAACAGGGATTTACTTGCAGCCAAATTATTGGTAAAATCTTAAAAGTTTCCTCAGGAAGAAAAATTAAAATAATGTAAACAAAAAATATCTTTATTTGTTTAGCTAATTATGATAGTATTAAACTAATTTACAATAAAATATTTGTAAAAACTATAGTGTATTCATCCATGGAAAGGAGGTGATTATCATTAAAAATAAGAAATTACTACTTACTTTAAGTACATTTTTAATTGCATTTTTATTTACAGGTTGTTTTCTTTTCAACAGTTCACCGGTTATTGAATCCGATCCGGTAACCACTGCAAAAGAGGGAGTTGCATATACTTATGATGTAGAAGCTACTGACCCTAATGGAGATACTCTAACTTATTCCTTAACTGCTGGTCCTACTGGTATGACTATTAATTCTACTACCGGAGTAATCAGTTGGACTCCTGCTGCTGATGGAAGTTTTGAAGTTACTGTAGAGGTATCTGATGGGAGTAAATCAGAAACTCAATCGTTTACCATTATAGTTGATGTAACTTTGCTTACTTCGATAGAAGTACTCCCTATCAGCATGACTTTAAAAATCAATGAATCAAAGCCAATAATTTCTGTTACCGCTCAATATAATAATGGTACTGAAGCCAATATAGCTCTTACTGCTTGTACTTATGAATCAGATAAACCCGGTACTGCTACAGTTAGTTCCAGTGGAACAATCAAGGGAATAGCATCATGTACAGTTTCTACCGCGGCAATTATCACCGTAAGTTATACAGAAGATAGTATTACCAAAACTGATACGGTTTCAGTTGTAGTTACTACCCTTACTCCCACTTGACCAGGATAAGTTCTACCGGTAGTTTATCGGTAAAAAATTAAAATAAAAAACCTATCGGAAAATTATTTCCTGATAGGTTTTTTATTTTTCTCCTTTTTTATGAATACCAACCTTCTCTTTTCATTACCTCTTTTGCTATTTTACTGCTCGGGCCATCTCCCCGAGCTACAGAAATTCCTACGTTCTTCCCCACTGCCTCTGATATCTCTGCCACATTTTGATGGGTAAATCCCGGACAGAGGAGTATAGAGTGAATACCTTCTTCTTTAACCAGTTTTTTACACACTTCCACCGCCTGTTCTTGATTTTTTACCAGTCTCACCAGGAGTTTGTATTTGGATGTTTCGACCACACACTGGTGTTTCTCTGGTTCGGCGTCAGGAGTATGTGCCAGAAATAACGATTTAAAAGCCATGATTTTTACCTCCTTAAATTTTTATAATTAATTTTGTATTTTATTTTTATTTACCATTTACCAAATTATACCTACAATAGCAATATTCTACAAATTAATTTTTTAAAGCCCATCTTTTTTTTACTCAAAGAAAATTGACGGAGTTTTTAAAATAGATTATCATAAAACATATTACAGGAAAAAATATTCACATATAAATATAATATTGCAAAGAACAGCCCGTGAATCATTAATCATCTAAAGGAGTGAGGAAATTGGAACAGGTACAATATCATATAAGATGTAAGAAAGACGAAGTAAATAAAGCGGTATTGCTACCCGGAGATATCGAAAGAGCAGATTATATCGGGACAAAGTTTTTCCAGGATTCAGAAAAAATTGTAGAGAATAGAGAATTTCATATTTATAACGGCACCTACGAAAATAAACCTGTGGCAGTCTGTTCCACCGGAATTGGATGTATGTCAGCTGCTGTAGCTATAGAGGAACTTACCAATATAGGTTGTAAATATTTTATCAGAGTGGGGACCTGTGGCTCCCTATCCACTGAAATAAATACCGGAGATATAATTATTGTAACCGGAGCTGTTCGGGGAGACGGAGCCTCCAAAGAATATATCCCCATAGAATACCCGGCAGTAGCAGATTATTGCACTGTTATTGCCCTGCGAAACCGGGCTAAAAAAGAAGACGCGGATTATAAGTTAGGAATAATTAGAACTCACGATGCCTTTTATATGGAATCCCCCTTTGCCTTCGGAGATTACAAGAAAAGAATTTCCGTCTGGGCTGAAGCAGGAACTTTGGCTATTGAAAATGAATCTTCTACTCTTTTCGTGATAGGTTCTTTAAGAAAGGTACAGGTCGGAAGCATACTGGTCGCTGCGGGAAATTTAATCACCGGCAAAAAAGGCACAAAAGACGAGCTGCAAAAAAGTATCGATAAAGCAATAACCATCGCTGCCGGAGCTTTGGTAGATCTTCAAGAGCGAGAGGAGGAAGAAATATGAAAAAGATGCATCATCTTCAGATAGAACCAGGCCAAATAGGAGAATTTGTAATAATGCCGGGTGACCCCGGCCGTTGTCATCTGATAGCTAAACATTTCGAAAATTCTCAATTAATTGCTCAAAGTCGTGAATATATAACCTACACCGGAAAATATAAAGGATTAATTGTAAGTGTTACCTCAACCGGTATGGGCTGCCCTTCTGCAGCTATTGCCCTGGAGGAGCTTATCATGTCCGGGGCAAAATATTTAGTCCGTCTTGGTACCACCGGGGCTCTACAGAAGAATATAAACTTAGGAGATATTATAATCCCCACCTCAGCGGTAAGATTAGAGGGCACATCAGTTGAATATATACCGGTTGAATTCCCGGCTGTTGCGGATATAGATATTGTAGATGCCCTCGTAAAAGTAACTCACCACAAAAATCAGAAATCACATATAGGTATAATTATGAGTCATGATGCCTTCTATAAGGGTTCGGTGTTTGCAGACCCTGATTTTCTGAAAAGAGAACAGGTATGGATTGATTCTAATGTTTTAAGTGTAGAAAATGAATCCTCCGCCCTCTTTATTATCGGTTACCTACGAAAAGTTAAAGTAGGAACCATCCTTACCGCAGTAGCTAATCACCTAACTCAGGAAGTTATTACTGATGAAGAAAAAATAAATCCCATATTTCACCAGATGACTGATATTTGCCTTGAAACTTTTAAAACCATAAGGAAGGAATAAAAAAAGGCGGCCACCCTCTTTTGGTGAAGGTTGCCGCCCGAGTTTAGCTTCTCTTATTCCCAGGGTCCGACGATGCCGTCCACCGCCCAGTCCATGGTGGTTAGTTCAAACACCGACATGCGTAAGCCTTCCGGAACTTTCAGATTCCTGTCGCGGTCGTAGATCGGCCCGTTGAACGGATCGAAGACCATTGACGGATCGGCCATCTGCTCCAGCCGCTTCATCACCAGGTCGTAGACGCTAATCTTTCCCAGAACGGGGTCATCGACATATTTCCCTTTTAGTTCGTCCTCGTAGGCGGGGTTTATCAACATCCCCGGCTTGGCTCCTATCTCTACTGCTTTTTCCTTCAGCAACCACCAGTAGTCTACGTCAGCAAGGTTCTGCGCTGTGTATGCACCGGCATAGACCTTGGCCAGAAAATCAAGGTAGATTGCTTCCCAGTGCGCGATCTGTCCGGAAACAACATGGTCGGGGCTGAACTTGTACATCGGGGAGTAATGCCCAAAGGACGGAAAACCGCTTTCCGCAGCGACCTGTACGATCGTCGGTGAGTCCTCGGTGAATGCAAACACATCGCATCCGTCCGCGATCAAGGCCTCGGCAGCCTCCTTGGCCGCTGTGGGACTGAACCACTCATAGATCCAGCGTACATGCAACTCGGCCTCGGGATTGGTCTCCCGTACACCCACAGCGAACGCACCCATGTGGCGTTTTACTTCGGGGATTGGGAAGGCGCCCGCATAGGCAGTCTTGTTTGTTTTGGTGAGCGCTCCAGCGATCAACCCATTCAGGTAGTAGATCTGGTAGAAATCGGCCATGTAGGTCATCATGTTGGGATTACGTTTGAATCCTGAGCAGTGAGCGAAGATCTTGTCCGGGTACTTCTGCGCCGTAATCAGCGTCCCATCCATGAAGCCGAAACTGGTGGTTAATACGACGTCACAACCCTCTTCCACAATCAGCTTGTCGATGTAAAGACCCTCGCTTCCCTCGGTGACGCTCTCTACGTAGACCGTCTCCAGCCAGGGGAAAGTATCCTCACAGATCCTCCGCGCCTCATCGTGCGCATAGCTCCAACCCAGGTCGCCGATCGGCCCGACGTAGATGAACCCCACCTTGAGCGGCGTGCCGGGAACGTACTCCTTGGCCATAACCACTGAAGCAAGGCTGAAGATGACCGCTACCAGTAACACAGTTATTAACACAACTTTAGTTCGTTGAATAGACATTTTGTAACCTCCTTTGTTAGGCTGTCCAAACAGCCTTTTTCATTTTCACAACTTTCACTGCTTACTTTAACACATATTCAGGATAGTGCAGTACTAACTATCCAGAATACTTGATAAATTCGGGATTACACACCTCACCTCCTCCATTTTTAGCTAGTTACAACCATTATCGGATAATAACACGCTTCCTCTTGCTCTGCCATTTATGGTATTTTCCTGATTATCTTCCAAAGACCGGTTCAACTCTTCCCGGATTTTGTTCCTCTCTTATCTTGCCATCATTATAAATTTACCAAACACTCAGGAAAAAAGCAAATAGTTCGGGTGAAAGTATCCGAACTCACTCCTCACCCCTGGTGTAGGGCAAGGCTAACGCAGCCGGCGTCCCCATCCGCTTCTGCAACGTCCCGCGGGACACAAATATCAGTACTAGAATTGCAAATGCATAAGGCATTGCTTTAAGCAGTTCCGGCGATACCCACGGCTGCAAGCGGTACGACAGGTGGTAGAGAGCCGCGAATAAGTAGGCTCCCAGCATACCGTAGGCCGGATTCCAGAAGGCAAAGATGGTCAACGCAATGACAATCCACCCTGTTCCCGCAGTCATTCCCTCGGTCCATGCCGGTCGATAGGCGACCGATAGGTATCCCCCGGCCACGCCGGCGAGGACCCCGCCGATAAAAACACACATATAACGGACCCGGTCAACGTTTATCCCCAGGGAGTCGGCAGTAGCAGGACTCTCCCCCACGGAGCGGATCGTGATCCCAATTCGCGTACGATAGAGGATATACCACAACAAGGGGACAAGGAGGATCGTCAGATAAACGATTAAGTTCTGCCCCTCGAAAAGTATCGACCCCAAGAAGGGGATCTTGGAGAGGCTGGAAACGGTGATCTTGGGGAGCGATACAGGAAGCGGTTTCCCCTCCCAACCCCGTCCTAACACACCTGACAGACCAAGACCGAGCATGGTGAGGGAAAGCCCGGAGATTACCTGGTTCGCCTTTAGTGTCACACTAGTAAAAGCGTGGATCAGGGAGAAGGCACCACCGACAACTGCACCCATAAGGATCCCCAGCCACGGGTTTCCAGTGATATAGGCAGTGGTGAAAGCGGAATAAGCTCCCATGATCATCATCCCCTCGACACCAAGATTTAGTACACCGGAACGCTCTGCGTAGATCTCACCAAGCGTTCCCAAAAGAAGTGGTGTCCCGTAGACAAGGGAACGACTGAGTGTTGTAATTATCCATGTTTCCCAACCCATAACTACCTCCTCAATAAAAAGGATATTCTGTAACGAAGAAGAATCTCACTTCCGATAAGGAAAAATAATATTAATCCGTTAAATACATTGATCAATTGGAACGGCAGCCCAAGTGATACTTTAATTACGTCCCCTCCGGTCATAATGGCACCAAACAGAAGCGAGGTTACAATTACGGCCAGGGGATTGCGTCGCGCCAGCCAGGCTACGATGATTGCGGTGTACCCATACCCCATCGAGATATTAGTCGGCCCTAATAGCCGCTGATGAATCCCCGCTACCTCACCCACCCCGGCCAGTCCGGCAAAACCTCCAGAAATAAGCATGACGAGCAAGGTCGTCTTGAGTTGGCTGATGCCGGCAAACCTTGCTGCATTGGGGTTCTCCCCTATGACCCGAATCTCAAACCCGCTCCTGGTACGTGTAACCATCACGTACATCACAACAGCAAGAACAAGTCCCAGTACTAGTGTCGGCCAGTGGATGCGTGTGTTGTAGATGGTCGGCAGCCAAGCAGAGCGTGGGAAGGTGTCGGTATAGGCGAATCCGCGAGCGGAGGGACCTTTCCATGGACCGTGGATCAACCACTCGACAAAGTAGAGGGCAATATAGTTCATCATGAGAGTCGTGATGACGTCATTTAACCCCAACATCACTTTTAAGATGGCCGGAATAAGTCCCCATGCGGCTCCGCCTATAAACCCTCCGATGAACATCGCCGGCAGGAGCAAAGGTCCCGGGAGCCCACTAAAGAGAGCGACCCCAGCTGCGGCAACCGCCCCCATGAGGAGCTGTCCCTCGGCACCAATGTTCCAGAAAAGTGCACGAAAGGCGATCGTCAATCCCACCCCGCAGAGTAATAAAGGAATCGCCCGACGCACTGTCTCGGCCAACCCAAATCTGCTTCCCAGTGATCCACGCAGTATCAGCTGATAGGCTCGGATAGGAGAAACTCCGTAGATCTGGAAGAATATCCCTGCCACCACGAACGCCGCAAGAATGGCAAGAAGCGATACGAAAAACACTACGCGCCCAGATGCAATTGGTATTCTCTCAACTTTGAAATCCAGGCGTCTCTTCATAATTCTTCTCCTTTGTGCCGTGTGCCAGCCATCATCAAACCAATCTCTTCTATATCGGCACTCTCCGCGTCGAGGATCCCCATCACCTCACCGTTGAACAGAACCAGGATCCGATCAGACAGCGTCATAATCTCCTCCAAATCCTCTGAGATGAGCAGGGTCGCCGCACCCCGTTCCCGTTGTGCCAAGAGTACTTGCCGTACCTGCTCGGTAGCGCCGATATCGAGACCATAGGTAGGATGAACCGCTACAATCAGGCTAGGGTTTTCGGATAATTCGCGCGCCAGAATCACCTTTTGGATGTTTCCTCCGGAGAGGAGCTTGGCAGGCGTCTCGCAGCTCGGAGCGGCTATTTGGTAGTCCGACATCGCGCGGTGTGCGTTCTCTTCAACCTCCTTATTGTTGAGAAACTCCCTGTGAGAAAAGGGAAAATAACGATATTTTTTCAGAATCAGATTCTCGCGGATGCTCAGAGCAGAGACGATTCCCATTCTGATCCTCTCCGCCGGAATGTGAGCAACATCCAGGTTATTCATCTCTCGCGCGGAACAATTGGTGACTTCCTTCTTCGCCAAGAATACCCTTCCCTTTGTCGACTTACGCAGTCCGGTGAGCAACTCGGCAAGCTCGTACTGTCCGTTCCCAGATACCCCGGCCACACCAAGAATCTCTCCACCGAAGAGATCAAACGATACCCCACGAAGAGCCGGAAGTCCACGGTCGTTCAGTGTATGCAGGTCATTCACCTCAAGGAACTTCTCTCTTTGTTTCAACGGGCTCTTCTCCAGCCGAAAGACGACCTCACGGCCGACCATTAACCTGGCCAAAGTTGGTTTGTCCGTCTCAGCGGTAAGGAGAGTCTCCACAACCTTTCCCTTTCGCAGCACCGTCACCCGGTCACTCACCTTTATCACCTCATCAAGCTTGTGGGTAATGAAGATGATGGTCAGCCCGTCATCGACCAAGGTACGCAGTGTGGTAAACAGTTGATCGACTTCCTGGGGAGTGAGGACACTTGTTGGCTCGTCCATGATCAGGATATTGACCTTGCGGTACAGCGCCTTTAAGATTTCCACTCGCTGCTGCTGACCGACCGTTAGCTGCCAGACCTTAGTTTGTAGGTCGACCGATAGACCATACTCGTTAGCGATCGCCGAGATCTTCTCGCGCGTCTTACGGAAATTCACAAATGGGCCGGTCCCCTCATCTAATCCGAGGACGATGTTCTCTTCCACCGATAGTGTGGGAACGAGCCGGAAGTGTTGGTGGACCATTCCGACATGGTGATTGAGTGCAGCCCGCGGAGAGGTCATCTGGACCGGTTGGCCGTTTAAGATAATCTTCCCCTCATCGGGTCGATAGAGGCCATAGAGGACACGCATCAGAGTTGTCTTACCCGCACCGTTCTCTCCGAGAAGGCAGTGAATCTCGCCACGACGAATCTTAAGATCGATGCCGTCATTGGCAACTACACCAGGAAACCGCTTGACGATTCCGCGTAATTCGATTGCATAACCTTCTGAATTATCCAAGACTACTCCTTTATACCTGCTGGTTACAGGACTATTATTTGTACTATCTATTACATCAATGATTATTGTAGCAGGATGTTTCGATTCTACAAAATCTTCTAATGATGAGGCAGCAAATCAGTCAGTTTCTGGTCATACTCTTCGAATATTTTTATACTATTCTTCCCGGATTGTATTCCTTTTTTGTCTTACTATAATTATTATAAATATACCAAACGCCCAGGAAAAAAACAAGAGCTTAAAAAATAGTATCGAGTATATAGTATTGAGTATTGAGTTAAGAAAGAGAAAGGAAAGATAGAAAAAGTAGCATTCTAAAAAATAGGGGCACATCCTATTTATTCAAAATAAG
>Ga0307378_10005226_pt1 | contig 18166 bp, 10 predicted proteins | sample UN1MG_FD_202238 | JGI IMG/M metagenome (GOLD analysis project Ga0307378, IMG submission 202238) | Soil microbial communities from Risofladan, Vaasa, Finland - UN-1 | ecosystem: Environmental > Terrestrial > Soil > Coastal area > Acid sulfate soil | place: Finland: Risofladan, Vaasa | collected... | reverse complement strand
AGCGGACCTTGTGAAAGCCTCGTGGCAGGACGTGCTGCAAGAATCGCCGAAGGAACTCGACGCCGGGCAGGTGGGTCACGATTCGCCGACTGGCAAACAGCCACCGCTTGCTCCGGCGGGTCTTCCAAACCTCGCGAAGTACGTCGAGGATCGATTCGGTCAGCGGGAGCGCCCGCTCCTTGTTTCGCTTCCCGATGATGCGCAGCACCATCTGCTTTGAGTCGAACGCCGTGACGGGCAGCGTGACCGCCTCGGTGATCCGCAAGCCGTAGGCGTAGATGAGCGTGAAACAGCCGCGGTAGACGGGCTTATGCAACGCGGCGATCAAGCGGCGGCAATCCGCATCGCTGCGGACGTCGGGCAACCGCTTCTGCCGTGGCTTGCGGACTTTTTTTTGTGAACAGCGGCCAGTCGTAGCCGAGCGTGTTGAGGTAGAAGAACTTCAGCCCGGCAACGATCGGCTCGAAGGTTCCCTTGGCCACGCCCAACTCGTCCCGAACGTAGAGGAGGTACTCCTCGACTTTCCGCTTGCTGAGTTGATCGGGCGAAACCATGTAGTAGGCGGTCAGTTGGCGAACGGCCCGCAGATACTCCCGCCTGGTCCCTTCGACCAGCCCGGCGAGTTGCATGTCCCGGATCATGCGGTTTCTGAGCTCTGACATCGTGATACCCTTTCGTCGGGATAGAGGAATTCCAGCCACGACGGCCGGAAATCCAAACGTATCACACGCCAGACCCCATCAACGCCCGATGCCCTCCCATCCCTCGCCCCCCTTCCAAACCGCTCCTCCCTCCCGCGGCGAAGCCGCTTCGTCCAATTGTGCAAAATCCCATCCGCAACGGGCACATCCCAAGATGAAAAGCCGCAACCCCCCCCAGTCCTGCCGGTGGCGAAGTACGTCAAGCCGTCAAGCGTTGCACGTTCCTGCACTTCAGATCCGACCCATAACAGACACCAGTCGCAAGGATTTCAGAGGTTTCGAAGTTGCCCGCGTGATTCATGCGTAGGCTCTGTAAACACATGAAGGCGTTTCATGATTCGTTGTCCGAGAAAGACCGCCGACGTTACGCCGAGGTGGAAGCAGAAAAGCTCGGGCATGGGGGCGTCGAGTACATCGCATCCGTTCTGGGCTGTGCCGAGAAGACGATTCGGCAAGGCCGTGGTGATGTGCGGCAGTTGCCGAAGGATGACGCCGAAGGACGAATCCGAAAATAGGGGGGCGCAAGAAAGCCAGGATTGCTTGCCCTGGCCTGGAGGAGAACCTCCGCCAGGTCGTCGCCGATCACACGGCGGGCGATCCGATGCGCGAAGACGTGGTGTGGACCTATGGGTCGTTCCAATAATATTGCAACACTGACATTGACTAAGAATGAGGTTTCGGCGACAACTCGCCCGCCATGAGCGGAGCGATCCATTCTACCTATGATATTCGGCTTCGCGCCGTTCGCGCGGTGCTTGATGGGCAACTACCCGTCACGGTTGTGGCACAGGCCTATGGAACCGATCGCTCGACAGTCCATCGCTGGATGTCCCGCTTTCATACCAGTGAGGAATCCGGTTTGTTACGCAAACAAGAAAATGGCCGTCCTCGAAAGCTCGAAGACCTTGACCAACAGACCCTGAAGAAGATTGTCCTATCCCCGGCATCCGACTACGGATACGAAACCGACTTTTGGGCGACGCGCAGACTGATCCAGGTGATTGATTCGGAGTTCCCTGTTCTGCTCTCGAAACAAACAGTGATGCGCCGGTTGCACGAAGCAGGCATGAGCTGCCAGAAGCCGGAACGCGAGTATTTTGAACTCTCAGAAGAGGATCGGCAAGAATGGGTGCGCAAGGAAGTCCCCAAGATTCGCCGTGCCGTGAGAAAGCACAACGCAATCCTCTATTTCCAGGACGAAGCGAACATTTCCCTGACAGCTCTCTTGGGCAAGACATGGGCTCCTCGCGGTCAGACGCCGAAACAGAAGGTCACCGGAAAACGAGGAGGCGTTTCTGCCATGTCGGGTATCACCAGCGGTGGCAGTCTGATCTTCCGGCTCCATGAAAAACGCATCGCTTCCCAGGAAGTCATCGATTTCCTATCGCAAATGCTCAAGCATCATCGTCGTCGTCACTTGGTGGTCGTCATGGATCAGGCACCACCTCACACGTCAAAGAAGACCACCTCGTTCATAGAAAGCCAGCGTCGCCTCCACGTGTTTCATCTGCCGAAATACTCCCCGGACTGGAATCCCGATGAAAAAGTATGGAATCATCTCAAACATCAAGAACTGAAGGGGCATCAAGCAAAGACGAAGGACGAATTGAAAAAACTCACACAAGCGAAGCTATGGAGCCTTGCATAGCTATTGATCGCGCCAACGGGCCGAACTCCCTTGTTTTCCGGCCTCCCGTCGGCTGGCCTCGCGCATTTGCTATGCAAGGATCAATAAGAAGCATGTCCAAGGTTCCCGAGCTACTTCGGGGCATCTTCTTTCGCTGCTGTGTTTCGGAACTCCTGCAGTAGACAAGAACACTGTTGCAGTTTTTTTGGAACGGGCCATACGTCGGGGGCAGACTCAGTCGGAGGCACCTGCGACTCCTCTGTTGTGCGGGAGGGACGACAACCCGGCAGAAACGCGAAGAAGACGGCCGCTGAGATCAAGGTCTTGCTCGTCATGGGGCGTCTCCGGTTTCTCCGCCTGACGCGGGCGGCGGATGAGCAGCCGAGCCCGGCGCTCGTCGTTGTTCGAGCGTGCCTGCGTCGGTCAGGTCGCTCCGGTCCGTTCGTCGGCATCCGTGCGCGAGGAACGCGGTGCGCGCTCCAGGGCCGACTGCACGGTGCAAAGCGCCGTTCGCCAAGGGCAACCGACGAGGTGAGGTGGCGGTTCGCCGCATCTTTCCGCGCCAGCGGCTCAACCGCCAAGCCCATTCGTCCGACGGGATATCCGACGAACCACCAGGCACACCTGCCGGGGCGGCTGGAGTGAGGTTCGAATTGCCAGAAACCGACACTGCGCCGGCGGTCGCGTGGAGCGCCTTCTTCCGCTGGCCTACTATTCCCGGGGGGGCGGCGATGGGCAGCGATTCAGATCGCGACTTGCACCATACCCGCTTCCACGGTTGGCTCTGGAACAGGCTCGCCGTGAAGCCGCATGCCTTCCACATGGAATTCAACGGCCTCGCGAATCAAAGGCTCCAGTTCCTCGCGTGTGGCAGCCGTAGCGATGCACCCCGGAAGGTCCGGCACGTACGCGGACCAATTCTGCCCACCGCGCTCATAAATCACCGTGTATTGTCTCATCACTCTTGGTCCTCCAGTCCCGCCTGCCGAAGAACACTCTTCAGCGTCTTGGGATGAACGTCATCACTCAGGTGACCGGACACCGTAACGGTTCCCGACTTCACCGCGTGGCGCTACGGACCCGCGTGGAAGTTGGCCACGGCTTCCGACGTGCGGAGGTATCGCCGGTAGATGCGAAGTCGCTTGAGCTCGCCATGGAGCGAGGGGGCGACGCGAAGCTTGCCCGAGCCGCGGACGTCGCCGAGCGGGTCGCCGTAGCGTGCCCAGCCCTGGTCGCGGACGTCGCCGCCGTCGCAGATCCGGCCGTCGACGAGGAAGCTGATGATCCCGGGGCCCGCGTCGACGATCACGGCCACGTGGTGGAGCTTGCCGGCTTGGAGCACGCCGGGATCGCAATCCCACGCGGCCTTCGCTTTGCCGTCGCCGAGCTCGATGCGTATCGTGCCGTTCTCCGCGGTGGAGAGCGCGAGGCCGCCCGCTTCCGCGGTGCGCGAGTCGAGGAGGACCTGGCCGGGAGCGAGATCGTCGAGCCGGATCCAGAAGTCGAGCGAGAGGCCGCCGGACTCGTCCACGTCGAGCCCTTCAGGCAGGCTCACTTCGCCCGGGCGGAGTTGATCCGGCCCGAGCTCGAGCACCAAGCCCTGGCGAGCGGCGGAGTTGCGCTCGCCTTGGCTCCAGAGGCCCTCCAGGAGGCCCTTGTCGATTTCGTGGACTCGGGCGATCGTCTTCTGAGTCTCGGTGACCCAGTAGCGGCCGTCCTGCTCGATCAGGTCCGGGTAGCTGGTTCTCATGGAGGGATTCGGGTCGTAGAGCAGGATCTCGGGCTGCGACCAGTGGATGAAGCCGTCCTTTTCGGTGCCGCCGGAGATCCACGCCGGGTTGCGGTTCGAGAAGCCGTTGTTGCTCTTGTCGCTGTGGTTGTGATACCAGAAGAGGAAGTGGCCGTTCTGGCATCGCCAGATGCGGGGACACGCCCGGGGCGTTTTCATCTTTCGGCCGTCGGGCGTGTAGGTGGCGTGGACCGGCTTGGTCCAGGTGTGCCCGCCGTCGCGGCTGTAGGCGTGGAACGCATAGCCGGTGACCGTGCGATACATGCAATAGAGCGAGCCGTCGTCCAAGGCGACGAGGTTCTGCTCGGCGTGGACCTCGCCGAACTCGGGGTCGCGCAGTCCGCGGTCGCCGTCGGGCAAGAGCTGCCACTCGATCTTCTCCGGGTTGGGCTCGGAGAGGATATTGTCCGAGCGGTAGAACCAGCCTTCCGACTTGTCGACGACCAGGGCGCCGCATCGGGAGAAGGCGAACCAGGCGGTGCCGCCGTGGGTGATCGGCTTGCCGATGCCCCAGAAGATCTGATGCTCGCCGCCGAAGGTGTTGGTTTGATCGACGGGCGCCGGGGGCAGCGGCAGCCGGTAGCGCTTCTCCGACCAGGTGCGCCCGTGGTCGTCGGAGTATTTGTAGCAGTACCATCCGACTGTGTCGGCGCGGATCGGCTTGTCTTTCCACGTGCGGACGTTGTCGCCGTTGTAGGTGTAGAAGCCGTAGACGCGCCCGCTCGGCGTCACCAGGGGCATGACCCAGCTTGCTTCGGGGCCGTCGGAGGGCTCGATGTCAATCGGGTCGGACCAGGTGGCGCCGTGATCCGTGCTGATCGTGGCCACGATGTGCTGGCCGAGGTCGCCTTCCCGGCCCGGCCCGGTGGTCATGGTCGAGAGCCAGTTGCCGTCCTTGGTGATCACGGTGTAGGGCTGATCGCAGTAGCCCTGGTCGGGGATGCGGCTGCCGGTGCGCAAGTTTCGCGGATCGCGCCGGTCGGGCGGCGGGGCATCGGGGCAGAGGGCCTTGATTTCCTTTGCGTCGAGTGCACGGTCGTAGATCCGCACGTCGTCGATCGCGCCCTGGAAGTATCGGGAAGGCTTCTGGCCGTCGGACTCGCGGCCCACGACTTGCCGGATGAGCTTGATGCCCGTGGTGAGCGAGGCGACGTCGCCGACGTCGTCTTCGCATCCGTTGGTGTAGAGGCGGATCTGCCGTTCCTTGGTGTCGGCCACGATGGCGACGTGATACCACGTATTGCTCTTGAGGCGTGAGCTGGAGAGCCGGCCGCGTCGTTTGTCGCCCAGGTGGAGGTAGACGTCGATCACCCCGCGGCCCAAGGGAACGTGGAAGACGCCCTCCTCCCAGGCGTCGCTGCTGACGAGACCTTGCCAGCCTTCGGGGCGCATGACGTTCTCGGCCTTCATCCAGAAGGCGATGGTCGCGCTTTCCAGCTCGCCGAGGTCGCCCAGCTCGACGCAGTCGTCCTTACCGTCGAACGCCAACGCACCGCCGACGATCCCTTCGGTCGGTGCGGCGCCCGTGATCTCTCCATGATGGCTTCCCGCCGAGGAGTCCTTGGCGATGGGGGCGGCCGGGTCGTCGAAAGTCCAGTGGCCGATCGGCCCTTCGCCTGCGCGGGCGGCGGAGACCGCAGGCAACGTGAGAGTGAGAGATACTACCGATACCATCCATTTGAAAACTCGGGTGTTTTGCATCGTACTCACCTTCTTGCAGGAAATCGCGAGCGGCCAGTTCGACTCGTGCTCGCGAGGCTCGGGGAATGCTCTTGCCGGGGGCTGAAGTCTGCGCGTCCAAGCCCTCCCGCGACGACGGTCATTCTAAATGGGGGGGAGGGGCATCGCAAATCGTGGAGCGCTGGATCGCGAGCGCGGCTGCGCGGATCGAGCCGTGGGGGCCACCAAGACGTCGGTTGCCCCCCCACGACGGGCGTCCCTCGGCGCTGGGGGTTGCGGCCTAAGCCCGGCCTCGGGAAGTAGTTGCGCGGCAGCCGCGTTCGAGCGACCCCCCATTGGTGGCGAGTCCCTTGATCCGAGGTCGCCGGGCAGCTATTATTAAGAGGCTTGTGCGAGCCTCTCCCTTTCGCTACTCAATCCACACGACTCCATCGGGCACAGGGAAACCCGTTCCAATGGACGGAAGCTATCAGCTCTTGGCCGCCCGGTACGTCCGGAAACAGACACGGCAACTCCTCAAGCAACTCGACGGGGCCAGGGATTCGAACGATATCGAGCACGTTCACCAGGCCCGGGTGGCGTCGCGGCGGTTGCGGGCCGGTCTGCGGGTGTTTCCCGAGTGCTTCCCCCGCAAGAAGGTCAAACGGTGGCGGAAGAAAGTCCGCCGCCTCACCCAGGGTTTGGGGCCCGCACGCGACAAGGACGTGCAGGTTGAGTTCGTCCGCGGCGTCCTCTCCGAGCTGGACGACAAGGCGTACCGCTCGGGCATCGCGCGCCTTCTGCTCCGTCTAGGGCAAAGTCGCCAGGTGATTCAGCCGGAGGTGGTGCGGGCGGTCGATCGATTCGAGGCGAGCGGAGTGGGGAGCCAGATGCTTGCCGCGGCCGAGAAGACGCGAGCCAAGTTCAAGAAGCGGCACTTGTCAATACAAAGCCCCGTCGTCTTCTCGCAGGCCCAGGAGCACATCTGCGATCGACTGAACGAATTGATCGGGTACGAGGACTGCCTTGGTGAACCGGAGGATCTCGAGCAGCACCACGCGATGCGGATCGCCGCCAAGCGTTTGCGATACACGATGGAGATTTACCAGCCCGTCTACGAAGGCCGGCTCGACGGGTTTCTGAAGGCAATGAAGGGGCTGCAGACGCTGTTGGGCGACATTCACGATTGCGACGTGTGGGTCGAGCATCTGGAGGCGTTTCTCACGCGAGAGCGCGAGCGGACCGTGATCTACTACGGCAACGCCCGGCCGTTCCGAACGCTCAAGGTCGGGGTGGAGTATTTGCAGGAGGAGCGACGAAGCCGCCGCGGGGAGCTGTTCGGCCAGTTGGGCCAGTATTGGCAAGAGTCCGACCAGGGGGGGCTGTGGGAAGAGCTGGTCCAGACGGTACGATCCCCGAGGGAGCCGCCTGGCGATCCCGAGCGACCGACCGAGGCCCAGCACGCCAGCAATGGACGTAAGCCGACCGCTCGTCGACCTCACGGCGACGGGAAGCCGGTTTCTGACGATGGGACGGGCGAAGATCTCGAACGAGAGGCCCGCCGAACCGTCGAGCCCGGCGGGCACCAACGGGCACCGTGCGAAGCACGGTCGGTTGGTCCGGACGGCCGGGGGTCTGGCGAGCAGGGGACGCTGCTTGGCGCGGGCGAGCCGGGGGCGCATGGGCAATAAGGTGCCATGGAGTCGAGCAAGAGTCTGCCGGAGGGTGCCGCCGCAGCCAAGACCGTGGCCGCCATCGACGTTGGGTCGAACGCCCTGCGGATGGTGATTGCCGAGGTCCTGCCTGATGGCCGTGTCGAGGTCGTGGAGCAGCTTCAACGGGCGGTGCGGATGGGGCAGGACACGTTCCGCCGGGGCCGGCTGGGCGGGCAGGCGATGCGGGCGGCCGTCTCGGTGCTTCGCGATTACAAGCAGCTCTTGGAGCTGTACCGCGTGGAGCACGTTCGCGCGGTGGCCACCACGGCGGTCCGCGAGGCCGTCAACGCCGACACGTTTCTCGACCGCGTCTTCATGGCCACCGGACTCCACTTGGAGGTCATCGGCACCTCGGAAGAGAGCCGGCTGACGGTCTCCGCGGTTCGCCAGGCGGTGAAGGGGGCGCTGGGCGTCGATCGCGACCAGGCCCTGATCGCCGAGGTCGGCGGCGGCAGCACGCTGCTGACCGTGCTCGAAGACGGCGAGATCGCCAATTCCCAGAGCCTCCGCCTGGGGTCCATCCGGCTCCAGGAATTTTCCTCCACCAGCGAGGAGCCGCCGCAGCGATCGGCCGAACTGTTGCGCCATCAGGTCCGAAAGGTGGTTTCTACGGTCCGGCGATCTCTCCCCTTGAAACGAATCCGGTCGTTCGTGGCGGTCGGCGGCGACGCCCGATTCGCCGCCCAGCAGATCGGCAAACCGACCGCCTCGGCCGAGCTGTCCACCGTCGATCTGGACGCGCTCGACAAGCTGGTCGACCGCTTGAAGCGTCATTCCGCGGAACAGTTGGGGAAGCGTCACGGGCTGCCTTTCGCCGACGCCGAAACGCTGGTCCCCGCCCTGCTGGTCTATCAGGACCTTCTGCACAACACCGACTGCCGGGAGATGATCGTCTCGGACGTCTCGATGCGGGACGGGCTGCTTATGGAATTGGCCCGGAACGTGACCGGCGAGGAGGACGAATCGCTCTCCCAGGGCGTGATTCACTCGGCGATGGCGGTGGCAGACAAGTACCAGGTGGATCGCAACCATGCGGGGAACGTCGCCGACGTCGCGGTCCGGCTGTTCGACGAGCTTCAGGCCGATCACGGGCTGAGGAGCCGGCAGCGCCTGCTGCTCCGTGTGGCGGCGCTGCTGCACGAGGCGGGGGCGTTCGTCAGCCCCACGGCCCATCACAAGCACAGCTATTACCTGATCGCCCATTCGGAGATCTTCGGGCTCAACCGCGACGAGATCGAGATCGTCGCTCAGGTCGCCCGCTATCATCGCCGAAGTGCCCCGAAGCCGTCGCACGTGGAATACGTGTCGCTGCCGCGGGAGACCCGCGTGGTGATCAACAAGCTGGCCGCCATGCTCCGCGTGGCCGACGCCCTGTCGCGCGGTCGGCTCTACCAGGGACGCGACCTGCGACTGGAGCGGCAGGGCGACGACTTGATCATCTACGTGCCCGGGGCCAGCGATCTCACCTTGGAGAAGCGGGCGATGGCGATCAAGGGGGACCTCTTTGAAGACATCTACGGGATAAGAATCCGTTTGGAGGAAGGGTAAGGAACGGACAGGGAGGACAGCTCCCACTGGATTCGTGCGAAGCACCCTTCCGGCCGTCCCGGCAGATGGGACCTGCCCCCTGTTGCCCGTCGCGGTTCGTCAACATCGGATAGACCATGGGAAAGAACGACGCGAAGTCGGCCAAGGCGTTCATCAGTCGCGAGCTGAGCTGGCTGGAGTTCAACGACCGGGTCCTCCAAGAAGGGCTCTCCGAGGAGGTGCCGCTTCTGGAGCGGCTCAAGTTCCTGGCGATCACCAGCTCGAACCTCGACGAGTTCTTCATGATCCGCGTGGGCGGGCTGATGCAGCAGCGCTCGGCCGGGGTGCGGAAGCGCGACCTGGCCGGCCTCACGGCGGCCCAGCAGCTTACGGCCATCAGTCGGCGGACCCATCGGATGGTGGCCGATCAGACGGCCGGCATCCGTGAGGTCCTCTCGCGACTCAGCGAGCACGGCCTCCACGTGCTCCGGCCCGACGACTGGACGCCCGACGACCGGCGCTTCCTCCCGTCGCATTTTTCCCGCGAAATCCTCCCGGTGCTCACGCCCTTGGCCCTTCAGGAACTGGATCCCTGTCCGCTGTTGCCCGGGTTGCAGTTGCACGTTGCCTTGGTCATTGCCTCCGGCAAGTCCGAGGAGGAGCCGGAGAAGATCGCGGTGGTCCCGGTGCCGGCCCGAATGCCCCGGTTCATCACGCTTCCGAGCGACGAGGGCCTGCGCCTGACGCTCCTCGAGGACGTGATCGCGGCGAACGTCGACGAACTGTTCCCCGGCTGCGCGGTGCTGGCCACGACCGTCTTCCGGATCACCCGGGATGCCGACGTCGCCATTCAGGACGACGACGCCAGCGACCTGTTGAACGCGGTCGAGCAGGCGGTGCTTGCCCGACGGCGGCGGGCGGCCGTGCGCCTGTCGGTCTCCGCCGATCCCGACCGGCGACTGAGGAAATGGCTCGTCGATTGGCTCGAGCTCCGCAACGACGACGTCTACGAAGTCGACGGCATGCTCGATGCCACGGCGCTGTGGGAGATCGTCGGCCTGCCGGGCTACGAGTCGCTGAAGATCGCCGACTGGCCCCCGCAGCCGCCGGCCGACCTGATCGGGGTCGACGACCTCTGGCAAGCCCTCCAGGACCAGGACGTGCTGCTCTTCCACCCCTACGAAAGCTTCGATCCGGTCGTGCAACTGGTCGAGCAGGCCGCCGAGGACCCCGGCGTGCTGGCCATCAAGCAGACCTTGTATCGCACCAGCGGCGACTCCCCGATCGTCCGGGCGTTGGCCCAGGCGGCGGAGAACGGCAAGGAAGTCACCGTTTTGGTGGAGCTCAAGGCCCGGTTCGACGAGGCCCGCAACGTCGCCTGGGCACGACGCCTGGAGGATGCCGGCTGCCACGTGATCTACGGGATCGCCGGGCTGAAGACGCACGCCAAGGCCCTGTTGATCGTGCGCCGCGAGACGGCGCGGATCCGCCGCTACGTGCACCTATCCACCGGCAACTACAACGACAAGACCGCCCGGCTCTACTCCGACATCGGCATGATGACCTCCAACCGCGACATCGCCGCCGACGTGGCCGCGCTGTTCAATCTGCTCACCGGCTATTCCGAGGCAGTCGGCTGGTCCATGCTGACCGTCGAGCCCGTACGTCTCAGAGACCGGTTCGTGGAACTGATCGATCGCGAAATCCAGGTCTCCACGCCGGACCGCCCCGGGCTGATCATGGCCAAAGTCAATTCGCTCCAACACGAGGACATCTGCGAGGCGCTCTATCGGGCCAGCCGGGCGGGCGTGCAGGTGATGCTCAACGTGCGGGGGATATGCTGCCTGCGCCCGGGGGTGAAAGGGCTCTCGGAAAACATTGAGGTCCGCTCGATCATCGATCGCTTCCTGGAGCACGCCCGAGTGTTCTACTTCCGCAACGGCGGCCACGAAGAGGTCTATATGTCCAGCGCCGACTGGATGCGGCGCAACCTGGACAAGCGCGTGGAGATCATCTTCCCGGTCCCTGATCCCCGCCTGCGTCGGCGGCTGATCGACGCTCTCGGCGTCTGCTTCGCCGACAACGTCAAGGCCCGCCGCCTCCTGCCCGACGGCACCTGGGAGCCGGTTCCCAGGAAGGGCCCGCGCGTTCGCGCCCAGGAGAAGTTCTACCACGACGCCGTCGAGGCCGTCGCCGCAGCCGAACAGTCGACTGAGCGATTCCACCCGCTCACGCGACCGAAGGAGGAGACGGGGTAGCCGACAATGTGCGCCCGCAGTCACGAACCCGGCGCCCGAAACGGCTTCCCCACCTCGATCACCCGCTCGGCCTTGGCGTACCAGCCTTGGGGCGCGTGCTCCGAGGTGTGCAGGTAGCACTGGACGCGGACCTGGTTGCTGCCGTCGGTGAACGTCAACAGCCGGCTCATGGGCACCTTGCCGCCGTGGTGGCGGGTGAGGGCGGCGGTGTTGAGGAACGTGACGTTCCACTTGCGCTCGACGTGCGTTCGCCCGCCCGTGTCGTCGTCGGGATCGGTGTGGCTGTGGCCGCCGATCCAGAGGTCGATCGCGCCGGGGTGCTCGGCCAGATAGCCCTCGAAGGCTTGGGCATCGGGCTTCCCGTCGACGAAGTAGAGATACGAAGCGCCCTGCGGGGCTCCCTCGGGGAAGTAGCCGTGGACGCCGGATCGCCAGCTTCCGTCGGCCCGCTTCGACATCCCCTCCCAAAGGCCGGAGCGGACCGTGGTCTCCTTGAGCATGTGATGGTGGGCGGAGAGGATGATCGAGTCGGGGTTGGCCTCGACCATGCGTTTCCACCAGGCGAAGGTCTCGCCGGTGACGGCCCCGGCCGGATAGCCGCCGCGCTCGCCCCGGCCGACGGGCGGCTCCAGGTCGTTGCGATCGCTCATCACCAGGAAGAGCAGGTTTCCCGCGCGGAACGAGTATCGCTCCCAGGTGCCTTCGACGGGGAACGGGCGCCGATCGGCATCGACCCCGGAGTGCTCCGTGTGCTCGCCGGCCGGGTCGACCCAGGTGCGGAACCACTCCATGACGGGCTCGCCGAAGCGGCTGGCGTCGTGATTGCCCGCCAGGTTGTAGAAGTGCTCCCGGCGGTGCTTCCGGGCCGCGGCGAGCTGGCGGACCACCTCGCGCCCCTCGTCATCCTGGGGCACGCCCTGGTTGCCGGAGATGTCGCCCACGTGCAGAGCGATATCCCAATCGAAGGGCGGCCCGCCCTCTTCGCCGCCGAACTCCGACTGGCGGATGGCCCCGGCCAGGCTCTCCCGGCCGCGGCGGAGATCCGTGCCGACGTGGGCACAGCCCATGGTCCACAGGCGGAAGCCCCTCGGGGTGCCCGGCTTCTCGTTCTCGTCCGCTGCGGCGGACAGTACGTTGGCCCCAAGGCACGCACCGGCTGCGCACGAGGCTGCGGCGCGAACGAATCGGCGCCGCGTTATTCTTCGCCGCTTCGGATACGTCATCTGAGCCACTCCTCGGTTGCCCCCAATCCGATTAGCGTCGTTGCTCTGGTTCCGATGCTTCGCCTCGGAACGCGCTTCGTGGACGCTTCGAGTCTTGATTTGCGACGCGAAGCGTCGCGGCCACCCGTTCCCACGCGAAGCGTGGGAACGATAAAAGATGTTTGCTTCAATTCGATCACTTGCTCTGCGGCGGCTCGTGGCGCAGGAGCCAGGGGTCGCCCGTGCGCTTCAGCAAGTCGACGAGCTTCCCGGACAGCTCCGCCCGCACCTCGGCATGCGCTGGATCGCCGGCCAGGTTGACGACCTCGTCCGGGTCGTTCTCCAGGTCGTAAAGCTCCACTTCATCGCGGAAGAGGAATTTTTGGACCGGGCGGGGCCCGAGCATCTCGTCGCCGCGGCGGAGGGCCTCCTGCCAGGTGGCCCGCTGGAGCGTGTCGATGGGGAGCGGATACTCCAGGCGCCACGCGATGTTCCAGATCAGCTTGTATCGCCGAGTGCGGATGGTCCGCATCGGGTAGTACATGGTCACTTCGTGGAACACGTGGCTCAGATAGACCTCGTCCCAGCCCTCGGGATTCCCGCGCTCGAGAATCGGCAAGATGCTGCGGCCGTGCAGCGGATACTTGGGGCCCGGCGCTTGCGTCCAATCAAGGATCGTGGGGACGATATCGGCCAGGGTGATCATGGCGCGGTTCGTCGTGCCCCGCTTCTTCTGCATTGGGTTGGAGACGACAAACGGCACATGCACGCCGGGCTCGTAGTGGTTGGCCATTGCCCCGGGCTCGGACGAGCCGTGATCGCTGGTGAAGATCACCAGGGTTTCGTCCCGCTTGCCCGCCGCTTCCAGGGCCGCCAGCACCAGGCCCACGCCCGTATCGAGGCGGCTGATCTGCTGGTAGTAGCCGGCCAGTCCTTCGCGGACCTCGGGCCGGTCGGGAAGATAGCGGGGCACGATCACGTCTTGCGGATCGTATTGGACCGTTTCGACGCCTTCGTACTGCCGGAGGATGCCCCAGCCTGGCCCGTCCCGCGAGGTGGGGTGCGGGTCGCTGTAGCCGATCGCCAGGAAGAACGGCTCGTCGCCGCCGTCGCGGAAGAACTCGGCGGCGGCCTTGGCCACGCCGGCCACGTCGCGCCCGCTCACCTTCGGCTGGAAATCGAACGGGTACTTGTCGGGCGGGTTGGTGTGGGCCTTGCGCAGCATGCCCGTCCTGTAGCCGGCCGCCTTGAGCAGGGCGAAGACCGAGTCGACCTTGGGCAGAAGCGCGAAGTTGTGGTACCCGTGGCCGTGCCCGTACTGGCCGTTGCCGTGCGCGTGCAAACCCGTGTAGATCACGCCCCGGCTGGGGCCGCACGAGGCGGTGGTGGCGAAGGCATGGGTGAAGCGCACCCCTGAAGCGGCCAAGCGATCGATGTGCGGCGTCTTGACCACCGGGTTGCCGTAGCAGCCGGCGTCGTCGTAGTTCTGGTTATCGGAGATCAACAGGAGGACGCTGCGGCCCTTTTCAGCCTCCGCCACGGAAGAAATCGCATGAAGTGCGACCACAGCCCCCAACAGAACACCTGCATGTCGCGACATGGCAACTCTCCGCTCGTCTTCCGACCCGTGGCCCCCGACTCTCATTCCCTCGTCACCCAAATCGGCGACGACCATGCCACGTCGTTTTCCCCGATCAGGACCCGGACGTAGTAGTAGGCCGACTGGCCCGGCTTGAGGTCCAGATCGGTGAACTGGAAGCCGGCTTGGGGGCTCTTCGGCTCGGCGGTGTAGATGAAGTTGCTGTCGCGGACGACGGCCATGGCCCTGACTTCAACCGGGGCGATGATCTTGGCCTCGATCGTCGGCGCGTCTTTGACCGTGATCTCTAAGCCCAGGGGATGGTCCGCGATGCTCGTCTGAACCGCCATCGCCGTGGTGGCGCCGAACGTGCGCCGGGCGTGCAGGGCCTCCAGAAGCCCCCGGCGCGTGAAGCCCGTCGCTTTCGACAGGTCGCCCCCGGCGCCGGAAGCGTCCTCCACGTACGCGCACGCCCGGGCCTGGTGCGTCTGGCCGTGGTCGCTGGAGGCGATGATCCCGACCCGCACGTCGTTGGCCAACGCGTCCCAGATGGAATGGCCGGGCGTGAAGATCCGGGCGATGCGGGGGCAGTCCTCGTACTCGTAGCTGCCGCGGGCCTGGAAGATCTCGGCAACCGCCTCGTACTTGCGGTTCCACTTCTCCCAGTCGGTGCGCGAGCCGCCGTCGGCGAGCTGGTGCGGGATGGCCACCGCGCCGGAGTCGGCCAACGCGGCGAAAAGCCCCTCGGGAGCGTCGACCTCGTACACCGGGTGTCCGCGCTCGGTGTAGATCACGTTCTTGTGCCCGCCCCGGGCCTTGTAGCTGCCGCCGTGCTCGTAGCCATACAGGGCCAAAAAGCGGCCCGGGATGGTGTACAGATCGCAGCACTTCTGCGACCGCCACCAGTCGTAGTCCTGCCGGGGTCGCTCGTTGCGGTCGTTGCGGTGTTTGAGGATGTCCTGGTCGTGGTCGCTGATGGCCAGCCAGTCGAGCCCGCTTGCGTTCAGGGCGTAGCGGTAGGCGTCTTGGAGCGAGCCGTCGTAGCCGTTCATGCAGCGGCTGATGTCGGTGTGGCGGTGCGTGTCGCCGATCGCCAGGCAGTAGGTCTTCCCGGCGATGGTCCAGTTCCGCGGCAGGCGGAAAAGCTCGGGGTCCGGGGTGACCTTAGCGACGCGGCCCAGATCGCCGGCGCCGGCAAGCTCGACGTCCTGCATGGGCGTGCCGAATCCGGCCAGCGACGCCAGGCGCACGTCGTGGTCGACCGGCATGTAGGGGATGCGTCGCGTGCGCGCGTCGGCCGCGAAGACCACGAGCAGCTCGCCGGCCGGGTCGCGGGCCACGTCGACGCGCATGTCCTGCCGGCCGTTGCTTTGGGCCAGAAGGATCGGCTCCGACCACGCCTTTCCGTCGTACTGGCTGGCGAACACGTGCCAGATGGCGTAGTTCTGGCCGCCTCGCTGGAGCTTGGGATCGAACCAGGAGATGCGGACATCATTCATCATCCGCCAGAGGAGCCAGACACGGTTTTGCCCGTCGACGGCGACTTGGGGGTACTCGGCGAACTTGCCGAACGGCTTGGGGAGCGACTCCATGAAGTCGGCCGCCGGCCGCTCGAGCTTGCCGCCCTCGTAGCAGGCGACCCCCGTATCGCGATTGGCGTGCAGCGTGCCGCCGACCTGGGGGTGCTTGCCCCAGTCCTCCATGCTCGCGTCCCAGGCGAGCCAAACGCGGCCTGCCGCGTCGGCGGCCACGCTGGCGTGCGCCTCGCGATCGGCGGTGGCGGCGACCGGCTTCGGCGGGCCGAGCGGCTTGAGGCTCCCACCGGCCGGCGCCGTGAGCTCCCGCAAGTAGACGTCGTAGCTCCCGTTGCGATACGTGTCCCAGGCGACCACGATCCGGCCGTCCGGGGCGGCACACACGGCCGGCTCCCAATCGTCCCCTTCGTGCTCGCTGACGTTCGCCGGCGCGGACAGGCCATCCGGCTTCAGCTCCGCCAACATCACCTCGTAGTGCAGCTCCTCGCCGACCGTCTGCCAGGCGAGCCAGAGACGGCCGCTCCTATCGCGGGCAAGCCGCGGCCAGAAGTCGTTCTGAGGGCTCGTGGTGAGCTTCACCGGCGGACCCGGCGTGCCGTCAGTTGAGGCCCAGAGATCCCATTGCCGGCCGTCGTTGGCCGCCCAAACCACGCGCAGCTTCCCCTCCCGGTCGACCGCGCACCGCGGGTCCAGGTAGTCGCCGGGCTTCTCCGTTACAAGCCGGGTCTCGTCGCCCACGCGCAGGAAGACACGATCCGCTTCGCCGTCCCAGGCCACGTAGGCCACGGCGGTCCGGCCGTCGGGCAGCACGGCCACGGAAGGGAATTCCTCCTCCGCCTGGTCGCCGGTGAGCGACGTGACGTTCGGGATGCACCGCAGGCGGGCCTTGCCATCGAGCACCGACACGCTTCGCTCGCGCCGCAGGCGCGCGAGCGGGACCTCGAACTCGCCGAGCTTGGTGGTCGCCCGAAGGGTCGCTTGGCCGGGCGCTTCGATCTCCAAGAGCAGGCCCTTGGGGAGCGTGGTGCGGCGGATTCTCTGGACCTTTGCCGCGGCGGCCGTCTTGGGGTCGTGGCCCGTGGCGAGACGACACGTGGCCCCGTCGACGCCGTCCTTCCCTTCGCCCATCCACTCGCGCAACACCACCTTGCCGCCGTCGACGCGAAACTCGCCGTCGCACGCCACCACCGGGCCGATCTTGGCCGCGTCGAGCGTGAGCCAAACGGTCATCCGATCCGCGGCTCCCGCCAAGCCCGACCCTGCAAAGCAAGCGGCAACCAGCACCAGGCAACCCGCTCGTGACCTCATGTCGATCTCCTTCCGGCAGAAGTCCGCCATCACTACGTGAACGAACGCCCCGCCGCCTTGAACTCGGGCGCCCTCCTCCCGACAGGGTAAGCCGAATCCCACGGGGCCGCAAGCCTCCCGTGGCAACGCGCCGATCCGACGGCCGCCCAGCCCCCGGCGTCTGGTGCCTCGGCGGGCGTCGAGCTAGAATGCCCGGAACAGTCGGACTCGGTTCGAGATTCCTGTGCAGAGGGAGTTGGAGCGATGTCTTTTCTATGGCGAATCATTGGCCGTCAGCGCCGCAGCTCGAGTCCCAACCGGCACGTTCTTCTGAGCATCGTGCTCACGGCCGCCGCGGCGGTCGCCCTGGTCGAAGCCGCGTGGGCGGCGCCGTCATCCGGCCCAGGCGGGCGGCCGAATCTGCTGTTCATCGTCACGGATCAGCAGCACGCGGGCATGATGAGCTGCGCCGGGAACAAGTACGTGAGCACGCCGGCGATGGACAGCCTGGCGGCGACCGGTGTCCGATTCGAGCGGGCCTACGCCACGAACCCCGTGTGCGTCCCGTCGCGCGTCAGCATGTTCACCGGGCACATGCCCAGCCACTTCGGCATGCGCTCCAACGCCGAGGGCCGCAACCAGGCCCCCGAGACCACGATCAAGCAGGCAATGGGCTGGATCTTCCGCAACGGGGGCTACGAGACGGCCTTTGGTGGAAAAACCCACTGGCTTCGCGGCATGACGCCCGAGTCGATCGGATTCACCACACTCACGCGAGACCAGCGCGAAGGCCTGGCCGAAGCGTGCGCCGAGTTTCTCCGGGCGAAGCACGACAAGCCGTTCCTCCTGGTCGCCTCCTTCATCAACCCGCACGACATCTGCTACATGGCGATCGACGACTACACGCGGGCCGAAGGGGAGCCGGTCATGTACCCGAAGAGCCGGGTCGAGCGCCAGCGGCTGGCCGTCGCGCTCGAACTGCCGGAGGGCGTCACGCGCGACGACTTCTTCGCCCGGCTCTGCCCGCCGCTTCCCCCGAACTACGAGGTCCCGGCGCTCGAGCCGGAGTGCATCACGGAGCAATATCTCCGGGCGAGGTCGTTCCGCCAGTACGCGCGGACGAAGTGGTCCGACGAGCGATGGCGGCAGCACCGTTGGGCCTATTGCCGGCTCACGGAAATGGTCGACGCCCAAATCGCTCAAGTCCTCGACGCGCTCCGCCGCGCCGGGCTGGAGGAGAGCACAATCGTCGTCTTCACCAGCGACCACGGCGACCTCGACTCCGCC
>Ga0307378_10005225_pt1 | contig 18170 bp, 29 predicted proteins | sample UN1MG_FD_202238 | JGI IMG/M metagenome (GOLD analysis project Ga0307378, IMG submission 202238) | Soil microbial communities from Risofladan, Vaasa, Finland - UN-1 | ecosystem: Environmental > Terrestrial > Soil > Coastal area > Acid sulfate soil | place: Finland: Risofladan, Vaasa | collected... | reverse complement strand
TACCACATGAATGGTCGTGAAAACGATAGGCTATTGGATCGTAACTATTGGTTAGCTGTATCTCGTGAAGGACATATCTGGATTCACGAACATCCCGAAGAGGCACGAGAAAAAGGTTGGCTAATTTAAACACTATGAAAAAAGCACTAAACACTAATTGCATACTACATTGGTGGAACATGGGTTCAAAAACACTCTCTTTTAATGGAAGCTTGAGAGATTTATTGAAAAAACAGAATATTACATTCACCAAAAGAAAGACAGAACACGAAGGTATATATACTTTCATATTTAAGAATCCTTACGGTATCACCTTTAAAGTAAGAGGATTAGAACTAGAGTTTCCTCACCTTGCAAAGCAGTTTATACAAATGGAATTAGTAAGAATGGGTGATAAATCTCAATTATTCGTTTATGGATCTTGGAGACCTAATGTAACCGTTAACCATTAATTACTATCATGACACAGTACGACCTATTTGGTGAAACACCACAAAAAACTGTTCCAGAAAAGAAAGAAACTATTCCAATCAAAACCAAACAATGGTATTCAATTGATGGTTACAAAGAGCCTGGATTAGTAATTTTGATAATGGATAAATGGGTAGAAATGGACAGTTCTGTATCACCATGTTCCTATGCAAGAATTGAAGATTTAACATTAACTTCTAAACCTCAATAAATATGGCAAAGACTAAAGCAGAATTACAATCGGAACTCCAAGCCGAAGCATTACACTATATCGGAGATCGTTCGGGTATAGCCGTAGAGATTGGTACTGGTGGAGGAAAGACTCTGCTTGGACTGAAACATATGGCTCAAAGATACACAGATACTGTAAGTTTTTGTGTAGCAGCACCTCGTAAGAAGATTTTTGACTCTTGGAAAGATGATGCAATTGAATATGGATATGAGTATTTACTATCATCCATAACATTTACAACCTACAGGAGCCTTACAAAACAAGACCAACGTCACGAATGGACATACCTAGATGAATGTCATTCCCTAAAGGAAAGTCATGCAGAATGGTTAGAATCATACGAGAATGGAGGAGGTAAAATACTTGCATTGACCGGAACATATCCTACAGGAAATCATAGTGAAAAGGCTAAAATGTGTAATACATTCTGTCCTAAGATTTTCGAATACCATGTAGACGAAGCTATTGACAACGGTATGTTGAACAACTACAAGATATTTGTTCATATGCTCAATCTCGATAAGAAAAGACGATCGGTTAAAAAGACAGGTAAAAATGGTCGTGAGTGGTATACTACCGAACAAGCTGATTATGATTATTGGGAAAAGGCTATGCATGGAGCAAATAATCCGGGGCAACAACAAATGTTACGAATACTCCGTATGAAAGCAATTCAAGCCTATCCAACAAAAGTCGAGTATGTAAAGACTATCCTCAACAAGATTCAAGAAAAGACTCTTGTATTTGCTAATACTAAAGCTCAAGCTGATGAATTGTGTAAACATTCATGTCATTCTTCCAATCCTAAGTCGGACGAGAACCTTGAGCTTTTTAAGCAAGGAAAAATTTACAGACTATCATGCATTGACCAACTATCCGAAGGGGCAAATATTAACGACCTCAAAGTTGGAATTATCATGCATTCATATAGTAATGAGAGAAAGGCAAGACAAAAGATCGGTAGATTCTTAAGGCTAAGTCCAGAGGAAACAGCAATCATTCACATTCTATGTTTCGAAGATTCAATAGATTTGCATTGGGTTAAAAATGCACTCAAGTCATTTAACCAATCAAAAATTCACATATACCGACCGAAATGACACATCATTTATATTTATACAATGACAACGAGCATTCATTTAAGTACGTTTATACGGCAATCATTGAAATACTAAAGCACGTTCCATTACAAGCAGAGCAATGTTGTTTAATAGCCGATGCTAATGGAAAGTGTCAAGTAAAACAATCAGATGACATCATTGAGATTCAGAAAATAAAAAAAAGATTTGAAGAATTATCTCTTAAGGTCGAAATCTTAGATAAAAACTATGCATAATGGCACATGACGAGCAAATATTTTTCTGTATATATGTAAAACTGAAACACCCTCAATACTTTGAAGATTGTAAAGTATTTGATGGTGGTTCTTTGAACATTAATGGTTGTAATAAACATTTATTCAATAACTCATCATATATAGGGTGTGATGTGGCAGAAGGGGATAACGTAGATGTGGTATCTTTGATACATGAGTATCAAGGAAAAGACCAAGAGTTTGATACTATCATAAGTACCGAATGCTTAGAGCACGACCAACACTATAAAAAAAGTGTACTCAATATGATCCGAATGCTAAAGCCAAAGGGATTATTCGTTATGACTTGTGCTACAACGGGCAGGGCTGAACATGGAACAATCAAATCAGATGGTGGTCGTGCTAACCCCTTAATTCCAACTAATTATTACAAAAACCTAACAGAATTAGACGTTAGGGATATATTTAATCAACCATTTGAAGAAGTCTTTAGTGAGTTTGAATTCAAAGTGAATACAAACAGTCATGACTTACAATTTTGGGGAATAAAAAAATAATATGAAAAACAATAAACCTATTGAACTATCCGTACCATTCACAGCAATTTGTGTGGATGATGCTCGTAAGCCGAATGAAATACCACAAGAGAAATGGGTAGTCAAAGGTAAGCCATATACCGTAATCGGTGCAGCACCATCACCTATTGATGGAACATTAGGCTTTAAATTAAAAGAAATCACGTTAGGTCAAGAGAGTTTCCCTTATGGATGCTTTGGCTCAGTACGATTTGGAATACCTATACAAGATAAGTCCACCACATTGGAGGAGGAATTGAGTAATCTAGGTATTGAAGTTCAACAATTAGAAGAAGTATGATTAAAACTACTATCATCACACCAGAAAAAAACGTAAGCTATCTGCCAGGATTTGAAAATCTAGATACGGAAGCTATATCAAGGAGAATGCCTAAACGACGACACCTGAAATCTATCACAGAATTACGATGGGAAAAGGAACGTAGAGAAAGCAGAATGCCATTGCTTAAACAAGCATAGGATGGTGACCGTGTAGCTCAGTTTGGATAGAGCGCTCCCTTTCGGGGAGGTTGGTCATGGGTTCGACTCCCATCACGGTAACAAAATAAGGTTGAATACTATGTAGCTTAGTGATTTATCACACGGAAGAGTTAGGCACCTCAGAAGGACCTGGTTGGAGTTCGAATCTCCACATAGTATCATGAAAACAATAATTGAATTTTTATTAAGAGGAATTGCAACAGTCATCGTATCAATAGGCATAGTCTACGGGTCAATGTATATTGTTAAACTAATAATCGAATTACTATGAAAAAGTCAGAGGAATTAAAACAACAAGCCGACCAAGAAGAAAACGACTTAAAGGCTATGGGAATATACAATAAATCCCTACGAGAACATCGTTCAGAAAAATTTGTAACTATTCATTTGTCTGTACTTCAACAAAAAGGATATGATATTGTTGAGGATAATCATAAGTACACGATTGATACTGATTCCCAAGAGATTAAATTCGGTATAATTGATTACTTTCCAAAAGCAAACAAGCTTTTAGTCCGTAAAAAAAACAAATGGATTAAACCGGGATTGCCATGGATCATAAAAAACCTAATACAATGAAACACATCGTATGTTTTTCGGGAGGAAAAGATTCTGCATCAATGCTGCTTCGTATGATTGAAATGGGTATGCAAGTAGACATGGTTCTATTTGCCGATACAGGAAAGGAATTTCCACAACTGTATGCCTACGTAGACCGTATGGAGAAATACATTGTCAATCTTGGGATTGAATTCAAAAGAGTTGCTCCAGAAAAAACATGGGACGATTGGTTCTTTGGCAAAGTAACAAGAGGCAAAATGGAGGGTGAACAACGAGGTTGGCCTCTAATGTTCTTCCATTGCTATTGGAGTCGTGAAGCAAAGCACAAAACAATGAGTCCTATATGTGACGGAAACGTAAGATACCTTGGATTCGGAGTCAATGAAAAGAAACGTGTTAGAGCTGCTAGAAACCAAGAGGAAAAATGGGCAACACCATTAGCTGATTGGAATTGGACCGAAGCTAAAGCATTAGAATATCTCATAGAGATTGGTTGGGCTGAACAGTTCCACCTAGACTTTAATCGTACAGGTTGTTTCCTATGTCCTAAACAAGGAGAGAAAGCATTGGAAACTTTAAGGACAAAGTATCCAGACCAATGGAAAGAATTGATGTGGTATGCCGAGAGAACAACCGGTGATTTTAAACCAGGCATTTCTTACCAAGACCTATTGAATATGGAGAAAGGTATATTGCCTTCATCCAAACCTAAGAATCCAAACCAAACGTGTATGGATTTTGAATAATACTATCATCATGGAAAAATACACAACATACACAGACGTATTGGACTTTGGAAAATTCAAAGGAAAAACTATTGAAGAAGTATTAGAAATTCAACCAACCTATTTGAGGTGGATGGAGGACGAAACTGACCTAACTGATTTTACAGAAGAAGTTAAAGTTGATATAGATGAATCATGCAACCCATACGATCCAGCAGAACATTTGGATATGTGGGATTTCTGTCACGATAATTAATAAAATTCAAAATGAGAATACTACTATACATAGCATTGGCATACTGTATGATTAACCCATCCGATTGGTTTTGGGTATGGTTAATATGGTTAGCCCTAACAGACGAGACTATATGAAAGGAACTGAACATTTTAAGACTGCTATACAATCCTACTTGGATAAAATATCAGAGAAAGACCCATTGTTTAAGAAGACAATGGAGAAAGAAAATAAGAACATTGACGATTGTATCACATACATTCTCAATACTGTTCAAAAGACCGGTGCAAACGGATTTGCAGAAGCTGAGATATATGGAATGGCTTTACACTATTACGATGAAGATAAACTTGACATCGGAAAAGAAATACAAGCACAAGTTATTATAAATCGTCACGTTGAATTAACTGATGAAGAAATATCTGAACTTAAGCAAAAGGCTAGAGAAGATGTCGTCAATGCTGAAAGAAAACGAATGACAGAAAAGAACTCTCCTAAGAAAACTTCTGATGCTTATCTAAAAGACAAGAAGGAAGAGAAGGCAGACGAATCACAGCCAACATTATTCTAGCCTATGAAAGCAACATCAAAATACGATAAGCACATTCTTGCTCTAAATGAAACACTTCGTCCACTAACAGACAAGCAAGAAGAATGGTTCGAAAATAAAACTCATTGGAATTACGGTACTAAACATTACAGTAGCATAGTTTGTCTTGAGTGTAATCACAAATGGAAAGCTGATTTCATTAAGAGTAGAACGACAGTCAAATGTCCATCGTGCAGTAAAAGGCTACATCAATATCCGAATAAACCTTGGATGCATGCCGACTCACATGGAGTACTATTAGACAGGGTGGGGAAAATTCAAGTCCTACGTGTCATATTTGTTAGAAAACATATGTACAAAGATAAATATCCCGACTTCCAAGTACATGAAGTAATGTCTAAATGGTTTGATCCAGATACAAAGAAGGTCACACTTCTATCTAAAGGCATGAACGGAATGATGGGAAGTTACCAAGGTGGTTGGAATCTGAATAGTGACGTATCGTTGAAGAAGCCTCGTAACATAATGAGTGACCACAAGAGTACGATTTACACGGAGGCATACTATCCAAGCAAACGTATTCCTAAAGAGATTAAACGACTAGGATTTACGACAAGAGATATTAAACGTATTCCTATCGACCATCTCTTAACGGGATTACTACAAAGCTCTCGTGTGGAAACGTTCATGAAGTTTGGGATGTATGACTTCTTAAAGAAAGAAGTGTACCGTCCTATGTCAGATGTACATTGGTCTGCATTGAAGATTTGTATGAAGAATGACTACCAAATCAAAGATGCAGGAGATTGGATGGATTATATCGATTTACTATCATACTTCGAGAAAGACACAAACAGTCCACGTTGGATATGTCCATCAGACTTCCATAAAGCTCATCAGAGGCTAGTTAAGAGAAAGAACAAGATAGAGAAGAAGGAACGTGAAGAACGTCAACGTAAGAACCTTATTGAGCAAAAAGAACAAGCACTTCGTGAAGCAGGGAAATACATTGAACGTACTCAGAAATTCTACGAGCTTATGTTCAAAGAGAGGGGGATTACCATTTCCGTGATGAAAACTGTAGAAGAATTCATGACTGTTGGTGACAAATTGAAGCATTGTATTTTTATAAACAAATACTATGAACGAGAGAACTCACTTATCTTAACGGCATCCATCAAGGGAGAGCTAATTGAAACGATCGAAGTCAACCTTAATACCATGGAGGTTGCACAATCACGAGGATATGACAACGAACCTACTAAACACAGTATCAAAATTGTCAAACTTGTAGAGAAAAACATGGAATCAATAATTAAAATTCATAGAACAGCAGCATAAATGGAACACTTATCCTTGGCACAATTGCTTAAACAATCTGCAATGCAGACTTGTTACAAAAGGAAAAATAAAGTGGTACAACCTGCAACTGAAGCTCAAAAAGCTGGTAACGAAATGGCTCATGCCAAAAGTACATCCAAGTTTATTGAGATGAGAGGTACATACGAAGATGAAGATAGGTTAATTCACTATGCCTTTGACGAGGTTGAAGTGAATGACGTATCTGCATTACTCATAGAACACAAGAACATTACATCAGGTAGACCTGTTGAAATGTGGTACTTTGAGTCAAGTATTTTACAGACTGCAGTATACCAAGCATTTGCCCATGTCAATCCAGACAAGCATTTGCAAACGGCAACATTCTTTTTGCAAGAAGGTAACCCAATGATGGAGCTAGAGTTAAACAATTTATATTTAAACTCAGAGTTACAAATGGGTGATAAAAAGTACAAGGTTCTAGTAACCGATGCTAAAAAGCTAGTAGAATTCTACTGTTGGAAAGCAAAATGTACCTTTGATTACACCAAAGCAAAAGCATTCGATGCTAGATACAAATTTCAAGAGTACAAGTACTTACAGAAGTACTTATCATTTAGACCAATAACGGATGAATGAAAATATTGAACATCACCTCGTAGTGCTAGTGCCTTGTGCATTAGTGCTACTTGTTGTAATTTTATTGAAATAGTATGACATTACAAGACGTAGAGAATTACATTATTAGACACAATCTCAATGAGAGAACAAGAAAGAGAGAAATTAGTGATCCAAGAATGTATCTTTATGCATACTTGTTTCATAAATTAGGCTTAAATTTTTCCGAAATAGGAAAAATATTTGGAAGAAATCATGCAGCTATAAGGTCAGGAGTAATTGCTGTATTTACAACTCAGCATTACGATGACTTTGTGGAGCATACACAAGAGCTAATGGACCAATTAAGGTTCATTGTTCCAGAATATAAAGACCGTAAAGTTAGGACAACGGAACGTAAAGAAAAACTTTACACCGTCAACGTGAAGCTTACTAAAACTCAATTCAATAAGTATATGAAAAAGAAAGATGAAAAGGTTATACTAGACCTCTTATTCAATGCTATGGTTGAGCAATCAAGGTCACTTAACAAAAAGAAAAAATGAAAGTTACTATCATCAGCAACGGCACACATCAAATCGTATTAAAACCTCAGACTCCATTAGAAATTTTGGCAATCAAAGAGCTGCAAGACAAAGTTCTTGTATCAGAATATCATGCATCCACACAGATACTTGGTGAATCATCTCCTAATTGTTTAGTCATTAAACCAACAGGAGAAGACATTAAATCAAATTCTATTGAAAATCGTACATGGTTGGCAGTAATTGCCTGTAATGAGCAGAACAAAATCTTAGGACTTATACCAGCAAGCACCCCTACGTTTGATATACTATATTTTATCAAACAACATTTAGAAGCTGACAAGGTAGAACTGACTAAGCAGATGGATATATTGGTAAACGAATCGTTTCATACTATTGTCACAAACTCTATAGATGGTGAGCAAGGAATCTCAGACCAGGAGTTTGCAGTAATGACTGTTGACACTTATAAAAAATGGTAATCATGGAAGAAACAATAGAATACAAAGGATACACCATCCAAATAGAACAAGATATTTACTACCCTTCTAACCCGAGAAAAGATTGGGATCCAATTTCTACCATCTTGTCCTGTCATGATAAGATTGATGACGAATGTAAGAAAGAAGGAGTAGTTTATGACGAGAATGAAGAATACGATTGGGAGGCTACTAAAGCCCTGTACGTATTTAATGTAAAGATGGTAGCCATCTTGCCGTTATACTTCAGAGAGTTCAGTTACGATTGTGATTTAAACACAACTGGAGCAGGAAAGCAAATAGGTTTCGTATACATCTCCAAAGAAATGTGGGAATCTCACATGGGAAAAACAGATGAGTCATCCGATTGGTGGCAAGAATATCACAAAGGAAAGTCCAAAGCAGATGTAGCTAGACGTTTAATAACCGGTGAGATAAAAACATACCAACAATGGTTAAACAATGAAGTATACAGCTATTCAATTGAAGGAGATGACTTTGAAGATAGATGTTCTGGATACTATGGAGATGACCATGAAGCATCGGGGTTATTAGAAGCTGCAAAAGAATCAATCGATTGCCACCTTAACTGGATACTCAAGGAAAGATTGAAAGTACTCAAGGGGTACTTAAAAGCTAAGGTTCCAATCATGTATAGATTTGCATCCTAGAAAATAAATTAGAACAATGAAAGTAGTAAAGGTTCATTGGAAACCACAAAGAAAAATAGGTATGAAATTAAACACAAACCCACGTAAGATATTTGAATGCCGAGAGGATCAGATTGAATACACCATGGATCAGAAGAAAGCATTGCTCCTGGTTGACACATTTATGCAGTCTTCGGAAACATTCCTATTGATTGCAGGTAATGCCGGTACAGGTAAGACAACCATTGCTGAGAACATGGCAAACTTTTGTAATGCTGACTTACTTGCACCTACTAATGCAGCAGTAAAAAGATTGAGGGATAAGTTTCAGTCAAAGAACATACCTAAGAGTAGGTTTTCTACAATACATCAACAGCTTTATGGTTCACCCGATCCTGATACAGGAGAGTTTGTAAGGGCAGGTAATTTAAAAGATGCCCCTGTATACTTGGTGGACGAAAGCTCTATGATTGACGATGTTGTATTGAACGACCTTAAGAATGAGGCAAAGAAAGCTAAGGTAAAAATTATCTTTCTTGGTGATGACTTCCAGCTAGAGCCTGTCGGAAAAGATCCTAAACTATTTAAGTGGGAAGAATCTGCACCAGACTTTAACAAGAACTATAGGTTCAAACTGAATGAAGTTATGAGGAATGAAGGAGCTATCTTAGAGGTAGCAACACACCTTCGTACTTGCAAGAAGGGTGTCGAGATACTCAATCGTGACACTCAAGACTTTAAGATTACACGTATCTTCAGCCACGAGTTGGCATTGGACATCCGTGATGACCGAGACTTCGTTGTGCTTGTATCAACTAACAAGACGAGAATCAATTACAACAAAAGAATCCGTCAAGCTAAGTTTGAGGAAGATTGTCAGAATGTTGTCAATGATGGGGAAAGAGTAATCTCTGTTGCAAACAATCAGTATCTCAATGGTGAGCATTATACTATGAGATATCCTAAGATTCTTAAGGAGTATGATAAGATAATCAATATCGGATCTAAAATGTACCCGAAAGAGAAACGTCTTAAGTTCTATCTAGTAGAACATGAGGTTACGGACAGTAATGCAACAGTTAAGACATTACTATTCCCTAGCTTAGACATACCCTCACTACATAATGGGCAACTACTAAGTAACCGTAGTCTATTCATGGATGATAAGCTCGTGCAGTATCATCCAGGTATTAAGAAAAGAATATGGAGAAAGAATCTAAACATAGCTACTTATGGCTATGCTACATCTGTACATAAATCCCAAGGAAATGAATGGGACAATGTATATATCGATGCGGATTGGCTGTCTGACGCATGGGATAAAGCACGTTGGATGTACACAGCTGTCACTCGAGCAAAACAAAAGGTGGAGCTTAAAATGTCCAATGAATTTAAAATAGTAGACTAATGGCAAATTATTGTAGCAATAGTGTAACATTTGAAGGTGACGATAAGCAAATAGAAAAGCTTATCCGAGCCTTCAATAAAAGCATTGAGAAAACACCACCTCATCATGCAGTTAAGTTTATTCTTATACCACCAAATTATACAGTACAGAATTGGTTCTTTGATTTAACTATCGATGAAGATGAGGGAACTATGTACTACCAAACAAAATGGTCACCCGATCCTGTACATTTACTCCAGGCATGTAGAATGTTTAGTGTAAGCTTTGTATTGAGTTATGAAGAAGGAGGTAATGGTCTGTATGGTGAGTTTAAATACGACCATGTTACAGATGAGTTATACGACAGATGCTTAAGTAATGATGAAATTGCTGCAGGTATGCATTGTGCAGATGAAGGAAATTGTCATACAGGTAGTGCATGTCTAGGAGGTACAGATTGTGAATCTCCTACGGAAGACTACGAAAAACTCGATAACGAATTGAGTCATTCCGAATGGCAATTGTGCCAAGTAAACGTAATGGAAGGAACATATCATTCATGAGCAAACAAGTACTAGCAATAACATTAAACAAAAAAGATGGGCAATTGGTTATGCCAAATGCTTTAAGCAAAGAGAAGTATAAAATCTTCCTTGCATCTCTCCAAGAAGGAGATAAGGTTGAGGCTCTATTCGAGTTGAAGACCGAGGATAATACCAAGGCTCAGTTAGCAAAGATACACGTATGTATTGCAGAAATTGCTAGTGAACAAGGTGATGATAAAATTTCAGTAAAGAACGACCTCAAGCATAGATGTGGAATGTCATTCAAGGATGAGAAAGGTGTACTAAGATATCAATCGTTTGGACAATGCTCAAAGGATGAGCTATCAGATGTCATAGAGGTAATCATACAGATGGGTAACTTTCTGAACATGAACCTTGACTCTATAGTGTAGGACCTTCAGCAACAGTTGCTTTAACGGTTACACCTTGCTCCTTAGCATCGGTTTCTATCTGAGCAATCAGTACAAACAATACGTACAACTGATGCTCTTTCATCGATGTGATTGTCTTACTTGATAGGTTATCAAGTATTTTACCGATACTATCATCAGTCTCCCCATCAATCAACACGTTGGAGAATACAATTTTCAAGTCTTGGTAAAACCTACCAGTAACCTTAATATCAACGATGGCATCTTTTGGAAGAGCCTCGAACTTTTTATCAACTAAATTTTTATCATCCATGAGCAATACTAATAGAATCAAAGATACAATAAATAAACTTACTGAAAAGTATGATAAGACTTCTTGGAAAGACATCATATCAGCTATGTTTCAGACTGAAGAGTTTGACATAGCCTTAAACCAACTGATGAGTGATGTCCAAGCAGGTCAACCGTTCACACCTCTTATTAAAAACATATTCAAGTCTTACGATTTGTGTGCGTTAGAGGATGTGAAGGTTGTCTTTATTAGTAGTAATCCACATCCTGATAAAGGCATAGCAACCGGACTAGGATTTGAAGGATACTCTAATGAATTCTATCTAACCTTAAACAATAAGGCAGATGGTGAAGCAGATGGGTATAACCTAGACTACCTACCACAAAAGGAAGGAGTAATGCTTTTAACAGCTGCACTTACCTGCCCTGTAGGAAAACCAACCGATCATATCCCTATGTGGGCACCATTAACAGAAAAACTCATCAAAGCTATCTCATACAGGACGGTAAAGACCATCTTCGTATTTGTTGGTAAGGATGTAGAACATCTGGCTAAAAATGTAGGCAAGCATCACTTCAAGTTTTTCATGCCAGAAGTAGGAAAGAATTGGGATCCAGGAGACACCTTTGGAAACATAAATAAAGCACTAATAAAACTAGATAAAAAGCCAATTAATTGGTAAAGATTTAGTACCTTAGTGCCCCCCAATATGTTAAAGCAAACTGCATTGTTTAATATCCTAGAAAAAAGAAAGGTTACTGTTGCTCAGTACCATACCCTCTATCGTCTTAAGCTTAAACCTAAGATGCACGAATCCGTAATGGTTAGTGTAAGAAGGTCGGTACCGTCAATATATATTAACCTCGGGGATTGTACTTTGTCCGATAAAGGATTGAAGTTAATCAAAGAAGTAGATGCTCTATTTAAACCTATCAAAAAGCTAACCAATATAGAATTATTGGGGCCAGATGCACAGGATAATATAGATGCTTTCATTGAAACATTTCCCGGAATAAAACTGCCAAACAATAGTTATGCTCGAGGTAATACAAAAGGAATCACTGAAAACTTCATGTGGTTCTTCCAAGAGTATGACTTTGAATGGGAAACTATACTCTTAGCAACGGAGACATACGTTGAGGAATTTCGTAGCAAGAATTGGAAATTCATGAGGACTGCTATGTACTTCATTCGAAAGAACGACAAAGGTATTGAGTCATCTGACTTGGCTACCTATTGTGAGTTACTAGAAAGTGGGGAAGGTATTGAAGAAGAACGTACAATTAAATCTAACGTAGTATGAGGTGGAAATCACACGCAAAATTCTATGACGAGGCTCTCGTTTATATGAAGAAACGTCAGCAAGGTCTGGTAAAAAGTCTGATTACCCCATGGAAGAAGATTAATGATGCAGGTATCAACGGGTTCGAATGGAACTCCGTAGTTATTATTGCTGCTCGACCGGGTGGTGGTAAAACTCTGATGCTACAGCAACTTACCCGTATGGCATTCAAGCTTAACAAAGGCCAGAACATACGTGTATTAGACTTCCAGTTAGAAATGGTGGGACGTAACTCTAAGATACGTGAGTTCTCATCTGTCAGTAAGAAAAGCTACAAGTATTTATGTAGTGCTGAACGAGAAGGTATAGTAATAGATGATGAATTGATAGAGAAGTGTGCTCAGTATGCAGTAGCTGCTACTAAGTATCCAATCGATATCGTTGAGGATTCTGTTACTGCAGAGGAGTTTGAGTTAGAGATCCGAGATTACATGGCATTTCATGCAACAAAGGATGCTGACGGTAAGGTTACGGGATACAAGAAAACTATCGTGAGCCTTGACCACTCAGTACTGCTTAAGAAGATGAAAGGACAGTCAACAATCGATAAGCTTAATGCTTTAGGTGAAGCTGTTACGAGACTTAAGAAAAAGTATCCAATCATATTCATAATCCTTTCTCAATTGAACAGAGAGATAACAACTCCAGGAAGATGTGAGAATGGTAAGTATGGAAACTATCCTAACTCTAATGATATCTTCGGAGGTGATGCACTGAATCAACATGCTGACATGCTCATAGTATTGGACAGACCAGCACTCAGACACATCACAGAATATGGACCTGATAGATATATTGTCGAAGATGATACTCTATTGGCTGCTCACATCCTTAAGACAAGGACTGGAGATACACGTATGAGCTTCTTTGAGGCACGGTTCCATGAGATGTCCATTGAGGATGCTCCTGTTCCACCTCAAGCTAAGAAGCCGGGTAAACGTGTGGCTAAGAAAGACACACCACCTGCTGCTCCTACAAGTAGTGGGACGCAAACTAAATTATCCACTAAATAAATGGGACTATCTACAACAGGAAGCAATACTGGTCTTACAAGAAAAGACAAGATTGCTGAATTAAAAAAGAAACACGATAAGCTGTTTGAGAAATTAGGTATAGTCGATCCACACTATATCCCAAAGATGTTCTTTGGGACACCTCTATCAATACCACTCTTTAAGAGTGAGTTGAAAGATGGTAAGGATGTCTATACCGAAAAGGTCAGTAAGTCTTTCCAATCGGAAGATGACACTCGGACTTTATATAAATGGAAACACAATCCTAATTGGGCTACTGCTTACCCAACTAAACCTATGATTCATGGTGAAGGTAATATGTATTTGATACCCTTCAGTGAACTCACAGCTGTAGTTGAGGAGAAAAAGAAAGAAGCTCTTTATGATTTTGGTATAGTCGATCCTGATACCGACTTACCCATCGATCAATTAACTATCAGGGATTTAGCTGCGATTCTTACAGGAAAGCCTGTAAGTTTGAAACAGTGGCTTAATGAAATAGTACAAAAATAATGGCAGTAATTAATTTACCCACAGCCCCTAGACCTGCAGTAATTGCAACACCTAAGAGGGCACTCATCTTTTCGAAACCAAAGGTGGGTAAGACACTCATCTTGAGTAAGCTACCCAATTGTTTAATCCTAGATTTCGAAGAGGGTACATTAGCTATTGAGGCTATGGCTTATCCGATAAAGAAAGTATCGGACATCGTTGGAGTATGTAAGGCTATCAAAGATGCTGACTATCCATACGAGTACATAGCTATTGATACAGCATCTGCTCTTGAGGAGATGTGTCAACCTGTTGCTGAACAGCAATGGGCCAAGTCACCGGACGGTAAGGAATGGTTCCTTGCTGACTCCAAAGACCCTACAAAGCTACATGCTGAGTCAGGTAAGGCTAAGTATGGAAGTATTATGAACTTACCTTATGGTAAGGGATACTCATTGGTGGCTGATGTCTTCAACGATGTCATCAATAGACTGCAGAAGTGTGCACCGAAGCTAATTATATTAGCTCACAGTACTTATGCAGTAATTAATAAGAAAGACGGTTCAGAATTCTCATCACTTGATATTCAGATGTCGAAGAAGTGTAAGTTTGCTGCCACATTTAAGGCTGATGCCATTGGATACATGTATCGAGAGGGTAAGCAGAACTTCATCAACTTCACGGCATCCGAGGATGTAGGTGCAGGAGGAAGACACCGTTACTTAGAAAAAGAACACATCCTTATCAGTGAATACATTGAAGAGGAAGGCAAAGATGAGAAGTTTGTCACGTATTGGGATAAGATTTTTTCCCCTGAGAATGAAAAATCAACTACAAAAAAAGTAACGAAAAAAGAAGAAACAAAGTAAGATGGGAAAAATTGGAACTAAAGCCGTAAAAGTTGGTGGTGGAGCACTACCTAAAACATTTATGCCAGGTAATCATACCTGCAAAATTAATAATATCCGATTGGATCGTCCAGCATTTGCTAAAGATGGTGAGGATATGTACTACCTAGTACTTGACTTGGAGACTGAATCTTTAGGAGAGTCCTTTGAAGGATTCTTTATCGATAAAGATGACGAAAGTAAAGGTAGATACCTTGGTCAAACAGGTCGTATCAAGACGAGCCAATGGCCTTACAAGGATTCTGAATGGCAAGGTAAGACTTGGAGTATGGTGGATGAAATCATTAAATTCCTTAAGTCTATCTGTATCACAATGGATTCAGATTGGATGGACAAAGCTGATGGGAAATTCGATACTATTGAGCAAATGGTAGAGGCTTTCAATAAGCAAGCTCCGTTCAAAGATACATTCTTCTCATGGTGTATTGGAGGACAGCAAGTACCAGGTGATGATGGGTATCCAAAGTACTTCATGCACTTACCTAAGTTCTCTCGTGGATCCAAGTTGTTTACTTCGGTAGATGATGATGCAGACTTACTTGAGTATGACAAGGCTTTGCATCTACAAGTTAAAGGAGAAGCTCCTGTAACTGTAAAGAACTTCGGTACAGATGATGAAGATGGTGATGGGCCATTATTTGAAGGTGCTGATGAGGATGATGAAGATCCGTTTGCAGCTATTGAAGGAGATGATGAAGATCCATTTGCAGCTGACTAAGTAAAATTACTTACATGAGAGGGTGAGGTAGAAATATCTCACCCTTTTTTAATACGAAAACTATGAAATTTAAAAAAGGAAAAAAATATACATACGAGGAAATTGAAGAATTTACTAATGACAATCCGGACTTTACACAAAATGAATATGGAAAAGAAACATTAGGTGAATTTATTATTTCATTAGTAAATAGAGACTTAGGATATGGTGTATCAATTAATTTTGTTATGGTCTCATTAAATTTATACGAATGTGTATTCACAGATATATCATAAACTATGGGCTTAAGTACACAAGTTTTTACGACAGATACTTTCCCTGTACCAAATGAATGGATATTCGAGAACTTCTTGAATCTACCAGAGAAATTGGAAGGACAATCAGTATCAATAAAATCAATATTCAATAAGAACGACACCGATCCTTCTATGATAATTTATCTTCACGATAATGGCAGATACAAGTTTAACGACTACTCTGCAGGAATCAAAGGTGATGCAATAGATTTCATACAAGAATATTATAACCTTCCAACACGACAAGATGCTTTTAGAAAAGTGTACTATATGTGGAAAGATGGAGGGTTTGATTCTATCCAACAACGTGAGATGGTTAAGATTACCTACAAAGTAATTGATGTCGAGGTACGTGTATGGAACATGAACGATGCCGAGTACTGGATGTCATTCCATATAGGCTCCAAAGATTTGCAACACCATTGCGTTAAACCACTAGCATCCTATACCTTTGAGAAGACTCAAGGAGATGACGTTACTCATGTGGTATTCAAAAAACCATACTGCTACGGATACTTTAGAAAGGACGGTACCTTGTACAAGATTTACAACCCAAAGGATAAACGATCGAAGTTCATCAAGGTTCTAAGCTACATACAAGGTCACGACCAATTACTATTCAAGGCTAAATGGTTAATTATTCTAGCATCACTCAAGGACATAATGGCATTCAAGAAACTAAAATTTCCTAACATAGAATGCGTTGCTCCAGATAGTGAGAACACTATGCTAACTCCCAAACAGGTAGCATACTACCGTAAACGATATCCGTTTATATCTACTCTATTTGATAATGACTCAGCTGGTAAGAAAGCTTCCCGTAAGTATAAGGAAGACTATGATATACCGTACACAGAGTTTGATGTAGAGAAAGATGTTGCCGACTGCAACAAGGCACACGGTATAGAGAATACCAAATTATTTTTAAAACCACATCTATTAGAAACCTATGCTAGAAAAGTTAGAAAAACTACTAAAGGGAAAGGATCCAGAAAACATTAAGTTGGCCAATCATTTAATTGATACAACACTAAACAAAGATAGCATCATTGCTGTCATATGCCTATTGAGAATGTTAGAAATAGAAGACATCTTAAGTAACAAAAGTACCACAGAACTAATGGTAGGGATACTTCAGTCATGCGATACTCGTGTTAAGAAGGCTCCCGAAACAAAGGAGCTTACAAACTATAGACCAAAAGACTTATATGAGTTGTCACTCAATCATATTAGGTCAGAAGTTAATGTAAATTATGCTACCAAATATTATATAGAATACATCCAAAGACTCTCAGAAGATGCAATACGCATACTCCTAGATGAAGAATTGGCTAACGAAGCCTTTGAAGTATGATAAAAGACGTAATAAGAATATCGAAAGAACTGTTGTATGACAAGCCATTCTATGGTTCAGTACTACTCAGTCTACATAAAGAAGTAAGCCTCAAGGCTCCAACAGCAATGGTTGGCTTACAAGGGATTATGTTCAAGCTGACAGTTAACCCAGACTTTTGGGCTACTCTATCGGACAAGCACAAGGAGGGATTACTACTCCATGAGCTAGGACATATCATATACTTCCACCTTACAGAGTACGACCACCTCAAGGACAAGCAGATAGCAAATATTGCTATGGACTTATTCATCAATCAGACTATCGATGCTGACCTACTGCCTGACGGTGGGTGTACCCTCGATAAGTTTGATAACATGGAGAGAGGTAAGACCACCAATTGGTACTATGAAAAACTCATGGAGAATAAGAAGGGTGGTAAGGACAAGACCTTGAACAACATCCTGTCTGCAGGTGGAGGTAAGGGAAAAGGAAGTCCGAAGGACAAAGATGGCAATGCTCCCGTTGGTGGACAACAAGCCAAGGATAAGAACGGTAAGCCTGTCACAGTACCAGACCACTCATGGGAAGATGTTAAGAATGCATCAGACCCAATCAAGAAGATGGTTGGTAAGAATACTGAGAATATGCTCCGTACTATCATCAAGCAAGTCGGCACACAACCCGGTAGTTTAC
>Ga0307378_10005222_pt1 | contig 18185 bp, 13 predicted proteins | sample UN1MG_FD_202238 | JGI IMG/M metagenome (GOLD analysis project Ga0307378, IMG submission 202238) | Soil microbial communities from Risofladan, Vaasa, Finland - UN-1 | ecosystem: Environmental > Terrestrial > Soil > Coastal area > Acid sulfate soil | place: Finland: Risofladan, Vaasa | collected... | reverse complement strand
TTTTTTGATATAAATTTATTGAGATTGTCTATGAAATCATATTCACCTTTTTCAATTAAACCTTTAGGACTAATAGTAAAATAATCACTATCAATAAGTAATGGTTGATATAAATGATTTTCAAAATAGGCATTTTTCAGATAGTTTCCTTGATTTTTACCCTTTCTAAAATCATCTATATTATTTCTTAAGAGATTTTCTAATTCACTAATAATTAGAGGTTGACTTTCATCTATTGTAATCAAATAGTCTTGAAAGTTTTTGTGAGTTGATTTCAACGCTTCAAGTGACATATTATCTCGCATCCAATTATTCCTAATCTTGTTGTAATAAGAAGTTAAATATTTCCGAAGAATATTTTTCACAATCTCTTCTAATTGATATTTCTGTTCAAATTTCTCAATTTCCAGCATTTTAGGAATACAATATAGTGTATATTGTCTCATTCCGATTATTCTTTGAAGAGTTTTTTTTGTAAAAATGATATTCCACCAGTCTTTGTCGCTTCTATAATTATATAAATCAAAAAAGATATCATCCCAATCAAATAAATCCAAATATTCATTTGAGATGTGATGAGGAGCTTTGGAAGTAGTAGCTTGAATACCTAAATCTTTTTGGCTATCAATTATCTCAGCTCTTGGTATTAAATCTAATGAAACATTAACTTTAGGGTCATAAGCTAATTCAAATAAGTATTCTTCCTGGAATTTTGATTCTTCAAGAACAGGAATTTGTAAATCTTTTGTTAAATAGTCTTGATTGATTTTAATTGGTATAGGAAATTCAATAACATTATCAGTTTTTATTCCTTCACTTTCAAGAAGTTCTTTAAACTCTTCCATATAATTAGCTTTAATTCCAAATATATTCAAAGTTTCTAAAATAGTCAGGTATTTTGGTGGATTATCTATGAGTTTATTGCTCCTTTTTAAAGACATATTTTTGCCTTTTAATCTAACACCTCTACCAAATAATTGGATGATTTGAGTACCTTCTCTTTTACCAATATTTAATAAACCCATATTGGATACTCGCCAAGAATCCCATCCTTCAATAAATTTCTTAGCACCAATAAGTATCTGTATTTTCGAACTTTTTTTATTAATCTCATCAAATATAGATTTACTGAAGATGTCCTCTTGAATGATAAAAATACCTTTACCTCTATTTTCAACTAATTTTAGAAATGCAGATTTATCACCTATAGTAATTAAACCAAAGTAATCTGAATTGGCTAATTTAAGTGCTATTTCACCTTCAGCTTTTTTAAGGTCTACTAAATATAATTGTGAAGGACTTGTAATGTGAAAAATATCTTTAAGAATATTAGTATAAATGATTTTGGGATCAGAGTGATAATCTCTTAAAAACGCTAATTTCTTTTCAGGATAAATGGGAGAGAAAATATCATGATTTTTTTTATCAATAATACCAGACTTACCTTTTAGAATATTATCAATCGACTTTGGAACCCAATTATCATTATTTTTTATGAAATTATCAAGAAATTGTATGATTTCAAATATATCCGATTGTTGATCTTTACCACTTACTCTGCTTCCAATAAAAATCCAGAGTGGTTCTTCAATATTATAATCTCTAATTTCTTTTTCATAATTTTTAAAAATAATTTTTTGTTCATAAAAAGCTAATAGATTTGCCAACATTAATTGATTTTTTGAATCACTGTATACATTTTTCTTTAAATTCATTATGCGATATTCTTTTCCAAATCCATCATTATGAAAGTAATGATATGAATAGTCAAAAATAATAGCTTTAGCATATTCAAAAAGTAATTCCTTTTGATGTTTACTAGGTCTATTAATAGCTTGTCCAAAGGTTGCACTATACTCAAATGCAAATCCTTCTCTTGAAATGAAATCCCTGCAGTTCTTCCATTTTTCACCACCACTACCTTTATGCCCTTCATCTACAAAGATAACGTTTTTACTACTAAAAAATTCTATGTCAATAGTTACACCTTGACCTTTTTTTTCTTCAGTTAACTTGTGAATATCAATAATTTTTATTACATTATGATCTAATAAATTGGAAAAATATCCTTGATTTGTTTGACTAAATATCTCACAAGAGATATTGCTTTTTAATAATTCATCAAAATGCTGCTTAGAGAGGTTTTCATTTGGTGTAACTAGAATAATATTTTCATATTCAAGCATATTTGGTCCTTTATTATAATGTAGAAATTGTAAATAATTAAGATGCAGAATTATGGTTTTACCAGAACCAGTTGCCATCCAATAAGCTAATTTATTTAATGAATCTGGAGTATAAAGAAAATCATAATTATTGGGATATTTATATAATACAAATTCGTTTAATCGTTCATTAAAATCTTTCAAGTTAGTAAAAATATTGTCTAAATATATTTCAGCATATAAAAGAGCAATATATTGATAATATTTAAGTTGAATTGGAAAATGCCTTTTTTTATTTATTAATTTTAAATGATTCTTTATATTATAATCATATAATTCTAATTTATTTAAAGAAATTTTTATATTTTTTTGAGATTTTAAAAAACTATAGAAAAAACTCTTACCTTCCTCATCATATCCCTCTTTAACTTTTTTCAATAAACCTAGAATTTCTTCTGTTTTACTAAATCCCAATAAATCTTGAATAAATTGATTAAGCACAAGATTTTTCTCCAATTTTATTTCAGTAAACAATTTTCCTCACCAATTTTAATTTATTTAATTATTTAGAATGAAGATTACAATATTCAGTATAGTCGATATAAATTCCTGTAGGATTCATTATTTTTGATAATTTCAATGGTTTGGGATATTTTATAATACTATCAAATTTAATAATAGTAAATTTTTTATTTGACCTTTCTTTTCTTGTGGAATATTTTATTGGTGATTTGATAATATATTTTTCTAAATCATCTTTTTGAAGAATAGTTTCATTGAATATTGTAAGGATATTTTCAGCAAAATCAAGATATAATTCTGTTATAATAGCCTCACCAACCAAAGCAGAAATAGGTAACGGATTATAAAATAAAAGTTTAGTGCCGATGCAAAGTTTATTCCTTTTTGTGGAAAGAATTAAAATATTTTTTTTATCGATAAAAATTCTTTTATTTTGTTCATATTTTATTGAATAAGCGAAAGCATATACCATAGACAATACACCGTAAATTTTTTTACAATAGTTAATTATACATTTTTTCTAAGAATTCTCTCTCAATCAGCACAGCATCCTGAATATATGAGTTTGAGTTGATGTAAATCATATCATAATCAAAATTTGGCAATATTTCCTTTTCTAGGAATTTTTTTTCTTTCTCTAAGTTTATATTTTCTAAATTGCGCCAGATAACTAATGTGTTCTTATTGTTTACTACACCATGAATTATTTTATATATTGTATCTTCATGTTTTAATGTTTTTTCTCTTTTTATTTGCATGCCTAAAATGAAATTAAATGTTTCAATTAAATCAATTTTTGTTTTGATTAATTCATTGTTATTTGTAATATATAAACTATAATCAAAAGGCATTTGAAATTTCTCTACGTTTAGTTTTATTGTATTTAGTTTAGTTTCAAATTCCAATATATTCGATAAAATATTACCATCTAATTTATCTAAAGTTGATTGGATTGATTTTTTTACTGAAAAATCTATATTGTTTAAAGTATCATCATAATCTTCAAGCTTAATATATTTCATGAAATGACTATTCTTATCTCGAGTTTTTGGTATGCCTTTCTTCCAATTCTTCGAGAAAACTAATTTTTTTATTCTAGGAATAATTATAGTTTCCAAATAATCAGCAAGCTCAACGATTATATATTTTCTATTCCCATTATCAATCTCATTTAATTCTATAACAGATTGAGCAGTAGTACCAGACCCAGCAAAGAAATCAAGTATTATAGAATTTTCATTGTCATTGATTAATCTAATAAATCGTTTTATTAATTCAGGAGGTTTTGGAGTTTCAAATAAATTTTCTCCCAATATATTTTTCAATATCTCCTTTGCCATTTGTGTTGAACCAACATCATTGGGTAATAAAATTGAATTTGATACTACACCGCTTCTAACTTCACTTAAGTATTTTTTTAACCTTGGAACATTTTCACCATTTTTTCCAAACCATATTCTTCCTTCATTATATGCGATTAATAAATTTTCTTTGCTTAATCTAGGATATGTACCGGATACTGGTTTCCAATAAATACCATTTGGAAAAGTTATTTCATATAGACTATCTTTATTTCCACTTTTTGCTTGCAGTGCTACACTGGTCCAGGGTCCTTTTGGATCTTTATCAGGATTTTCATATCTTTTATTGTGTGCTTCTGTTCTTGGTAAAGCATTAAATTCAATAATATCCTTTTTCTTTCCATAACAAAGGATGTATTCATGATTTGTTGAAATAAATCTTGCATCGTTTTGAACGACATTTTTTTTATTCCAAATAAAATTACAAATGAAATTCTCCCCTCCAAAAATTCTATCACATAGAATTTTCAATAGTGAATGTTCATTATCGTCAATAGAAATAAATATTACACCCTCATCAGATAATAATTCTCTAGCTAATACTAAGCGATCATTTAGCATAGTTAACCAGGTAGAATTTTTATAGTTATCTTTGTAAATGAATTCATCCGTCTCTGTATTATAAGGTGGGTCAATATATATACATTTGATTTTACTAGAAAATTTATTAGACATTAAATTCAAAGCATGATAATTCTCGCTTTTTATAAGTAATCCATCAATCTCATTATCTAAATCCTCAAAATGTGATATAAGTTCATCTTTGAAACTTTGGTTAAAGAATTTTGTATCGAGCATTATATTTTGATTTTTATTTAAGAAATCAATATTAATAACTAATCCCTTATTTAAAGTATAATCTAATGTACCCTTTTCACTTTCCATAATATTGTAAACATCTAACCATGAATTTATTTGATCTTTATTATTTATTATTATTGGATACAAACTTTTGGGTATTTTATCTAAAGTAATCATGTATTCTGTATTTATTACAAATTTCTTCTTTTCAAATAATTTTTTTTGAAAATCTTCAATTTGGCTAAGAAGATTAATTATTTGTTTGGAGATATTTCTAATTGTTTTTAATTTTATAGTGTTTTTAGGTGTATATCCATCAATATTATCTAAACTTAAAATTTCATTTTTAATGAAAAAATCTAATTCATTTAATAAGTATAATTTTAAATTTTTGTGAATAAAGTAATCAGATGTATTTCGTTTGGTGTAAATAAATAGATGTTTTTCAATCAATGTTTTATTTAATGAAGGGATTGTTTTTGTTAATTCTTTGGCTTTCTCTAGTATTTTATCTATGGTTATTTCGTTTATTTCTTCTTGTTTTGTTTTCTTATCTAATCTCTTTATTTCTTCATCTGTTAAAGACCTATAATTGAAATATATGTTTAGAATTTTTTCATTAAATTCAAGAATTTTTTCATCTAAAATAAAGAATCTTTTTTCATCTGAATGTTTATTTCCGATTTCATCTTCAACATTTTTGATTCTGAAATTTATTACTAAATCAACTATTTTGAAACTATATTTTGTAAACCATTCGGTTGTTTTTACATAATATTGATCATTATTTGCCCAATGTAAAATTACTTCTTCTCCATTGTATGGTATGATATATTTCTCATTCTTCCCAAATCTTCTTTTGCTAATGAAATCTCCCTCATCATAATATCGAGAAAAGAATTGATACAAATGATTAAAAATCTCATTAATATTATTTTCAATAAATTCCTGTTTATTTAACAGTGTTATTTTTTCTTTGTATTTTTTTATTAGTGGTGAATTTATAAAAATGGCATTTATTTCACCATTTTGTAATAATGCTTCTTTACCCAGATTTTTCTCTATTTCTTTTTTTATCTCTTCAATCTCCTTTTCGTTTTCTAATTTGTTAAATTTGGATAATTCTTCATATTGTTTATCTATTTCTTCAATTAAGTCTTTTTGAATGAATTTCTCTATTACTTCACGTTTTTGATTCATTATTCTATATATTCCAAAATCCAAATCAGCAGATTCAAATTGAAATAATTTACGAAGTAATTTTTGTAGTTCTAATTTATAGTCAATTACCATTTGTTTTACACCACTTACAAATTATATTAAAGTCACATTTTACGCAAAAATCACCTGTTTTTGGTTCAAATTTATTCTCCAATATTTCACCAATATGTTTTTCAGCTAATAATTTAGCGTTAAATAGTTTTTCCTCTTCAACTAAAACTTCTTCGATTTCACCATTATCTAAGTAAGCTATTGATCCCTTTGTTATTGGTAAATCCAACATTTTTAATCCTATTGTATAAAGACAAATTTGTGATGATGATTCTTCAAAAGTCGTTACAACATCGGATGTTTTATAGTCACGTACCTCGAGATTTTCATTATCGTGTAATATGACATCAACTTTTCCTGTTATAGTTGCTCTATGGATAGGAAATTCTAGCCTAGTTTCAACTTCTTTAATTCTTTTCATATCTTCTTCATTTTTTCGCACAAAATTCACTAATATCTTTTTCGCTGCCTCTTTTGATAAATCAAATAATTCTTTCCCTGCATATGGCAAATAGAAATTCCTATCAATCGATGTAACAGTAGCTGATATTGGATATGCTTCTTCATTTTTTATTAATTCAGAAGCATATCGTAAGCAATAATGTAGTGAATTTCCATAACCTAACAATGGTACGAGTTCAGGTTTATATCCCCATAATTCTCTCAATCTATAGAAATATGGGCATTTTTGATAAGTAATTATCTCTCCTGTAAAAAATGTCTGAATGTCTTCTATATCTATGATTTTAGTTATTTTATAATTTGGTATATTTATTCCAATTGCACATTTAAGAAATTCATCTGTATTTATTTCTTGAATAAATAGATTCGGATTTACTTTTCTTGTTATTCTATTAAAATAACTTAAACCTAAGATATCCTTTGCTCTGGTAATTGCTACATAGAATAATTTCCTCTCATCTTCAATACTACCATCATATTTTCCAGCATTAAACATTGTTCTTGGTATCATCCATTGCCTTTCTCGACCACAACTTTGAGGAGGGAATCTTGTATCTATTAACGATGGAATAAAAACTATTGGCCACTCTAATCCTTTCGCTTGATGAATAGTTGTTATTTGCACTGCATTTATTCCTGCTATATCATCACTTACTTGCTCATCATAAGCACTGTTTGCATATGAATTAATGAACCAACAGAAATTCCTAATGTCTCTTTTCCAATTCCTTTTTCTCCCACCGATAATATTTGAGCTTTCAAAATCTAACAATAAGGTAGAAAAACGTCCAAGATTTGCCATTATAACTGCTTCTAGAGGATTAAATGGATCTAAGTATTTGAAACCTAAAATAACCAGCAGATTATAAAAAATTGATATAAAATTCTTATATTGCTCACAATTGAAATTGTGTTTCCAACCTTTCAATTTTTCTTCTAAATTGGTAGGTATATGATGTGGAAAAACTTCTCGCCAATTTCTAATCCCCTCAATTAATAATCCATCACCTGTTATCTTGTTGCTCCAATTATAAGGATTTTCAATCCAAAAACCATGATCATATAGCCACAGGAATAACATTGCTATTGCTTTTGCTTCATCTCTTCTAAATAGACCGACTTTACCACCAATAATATAAGGGATTCCTCTTCGACGAAATTCTTCAATTAATTTTGGTGCAGAAGTTGATACACTTCTAAATAGAATACCTATATCTGAATAATCACAATTATTGTTTTGAATATAGTTTTCTATTTGATTACTTATCCAAATTGCTTCCTCTTCATCATTTTCTAATGAAGAGAGAGAAATAATACCTTTCTCGGATCTTATTGGAATTAAATGCTCATAATACCCTTTACCAAAAGTATCACAAAAAGTATTCGCTAAATTTAAAATGTCTGTTGTACTTCGTCGGTTTTCACTTATTGAAATTGTTTCGCAATCAGGATAGGTTCTAAGGAAATCATTAAAGCATTGTTCATCTGAACCTCTCCATTGATAGATTGTTTGTCTAGGATCTCCTACAATAAGCAAATCCGCTTTAGAACCTATTAATTGTATTAGTTTTTCTTGGGCTCGATTTATATCCTGATATTCATCTACTAATAAGTAGTCTATTTTTTCAATTATTTCTTGCTTATCTTGAAGGTTGTCTAGTGCTAGTTTTATCATTCGATTAAAAGTCAATCTTTTGTATTCATCAAGCATTCTCTCATATTTGACAAATTTGGGATGGAATTCTGGTGCATGCCTTTTCAAATCATCAAGATCGATTAGTTCCGAATAAACGACATTCATTGTATCTAGAAAAAGTTGACAATTCTTTGAATAAGAACCTTCCTTACCTAAACCTAAATCCCAACCAACCCTAAAAAGAAAAGCCATTTCTTGATTTTCATCGAATACATCATAATCACCATAATTGCAATAATCTTGTAATATTCTAAAACAAAAACCATGAATCGTACCTACATACATATCACCTAATTTTGCACAAGCTTCATCTCCTCCCAGATATTTTATCCTTTCATAAATTCTACTTTTCATATTTTGTGCTGCTTTCTCAGTAAAAGTAAAAGCAACTATTGATGATGGTTCGATTTTTTTCTGCATTAATAAATAAACAATTTTTCTGGTGAGAGTTTCAGTTTTACCTGCACCTGCTCCAGCAATTATTCTAATTTGCTTTTTTTCTGATAAGACAGCTTTTTTCTGGCTTTCAGATAATTTCTTTGGTTCATTTATTATTTGTTCTATTATAACTCTTTGACTCATTCCTTTCCTCTTCAACAACCAATTTTATATTAATCCCATTTTTACTTGTTATTATCTTAATACTTTAAACATTTTTTGGAACAGTATGTAATGAAATATGATTTCTATTTAGGTAATGTATTAACTCTCTTTTTCACTTTTTTTCATTATCAATCAATAGTTTTTCAGCTAAAAGAAGTGTATCATGTACATCGCCTTCATTATAATCTTGTAATCTTTGTTTATCTTCTTTCCATAATTGATATATCACCTCCGATTTTTCACTTCTATTATCTGTAATTAAGCTTTTAGTTTTTCTGAAAGGTAAATGAGCATATTCAGATGATTTTAAGACATCAGCTAATTTTTTAAACTTCTTGTATTTGAAGAATTGATATAAATCGATTTGCACTGTTGCTTCTAATAAATCCACTACTTTCCAGATTTTTAGATTATATTTTCTTTTTTTCAATTGTAACAATGGTATATCATAATATCTAACACCATAACCTGTGACACATAAAGGTTCGATTTTTTCTATTTCATCATTTAATTTAATTAATAGATATTCTTCTGATTCATCATCATCATCCTCTAAAAGAATTGTTTTTACCTCAATACCTTCCTTATCAAGAAAAGCACCACTCATTCTTCTAGCAAAACTTATACTTAAAATACGTTCGTTTGATAGAAATTGATTGTTTATTACATGTGTTTCTAAATCTAGAGAAATGACTTTGTCCCAATATGGTTTCATCATTTTTAGTAATTCTAATTGTAACTCACTATATCTCATATTTGATTCATTATTTTATTAACTAAAAAATTATTTCCTCTGAAAGCAATTTAAGATAGTTTAGATTTGTTAGAAAAAAATATTATGTTAATATTCACTTTTTCATCATTTCTTTACAAAAATCTATTGTTGTTCTAACATGTTTTTCATGAAAGACTTCAGGATTTATTATTACCTGGTCACAGTTCAGTTTTATGCGTTGGAAAACTGATTTCCAAGGAAGTGCATCATTAATATCAGGTGCTTTATGATATGTGTGAACATGATAAGCTTTTATTATTTCAAAAGGTATGAGATTCAAATCTTTTTCAAAAGTATCTTTTGTTGAAGTATATAGTTGAAAAATATCAAGAACAAAATTAATATTTTTGGTTAAATCAGAAGATTGTTTGGAAACTAGATTAATGAATTCTGATACTTCTTTACATGTCGAGATAAATTGTCCAGTTCTATTTTCTACTAAGATAAGAGGTTTATAATTATATCTTTCATAAACCTTAGTAAGAATTTTAACAGCTGCATAGTATAAATTCCCATATGTATTATTTCTATCACCAGGATGTATCTCAATTGCAAATGGTGTTTCTTTAAATAAATCAATTACTGAAAAAATCATTGTAATAAATTTATCAGTCCAAATATCATCATACCATTTCAATTTTGCTTTATGGCTTTTATTACTTATATCCATCCTATGTAACATAGGTTCAGTATGCAAAATATACTTGATACAGTTATTTGATGAATAATCCTTCTTGTAAATTCTCTCAATCGCAAGTTGATCAGGTATTGAACACATGTCTAAACCAGTAAGCTTCATTTCAGTTTTATTTTTTATAAAATCACAAGGAACTTCAATAAAATCACAGCTATATCTTAAGGCATAATTCCATCTTTCATTTAATCCCCCTCTACCTTCATAGTTTAGTTTAGAAATATTTGGAAAAACATAAGAAACATTCATATAATCACCTCTGAAAATTAAAGTGTGATTTCCTTATTATTAGCATAAGCATACCACACACCTTGATCAAAAACTATTGGTGAAATATCGGCTTTTTCACAAAAGCAAAGAATTTTTTTAGCATCATTTTCCCACCTGATTTTTTCTTCTGAATTTTTTAACTTTAAGGCAATAAGAAATTTATTTATGTAAGTATCAATTGGCAAAACATAAATGAATTCATCCGTTTTAAGAAAATCATGCAAGTTGAAATAATCAACTAAATCACGCAAAAAAAATGATGCTTTTTTGGGACCAATAAAGAAGATTTTATCTAATTGATAAAATAAAGAGCTAATTTCTCTACTTTGTATTTTATTAATTGAATAAGTAATGCAATTAAAATCAGGTATATTTAATAACCATTCTAAGATTTCATAAGCCATTTTTCCTCTTCTGGGATTAGAAACACCAATTTTCTTTAATTTATTTACGAATTTTTTAGCTGAATACTGCTTGTTTTTAATTTGATTTAAGATATTCAACAAACCATCTGATTTTATAAAAGTAAACGTCACATCTCTTTCTTTTGTACAAACTGAATCCCAAATTCCACCATAAAAAACTCGTCCAAAGAAGAAATTCAATGCTTCTAATGAGTCTTTAACAAGATTTTTTTTGTTATATTTTTCAGAATATTTCTGATAATATAACTTGCTATAAACAATAATTTGTTTTGCTATTTTTTCAATTTCCATTTCCAATCAATAATAATTTTTCTTATATCATAAAAATATTTACTTTTGGTTAAAATAATTAAATAACAAAATGCAATTTTTATTTAAAAAATCTATAAACAAAAGATTTATACCTTTTTGATTTTAATAGATAATTTGGTTGTTGGAAAGGATTGATTGAGTGGAATTGAGTAAATTGGAAAATCTAAAATTTATACGTTACCCAGGTGGAAAGCAAAGATTACTAGATTATTTATTACCTTATCTTCCAACAAATAACCAAATACCTGGCATTTACATTGAGCCTTTCCTTGGAGGAGGAGCGATTTTTTTCGCGATTAATCCTCTAAAAGCAATATTATCAGATCTTAATGATGAACTTATGGATTTATATCGCGGCATAAAATATGCCCCACGAAAAATTTGGAAACTATATTACAATTTTCCATCAACAAAAATAGGTTACTATGATATACGTGATAATTTCCAATGCAAACGATTGGTTTCAAGAGCTGCAAGAACACTATTCCTTAATAGAACATGCTTTAAGGGCATGTGGAGACACAACTCAAAAGGTGAGTTTAATATTGGTTATGGTGGTCAAGATAGAAGATGGGTAATAGGAGAGAATGACTTAGTGGAAGTTTCATGCAGATTAAAGCAAGCTACTTTGTACTGTTCGGATTTTGAAAAAATTATTAATTTAAGTAACGAAAAAGATTTCATATTTTTAGATCCTCCATATAAACCTCATGAAAAAGAATGCATAAATGAACATTTTACCAATGGCAAATTTACTTTTGAAGACCATAAAAGATTAGCAAACACTTTGAAGAGAGCAACACAACGGGGAACAAAATGGGCTTTAACAACATCAAATCAGAAGGACATTATTGACTTATTTAAGGGATATAATTTTGTTGAAATCCCTTTTGGAACTGGTGAGAAACCTGGAATAATGACAAGAAATTCAGGTGAAATATTAATTTATAATTATAATGAGAAGGAGATTTTTAATTGATGAAGAATTTTTTTGATGATGCAAAAATTCAAAAAAACCCATTAAGGGTACTTGTAGATTTTCTAAAACAAGAAAAAGCATTTGAAAATGTTAAAATGTATGACAAGATGAGATTTATAGGATATCCAATAACAATTGGGTATAAGGAAGTTACAATAATTACTTCTGATCCTTATAAGAATGCTGTTGGTGGGATTCCCCGAAATTCTTTACTGTTAATGGTACCATCAAATTCTGATAAATATCCACCTCATTTTACATTATTGAGAGTATTAGAGGCTACACCCACGCCTCTTGATAAAGAAGTACAAGAAACTTATTTTGAATTACAAAAAAAATCGATGCCTGAATTAGATGTATTTACACAAAGTGAACTTCAATGGGGTTCATTCAAAGCTTCTGTACTTGGTATGTTTTATCCTCATCCTGATGAAATAGATTTAACTGAATTTTCTGGTGATATGAATAACTTCCTAAGTCCACATAAATATATGATTTTTGCACCGGATGATGTGTTATTAGATTTTATAATTAATGCTTTAGTTCCAAATAAGAATCGATTTAAAATGGGACAATTACGTTTAACTGAATGTAGATTACCATTACCTAATAAGGAACTACCAAATGTAGATGTATATGTATCAACCAATGATTTTATGGGAACAAGAACTGCTATGTTTGGCAAAACAAGATTAGGCAAAAGTAATATCGTTAAACTAATAGCAGAAAGCTTGATTAAAACAACTTATAAAACTAACAATGTAGGTCAATTAATTTTTGATATTAATGGTGAATATGCTAATGATAATCCACAAGATGGTAATTATTCACTAGCTTCAGCATATAAAGAAAAATGTGAAATATATGCATTAACCGAGAAGAAAAATACTATATCAAAACCTTTGAAACTAAATTTCTATGAATTCCCTGATCGTTCTCATGATATTCTAGGTAAATTGCTTACAATAGATAGAAGAACAGCAATGTATGTGAGGAGCTATCTAGCAACTGATATCCCGACATTGGATTTTATAGGAGACCCGTCTACTCCACCAAATGAAAGGCTTAGAGCAAAAAGAAAAATTCTGTTTTATTGGGCAATTCTAAAAAAAGCAGGTTTTGAAATTGATGAAAAGCAATTTTCTAAAATTCTTAGAGATAAATATTCTTTGTTCGATATGTTTAATCCTGAATTTACCCAAAATCTAAGGAATTCAATCTATGGTGATCGTCACCAACCACAATTGAATTCATTAACATCATTAATAGAGGAATTTGATAGGCTTGTAACTTTTATACGTTCTAATAATAATGATCATGCACATCTAAGATCTGCAAGTGGTAACCCATTATTTGATAGTGATGATATTGCAATACTGAACTTTTTTAGACCAACAGCAGGTGCTGGGCCTAGAATGATTCAACCATATAAAAAATATCATGATAAAATGGCGGGGGAATTCATTGTTGAAATTATTAAACATCTCGATTCTGGGAAAACTGTAATTTTAGATTTAGGAAATGCTCATCCTGAACTCTTACAATTTTATTCTGATGAATTAAGTAAAGAAATATTCAAGCACCAGGTTACAAAATTCACTGATGATAAACTTGATGATCATTTTATACAATTGTATTTTGAAGAAGCTCATAATCTCTTTCCTGAATCAGGTAATGCTGAAGATATTTATAGTAGGATAGCAAAAGAAGGTGCAAAATATCACATAGGTATGGTATATTCAACTCAATCAGTTTCAAGTATAAATAAAGATCTTCTTGCTCAGACTGAAAATTTCTTTATTGTACATCTTTCATCTAAAATTGAAACTGATACACTTGCAAGATTAAATGTCGCCTATGAGAGTTTAAAAGATGATATTTTGATGACAAAAACAGTAGGTTATGTGAGAATGTTAACGCGTTCACATAGATTCGTTATACCTGTTCAGGCTTTAAAATTCACAATTAATGGAAATGGTGAAAAGTAAATGCCATATAAGCAAGGAGCTAGACTACCTGGTGAAAAGGCTAGTAAGCTGGGACATCTTGATGTTATTCGAAGTGAGTTGGTAAAAAAGCTAATAGCAGAATTTGAAGATAAGGATTCTATTCCGGAATTATTTGATGTGAATTGGGAAGAAATTAAACTTGAAGGTGAACCTTTATCTTTTATTTTTTCGGTTGATGGTTCTATTCAAACTATTGAATATCCAAGCCCACCATATAAAAGGATTGCATTTGTAAAAACAGCATTACTCAGAATTGATGAATATAAAATATCTAAAATTGATAAAGAATCACCTCATCCTTTAGCTTTAAAGGATATATTATCTGAATGTGCAATTTACCATGCAACTATTTTCCCATTAAGACATGTAACTTTACCTACAATGAATACTTATGATACTGTTAGACATGTTATTTATGATTCAATTAATGACCCAAATTTTAACGGAGAAATTATGGAAACCTTAAAGTGGCTTGCTTATAGAAAATGGGCATCAGAACAAAATTCCATTCCTTTATTTGGTTGTCCTCATTGCGAGGAATCATTAGCTACTCTGCCTTATGATACGGAAGAAGGATCTTGCCCTAATTGTGGTGGACATCTTTTTATCACAGATATGTTGGGTTTCCATTTAGATATGTTGGAAGATTTAGCTCCTAATACAATTGCTTCAACATATATGAGCATACATGAAACTTTACTTCTTTTTACAGGTATTAGGATATTATGGGAAACTAACAAGAAAATGTTAAAAGAAAGCCTCTTTATAAAAGATGGACCATTATCAATTAGAGCACAATACTCTAAGTTAGTAGAACCAATTAGACGATTTTTGGCATTTGCTAAAGAAAATGGATGCCCAATCCACATTATTGGACAAGAAAAATCAGGTAGGTTTTATGAGCACCTTGAGTTAATTTCTAGAAATGCTCCTCTAAATCATTTATTTATTCCAAATAATAAATATATAAAGGAAGAAATTCAACAAAGACCAAACACTGGTTATCCTTATGGTAAAGATACTAATTATGGAGCAAAAGTTTTCTTGAAGTTAAATCATTACCATCATTTAATTCTTAATATACCAACTGGAAGATTTATTGAAAATCCAGATATAAATGACTTAATAGGAATAGATAGAATTCTATCAACTTTACCCAAAATTCTAAGCAATCGTTTTGAGGGAGCTTTACTTCCAATAGAATTAGCCAATGGTATAGCTTCTCTTTCAACTTATCCATCAGCTCAAATCTTGAAAATCTTTCTGGATAATTCCAAAAATATATTATGAAACTTTACCTAGAAAATAATGAATTCATCTTTTTATTTTTATTAGATAGGAGGATATTCTTAAATTTATAAAACTTTATTTAATGAAGATATGAAATATAGACTAAGAATAGCATTTTGTGAAAAAGATTGTTTATTTCTTAATGAAAAAAGAGTCTTTATAATTTGGTAATTTGATTAATATTATTTTTAAGTTACATTAAATAAAAAAATTATAGTATTTTTTAAACAAAAGAAATATATGTAATAATAATTCTATATTATTAGAAAAATAAGAAGGGATCATAATGGCATTATGGGTACTAAAACCTGGTGAAAATGGTGAAAGGGAAGATGTAATATTTAAAAAGTCAGTAGCAGCAATTGGTTGGGAGGATTTACCTGATTTATCTAAAATAAGTGAACGTGACAGTCTAAAAGAACTATATACCGAAAAATATCCTAATGCTTCATTGCATAGGATGAGAAATCATGTAGGTCAAATATATGCGTTTCTACTAAAAGCAAAGATTGGAGATTTGATTGTTTTAACCCATAAATCAAGTCCTCTGGTATCAATAGGAAAAATTATCTCTAATTATGAATTTAGAACAGATTTAGGTGAACTTTGTAATCACACAAGAAAGATAGAATGGCTAAAAACTGAAATTTCTAGAAATTCATTCAAACAGGACCTTTTATATTCATTTGGAGCTTTTATGACATTTTGCCAAGTAAAAAGGAATAATGCAGAAGAACGTATAAAAGAAATAATTAAATCGCAATTAGACATAGGATTAACGAATGAAGAAGAAATTGAGGTTTCTGTGGAAAAAATAAATCTTGCTGAATTTGCTGAAGATCAAATTATAGAAAAAATTTCACAAGTTTTTAAAGGACATAAATTAACAACCTTGATAGCTGCAATTTTAAGAGCTAAAGGATATACTACAAAAACATCACCACCTGGCCCGGATGGTGGTATAGATATATTAGCTTCATCAGGAATATTAGGTTTTGAAGAACCAAAAATATGTGTTCAAGTAAAATCACAATCAACCCCAATCGAAATAAATCCTTATCGTGAACTTAAAGGTTTATTATCAGATTATGGGGCTACAAATGGATTATTTGTTTCATGGGGTAGTTTTAAAAGTTCTACTATGAAAGAATCGAAAAGTGATTATTTCAATATTCGCTTATGGGATTCAAAAGATATTATAAGAGAATTATTAAGGCATTATCATGAAATTGATTCAGAAATCAAAGTTGATCTTCCACTAAGACAGATTTGGATACTCTCAGAGGATGAATAAAATTTTCTTGAAACCATATCATGTTATGTATATGAAGATTATAATATCAACTTAAATTATATTAAAAATTAAATATTAGGATGTTATTAAGGACAATTGCGGAAAGTGAAATAATGGGATTAAATGATATATTAACATTGGACAATTATGATAAAATTGTAGATGAAATAATTGATTCTAAACATTTTGCCAATAGATATGATAATATCAAACCACTTTTTAGAGAATTAACTCGAATAGTTATTTTAGGACTACAAGATGAAATTCATAGAATTAATTTATCATATAATGAAAGTTATATTGGTTTCTATAGAGTGGACTCAAATATTGTGCCAAGATTATTTATTACTATTAGAACAAGAAAATCTAGAAAAAATGAAACCTCTTATCTACATCTTAGCTTGAAAGTTGAATCACCTAAAATTAGAGAAGAAAATAAATTAGATCTAAGAAGAAGACCAAAAAGAAGAGATGAAGGAGATTTCGATATGAAAAAATTAGAAGACCTTAACTCTCGTCTTGAAGCTATAATTTATTCATATAACTCATGTATAATGAATTAATGATATTTTTAAATGCTGAAATTACTATATTAATAGTTTAAAATAGACTTTAGCTTTTTGATTAAAAATTATGAGTATATTAAGAGCATCATAAAGCATCAATACATAATTCTAATTTTTTAACGATATTGATTAAAGCTAAAGTATCCAATTGACTGTATTTTAAGAGATTTTCTCGAATGGTCTGCTTTTCTTATTTATCACATTCCTTATAAGTTACTTTTAGGAAAATCACAGGAGCTGTTCTTCCTTCTCTTATTTCCCATTCTTCATAACTTTCTCCTTTAAGTGCTGGATAAACAGCTTCAAGTGAAGCACTCACTTATTGGCTGGAATTGTAGCAATAGAATGCTCTTAAAGGATCCAATAAATTTATAATTCTAGCTAGGATTCCATCAATCTATGTTCTTCAAAATTTTTGTTATACAAGACGATGCTTCCATTTGTATCCAAAACTTTCTCTAGTTCAATAAGAAATTCATTTCTTGGCTCTCCCTTACCTATGTAAAGATATTCAAAATGTTCAGGTTCATGACTACCGTTTCTATTAACATGTATTGAAAACTTGAAAGACATACAAATAATCAAAACTTTTATGTTTTTGTCTTAAGAAAACAAGAAAATGATTTCCTTATACTTCCTTATACTATTCTCAAAGAGTAAATCTGTCAAAGAGATATTAAATCCTATGG
>Ga0307378_10005221_pt1 | contig 18185 bp, 17 predicted proteins | sample UN1MG_FD_202238 | JGI IMG/M metagenome (GOLD analysis project Ga0307378, IMG submission 202238) | Soil microbial communities from Risofladan, Vaasa, Finland - UN-1 | ecosystem: Environmental > Terrestrial > Soil > Coastal area > Acid sulfate soil | place: Finland: Risofladan, Vaasa | collected... | reverse complement strand
AGGCGGTCAGGGGAACGCGGGATTTCTACCCCCAGGAGATGGCGCTCCGGGAGTGGCTGTTCGCGCGGTGGCGAGAGGCGAGCCGGCGGGCGGGGTTCGTCGAGGTGGACGGCCCGGTCCTGGAACCGCTGGACCTGTACACGGAGAAGAGCGGCCCGGAGATTGCCGAGCAGTTGTATTGGCTTGAGGACAAGAGCGGTCGTCGGCTGGCGCTTCGGCCGGAGTTCACGCCGACGCTCGCGCGGATGATCGCGGCGCGGCAGGCGTCGCTGCGGATCCCCATCCGCTGGTTCAACATCTCCCGCTGCTTCCGGTACGAGCGAGCTCAGAAGGGCCGCCTGCGCGAGTTCTTCCAGTGGAACATTGACCTGGTGGGCGTCGAGGGGGAGGTCGCGGACGCCGAGTGCATCGCCGTGGCCGCCGACGCGCTGCGAGACATGGGTCTAAAGCCCCAGGACGTGGAGTTCCGGATCAGCGACCGCCGGCTCCTCGCGGCACTGGTGCAGCACCTGGGGATCGCCGAGGCGAGGGTGCCCCAGGTCTTCCAGATCCTCGACAAGCGCGACAAGGCGCCGGCGGCGGCTATCCAGGGGATGCTGGAGGAGGCGGGCCTGGAGTCGCGCCAGCGAGAGGCGCTGGAGCGCGTCCTGGGGTGGCGGAGCCTGGAGGACATCAACGCGCGGGAGCGCGCGACGCCCGAAGTGGGTCAGGCCCTGGAGTCGCTCGAGCGCCTTTTTGCGCTCCTTGCCGCCTACGGCATCCGCGAGTGGTGCCGGTTCGACATCGGGACGGTGCGCGGCCTGGCGTACTACACGGGGCCGGTGTGGGAGGTCCACGACCGGAAGGGCGAATTGCGGGCGATCTTCGGCGGCGGGCGGTACGACCGGCTCTTGGCCGACCTCGGCGCCAAGCCGATGCCCGCCTGCGGGTTCGGCTGCGGCGACGTGATCCTCGGACTGCTGCTCAGGGATCGCGGCTTAGGGCCCGAATGGAAGGACCACGCGGAGTACTACATCGCGACGGGGAGCCGCGACTTGGAAAAAGTGTTCACGGTCGTCAGCCACCTTCGCCAGAAGGGCAGGGCTGCCCTGCCGGATTTCCTCGGGGGTACCATCCTCCGACAGGAGAAGAGGGCGATAGAGTCCGGCGCGCGGTTCATTGTGACCGTTGACGACAAGGACCTTGACTGGCCCTTGGTTCGGGTGAGGGACCTGCGCCCGGCGGATGGCGGCGGGCCCACGAGCGTGGCGAAAGACTATCGCGATCTTGGCGGCGAGCCCCAATAGGCCCGTTTATGGCCAACCGGAAGGTAATCTACGAGGCGTGCTTCGAGGATTACCTTCGGACGGCCGGCGTTCCCTACGTGGCGGTGGACGAGGCGAAGAAGGCGCTGTTCGCGGGGGTTCGGCTCAAGAGTTTCGACTTTGTGGTGTACAGCGCGAACGGGGCGAACCTCCTGGTGGACGTGAAGGGTCGGCGATTCCCGTACGAGCGTGCCGGCAGCCGTCCTTCGACCCTTCGACACGCTCAGGGTCGCCCCGAGCCGTTCGACCAGGCTCACGGTCCTGAGTCCGTCGAAGGGCATGGTCGAGGGGCGACAGACTCAGGGCGGTCCCTCGTTCGACCCAGAGGCTCTCGACGGGGAGCAGGGCCGAGGGGCCGCCGCCGGTTGGAAAACTGGACGACGCGGGAGGACCTTGAGAGCCTGGCGCAGTGGGAAGAAGTTTTCGGGTCGGGGTTTGCGGGTTTGCTGGCGTTCTGTTATCATCTGACGCGTCCGGAAGCGGCGGAGGGGTTTGAAGTGGTGCACCTGTTTCGGGGCGAATACTACGCCTTGGTGGGCGTCTATCGGGACGCGTATGCGGCTGCGGCGCGGCTGCGGAGCCGCGCGTGGGACACGGTTTCGGTTCCGACGCGGACATTCCGGGAGTTGGCGCGTCCGATCCGAGCGTTCTTTTGAGAGGAGGGTGGCCATGAAGAACCCGCCAAAGGGATGGCGCTGGACGGTGCGGGCGGGGGTGTTTGCGGCGGCGGTGTTCGTGGCCGCGGGCCTGGCGCTCGGCGCCCAGAAAGCGCCTAAGAAGACCCTGCTGAAACCCTCTTACGGGATTCCAAACATCGTGGCAGTCGTGATGTGCCTGAGCGTGCTGGCGATTTCGTGCAAACGGTTCAAGCGAACTTAGTGCTGCGTTTTGGCTGTAGCACGGTGGCTAACAAGAAAGGAGAGGGAACATGGACGGGAAGGCGTGGGCAATTGCGGGGCTCGTCGTGGTGGCGCTCGTGTTGGGCGGCATCGTGTCGAGCGGCCTGCGGCAGGAGCGGATGGCGTACGGCCAGGGCGGGGTGTATTCGTCGTACCTGGTGGTGACGGCGGAGGTCCGCGACGACAACGTGGACTTCGCCGTGTTGGATACGGCCACGCGCCGCCTGATTTTCTATGCGTACGGCCAAGCGGAGAAGAAACTGAGGATCGACGGCGGGGCGGACCTGGCCCGCGATTTCCAGCGCAAGGGACCCTGAAGGCCTCCGGCCTTTCGCAACAGATGAGGTGCGACATGAAAACAAAAGACCTGATTCTGGTAGCCTTGGTGTGTGTGAACGCGACGCTGGCTGCCCTGGCCCTTGGGCTGTACCTCGGAAGGGCGGAACCGTCGGCCCTTGCGGCGGCAGAGTCACGAGCGGGCGACTACGTGATGGCGAGCGGCCCCATTTCCACGAGCCGCGAAGCCCTTCTCATTGTTGACACGGTTGCCAAGCGGGCCAACCTGTACGCCCCCAAGGCAGGGATGACGGCGGCGGGGACCGGTTGGGAACTGCTGGATTCGCGGAATCTGGCGGCGGACTTTGCCGGCGGCAGGTGAGGGCTTGCAGAGTGCATCCGGTCGGTGAGATCGCCGCGACGGAAGCAGAATCCTGCGCGCGCTGTGTCCTACGGGGCGAGGCGATCGGGCGGGCGGACGCGCTGGCGCTGCTTCGGGAAGCCGAGCGCAATCCGTGGCCGTTGCTCTTCGCCGCCGGTCATGTCCGCGAGCATTTCCGTGGGCGGTGCATCCATCTGTGCAGCATCGCGCCGGTGAAGATCGGGCGATGCAGCGAGGATTGCCGCTGGTGTTCGCAGAGCGGGCACTGGAAAACCCCCGTGGCGCCGCGCGGTCTGCTGGCCGTCGAAGACCTCGTGCGGATGGCGCAGGCGGCGGCGACGTGCGGCGCGACGAGTTTCGGCCTCGTAACGAGCGGCGCCCGTCTTTCGGAGAAGGAACTGGCGCAGGTCGAGAAAGCGGCGCGGGCCATCCGCGCGGAGTCGCGGCTGGAGGTCTGCGGAAGTTTTGGGGCGCTCGTGCGTGAGCAGGCGGATCGGCTGGCGGCCGCGGGCTTCCGGCGATACAACCATAATTTGGAGACGTCGGCGCGGCACTTTCCGCGCGTCTGCTCGACACACACGTACGAGTCGCGGGTGGAGTCGGCGCGGGCGGTGCTGGAGTCGGGCCTCGAGTTGTGCTCGGGCGGCATCTTTGGGGTCGGAGAATCGGACGAGGACCGGGTGGACCTGGCCCTGGCGATTCGCGACCTCGGCGCCCGCGTGGTGCCGCTGAACTTTCTGCACCCGATGCCGGGCACGCCGCTCCAGGACGCGGCGCCGCTGGCGCCGCTGAAGATCCTTTCGATTGTGGCGATGTTCCGGCTTGTCCTGCCGGATCGGACGATCAAACTGGCGGGCGGCCGGGAGAAAAACCTGAGGGGTCTGCAAAGCCTGATGTTTCAGGCCGGCGCGGATGCGTGCTTGATTGGCAACTACCTGACCACCGCCGGCCGACCGGCCGAAGAAGACCTGGAGATGATCCGGGACCTTGGGCTCGAGCCGGCCGGGGCAGGGGACGGAGCCGCCGGCGCCTCTCCCAATGCGTGACATGCCGCCAGCAGCCATCACCGGGGTTGGCCTCGTTTTGCCGCAGGGCGCAGGTCTTGAAGCGGTGGAACCCGTTTTTCGAGGCGAAAGCGCCATCGCGTACCTTTCCGGTTTTCCCGGCCTGGAGGGAGCCACGGCCGCAGCCCTTGCAGATTTCGTCCCGCCGCGCGGGATGGAAGACACCGACCGGGCCGTCCAGTTTGCGGTCCAGGCGGCGGACGAGGCGTGGGCACGGTCGGGTCTGGGGGCGAGCGGCGTCGATCCGCGGCGTGTGGCGGTGCTCGTGACCCTCAGCAAGGGAGGGATGTTTGCGCTCAGCGAGGCCGCCGCTTGCCCGGACGGCCGAGACGCGTGGGCACGCGGCGCGCCGGACGCGGCGGCCCGAGCCGTGGCCGCCCGGTTCGGCCTGACGGGCGGAATGGTGGTGCCCGTGACGGCGTGCGCGTCTGGCGGGCATGGAATAGTGTGGGGCATGCGGCTGATCGGCCGGGGAGTGGTGGATGCGGTGATTGTGGGAGCGGCGGAGGCGTCGATTCATCCTCTCGTCATCGGGTCCTATAGGCGGATGGGCGTTCTGGCGGACGCGTGCGGGGATCCGGCGTCCTCGGTACGGCCGTTTTCGTTGACGCGGCGGGGATTTGCCATCGGCGAGGGGGCGGCAGTGTTCGTCCTGGAGTCGGAGGCGTCGGCGGGGCGACGGGGCGCGGACGTCGTGGCGCGGGTGACGGGATGGGCGGCCGGCGCGCACGCTGCGAGCCTGACCGACGTGGAGACGAGCGGGGAAACCCTGGCGCGTCTAATATGCGAGGCGATGAAACGGGCGGGGATCCGCCCGGCCCAGGTCGACTACGTCCACGCGCATGGGACGGCGACGGTGACGAACGACCTGGCGGAAGCGCGGGCGATTCGGTGCGCCCTGGGCAAGGCGAGCGGCGGGGTGAGCGTGTCCTCGACGAAAGGGGCTCACGGGCATCTGTTGGGCGCGGCGACGGCGGTGGAGGCCGCCGTGACCGCGCTGGCGATTCGGCGCGGCGAAGTGCCTGCGACGGCGAACCTGACGGATCCGGATCCGGCCATCGGGCTGGACTGCACGGCGCTTCAGCCGAGACGGCGGTCGATTACAAATGCAATCAAGATATCCAGCGGATTCGGCGGGCAATCGCTGGCGCTCTGTCTGGGGGCGGCGTAATTCTACAACGCCATCTCAACGCAGAGTTCGCAGAGAGCGCAGAGATAACCTCTTCTTTCACAACAACTTGTCCCGGCGCGCCGGGACCCGATGGTCCGGGCCGGGCGCTATTCCACGCCCCCAACTTCATGCCGTATCCTTATTCCTTTTGATCTATTGACATCTGTTCTCTGCGTTCTCGGCGCCCTTTGCGTTGAAGAACACAGCGTAGTAGTACTAAGGGGGCTCAGACGTTCAGGTCGGGGCGCCGAAAGCGGGGAAACAGTTCCGGAAGGTTCTCGTAGGTCAATTCGGCGCGGAGTTCGCGGAGTTGGCGGGCGCTGGCATCGGCCTCAGCGTAAAACCTTTGATAGACGGCGCTCAGCATGCTTGGGATGCCTTCGCGTTCGAAGCGGACGGCGTGGTCCTGCCATTCGCCGCGCGCCCAGGTCCAGGCGGCGACGGCCTCGTCGAGTTTTCTGAGGCCGTCGAGAAACTTTTCGCGTGCGGCGTCCTCGTCGCCGGCTTGGCGCGCATCGAGGGATTGGCTTAGCGCGTCGTGAGCGTCCTGCGTGAGTTCCGTGGCGTAGTAGGAAACGTTGTGGCACGCCTGGCTGTAGATCACGGCCGTGGAGAGCGCCCCCCCCAAGGTGCCGTAGCGGTCGTTGGCCTTGCGAGCGCGGTCGTACCACTCGTAGGCGATGAGGAAGGTGCTGCGGCCGTCATCCTGCCTGACGCGCGGGCGATAATAGGAGGCCTCCTCGGAACGGCCGAGTTTTTCGGAATAGATGCGACCGAGAGCAGCCATAATTTCGGCGTTGCGGGGGTTCTTCCGGTTGCCTTCCTGGAGAAACTCGACGGCGCGGCGAATCCACTGGTACTTGCGGTCGAGCGAGTGCCACTGGACGCTGAGGTTCCAAGCGAGGTTCCATCCGAGATCGGACCACACTTCGGCGTACTCGCTCTGGAGGGCGGCGATCTTGGTGTAGCGGTCAATGAGGTCGAAATGGAGGTTGGCTTGCTTCTCCTGCTCGGCCTGGACCCAGAGCCAGACGACGTAGGGCCCGCGGAACCCGCCGAGGATGAGCGTGACGGCCTGGGCGGGAAGGTCGGCCAGTTCCAAGGGGGGGGCGCCGGGGACAATGCGCACGGAGGTTCCCGAGGCGGTAGCCATGCCGAACTGGGCGGCCTGCGCCAGCCGCCAGCCGGGCGATTCGTGGCGGCCGAGAAGATCCTGGCGTTTGCTTTCGATGTGGCGGCGGAGCGGATGCACGAGCCCGGCGAGGATCCCCACGAGCACGATCCAATAGAGGACGGTGATGCAGAGGTCGCGACGTCGGCGGGCTGGAAGGGGCGGCAAGGATTCGCTGGGGGCATGGGGCATTTGAGCCGGGCGCGGATCGCTCATCCAGCCACCTCCCGCGTTCTGAACAGATAGGCGCCGAGAAGAACGGTGACGAGGACGAACAGGGCGGCCCATCCGAGAGTCGTCGCCAGGGATGTCAGGGGCAGCACCTCTCCAAGGTTGACGCTCTCATCGGGGAGCAGGGACCGCAAGTTCGGGATGGGGGGGACGAAGAAGCCCGTGAGCCAAGTCCAGAGGGAGGACTCACCGGCGCGCGACTCCAGTTCGCGAGCCGCCGCGCCGACCGGAGTGGCGCTGAGAATGAACTGGCGCGACATGCAGACGATGAAGAGGGTGATGGCGGCGAAGATGCTGACGAACCAGGAGAAGCGGGTGCTCAGGAAAACGCCCGCGGCGGCGAGGACGGTGCCGAAGAGCCAGACCTGGAGCGCGGCCTTCGCGAAGTTCAGGGCGAAGGGGCCCCCGTCGAGCCGCAGACGCACGCTCTCGGGCAAAAGGCCGAACGAGTCCTCGTTGGTCAGACATTCGAGGCGTGCTTCTAACGGTCCGCCGTTCCAGAACTTTCGGTCAAGGTACAGAAGCGACGAATGGTGCATTTCAGGAGTGAAGAGGATGGTAACGGAGTCATCCTCGCCGGGCTTCAGGAAGGTGATTCGGGCCGTGGTTTCCTGGGTGGTTGGACTCCAGGCGGCCAGGGCGAAGTCCACCTCCACAGGGACGTCGCCGAGGCCTAAAATCTCGCGGGGGACGTCCTTGAAGCGGAAGACGGCCACCTGGCGAGGTTCCGAGGTCCTGCCGCCGATCCATTGTCTGCGGCGGAAGAATTCGGAGACAAGTTCGGAATCCTCCGGGCCGGCCACTGTTTCACCGGCGGGGCCGACCAGGCGAACGGCGGCGGGCTTGAGGCCGACGAGATGGCCCGGGCCGCGGCAGCGCAGTTCGAGCCGAAGCTCGCCCCGGGCCGGGAGCCTAAGGACGTCGCCCGGCGTTTTCGATTCGGACAAGACGAGAGGAAGGGTTAGAGTTTTGGGGCCCGCGATTTCGAGATTCAGGGTGTATCGGGCGGCCTCGGTATCGGGCACGGCTTCGGCGCCCTGGCCGCCGCCGAGCGTCAGGGGAACGACTTGGAGGATGATGGGCGTCGGCTGGTCAGGCGCTTCCGGGGGAGCGCGGACCGCGAGGTCCAGGATCAGTTGAGCCTGCCACGGCGGAAGGCGAAAGTCGGGGATGCGAGCGATCGATTCGGGCAGGTTCTCCTCCGTCAGATCCGCGGGGAGCCTGGCGAATGCCTCGGCGGCATTTCCCATGGAAGCAGCGATCCGGCGGTAGAACGCATTGGCCGGGGCAGGGGGGGTGCTCTGGGCGAGTGCCCGGGAGTAGTTCTCCCACAGGCGAGCGGCGCGGTCCCAGGCGTCGGCCGCGTCGCGCAGTTTCTGCATGCCGACGCCGAACGCCTCGCGGGCGGTCACCTCGTCGCCGACCTCTCGTGCCTGAAGGTTGAGGCGAAAGGCGCCTCGCGCGGCATCGGCGGTCTGGGCGGCGACCTGGAAGGCGAGGTACAGATTGATCCACGAGCGCAGCGGTGTTGCGGCGAGGTTCCATCGCAGGCGGGCGCCGCTGTCGCCCAGGATCCAGCGGACGTTGCCGTCGGCCGCTGTGCCGGCCGGGTGGTGAATTTCAATTTCGGGCCCGCTGTCGGGCCGGCGGTAGCGGTAGGTCAGGAGCGGGCCGCGCTGAACCACGGCCTCAAGGGCGTTGAGGTCGGCTTCGTAACGGGCGCGAGGGAGGACTTCTTTGCGCCGCTGTTCCGCGAGGACCTGGACGTCCGAGCCGCGAGCGACGAAGTAGGCGTAGGCCCCCGCCCAGACGATGCCGAGCATCGCCAGCAGCAGAAGGGACATGCCCAACGTCTTACCGGCGACCAGTTCGAGGCGGCCTACGGGCTTGGTGATAAGCGTGTAGGCGACGCGCGTTTCGACCTCGGCGGGAATGGAATAGGTGGCAAAGAAAACTCCGACGACGACCGCCAGGGCGGTCATGATAAACAGGGCCGTGCCAACCGCCGCGGGAATGGTGTCGAAGACGGGGTCGAATCGCGGCGAGTACCAGTCCACGGCGATGAAGACGAGGATGGACAGGGGGGCCATGATCCAGAGGTGCATCCGCAACCCTTGGCGGAAAGTGATGAGGGCGACGGCCCAGGTTCGCCGGAACGGCCAGGGGGAGCGAGGCACGGCGGGTCGGCGTGAATCGGGGGGCGGGGTCGTGGGGCTATTCATTCTCGCCGGCCCCGTGGGGCGGATGGTCAGTCTGGCGCCCGCCCGGCGAATGCGGTGCGTTGCGGCGCTTGGCCTCGGCGCGGACGACGCGCAGGAAGAGGTCTTCAAGCGTGGTGGTTGGATGGTCGGCGGTGAGGACGTCGGCGCCTGCGGATCGGGCGGCGGCGACGATGGATTCGGCCGCCTCGGCGGAAACGCCCTTGGCGCGGAGTTGGAAGACGTCCTTGATGAGGAGCAGGTCGCGGACGCGGCCGATCTCCTTTAGTTCGCCTCGGGCGAGGATGCCGATGCGATCGCACACGTCCTGGACGTCGGCCAGAAGGTGGGAGGACAGAAGAATCGTCCGGCCTTGCTCCTTCAGGTGCAGGACGAGGTCCTTCATCTCGCGGGTGCCAATGGGGTCGAGACCCGTTGTCGGTTCGTCGAGGAGCAGCAGCTCCGGATCGTTGACGAGCGCCTGGGCGAGGCCGATGCGTCGGCTCATACCCTTGGAATACTCCTTAAGTTGGCGGAGGCGCGCGCGATGATCCAGCCCGACCAGGTCGAGGAGTTCGGCGGTGCGTCGGCGGCGCTGGCGCCGACCGAGGCCGAACAGGCGCCCGTAGAAATCCACCGTCTCCTCGCCGGTGAGAAACCGGTGGAGGTAGGACTCTTCGGGCAGGTAGCCAATCCGCTGGTTGACGGCGGGAGTCCCTGGCGCATGACCGAGGACCCTCGCTGTGCCGGCGGTTGGGAAAATCAGCCCCAAAAGCAGTTTGATCGTCGTGCTTTTGCCGGAGCCGTTGGGCCCCAGCAGGCCGAAGACCTCGCCCGGCTCAAGGGCAAGATCGAGCCCGACGAGGGCATGAACCTTTTGGCGTCCCCAGAAGTCCTTGTAGACCTTGGTGAGGCCTTCGGTAACCACAGGCTGGGGCTTCACCATGCTGCCTCTCAGACTCGCAAGCACAGCCTCCCCTGCCCGGCTTTGCAGGTCACAGGGGAGGGAGGGGGTTAGCGAGGCTCGGTCTCTTTGCGCAGGGCCTGCCGAACGGCCTTGCGCATCTGGCGACGCTTGCGCTCGCTGGGCTTCTCGTAGTAACTGTTGCGCTTGATCTCTTTGGTGAGACCCTCTTTTTCGCACAACTTCTTGAAGCGTTTGAGCATCTGCTCGACGCTTTCGTTGCCTCTCGCACGAATTCTCAGCATAGGGCTCTTTACACCTCCTCTCCGCAGGTATCAAGATTGACGCGGTCATAATACCCAGAGCGCCCGCCGTTGGCAAGAACCTTTTCGGCCGAGTCCCGCTGGGTGTGTGGCCGCATTTCGTGGCAAAGGGTCAAGGCTTCCCTCAAAACCGCGATGTGGCACTGGCGGTCTTGCCCGGCCGTGCCTCAGCGCACGGCGGGACAAGGCCTGCCGTGCCACACGCAGATTTGAAAGCGGCCTTTACGAGGTACCACGAAATGCGGCCACATCTTCCGAAGCCGCGAAACACCAAATCGCATCCAAAGAGTGCAGCGCGGCTTCGTTTTAACGTGAGCCTTGTGCGCGCAAGAAGCCTTGTACGAGCCAGGTTTTTGTGAACCTCCCAGAAAAACCTTTTGGAAACGTGCCCGGAAGGCGGATTGGAGCAGCGTCCGATAATATATGTTATGTTGCGCGAGGGGCATTTCACGCAGGTGGGCTGTGGCTAGGGCCGCCCGCCCTCGGGTGGGATTCGGCCTGTACGCGGTGTTGTGCAGAACGAGGATTGCGTGCGCGCCGAGGCGTTTTTGCCGACTGGCCATGGAATGATCACTTTGCGCGGCGAACAGCTCCCCAAGAGAACCGTAGTAAACGGACTTTTATGGCGTGGCGAGACGGGCGCGGTGAGCCGAGACAATCCTCACTCTTAGGTTTGCAGGAGGTCGTCGTCGGAGATCTGGAGGACGTCATCGTCCTTTTTCGCCGGGTTGGGCTTTGAGGCGCCGGGCTGCTTTTCGGCGGACAGGCGTTCGAGGGTGGCGGCGATGTCTTCGGGGCCTCGTCGGTGCTGCACGGGCGTCGGCTTGGGTGCTGCAGGCTTGGACGGTCGAGCCGAGGGTGCCGCAGCCTTGGCGCTCTTGGCGGCCTGTTGGTCGGGCGGCGAGGACGGTCGTTTGCGGACACCGTTGATCTCGACGATGAACGTGAGAGGTCCGACCTGGACCTGGTCGCCGGGTTGAAGAACTTGCTCCTGAATTTTCTGGCGGTTGACGAAGGTGCCGTTGGCGCTGCCGTTGTCGCGGATGACGAGTCGGTCTTGGTCGTTAGCGATTTCGCAGTGATGGCGCGAGACGCGTGTGGAAGCGATGATTAGGTCGCTGTCCTCGGCACGGCCGACCTTGAGGATGCCTGCAGGCACATCAACGGTCTTGCCCTTGGGGTTGCCTTTGGTGAGATGGAGTTTGACGTCCATGCAATGGTCTCCCATAGCGAATCTCGAGCCGACTTGTGGGGAGCATAACAGAAGCCAGGGGGCGAATCAACGGAAAATCCATGCGTGCGGACGGAATGAGGCGCGGCATTCGCGCGAGGCCGTAGAAGGCCGGTCTTGCGACGTGTGTGCGGCAAAGTGAAGGCGCAGACCGGCGGTGGCGGCACGGTCGAAATCGCCGCAAATCAGTGAAGCACAAGGGGGTATCGTGCCGATAGTAACGTCTGAAAGGGCTTTTAAAAAGGCCGTTTCTGTAGCCTCGGCGTGGCCCACCGCGAACTGGCGTCTGCCAGAAGGCCCCCGAGGCGATGGAAAATCGGCCTGAATTCGGCGGTGACGCACATTCCCCTGCGGCCCACGCGAAGTGGGTCCCCTACCCTGCAGACGTTGCATGCGATTGTAACGCCTTATTTGAAGCAATGTTATGAGGAGCGTGTTCTGTTTCGGCGGTTCGCGCGGTGGGAAGAGGTACTGTCGTTTGACAGGACCGCGCCGCTGGTTAGTCTGAATAATATGGGCCGTCCCCGTGCGGCACACAGGGGTTGGCCGGGTAGGAAGGGGATATGGCATGGCGCTTCGCAAGCGGATCCTGCTGCCCATTGGGATCCACCTGAACCTGGAATCGGTCCACATGGTGCAGGTGGAGCAGGCAGAGGGCTCGTTGACGCTTGTTTCGAAGGCGAGCATGGTGTTTCCGCCTCTTGAGGGCGGGGCGGGCGATGCCAACGGGCGGTGGACCGAGATCGCGAAAATTGCCCCGGAGGTCAAGGAAAACCGGTACCGGCAGGCGCGCGATTTTGTGCGGCATCGGTGTTCGGCGGACGGTTTTCGTGGCAAGCAGGCGGTGATCAATGTGCCGGCGGAACAGTTGGTCATTCAGCAGGTTCGGATGGCGCCGATGCAGCCGGAAGAACTGATGAGTGCCCTGCCCTGGGAACTGCAGGGGAAGTTGCCCTTCGATCCGAAGCAGGCGGTGGTTCGGCACATCGTGGCGGGCACGGTTTCGGAGGACAACCAGACGAAGCAGGACGTGATCGCTCTGGCCGTGCCTCGCGACGCAGTTGAAAAACACATCCGCGCGGTGGAGAAGTTGGGCCTGGAAATTGTAGGCGCGGGCGTGGAGCCCTGCGCGATGTGCTACCCATACATTTTTGCGGCGGGCCACGCCGCGGCAAGTCCGGAAGGGCCCGGTTCGCTGGTGCTAGTGCACATCGGCGCGCTGGCAACATACGTTGCGATCGCGCGCGGAGAAGAAACGCGGTTTGTCAAAGGCGTCACGCTGGGCATGGAGAGCGTGGTCCAGGCGCTTGCCGACGCTCGCAAAACAAGCATGGAGCAGGCGCGGGCCACGATGTCGGGTTGGTGCGCGGGGACTGGGAGCGGCGGATCGATCAGCGCCGAAGCGGTGGAAGTCTACAACCAGATTCGCAAGCCCCTGGGGCACTTCGTCGACGAGATCGAATCGTGCATCCGCTATTACAGTTCGCTGGCACGCGGAGCGGGCATTGATCGGATCGTGTTCCTTGGGCCGGGCGCGCGGGACCGTGCGCTCGTGCAGGTTATCGGGTCGCACCTGAGCGTTCCGTGCGAGGTCGGGGCGCCCCTGCGGGCGACCAGCCAAGCGGAGGCGGACGGCGAAGCGGAGCCGGAGTTGGCCGTCGCCTTGGGGCTGAGTCTCTTTGGGGCGCAATAGAACGAGGCAAGACCCATTATGCAGGTGATGAATTTCCTGCCGAAGGATTTCACGGAACGGCGCGGCCGGCGCCGGGCGAACCTCCTGTGTCTCGGATTGATCGGGGTCGCGCTGTTGGCCCTCGCAGGGGTGTGTGCCTTGCACGTGATACGGGTGTTCGGCGCGTCTCGCCTGCGGGCCGTCGTCGAACAGCAGTACCGGGAGGCTGGCCGGCAGATCGAGCAGTTGAAAGAGTTGGAAGGCCGGAAAGCAGGCCTCGTGCGGAAGGTGGAATTGAGCGCGGACTTGCTGGAGCGGGTGCCGCGGAGCCACATTCTGGCCCGGCTGACCAATGCTCTGCCCTCGGACACGAGCCTGCAGGTACTGGTCATGTCGAGCGTGGACGTCGAGGTGCCGGCGCCGAAACCCACGACGACGAAAGGGGACAGCGCCCCTGTATTGAAAGGCAGGAAGTCGAAGCGTCCGGAGAAGATCCGGAGGCGGGAGATCCAGTTCCGCGTGGACGGTCTGGCCGTGACGGACGTGCAGGTGGCGGAGTACATTGCGAGGCTGACCGCGGACCCGCTGTTCGAGGAAGTGAACCTGAAGTTCAGCGAGGAGTTTCCATACGAGCCCGGGGTCACGATGAGGCGGTTTGAGTTGACCTTCCGGCTGAGCCTTGAGGCGCAGAAACTGCTGGCTTCGGGCGACGGGGTCAAAGCGGCGCTGCCGACATCGGCGTCGCCTCCGAAGGGTGAATCATGAAGCGTTCAACGCGAATTCTGTTGACGCTGTTCGGCATCGTTGTGGTGACCGTGGCGGTGGTGTTCGTGGTCATCCGGCCTCTCGGACAGCGTGTGGCGGCGGACCAGGAAGCCATCCGGGATCGGCGCGACCAACTGGTGCAACTGCAGCGTGTGGCGAGGCGGATCGACGACTTGCCGCAGCAGCGCGAGATCGAGGTTATCCTGCGGGAGGTGTGGGTGACGGCGGAGGCGAGGTCGCTGGCTGCCCGCAGCATTCGGACGATGAAGGTGGAGGCGGCGTCGCGATACAATGCGCAGCCAATCAGCCTGACGCTGGAAGGGCCGTTCGCGGGCTTTTACGAGTTTCTGCTCTGCCTGGAGCAACTGCCTCGCATTACGAAGGTGCGGGAGATGCAGATTCAAAAATCGCCCACCGAACCGGGGGCGGTGTTGGTCGACATGGTCGTGGACATCTTTTTCGAGAACTGAGCATGGACGACGAAAAACCTCTAAATCAGTACCGGATGTCAGAAGCCGGTCTGGAGCCCCTGACGTCTAAGCATGACAGGGATCTCGGCCCCCGGCAAGCGAAATTCGGTCTGAAGGACACGAAAAAAGTGATTGTCCTCGTGTGCCTGGTGGTCGTAGGCGGCGGGGTGGTGGCGTTCCAGTTTCTGCGCGGGCGGAGCCCGGCCACGGCCGTCGCTTCCGTCACGTCGTCCTCGGTTGTCAGCCCAGGGGCCACGAGCGTCGGTGAAATTGACTCGGTCCTGCAGCGGCTGGACACGACCTCGGCGGACCCGAAGCAGGGCGATGTGTCGGTCGTTCGCGTCGAGCAACTGATCAGGGAATTCGACGGGTACATCCGGCAACGTCAGGTGCCGCTCAGCCAACTCCACGCCAACCCGTTCCAGGTGACCTCGGCGAAGGTCGAGGCCAAGGCAGAAATTAACCAGAAGGAAGCCGCGGCGGCGGCTTCGGCGGCGGCGGCGGAAGAGGCGCGGCGCCGGCAGATCTTGGAAGCGGGCGCCCGACTCACCCTGGGTTCGGTGTTGGTTTCGGGCGAGAAGCGTTTTGCTGTGGTCAGCGGGAAGGTGTGCAGCGTCGGGGATGTGGTGTGCGGTTTCCAAGTCCAACAGATCGAACCTAACCGCGTGGTGCTGGCATGCGAGGGCGAGACGGTGACGCTGGCCCTTTTTGATGCCACCGGACCGAACAAGTAGAGGGCGCGATGCCTGAGGAAGGACGCAAGCGCGAAACGGAGGTTGGAGCCGGCGAAAGCGTGGCGACGGCGACGGTACCCCCGGGCGCGGCGCCGAAGCCGGCGCGCCAGCGGATGGGCGACCTGCTCGTCAGCCGCGGCGAGGTGACGCGCGCACAACTGGAAGAGTGCCTCTCGCTCCAGAAGTCGAGCCCGGGCGAGCGGCTCGGTCAGATCCTCGTCCGTAAAGGATACGCCAAGGAAGACGAGGTGATGGCGTGTTTGGCGGGGGAGTATGGGCTGGAGTTTGTGCCCCTGGGGCAGTTGGAGGTGCTTCCGCGCGTTCTGGAAATGCTTCCGTCGGACTTTTGCCGGAAAAACAAGGTGCTCGTCATCGATGCGGACGACGACGAAAACGTGGCCACGGTGGCGACAGCCGATCCCGCGAACGTCTTTCTGGTGGACGAGATTCGGCGGCGCATCGGCCGCCGCGTACGTTTGGCCGTGGCTTCCCCGTCGGCCATCATGAAGATGATCGAGGAGAAGTTCACGACGCTTGACGACTTCCAGTTGGACGACCTGATCCGCGACATCGCGGACGACGCGGTGGAGGTGGTCGAAGACGATGACGGGGATGTGACGGACCTGGCGAAGGTGGCGGGTGAGTCGCCGGTGATCCGGCTCGCGAACTATCTGATCTGCAATGCCGTCAAGGAAGGCGCGAGCGACATCCATATCGAGCCGGGCGAGAAGAAAATGCGGGTGCGGTATCGAATCGACGGCATTTTGTTCGAGGTGATGTCGCCGCCCCAGACCATGCATGCCGCCCTCGTGTCGCGCCTGAAGATCATGGCCAACCTGGACATTTCGGAGCGGCGCTTGCCGCAGGACGGCCGCATCCGCGCGATCGTGCGCAACCGTTACGTGGACTTCCGGATCAACACGCTTCCGACGACGCAGGGCGAAAAGGCCGTCATCCGAATTCTCGATAACCGGTCGATTCTGATCGGCCTGGAGCGGCTGGGGTTTGAGCACGACCACTTGAAACAGTTCAAGGAACAGATCGACCGGCCGCACGGCATCATTCTGGTGACCGGGCCGACGGGGTCGGGCAAGACGACGACGTTGTACTCGGCGCTGCTCACGATGAACGGCGGGGAGATCAATATTTCGACGGTCGAGGACCCCGTGGAATATTTCCTGGGTTTCGCGAACCAGGTCCAGATCAACGAGCGAATCGGGTTTACGTTCGCGAGCGCCCTTCGGGCGCTGTTGCGGCAGGACCCGGACGTCATCATGGTGGGCGAAGTCCGGGACGAGGAAACGGCGCGCATCAGCGTGCAGGCCGCCCTCACCGGGCACTTGGTCCTCTCGACCCTTCACACGAACGACGCGCCGTCGAGCATTACGCGGCTCATCAACATCGGCATCGAGCCGTACCTCATCAGCGCGTCGCTGAACGCGGTGCTTGCCCAGCGTCTGGTGCGGCGCATCTGCGAGCAATGCAAGGAACCGTACGCACCGAGCGACGAGGTCAAGCAGGCCCTCGTCCGGAACAAGATCGAGGCCGGGCAATTGTATCGCGGCAAGGGATGCGACCGGTGTCGGAACACCGGCTACAGCGGGCGTTGCGGCATCTACGAGATGCTCGTGCTGGACGACTCGATCCGGGACATGGTGGCGGCGAGCCCGAACGTCACGGAATTGCGGCGCTACTGTGAGGAAGCCGGAATGGTTTCGCTGCGGCAGGACGGCATTCGCAAACTTCAGGAGGGCGTCACGACGGTCGAAGAACTGCTCCGCGTGACCGAAGACATTCACCTTCCGGTGGAGTAGGAGAAGCGACGTTGACGCGTATCAAGAATCTGATGCGAAGCGCGGTCGATGCGGGGGCGAGCGACCTGCATATCATTGCAGGCCACCCGCCGCTCCTCAGGATTCATACGGTTCTTGTCGCCATGGAGGGCGAAGCCGTCGTCGCGGAGGACGAAGCCCACGCCCTCGTCAAGGAACTGGTGACCGAGGAGCAGCACCAACACTTCACCCGCCGGCGCGACCTGGACTTTTCGGCCTCGTTGCCGGGCGGCCCCCGCTTCCGCGTCAACGCACATTTTCAGCGTGGGACCCCTGCCCTGGCGTTTCGAGCGATTCCGGCGCGCGTGCCGCCGCTCGAAGAACTGAACCTGCCGGAAGTCGTGGTCGAGTTTGCCGAACTTCAACAGGGCTTGGTCCTCGTGACGGGAGAAACGGGCAGCGGAAAATCCACGACCCTCGCCTCAATGGTCGATCACATGAACGACCGGTTCAAGTACCACGTGATCACCCTGGAGGATCCGATCGAATACATGCTCGAGTCCCGCATGTGCACGGTCGAGCAGCGGGAGGTGGGCGAGGACGTGCCGGATTTCCAGCACGGGCTGCGGCATATTCTGCGGCAGGACCCGGATGTCATTCTCATCGGTGAAATGCGCGACCTGGAGACGATCTCGACGGCGCTGACGGCCGCCGAGACGGGCCACCTGGTTCTCTCGACTCTGCACACGAATGATGCCGCCTCGACCGTTGAGCGCATCATCGACACGTTCCCGGCGGCGCAGCAGAACCAGGTTCGCTCGATGGTGGCGAACACGCTGCGCGGTGTGGTGTGCCAGCGGCTGTTCCCTCGCGTGGACGAGGCGGGCATGATCCCCGCGACGGAGGTGCTCGTTTCGACCCCCGCGGTGCGAAACTGCATCCGCGAGAACCGGATCTTCGAGATCCCCAATATCATCGAAACCAACCGGGTCCTGGGCATGGCTCTGTTCGACGAGTCGCTCAAAAGGCTCTACTTCAACGGAAAGATCAGCCGGCAGGACGCCCTCACGTACGCGCGGCAACCGGAGCAACTCGAGCGGGCCCTGACGGCCTAGGAGCGCCATGGCTACGTACCGATACCAACTGAAGCGAAACGACGGCCAGGTTGTCACGGGAGTCATGAAGGCCGACAGCCTCATGTTGGCCACGCAGCAGGTGCGCGAACTCGGCGGGACGATCCTTGACCTGATACGGATCGGTGAGGAGGAGGTGAGCCGGAAAGGCTTGCTGGGCAGCATCCAGTTCGGCCAGCGGGTCGGGTCGAAGGAAATTCTGGCGTTCACAAGCCAGTTGGCGGTGATGTCGAAGGCCGGCATCGGCCTGACGACGGCGCTGGAAAGCATCGGAGAACAGGTGAAGAACCCCAAGATGGGTCAGATCATCCGGACGCTGAAGCGCGACATCGAAGGGGGACGGCAGTTTTCCGAGACGCTGCCCCGTTTTCCGAAGATCTTCTCGCTGCTCTACGTGAACATGGTTCGGGCGAGCGAGTTGGCGGGTTCGTTTGGGCACATGCTCGAGCGCATCTCGGAATACCTGACCCAGCAGATTGAGACAC
>Ga0307378_10005219_pt1 | contig 18188 bp, 14 predicted proteins | sample UN1MG_FD_202238 | JGI IMG/M metagenome (GOLD analysis project Ga0307378, IMG submission 202238) | Soil microbial communities from Risofladan, Vaasa, Finland - UN-1 | ecosystem: Environmental > Terrestrial > Soil > Coastal area > Acid sulfate soil | place: Finland: Risofladan, Vaasa | collected... | reverse complement strand
TCGCCCAGGATTCCACCGGCAACGCCCACGACCTGTCGCTGTCTTATGCCTCGGCCATCGGCGGCGGCCGCGCCGGCATCATCGAGACCAGTTTTCGCGAGGAATGCGAGACCGATTTGTTCGGCGAGCAGTCCGTGCTGTGCGGCGGCTTGGTCGAACTGATGCGCAACGGCTACGAGACGCTCATCGAGGCCGGCTATGCGCCGGAGATGGCCTATTTCGAGTGCGTCCACGAGGTGAAGCTGATCGTCGACCTCATCTACGAGGGCGGCATCGCCAACATGAACTACTCGGTGTCCAACACCGCCGAGTATGGCGAGTATGTCTCCGGCCCCCGCGTGGTCAACCAAGCCAGCAAGGCGGCCATGAAAGACGTGCTGACCGACATCCAGTCCGGCAAATTCGTCAAGGATTGGATGCTGGAGAACAAGATCAACCAGCCGAGCTTCAAGGCCATGCGCGCCAAATGCGACAGTCACGACATGGAGGTCGTCGGCAAGAAGCTGCGTGACATGATGCCGTGGATCGCCGAGCGTAAGATGGTCGACAAGGCCAAGAACTAATGACCATCTCCCCGTGGGGGAGAGGTCGGCGCGCTTGCGCGCCGGGTGAGGGGGCTCCCTCCATCCAGTCTTTTGTCATTCCCGCGAAGGCGGGAATCCAGTAACCACAGGCCTTGGATCATATTGCGAATACCGGGGTTACTGGATTGCCCGGTCAAGCCGGGCAATGACACGGTTCGGCTGACTGCAGGGGCAGGGGGTTCCAATGCCGATCACCCGCTACGCCAAGATCGTGATGGCCGCGTCCCTCGCGGCGTTCTGCCTGCTGGTCGCCTTCGACAACATCACCGACTACGAAACGAATTACCTGTTCGTGCAGCATGTCATGAGCATGGACACGACCTTTGCCGGCAACGCGCTGATGTACCGGTCGGTCACCAGCCCCACGCTCTGGCAGATCGCCTACGCCGGGATCATCGCCGCCGAGGCCGTGACCGGCATCTTGTTTCTCGCCGGCGCCATCCGCCTCATTCAGGTGCGCAATGCGCCGGCTGCGGTGTTCAATCGCGCCAAGGGCCTCGTCATCGCCGCGGGCCTGCTTGCCTTCCTCGTCTGGTTCTTCGGCTTCACGGTGGTGGCCGGCGAATGGTTCGCCATGTGGCAGTCGGCGACCTGGAACGGCCAGGACGCGGCCTTCCGCTTTTATGTCACCGCGCTTGCAGTGCTGATCTTCGTCACTATGCCCGACGGCGACCTGGCCGCGCCAAAGCCTAGACTGGCGCAAGACAACAAGAAGCCCACAGCACCCAAGCGCCGCGCCGCGGCGACGCCGAAGCCGCGCCGGCGCCGCACCGACGGGACCCGCCGCCGCACCGACAAGGAGTAGGGAGCCCATCATGACCGACCGCGGCGAGATCGAAGCGCTCGTCAGGGGGCTTTGCGCCGCCCGGGTTGCCGGCGACATGGACGTTCTCAGGCAGGGCTACGCCGACAACGCCACATTCAGGACCGCAGGCTCTCCTGAGTGGGGCGCGCTGACGGCGCCGCTCACCGGCCATGCCAAGATCATGGCCCGGTTCGAGTCCATGATCGCCAATTTTGCGTTGGAGGACTTTGCCATCCTCGATCTGTTCGTCGACGGCAACAAGGCTTCCGTCCGCTGGCGAGCCACCGTCCGCAACGCGGAAACCAAGGCTGAGTCCACCACGGAGGTCGCCCAGTTCCTCGAAGTCGAGAATGGCCAGGTGGCCTCTTTGGTCGAGTTCCTCGACACCGCGTTCGCCATGAAGCTCCTCCCTGGCAAATAGGGCTTCCGGCATAGGCCGCAGTGGATTGCCGGGACGAACCTGGCCAGGGCGCATGACAGTTTCCGGCCGCCTGTTGCCGAAGGGCCTCACCTTGCCCCCTCAAGGCCCGAATTGGGTGGTCTCATGGTCCCTCAGGGGGCATAATCGCCTTAATTGACCGGCCGGAGGGCGCACGACCTCGAATGGCCAGAGGGAACAGACCATGAGACCTATCGTATTAGGGCTCGTTCTAGCGGCGTCGTTCAGTCTCCCCGGACTTGCGGCGGAGCCGGAGGGGCCGGCTGCGCTGATCACCCAGACCGAAGCGGTCAGGATCGCCATTCAGGATCAGCTCGCGGTCAAGTCCATGGACGCCGCCGAGCAGATCGCGCTGGCCGAATATTACTCGCTCCCCGATCAGCGCCTGATCTGGGTCGACGAGAACGGCCTGACCGCGCGGGGCAAGGCCGTCATGGGCGAGATCGCCAAGGCCGATGACTATGGGCTTCGCGCCACCGATTACGACCTGCCCGATGCCAGCGGCTTCAACCCCGCCGATCCGGGCGCGAAGGACCGGCTGGCCGACACCGAGATCAAGATCAGCGCCGCCGTGGTCGGATACGCCAAGGATGCCCGCGGCGGCCGCATCAAACCGCTGAGCCTGAGCAAGAATCTCGACCCCACGCTGTTCCTGCCCAATCCCGCCGAGGTGATCGGCTTTATCGCCATTCGCTCCGATCCGGCCGCTTATTTACGCAGCTTTCAGCCGAGCCAGCCGCAGTTCGAGGCGCTCAGGCAGCAGCTCATCGCCGCCCGCGGCGGCGACGTCCCCGAGACCCCGAAGCCCGACATCGTCGTCATCCCCGATGGGCCGCTCCTCAAGCTCGGCGTCGACAATCCGCAAGTGGCTCTCGTCAGAGAGCGGCTCAGCATTCCGGCCCAAGCCGGCGCCAATGAGACTCTGTTCGACCAGGACGTGCGCGAGGCTGTCAGGCAGTTCCAGATTGCCCATGGCGGCTCCCCCGACGGCATGGTCGGCTCCGGCACAAGGCGCATGTTGAACGGTCAGTCGGCTCCGCAGCAGGCCAGCGGCCGTGAGAAGATCGACCTCCTCCTCGCCAACATGGAGCGCTGGCGCTGGCTTCCCCAGGATCTCGGTCCCTTCTTCGTCAACGTCAACATCCCTGAGTTTAAGGTCCGCGTCGTCAAGGATGGCGAACCGATCCACGAGACGCGGGTGGTCGTGGGCAAGACCAACAAGCAGACGCCCATCATCAGCGACGAGATGGAGGAAATCGTCTTCCGTCCGAACTGGTATGTTCCGAACTCAATTAAGACGGAAGAAATCGCGCCCTATCTCTACCGGGGGGGCGGCGGCTTCTTTGGCGGCGGCCAGGATACGTCCATCTTTCAGCGTCAAAACTTACGCATCCGCGGTGTTAACGGGCGCGACATCGATCCCGACGCGATCGATTGGGGCCAGACCGACATCCGCAAATACGAGCTCTACCAGCCGCCCGGACCGCGCAACGTGCTTGGACTGGTCAAGTTTCGTTTTCCCAACACGCATGACGTGTACCTGCATGACACCACGCAGAAGCATCTCTTTGCCAAGGCCGTCCGCGCTGAGAGCCATGGCTGCATGCGCGTGCAGAATCCCGATCAATTCGCGACCGTTCTGCTGAGTCATGATCAAGACTGGACGGCCGGGCAGGTCGCCTCCGCCCTCAACGGCTACGACGACAATCATATTGCGCTCAAGCAGCGCATCCCCGTCTACCTCACCTATTTCACGGCCGTGGTGGAAAAAGACGGCACGCTCAAGCAGTACCGCGATCTCTATGGTCACGACCGGCGGATCCTTGCCGCGCTGAAGGGCCAGGCCGTGCCCTACGACCTGCCGGGGAACGACGAAGTTGTGGCCGAAACCCAACAGCGGCCCGTTGTCCGCCGGCGGGGTCGGCAGGAAGACGCCTTCAACTCAATCACGCGCGCCCTGTTCGACTTCTAAGGCTGCTGGCATCTGACCATTCTCGTCATACCGGCGGAAAGCCGGTATCCAGAATTGCGAGCAGGGGCCGACTACCCTGGAGTCCGGCTTGCGCCGGAATGACGCCTAGAGGCGATCTTATCCCCGCCCGTCAAACCTGCCTTACACTTCCACCACCTCGTCCGTTGAGGGGCGCTTTCGCGAGGCGTCGTGAGATGCGGGACGGGGCGCGGCGCCCGCGGGTCTCGAACGCAACGAGGCACCCGGGCGGCATCGGAGCTCCCCCCGGGACCACTAGGAGTCCCCGCCAGGAGCTGGCTGGTCGACCGGCGTATCACCGGCAACGAAAAGCGGGGCCCGACGCCGAAAAGACGTCCGCAAATAGCAGGTGCTACCGCCCTCTGGGCGACTTGAGCACTTGTGGCGCGCCGCGAGGCGCCCGCCGCGATTCCCAAAAGAATCGCGGACACCAAAGGTTTGCGCTGAGCGGCGCGCCACCCCCTCATGTCGAGGGCCGGTTCAGCAAATCCCGGACGCCCTGCGTCGCGGCAACACAGTTGCTTGCCCTTGCTCCGCGGCCGGGTTCGCACTATTTTCCTTGCAACGCGGCGCCGCTTAAGCCCGCGAGAATAGGTGAATGATGCCGCGCTTAAACGACCAGATGAGGCTGAAAACCGGCGGTTTCCCGCTGGCGGCTTCCGCGCGCGCGCTTCCCCTCAAGCTCCTCCTCCTTAGCCGCCCCTGAGCTCCGGCGGTCTTGGCTTTGGCCGAGGCGGGCGTTCAGGGGATGAAGTCGCAGCCGAGCAACGGAACATTAGCGGCTGCCGGTCATGATAGATTGGCGCCTGAGCCTAAGGACGAGACACATGGATTCCGACGAAAACCAAGCTCCGCAAGAGACACCACGCGCGGACAAGGACCGCGTGGTCATCTTCGACACCACCTTGCGTGACGGCGAGCAATGCCCCGGCGCTACCATGACCTTCGATGAGAAGCTGGAGGTCGCCGAGCTCCTGGACGAGATGGGCGTCGACATCATCGAGGCAGGCTTCCCGATCGCCTCCCAAGGCGATTTCGAGAGCGTGCAGGAGATCGCCCGCCGGGCTGCCAATTCGGTGATTTGCGGCCTTGCCCGGGCGCAAATTAAGGACATCGACGTCTGCGCCGAGGCCATCAGGCCCGCCAAGCGCGGCCGTATCCATACGTTCATCGGCACCTCGCCGCTCCATCGTAAATATCAGATGGGCATCGAGAAGTCCGAGGTGCTCGAGCGGGTCACCGCATCGGTCACCCGTGCTCGCGGTTATACCGACGACGTCGAGTGGTCGGCCATGGATGCGACCCGCACCGAGGCCGATTTCCTGTGCGCTTGCGTCGAGGCGGCGATCAAGGCCGGCGCCACCACCGTCAACATCCCCGATACGGTGGGCTACGCCACGCCCGACGAGTTCGCGGGCCTGATCCGCATGCTCATGGAGCGCGTGCCGGGGGCTGACGAGATCGTCTTCTCCACCCATTGCCACAACGATCTTGGCCTGGCCGTGGCCAACTCTCTGTCGGGGGTCGGCGCCGGGGCCCGCCAGGTGGAATGCGCCGTCAACGGGCTTGGCGAGCGCGCCGGCAATGCGGCGCTGGAAGAGATCGTCATGGCCATCAAGACGCGGTCCGACATCATGCCGGTGTGGACCGGCATCGACTCCACCATGCTCACCCGAGCCTCGAAGCTCGTCTCGCGGGTGACGGCCTTCCCGGTGCAGTACAACAAGGCCATCGTCGGCCGGAACGCCTTTGCCCATGAAAGCGGCATTCACCAGGACGGCATTCTGAAACATGCCGGGACGTTCGAGATCATGACGCCGGAAAGCGTCGGCCTGAAGGAATCCTCGCTGGTCATGGGCAAGCATTCCGGGCGCCATGCCTTCCGCGAGAAGCTGAAGGAGCTCGGCTACGAGCTGGGCGGCAATGCCTTCGAGGACGCCTTCGTGCGCTTCAAGACCTTGGCCGACGCCAAGAAGCACGTCTATGACGAGGACATCGAGGCCTTGGTGGATCAGGAGATCGCTTCCGCCCATGACCGGATCAAATTGGTGGCGCTCACCGTGATCGCCGGCACTGGCGGCCCGCAAAAGGCGACCATCACGCTCGACGTGGACGGCAAGCAGCACACGTATGAGTCGGTCGGTGACGGCCCGGTGGACGCGACCTTCCAGGCCATTCGGGCGCTTGTGCCGCACGAGGCCCGCCTGGCGCTCTATCAGGTGAGCGCGGTGACCGAGGGGACAGATGCCCAGGCCGAGGTCATGGTGCGGCTGGAGGCCGACGGCAAGATCGCCACGGGCCGGGGCTCCGACACCGACACCATGGTCGCCTCGGCCAGGGCTTATGTTAGTGCCCTGAACAAGCTCATGGCCCGCGGGGCCCGGCGCAAGCCGGAGACCATGCTCGCCTCGTAATGCTCGTGTCATGAGCATTTGCCCAAATGTGGCGTGCAGCACTGCGGCGGCCGCTCGTAAACCGGGCGGCCGCACCGCCACAATGTCGGACTTCGGGGGCGAGACTCTTCGCCCGCGTCTTGACGGGCCCCACCAAGCCGCTCATTCGGCCAGAGCCTCGCCGAGCGTGCCACATTTCGCTCGTCAGCCGGTGCCGGGCGCCGCGTGAACGCGTCAAGCGAAGAGTTTTTTCAAAACCCACGCATCACGCATTGCTCGTCACTAAGATTTGACGCAACATGTCTTCGCGCGCGGCTAGGGCCAGAACCCGTTGGAACGGCCTTATTTTCTGCCTCGCGCAAAGTATCAGTGGCGTTAAGGGCTCCCGTGATGCGGCGAGCCGATTGGGGCGGGTGCATGTTCTCGCGGGTCTTGGGCTCTGTCTCTGGAGACATGGCCATCGACCTTGGCACGGCGAACACGGTCGTTTACGTGCCGGGACGGGGGATCGTTCTCGACGAGCCGTCCGTGGTCGCCATCGAGCAGCGGGGCGATGACCGGAAGGTTATTGCCGCCGGCCATGAGGCCAAAACTATGCTGGGGCGAACCCCGAGCAAGATCGAGACGGTTCAGCCGCTGCGCGACGGCGTGATCGCCGACTTCGCCGCGGCCGAGGAAATGATCAAGTACTTCATCCGCCGCGTGAACAAGCGGCGGATTTTCGGCCGCCCGCGCATCATGATCTGCGTGCCGGCCAGCGCCACGTCGGTCGAGCGCCGTGCGGTGCACGAGGCCGGTCTGTCGGCGGGCGCCCGGCGCGTCTACCTCATCGAGGAGCCTGTGGCTGCGGCGATCGGCGCCGGCCTGCCGATCAGGGAGCCCCGCGGCTCCATGGTCGTCGACATTGGCGGCGGCACCACCGACATCGCCGTGATGTCCATGGGCAGCGTCATCTATTCGCGCTCGATCCGCACTGCCGGCAACGCCATGGACGAGGCGATCGTCAACTACGCACGCTTCAAGCATCACCTTCTGATCGGCGCCACGAACGCGGAAGCCATCAAGAAGGAGGCCGGGTCTGCCGTTTCCAAGGCGAACGGCACCCATGTGGCGATTAAAATCAAAGGGCGCGACCTGCAACGCGGATTTCCCACCGAGATCACGCTCGGCCCCCATGAGATCGCCGATGCCTTGACCTTGCCGATCCAGCAAATCGTTGGCGGCATAAGGCAGGCGCTCGCCGACGTGCCGCCTGAACTCACCGCCGACATCTGCGACGCTGGTATTTATCTCACCGGGGGTGGCGCGCTTCTCGACAAGCTCGATGTGAGGCTCCAACAGGAGACAGGAGTGAAATTTAAGATCGCCGAAGATCCGCTGCGCTGTGTGGTCCGAGGAACTGGGATGGCGCTGGAGCAGTTGGATGAGATGGGCGATCTGCTGATCAAGCCCTAACGGGCGCAAGAAGAAGCGGCTGTCGGCTATGCGGCCGGCGGCCAACAGGGGGGGTAGAACGCCGTCTTGGCGTTCGGAGAGTGAACGCAATGCGCGAGCGCGGTTCACCATTGTTTCGCAGGCACCGGCCCTCTTGGCGGGCTCCGGTCGAGTTGCTCAGTTTCGGGCTCTATTTCCTATGCGCCGTCCTCCTCGTGTTGAGCCGCATCGGCCATGGCGTGATCGCCGATACCCGTGACGGACTTGTCGATTTGACCGCACCCTTGCTCGAGGCCGCATCCTTCCCTGCCATCGAGGCGCGCCGCGCCATGGAGCGGGTGCAGTCCTATGTCGCCGCATTCGACGAGGTCGATCGTCTGAAGATGGAGAACGAGGAGCTCAAGCAGTGGGAATGGCGCACCAAGCTGCTGGAACGCAAGGTCGCGCATTTGCGCGCGTTGCTGAATGCCGTGGAGGAGCCCGGCCTCGTGTTCGCCACGGGCCGCGTGATCGCCGATGCGAGGGGCCCGTTTGTGCGCAGCGCGCTCATCAATCTCGGCCGCCAGGACGGCTTGCGCATCGGCTATGCCGTCATCAACGGTGATGGCCTGGTCGGCCGCACGGTGGATGCCGGCGGTGCCGTGGCTCGCGTACTCCTGCTCAACGATCTTAACAGCCGTATTCCGGTACTTGTCGGGCCGGCCGGCGTGCGCGGTCTGGCTTCCGGCGACAATAGTACCGAGCTTCAGCTCGATTTCCTTCCCGACGGCGCGACGCTCTATGCGGGTGACGAGGTATACACGTCTGGCAGCGACGGCGTGCTGCCACGGGGCTTGCGGGTGGGCGTGGTGACCGGCACGCAAGGCGCGTTCAAGGTGCGCCCCTATGCCGAGCTGAATTCGCTCGACACGGTGAGCGTGCTGTTCTTCGACGCGCCGGCCCTGACCCGCGCCGATCCGCCGGCGAAGGGCAGTGTGGGGGCTCTGTCGGCCGTGCCGCACGTCGATCGCACGGCGACGACGGCGAGCGCATCACTACCCATGCCGACCGTCATCAAGCACGCCGGCGCGGCTAGTGGAATTTCAGCAGGCGGGGGGCAAGCGCAAGCGGAGCGATGACCAAGTTCCTCCCGGCACTCTCTGTATTGTTTGCGGTGGTAGCGACCGCGGTGCCGTGGGGCTTGCCGGCCGATGCGACCTTCATCCTGCCACTCGTCATGGTGATGATGGTGTTCTGCTGGCGCGCCATTCCTGGCGCTGCCTTGCCGCCCGCTGGCGCCACGGCGCTCGGGCTGCTCGCCGATCTCATGAGTGGCGGTCCGCTCGGCTATTGGGCGCTCATGAGCCTGACCGCGGCAACCGTCGGCGGCCGGGCGGGCTCTCTCGGCGAGGGGCGTGACCTCGGCTTTCATTGGCTGATCTGGATCGCGCTCGTGAGCGCGCTTGCCTGCTTCGGCTGGCTGCTGGCCTCGCTCTATTACTTCCGGTGGATCGACTGGTGGCCGATCGCCTTTGGCGCGCTCGCCTCGATCGCACTGTTTCCTGTGGTGCTGCACGGTCTTCTCTGGATTAGGCACGGCCGGTTGGGCCCAGAGCGGAGCGCGATCTTTCGCGGCGGGTCATGAGAAAGAAGAAGGCGACCGACCACGCGCGCAAACAGGGCCACCGCTTTTCGCGCCGCGCGCTTCTCGTCGGCGCCGGCCAGACGGGATTGTTCGGGCTGCTCGGCTGGCGCTTGCACCAGCTCCAGATCCGCGACTCGTCCGACTATCGGCTTCTGTCCGATGAGAACCGGATGACGCTGCAACTCGTGGCGCCGTCGCGCGGGGCCATCTACGACCGCTATGGCACGATCATCGCGGAGGATAGGGAGAATCTTCGCCTCCTCGTCCTGCCGGCGTTCTGCAAGAACCTTCCCGGTACGCTTGATGCCCTCGCCACGATTGTTCCTGTCTCCGCCGCCACGCGGGATCGTGTCATGCGGGCGGCGCGGCGTCAGAGCGGCTATTACCCCGTGCTTGTCGCCGAAGGCTTGTCGTGGCGCCAGTTCGCGCTGCTCAACGTCCTGGCCCCGCAAATCCCCGGCATGCGGACCGATCGCTCCGCCTATCGCCTTTACAATCACGCACGCCCCATGGCCCACGTGGTCGGTTATGTCGGCATGGCCGGAAAGGCGGAGGTCAACGACGACCCGGTCATGCGGCTTCCCGGCTTCCGCACCGGCCGCACCGGTGTGGAGAAGACCTTCGATCGCGAGTTGAGGGGAAGCCCGGGCACCATCGAGTACGAAGTCGACGTGCATGGCCGGGTGGTCCGCGAGCTCGGCTCGAAGCCGAGCAGGAAGGGCAGGGACGTCGTCCTCACCATTGATCATCATTTGCAGACCGTGGCGCTCAACCGCATCAAGGATCAGCGGGTGGCGTCGATCGTGGTCATGGACGTGGTCACCGGTGGCATTCTCGTCATGGCGTCCACGCCGACCTTCGATCCCAACGCGATCGCCTTCAATCCCGACCTGGAGCAGTGGAAGGAACTTGCCAAAAACCGGGATCACCCGCTGCACAACCGCGCGGTGCGCGGGCAATATCCGCCGGGATCGACGTTCAAGGTGGTGACCGCGCTTGCGGGCCTCTCCGCCGGCGTCATCGATGCGCATGAGACGATGCGCTGCCCGGGGAGCTACGCCGTTGGGCGCAAGCGCTTCCGCTGCTGGAAGAGCCATGGCGGCGGCATCGACGTGCATCAGGCCATCAAGCAGTCCTGCGACGTCTATTTCTACGAGACGGCGAAGCGCATGGGCATCGACCATCTCGCAGTGGTCGCGCGCGAGCTAGGGCTTGGCCAGACTTATGACTGCGGCTTGCCGGGGCAGAAGCCGGGCCTCATTCCGGACAGGGCCTGGAAGCGTGCCAAACTGTTCGACGCTTGGTATCCCGGTGAGACCGTGATCGCCGGCATCGGCCAGGGCTTCGTGCTGACCACGCCCCTTCAGCTCGCCGTAATGACGGCGCGGGTGGCGACCGGGCGGGCTGTGCTGCCCCGTCTGGTCATGTCCGCCGAGGATGAGGTTGAGCCCTGGCCGTTGGTCAATCTCGATCCCGCGCATTTGGAGATTGTCCGCAACGGCATGATCGGCGTGGTCAACGAGAAGGGCGGCACCGCCGGCCGTTCGGCCCTGAAGCTTCCCGGCGTGCAAATGGCGGGTAAGACCGGGACCTCGCAGGTGATCAGCTCGCGCAACCAGCACAAGCTCCCAGGGTGGGACGGCGAGACCCACGCGCTGTTTATCGCCTTCGCGCCGGCGCATGCGCCGCGCTACGCGGCCGCCTGTGTGGTCGAGCATGGCGGCGGCGGGTCGCGTGCGGCGGCGCCCGTGGTCAGCGACGTAATGACCGAGCTTCTGTTGCGCGATCCGGCGGGGCGACCGACCTTCGTGAGCACGAACGAGGATCAGACACCTTCGGCGCTCGCCGTTGTCGGGTCCGCGCGATGAAGATGCTCTTTGCCGACGCAGCGCCTCCCAAGCTCAACCTGGGCAAGAAGCTTCTGCTGCTCAACTGGCCGTTCCTGCTGCTGATCACGGCGATTGCTCTGGTCGGCGCCGCGGCACTTTATTCGGTGGCCGGTGGCGCGCTTGAGCCGTGGGCTAGCCGGCATGTGGTCCGCTTTTGCTTTGGGCTTGCGCTGCTCTTCGCGGTGGCTTTCTCCGACATTCGCTGGTGGCTGCGCGGCGCCTATCCGCTCTATCTCGTGGCGCTGCTTCTGATGATCGCCGTCCCGCTCATTGGCGTCGAGAGCGGCGGGGCCAGGCGCTGGCTGGGTTATGGGGAGTTCACTTTCCAGCCGTCGGAGATGATGAAGATCGCGCTCGTTCTGGCTCTTGCTCGCTACTATCAGTGGCTGCCGCCGGAGAAGGTCTGGCGCCCGGACGCCCTGTTGCCGCCGGTCCTGATGATCGGCTTGCCCACGTTGCTGGCCTTGGCCCAGCCCGACCTTGGGACCGCGGCGCTGTTCGCCGTCATCGGCTGCGGGCTTCTGTTCCTCGCCGGCGTGAGCTGGCTGTACTTCGTTGCGGGCATTGTCGGCATCGTCGTGGCGTTGCCCCATGCCTGGGAGGCGCTGCACGATTATCAGCGGGAGCGGGTGCTGACCTTCATCGATCCCGAGCGAGACCCGCTCGGGTCCGGTTACCACATCCTTCAGTCGAAGATCGCCATCGGCTCCGGCGGGCTGGCCGGCAAGGGCTTCATGCAAGGCACCCAAGCCCAACTCAATTTTCTGCCCGAGAAGCACACCGACTTTATCTTCACCATGTTTGCCGAGGAGATGGGCTTTATCGGCGCCGTCGCGCTGCTCGCTCTCTATCTTCTCGCGCTGCTGTTCATCACCTATATGGCGCTGAGATGCCGCAGCACCTTCGCCAGGCTGGTCGCCGCCGGCATGGGGCTCTGCCTGTTCACTTATGTGTTCATCAACGTGGCCATGGTGACGGGGCTCGTGCCGGTCGTCGGCGTGCCCCTGCCGCTGGTCTCCTATGGTGGAACTTCGATGCTCACCATGATCGTGGGCCTTGGCTTCGTGCTCAACGCCCATGTCAACCGCAAGGTCACATTTCGGCCCGAGGAGACTGGTCCATTGTGATGAGCGGATTTGGGTCAAGCCAAACTGGACAGGCCAACCAGGGCAGTGGTAAGGGGAGCACCCTTGGGTTTCGAGAAAAGCCCGGGCCGGGTGGCGCCTCGCTGAGGCTGGCGGCATTCTGAGGGCGCATAGCTCAGGTGGTAGAGCAGCTGACTCTTAATCAGCGGGTCGTAGGTTCGAGTCCTACTGCGCCCACCAATCCCTCAAGGTCACGGAGTCGCGATCGGCGTTTGGCCAGGATGGCGGCTGAATTTCGCCGCCTAGGGACCGGGCGGCTCGCCCCGGAAAATGCAGTTATCGAACGGCTCTGCGAGGAGTATGATCCGCACGCCTCGCCTCCAGCGCGCCACCGAACCGCGCAGGTTGATGTCCGGCATTGGAGAACAAATGCAACACCCCGGATTCTTCCTACGCGGGAATCCCATTTCCCTGCAGGCGATTGCCGACGCGGTGGGCGCTGAGCTCGTCCTCGCCAGCGATGGGGCTACCGAAATCGACGACCTCCGCACCTTGAATGAGGCGGCCGGGACGCATCTCACGTTTTGTACCGGGCCCAAATATGCCGGAGAGCTGGCGGCGACGAATGCGGCCGCATGTCTCATCAAACACCGCGATGCCAGCCTCGTGCCCGCGCGCGCGGCAGCGGTGATGACCGACGCACCCCAGCGCGCGTTCGCCATCGCGGTCGGACTTCTCTATCCCTCGGCGCTTCAGCCGAAAGCCGCGGCCGCGGCGGCGAAAGCCGATGGACAGCTCGTCCATCCCACAGCGGAGATTGCCGAAGGCGTCACCATCGAGCCAGGGGCGATCATCGGCAGAGAGGCGAAGATCGGTGCCGGCACGACCGTCGCCGCCGGCGCCGTTGTCGGCTACCGTGTGTTCGTGGGGCGCGACAGTTATATCGGGCCGGGTGTTTCCGTGACCCATGCCTTGATCGGCGACCGGGTGACGCTCCATGCCGGCTCGCGCATCGGGCAAGACGGCTTCGGCTTCGTTATGAGCGCGGAGGGGCACTTCAAGATTCCGCAGATCGGCCGCGTGATCATCGGGGACGATGTCGAGATTGGCGCCAACGCGACGGTTGATCGCGGCTTTCTCATGGACACCAAGATCGGCGAGGGGACCAAGATCGATAATCTGGTGCAGATTGCCCACAACGTCGTCATCGGCCGCCATTGCATCATCATCTCCCAGTCGGGCATCGCCGGCTCGGCGCAGCTGGGCGACTTTGTCATCATGGGCGCTCAGTCCGGCGTGGTCGAGCACGTCAAGATCGGGGACGGGGCGCTGATCGCCGGCATGGCCCATGTCAAGAATGACGTCGCTGCTGGCGCCCGCATGGGGGGCACGCCCGCCCGCCCGTTCAACGAGTGGGCACGTGAGGTGGCGGCGCTCAGGCGATTGGCCAAGAACGGCCGGCCGGCCAAAAGCGGGCTCTGACCTGGCGAGGGCGAGCTCCAGCGCCTAAACAGCGGACGAGAGGCGCCGGCAATCGCCGCCACCTGCAAGGAGAGAAGATAGCGATGGGTAGGGCTTTCAAGGTCTTCGCGTTACCGGTTGCCGCCCTGATCCTTGGCTTGGGTGTGAGCGCCGCCGCCGCCGCAGAGGGCGAGTTCGACGGCGAATGCGTGATGGGCCTTGCCCTCGGCAAGGACATCCAGACCGATTGCTCGGTCAACACCGTCTACCAGGGCAAGACTTATTGTTTCGGCAATGAGACGGCGCGGTCGCTCTTCCTCAAGCGGCCCGAGGACTTCTTGCTCCAGGCGCACATCTACTATTCCAGCAAGCAGCCGCAATAGCCCGCGCCAGGCTTTGAGAGGGTCTTAGGATCCCTTCGGCCGGGATTGGCCCGTGAATACCGTCCCGTCCGTGTCGACGATCACGACATCGAGGTCGTTCTCGTCCCCCCGCCCGAAAGTGAAACGGAAGTTCGGGTTGGTCGAGATCGAGAATGTTCCATCCATCTTGAACACGAGCGCACCGTCGCGCGTCACCGTCATCTCCTTGACGAAGCGCGCCGGGATGAACTGTGCGGTGTTGATGTCGAGCTGCATGCCGTTGTGGTTCGGATGCTTGACCATCACTTGCGCCGCCCAGATCGGGTTCGACCCAACAGCCGGCGAGAAGGTGCGGACGATCGTCTTGCCCATATTGGCGGTATCCGCATCGGGGTCCTTTGCCTGCATGGCGGCACAGCCGCCGGCCGCCGCCAGGAACTTGGTGGTCATGTGCAGGCTGCCATCCTCGGTCTCGAGCACCGCGCGCACATGGGAGAAGTTGTCGACGCGCACGCGTGTCGAGAAGCTGCGCTCGCCACCGGTGCCGGCCGCCGGACCGAAGGTCAGCGTCGCCACCTTCGGATCTGGATTCTGATCGATGAACAGCGTCAGCGATTTGAGCTTGCCTTTGACGGACGGGGGCACCCGCACGGTCAAGGGTACGATCGCCGCGTCCTCGACCTTGGACGGGGTTTCGAGCACCACCATGCCATCCTCTTCCTGGATGGGGCGGTCGCCGAAGGCCTGCTCCTTGAGGATCGGCCAGACATTCTCGTCGGCTTGGGCGCTAGCCGCGCCGAGGACGAACATCGAGGCCACGAGCGCGGCGATGCCGCAGCTTCGGGCTATGCTCTTGAATGAGTGAGGCATGGCGCCGTGCTCCTCAATTGACGGTTCGGGACATCATATCACTCCCACTCAAGTTCGGCGAATGCCGCCGTGACGTTGCGGACATGATACTGGTCGAACAGCTTCCAGGCGTCTTTTTCTGAGAATCCCGCCGTTTTCGTCGCCTCTGACAGCGTTTTTCCGTCCGCGATCAGCCGGCGGACATCCTCGGCGATGGCCGCAAGATAGCGCTGCTCGGGCTCAAGCGCCTCAGGCAGCGCCATCGTCTTCGGCCCATGCCCGGGAACGACGCGGGCTGCTTGGCGCTTGCCCATCTCATCGAGGAGCGTCAGCCATCCGGTGATGGACCCGTCAATGGTCGGCACGTGTACGGAAAACAGGAGGTCACCGAGAAACAGCGTGTTGGTCTTGGTGTCGGTGACGATGAGGTCGTTGTCGGTATGCGCCGTGGCTTGCGGCTCTAAGAGTAGCGTGCGGTCGCCAAGGTCGAGCGTCGTGGGCTCCTTGATGAGACGTGTCGGGAGCACGATCTCGCTGCCGGCGAAGGCCTCTTCACCCAGCATCTGCTTATTGGCGGTGATGTAGCCGCCGGCGCGGGTCCCAAGCGCCCGGGCGAGCTTGTAGTGGCCGACAAAGGTCGGCGCATCCTGCTTGAACGCGGCATTACCCAGCACGTGGTCCGGATGCATGTGGGTGTTGATCACGTAGCGGATCGGCTTGGTCGTAACGGCGCGAATGGCGTCGCGCAGTTCGTGGCCCATCACCGCGCTGCCCGAGGTGTCGATCACGGCCACCGCCTCGCTGCCCACCACGAAGCTTGCATTGGCGATGTCGCCGCGATTGTCAGGGGACTGAACCTCGTAGCGCCCCTGGTGCACAAACACCCCGGGCGCGACTTCGCTCACCTCGGCGGCAGCCGCATAGGCCGGGACGTAGCGGAGGAGGGGCGCCGCCGCGAGGGCAAGACCGGCCTTCAGGAAGGTCTTGCGGGATATGAGCTTCGGTTTGCACATCGGATTGGTCAGCGGCATGGCGCCGCTCGGCAAAGTCATATCGTGTGAACAAAGGACAGAATCAAGAATTCTCGCCAAACCGGCCCTTTTTGTTTCGGCTCTGTTCGTATAGTTTACGGCGGCGCGAAAAGGGAGGGAGCCTGCATGCGGATTATTCTTCTTCTAATTGTCATTGCCGCCATTTTTGCCGTGGTCCAGAGTCAGAGGCACGGCTGCGAATGGGGTGAGGCAGGATGGTTTGACTGCGTCATCGGTAAGACCGCAAGCGAGATGCCGGCGACGACGCCGGCATCTACGCCTGAGGCAGTTGAGCCAATGGCTCCCGCGACCGAAGCGCCTTAGCAACGCTGGCTCTCACGCCCCGCGACGGCTGCAACGCCGGCCATTGCGGCGCGTGCTGGGCGATTCGTACCTGGTGTGATCCCCGACCCAGATTGGGCCGCGCGCAAATCTTGGCGGCGTGCCATTTCTCCGGCGCACCCGGCCTGGCATTGAGGCGTTTTGGTTCAATCGCGTAGAGACGGGCCCGGTCGACCGGCAATGTCGGGCGCTCGCTAACCTTGCCGCGATTTCATGAAACATGGTCCGGACGTGGCAGGAATTCAGTGTAAATTCCGCGCTGAACCCTGCACTTCCACGGGCAGGCTAACGTCGACTGAGACGGCGGGATAATGGCCACTTCGAACGACTACGCCGCACAGGCAGCGGCTTCGCTGGCGAAGCTGCTGCGGCCGGGTGCCGACAAGGCGGCGGTTGAGGCCATCCTTCAACAGGTTCTCGACGCCGCCGCGCGCGAGCATGATAGGGACGCTGAGGCTTCGGCACAGGAACGCGCGTCACGCTTGTTGTCTGCGTCGCCGGCGGTGATCTACAGCTTCAAGGCCAAGGACGATTTCGCGCCGACCTTCATCAGCGACAATATTGGGAGCCTGTTCGGCTACCAACCGACCGAATATCTCAACAATCCAAATTTCTGGCAGGAGCACGTGCATCCGGACGACCTCGAGCGGGTCGAAGCGGAGGTGAACAACCTGTTCGATACCGGCCGGCAAGCACTCGAATACCGCTTCCGCCGCAAGGACGGCTCCTATTGCTGGGTCAACGACGAGCAGTGCCTTGTCCGCGACGAAAGCGGCAACCCCCTCGAAGTCGTGGGCTCATGGAGCGATATCGGCGCGCGAAAGAGCGCCGAGGAGGCGGAGGACGCGGCGCGGGCGCGCCTCTCGGTGCTGCTCGAGACGGCACCATCGGTGATTTACAGCTTCAAGGCCCGCGACGACTACGCGCCGACCTTCATCAGCGAGAACATCAAGCGGCTGCTCGGCTATTGCCCGGAGAAATATTTGGAGCACGCCGACTTCTGGCGCAGCCACGTTCATCCGGAAGATCTGGCGGCCGTCGAGGCGGAGCAGGCGAGACTGTTCGAGAAGGGTCGCCACGTCGCCGAGTACCGTTTCCGCAAGCGGAACGGCACGTATATTTGGGTCGCCGACGACCAGTACCTCCTGCGCGATGACAAGGGCGAGCCTGCCGAGATCGTCGGCTCGTGGAGCAACATCACCGCGCGCAAGACGGCGGAGCAGGCCGAGGGCGCAGCGCGGGCACGGTTCGATCTCATGCTCCACAGCGCGCCGGCCGTGGTCTACAGCTTCGCCGCGACCGGGAACTTCACGCCCACCTTCGTCAGCGAGAACATCAAACGCGTGCTCGGCTATGAGCCTGACCACTATCTGAAGCAGCCCGATTTCTGGCGCAGCCACGTCCACCCTGAGGATATCGAGGCGGTGGAGGCCGGTGAGGCCGAGCTGTTCAAGGAGGGCCGTCACGTCGCCGAGTACCGCTTCCGCAAGGCCGACGGCATCTATTGCTGGGTCAGCGACGAGCAGACGCTGGTCAAGGACCAGAGCGGCAACCCGCTCGAGGTGATCGGCACCTGGAGCGAGGTGACCGCGCGCAAGACGGCGGAGCAGGCAGCCCTCCAGCAAAGCGAGCGGCGCCTGACGGACGCCGTTGAAACCATCTCCGAGGGCTTCTCGCTCTACGACGCGCAAGACCGCCTGGTTCTCGCCAACCACAATTATGCTGAGCTGTTCGATTTCGGCGAAGGGCCGCCACCGGCGGGTTCGACCTATGAGGAGATTATCCGCAAGGTGGTGGCTCACGGCCTCATCGCCGACGCCAAGGGCCGGGAGGATGGCTGGCTCAGGCAGCGCCTCGCCGAGCATCGTAATCCGGGCGAGCCGGTTCTCCAGCGCCGGTC
>Ga0307378_10005217_pt1 | contig 18194 bp, 19 predicted proteins | sample UN1MG_FD_202238 | JGI IMG/M metagenome (GOLD analysis project Ga0307378, IMG submission 202238) | Soil microbial communities from Risofladan, Vaasa, Finland - UN-1 | ecosystem: Environmental > Terrestrial > Soil > Coastal area > Acid sulfate soil | place: Finland: Risofladan, Vaasa | collected... | reverse complement strand
TTGAGCAGGTCTGCCTGCTATTTAACATTATCGGACGAAATGATTCCGGGGCATGACATGTTTCTCCTGGAATTCTGTCCCTTTTTTCTTGTATTTCCTTCTTCTTTTTGCGAAAATTATATTTCTTCTAAAGGTCTTGTGATATTCGCAGCTCAGAAGTTTGGAATGCGCTACTCCGTGGTTTGGAGTGCGCTGCACTCTCAGTTATGTCAGCGCCTATAGAGGTAACAGAAATGTCCCAACAAAGTAAGCAGAACCCGGAACCCGATGCACAGGGAGGCTTTTCCTGTGAATGGGAACCAGTGGAAGGCAGGGTGCAAAACCCAGGTCATAGTTCAAATAGTCATGCAGCCCCCGCAGGTAATAAGAGCATTTTCTACCCTTTCAGCAAGTACACATGGGAAGGGGTGAAAGCGGAAGAATACAAGCCAGAGCCGGGGAACTTTGCAAACATTGTACGCAACGCCATCGTAGGTGCCAAGGGAGAATCCTGTCACTTTGACTTGAGATATTTTGAAATATCGGAGGGTGGGTTTTCCAGTTTTGAAAAACATAAGCATGAACATGTGGTGATTTGCGTCCGAGGGCAGGGGCATGTGCGCATGGGGGAAAAAATTCGCGACTTGAATTTCCTGGACATCGTTTATATTTCATCCGAGATCCCGCACCAGTTTATCAATAAAGGAAGAGAGCCATTCGGTTTTTTTTGCATAGTAGATAGAGAAAGGGATCAGCCTCAGGAATTGGATCCGGACAGTATTCCCTGACGTAACTCATCAGGTTGTTTAGGTTGTAGCTATTCAGGCTATTAGTCATTGTCTTTTCTTAAAGCCGCCGTTTCAGTTAGGGGCCTACAGCCTATCTCCCTGAGTAGTTACTCCCTGACAACAACTTACAGGGAAAATATCCCCTTGGCCTTTTTGCAGTAGCCCTCCTTTTCAGCCATCAGGTCCAGGTGGATGGTGTTGAGATCTTCCAAAAAGAGTACCTCCTCAGTAAGCGGTTCGTATTCATAGCCAATGGTTTTAATATATCCTTTACAATCATTACATACATCCACCCTGATCCCCTTTTCATCGGAATTTATACAAAAATAGTGCAGGGCATCTTGTCTTTCTGTTTGGCAAAAGGGACATTTCAGGCGCGGAAATGGCCAGTAATAGTTGCAGAGAGAACAGACGAGAAATCTCTTTAATGGTTGCTGAGGGTTTTTCCCCCGGCTGTCGCCCTGGCTGCCATTATTTGAACTATGACATGGGTTTTTTACTCTGCCTTCGGATTTTGCAGGTCTTAAATAAGCCAAGCTCGGGAGAGATCCGCAGATAGGGCACGATGCCTCTGACCAGGGAGGGAGATTACAGTTCGTGGTAATCTCTTCAGCTAAAGACTCGGCAAATGGTTTTACACTGCTTTTGATAAAGAAAAATAAGAGAGCAATGTCGAGGCAATGGTCCTGAGCAAGGTCATGGATAGGTGTCCAATTGTGCAGGAGATAATTTTGGGCCAGACTGATAAAGATATGGGCGTCACTCATGACATTTTTACGTATTTTTTCCATCTCTGCGGTAACGGACGGTCCTCTTCTTTTTAATAAATTGACGAGGTCCCCAGCCAGTGCCTCATAAGCTTCGAGGGAATCAGGTATGAGACTCAACTCAAGCAAAGGAAATCCTTTTTGGAACTTTCCTTTGGTCTTTTCTTCAATCAGATTAATGGGCGGCAACTGGATATTTTTTTTAACTTTTAGCTGGTTTTTTACTATCTCCCTGTAGAATACGATTACCTCTTCAATCTCCGGGTGGTTTTTCTGAATGCGATTTAATACCTTTTCTATTTGTTCGAATGTGTAAAACACAAATTTAATCCTCCACCATTTGAGCTATGACATGGGGTTTTCACCCTGTCCTGATCTCTTATAGTCATAATTTTTTATAGATGGCAATAAAGAGCTTGCACTGGTCCCTTGACTGTGGTGAGCCGGACAAGTTTAATCTTCATGCAAAACTTATACCCTCAACCTCCACGGAAGAAAAAAAGCCGGATCTTGACCATTTTTATGGTACCTCGGCAATCCGGCGTCCTCACTTGTCTGTTCTTCCTGATGCACTCGTATATGGCAGTGAGAATTAACATTCCCGAAACGGAGGAGAACTGTAAGCTCTCTTGCATACCTTGGAGAGTGAGCGTATTCTCAGATCAGGCATGGCATTGAAATCTCTTTAATGATTTCCTCGCTTCTCTACTAAGTAAAGACCGATGCCGACTTATTGGAAGAGAAAAAGGGGTTTGGCATTTCTGCGGCTTAGGTCGTATTACTCTTTCCGAGTATACGCCCTTTCACACGGTCAAAAGGAAAAAAACGAAAGAATTAATTTCAATTGCCTGATGCTGGAGTTGCTCTCCCAAACGCATCTTTAAACCTGTTCACTATATCCTGTCTTGTCCCCACCATGTTGTCGTGAATATCCTGGATCGTCGTGACCACATTTGAATTCGTGACCAAGTCGATTAGGTCCTGAATCGTTGTGGGAAAGGTTGATTCAAAATCAGCCAGGTTACTGGCCTGCCCTGTTATTTGTAAAACAGCCCTTATGGCCTTCCGCGGCGATTTCTGAGCCGGAGAATTTCCCTCATCAGCAAAAGCACGGTTGACTAAACACGGACAGCTCATGACCGCAAAAGTCAGTAAAAGAATCAACATAAATCCGAATCGATTTTTCATACGATTTCACCTCATCTGTGCTGGCATGACTTGTTTGTAAATAAAAGCAGAATACCAACCCCCTTTACCCATTTTTCGGTTGGAAAGAGAAAAAGACATTACACGTTTGTGCGGCCAACAGATGCGGGCAGATTCAGGACTGAATCAACAGGTTGGGCAAAGGGGTATCAGAGGGAAGAGATAAGGAGTCAGTAGTAAGGGTTCAGAATGCTAAGGGAAATCGGCCCTTATCCTGACTCCTGACTCCTGACTCCTGGCTTCTGGCTTCTCATCTTTGTCTAATTAGTTTCAGTCAGTTTGACATTGCCATGAATGAGAATCGTGAGTGAATTGTCCTTGGTCCTGGCCAGTCCATAATCGAAAGAAAGGCTGAGCAGTCGGCTATCCATAAGATGGATTCTGATGGTGCCCTTCCTCACCCTAGTTATGAGCGGGGTATGGTGGGCATAGATACCAAGCTCTCCATCAGTTGTTGGCATGACTACATGATCCACCTGATCATCAAATATGGTTTTATCAGGTGCAATAATTTTTAACTGTAACGGCTTATGGCTCTCTACTTCCATTGTTGTTTCCTCTCTCTCCCTGTAAGTAATTTTTTGCCTGTTGGGGGGCGTTGCGCCTGCATCTCCCCGGCAAGGCGGCGTCCTCACCTGTGTCTGATTTGATTATATCCTTATGCTGCACAGGCAAGAAGCCCGATGCTACCCTTCTCCCTGCAGGGTTTTTGCCCTTTCCATAGCCTCTTCAATATCTCCAACCATATAGAAAGCCTGGTCAGGAATATGATCACACCGGCCGGACAGAAGCTCTTTGAAGCTCTCTATGGTATCTTGCAACTTGACATACCTTCCCGCTTGCCCCGTAAAAGATTCTGCGACATAGAATGGCTGCGAAAGGAATTTTTCAATCTTGCGGGCCCGGCGAACGATAATTTTATCATCTTCGGATAATTCGTCCATACCGAGAATGGCGATAATGTCCTGAAGGTCTTTGTACCTCTGTAGTATCCGCTGTACCTCTCTGGCGGTCTCATAATGCTCCTGTCCAACTACATCAGGGGCCAGAACGCGGGAGTAGGATTCCAGAGGGTCCACTGCCGGGTAAATACCTTTTTCCGCGATCTTTCGAGAAAGGACCGTAGTGGCATCCAAATGTGAGAAGGTCGTGGCCGGAGCGGGATCGGTAATATCATCGGCTGGCACATATACGGCCTGAATACTGGTGATTGACCCAAACTTGGTTGATGTGATGCGCTCCTGCAATTCACCCATTTCCGTGGCCAGAGTAGGCTGATATCCCGCTGCCGAGGGCATACGGCTTAAGAGAGCCGATACCTCGGACCCTGCCTGAGAGAACCGGAAAATATTATCGATAAAGAGAAGCACATCCACGTGGTGGTGGTCCCGGAAATATTCGGCCACGGTGACAGCGGAAAGTCCCACTCTGAGTCTTGCTCCAGGAGGCTCGTTCATCTGCCCATAGACTAAAACGGTCTTGCTGAGAACGCCGGCCTGCTTCATTTCCAGCCAAAGATCCGTTCCCTCACGGGTACGTTCCCCAACACCGGCAAAAACGGAGTAACCGCCGTGCACTTTGGCAATATTATTGATCAGCTCCATGATGATCACGGTCTTGCCTACTCCTGCGCCACCGAATAAGCCGGTTTTGCCTCCTTTGACGTAAGGCTCCAGGAGATCCACCACCTTGATGCCGGTTTCAAAAATTTCCAGCCTCGGTTCCACATCTACAAACTGGGGGGGTTCATGGTGAATGGGCTTTCGCTCCTCGATGAGTATGTTTTCCCCATCATCCATGTAATCTCCCTTCAGGTTAAAGACCCGGCCCAGGGTCTTTTCACCTACAGGCATCATGATTGAGCTGCCTGTGTCCATTACATCCATACCACGGGCCACTCCGTCTGTAGACCCAAGAGAAATGGCCCGAATCATTCCTCCCCCGATATGCTGCTGGACCTCTGCGGTCAAAGTAGATCTTGAGTTTTCGATCTCAACCTCAATCTCCAACGCATTGTAAATCGCAGGCAATTTTCCCGATGAGAATTCTACATCCATGGTCGATCCGATAACCTGAACCACTCTTCCTATGTTTGTGTTATCCGACATCACAATCTCCCCTTTGAACTACAGGTAGATAGGCTGTTAGGAATGCAGGTTGTTTAGGCTGTAGGTATTTAGGCTGTTAGCCTAAAAGCCTAAATACCTACAGCCTATCTACCTGTCTCCTCCTACAGCCTAAATAACCTGATTAGTTACCTATTCCCTCTGAAGGGCCAAAACCGTACCCATCATTTCATTGACTTCCTTGGTGATCTTGCCCTGACGCATCGTATGGTACATAATGCGCAATTCCTCAATTTTGTCATCGGCTGCATCCGTGGCCTGTTTCATGGCCATTCGACGGGCAATCTGTTCACAGACCATGCTCTCCAGCAGTGCCTTATATATTCTATTGGTAATGATCTCCGGCAGAAATGCCTGCACAAGTTCCTCAATGTTAGGGTGACAGATGATGGGTTTGGCATTGGGGGTCTTATTCCCTTGAATCTTTTTGGCAAATTTTTTGCACGGGGACAGAGGTTCTGCTACCACGCGGTAGGTGGCACTGGCCACATAGTGGGTGTAAACCAGGTATATGTCATCAATTTTGCCAAGGTTGATATCCTGCACCAGCAGATTACTAAGCTTTTCAATCTCTTCATAGGTAAACCGGTCGGTTACCTTATCCAGGGAGTACTCCATGGGAAGTCTCCGGCGATCTAAAAACTGAACCGCTTTTTTACCTATGGCATAATAACGAAGCTTGATTTTTGATATACGACCATCATGCGACTTGCCCTCCACCCTTACATGGCCCTGGTCCTTTTCGGAGAGGGCAGGGTGAGGGGCGTTCCTTAGCCTTTGATCCAGTTTCTCCAATTCGTGGTACAGCGCCACATTAAAGCCTGCACATAACCCCTGGCTGGAAGCAATAAAGACAACTCCCGCATTCCGAACGTTTTTTCTGTGGCCCAACATGCAGAACCCCTGCCGGTTATCCTCTTTTAAAGCCGCAAAAAAAAGTTCCTCAACCATGTCCAGCAGCATGGCGTTATACGGTTTGGATGACTCCATCCGCTGCATCATGCGAGTCATGCGGACCGTGGCAATCTTTTCCATGGTCATCGTGATTTTGCTGATGCTGATGGTGGACTCAATTCTTTTTCTGATATCACGTAGATTAGGCATGATGAATTGCTCTTTGCATTCTGCAACTTTCCGTTGCTTATCCATAGGTGAGGACGCCGCCTTGCCCTTGAACTATGACACTGGTTTTTCACCCTGTCTTGCAAGTATGAGTGAAACGGTTTGTCAGCTCTTCCCCATTTGTGGATCTATGTGGACAGATTTCAAATCTGTCCACAGGGTTAACTTTTTTCTTTGCCCCTTTGCCCCACTGTGCCTACCTGAGTAGTTACTCTTCCTCCTCTGTTTCCTTAGCTTGAGTCTGAATCTTGTGATCTCTGACAAATTTTCCGCCAAATTCCAGCAGGATCTCATTGAGTTTCTCTTCATCCCCAAGGATTCCGGTATCCTTAATCAGTGCGGGAATCTCCGGATAAATGCTGTGGACGTAGTTCAGGAATTCCTTCTCAAAGTCTGTGATCAACTGATTGGGAACCAAGTCCAGCCCTCCGTGAGAGGCGGCAAAAAAGATCAATACCTGATCCTCCATAGGCAAGGGCACATATTGAAGCTGCTTCAGCACCTCAACCAGCTTTTCCCCGCGCTGCAACTGATTCTGTGTGGTTTTGTCCAGGTCCGTGCCCAATTGGGAAAAGGTGAGAAGCTCACGGTATTGGGCCATTTCAAGACGCAGGGAGCCAGCCACTTTTTTCATGGCTTTGGTCTGAGCATTCCCCCCAACGCGGGATACGGAAATTCCGACATCTATGGCCGGTCGAATACCGGCAGCAAAGAGGTTGGGCAACAGATAAATCTGACCGTCGGTAATGGAAATGACGTTCGTGGGAATGTAGGACGAAACCTCTCCTTCCTGGGTCTCGATGATAGGCAGAGCGGTAAGTGAGCCACCTCCGAGTTTTTCAGACAATTTGCCTGCCCTCTCCAACAGCCGGGAATGGCAATAAAAAACGTCGCCCGGATAAGCCTCACGTCCAGGGGGACGGTTAAGCAACAGGGAGATCTGGCGATAGGCATCAGCCTGTTTTGACAGATCATCATAGATTACCAGGGTATCCTTGTGCTGCTCATACATGAATTCCTCGGCAATGGTGCATCCCACGTAAGGAGCTATATACTGTATCGGAGCGAAAGTGCTGGCACTGGCCGAGACAACAACCGTATACTCCATGGCATCATACTTTCGCAGTTTTTCCACAATTGCGGCAATGGTAGAGGTCTTCTGGCCAATGGCTACGTACACGCAAATGACCCCTGTATCTTTCTGGTTGATGATTGCGTCCAGAGCAATAGCAGTCTTTCCGGTCTTGCGGTCGCCGATAATCAGCTCTCTCTGCCCCCTCCCGATAGGAACCATGCCATCAATAGCCTTAATTCCTGTTTGCATCGGGATGCGGATGGGCTGGCGGTCGGTAATGCCCGGAGCGGGCCTCTCAACCAGCCTGCGGTGCTTAAAGGGAATAGGTCCGCGGCCATCCAGGGGCAATCCTAAAGGATCGATAACCCGGCCGATCAACCCCTCCCCAACGGGGACAGATAACAACCTCTTGAGACGCTTGACCAGACAGCCTTCATGGATTTTCAGATAATCCCCTAAAACCACTACTCCTACCGCTTCCGGTTCCAGATTGAAGGCCAGCCCCTGTATCCCGTTCTCAAATTCGATCATTTCCCCGGCCATAACATTTTTAAGGCCGCTGATTCGGGCAATTCCGTCTGCCAATTCCATAACGGTTCCAACCTCATCCACTTCGAGCCTGGTTTCATAAGACTCCAATTCTTTCTGGATGATCGTGGATAATTCGGTCATGTTGACCCTCATATTAGTTTTTCACCCCCTCATTCGAAAAAAGACAACAGTGTTTTCGCAACGCATCCAATTCATGCTTGATTGAGCAGTCAATATGAAAGGAATCACTTTTTACGATGAAGCCGCCGAGTATATCGGGTTCGACCACCGGTGTCAGGATGATGCTCTGGCCCGTAAAATATTTGGTTAATAAGGCATGAAACCGCTGGTAGTACTGATCATCCAAGGGGAAGGGAGAAATAATTCTTACCCGCCGCCTCTGAAAATAATCATCTTGGAACTGACCGAAGGTCTTATAAATTAAAGGTAAAATCCTTGTATGGTTACGTTTTACCATAAACCGGAAAAAGGACCGAAATGCCGGATGCGTATAGTTCTGAAAAATAGCTGCTATCTTAGCTTCCTTTTCTTCCCTCACCACGGCATATGAAAGAAAAAATTTCTGCAGCAGCGGGTAATCGTTCCACGCCTGCATGAACCAGTCAAATTGCTTTCCGATTTCCTCTACCAATCCGTGTGCCCTGGCAAACTGAAAGAGGGCCTTGGCATAGGCCGTAGCCGCTTTTTGTTTTCTCATCCCCCGAATTCCTTATCCATGTGACTGCCCCTTAAAAGAAAGTGCGGGGTGCGAAGGGAAAAGTGCGACGTGCGGGAAAAAACGCACAACGCACAACGCACAACGCACAATCATTGATGCGGGCTAATTCTGTTTAATCTGCGAAAAGTCTCTCTGGTACTCGGATAAATAGTGCTCCAGAAGCTCGTAGCCCTTCGGGCTATCCAGATCTTTTTGTAAATAACGGTACGTCAGGTGAAAAGAAATGTCGATAATATCCTTTTTGAACTCAGTTAAGGCCCTTGCCCTGGTTTGCTCGATATCCATTTCCGCCTTCTTCAAAAGCGCCTCTGCCTGGAGTTTGGCTTCAGTCAAAATTTTATTTTTGATTTCAATAGCCGAAGCCTTGCTTTTATTGATAATATCCAGGGCTTCCTCCTTGGCCTTGAGTAAGGTTTCCTTCCTGTTGGCCAGGAGAATATCCACCTTCTCCCTCTCTTTTCCGGCATACTCCAGGTCACCGGCAATCTTGGTGGCCCTGCCATCCAGTGCGTCTAGCACCTTACCCCAGACCAGCTTCCACAAAATTGCCACCAGGAAGGTAAAGGTCACTAAGGTCCAGATAAACAGGCCAGGCTCTACCTTTAACAGCCCATCTTTCAGGATCGATAACATAGGAAGATCTCCTTAAGGGTTTACTCCCCCTGCTGTACCTTGTCTATCATACCGTCGTTCCCGCGGTTTCTTATACCGTCATTTGAACTATGACATGCGTCATTTACCCGGCCTTGCCCGCGAAGGCGGTAATCCGGAACTTTGGTCTCTCATTTAGTAGTTAAGCTACGTGGTTGCTATGCTACGTGGTAGTTATGCTACTTGGTAGCCACAATGATGCAAATAACCAGAGCAAAAAGCGCTATTCCTTCAACCAGAGCTGCTGCAATCAGCATAGTTGCCCGAATTGGGTTCAGGGTTTCCGGTTGTCTGGCAATCCCTTCCACAGCATTTCCGCCAATCAAACCGATCCCTATTCCAGCGCCTATAGCAGCCAGCCCCGCTCCAATAGCAGCTCCTAATGATGCTATCTCAGGTGCCATGTCGTGTTACCTCCTTCAATTGGTTCTTATTATATGGTTTCTTGTAATAGTGGATTGTAGGAATGGGGACAGATTTGAAATGCGAGATTGACATTCCTCTTTGTATCCCCATTCCTTGTGCTTGTTTTAATGCCCTTCATTCCCGGCCATCCCCACGTAAATGGCGGAAAGGAAGGTAAAAATATATGCCTGAAGCAGGCATTCAAGAATTTCCAGAAATCCCACAGCTACGGCCATAGGCACGGAGCCAAGTCCAATAGTGGCATTTTGAAACATGATAATCATGTACAAAAGAACAATCAAAATAATGTGGCCACCCATCATGTTGGCGAAAAGTCGAATCATCAGGGCAAAGGGCTTGCTGAACAGGCCGACAAATTCGTTTAACACGATGATCGGCGAGAGCATAAGCGGTACTCCCTCTGGCAAAAGGTGCTTCCAGTAGCGGACTATCCCCTGCCGGGACATGCCATACACCTGAGTGAAAATAAAGGTCACAAGAGCCAGGGCCATGGTTACGGCCAGATTGGCGGTAGCGGTTTTGCCGAAAGGAAAAAGCCCCAGCATATTGCAGAAGAGAATAAAGAGAAACTGGGTGCAAAAAAATGGCAGAAAAGGCCGGTAGTTACTTCCTACGAACGGCTTGACTATATCGTCCCTGATAAAATTGACAAAAGTCTCCACCAGAACCATGAGCCGGGTGGGTTTATCCAGATTGTGCGTGGAAAATTGATGGGCCGCAATCGAGAGGATGAGCAGAAGCAGTGCGCAGACCGTCCACATGGCCACAAGATGCTTGGTAATACTCATATCAATTCCCCAGAGAGAAAGCCGAACTAAAGGCGCATCTCCGATATGGTGAAGCAAAATATTCAGGATTCCTTCTTCATGTCCATTCATAGTGACCTCGAATTAGAAGAGCTAAAAATGTGTTTCCTGACGTATATCTGTGCTGATGCAAATGCTGATGTCTGTGCTGATACCTGAATGTAAGGAGCGACTGAATAAAAATGTTGCCGTTATCTGCTTCTGGTGATTTTATCGGATAGGGTAGGGCAAAAATTCGTAGAAATCGGCCTTAAATATAATCAACCACCACCGTTACTACCGCCAGAGGCGGTGGCTGGTAATTAATTAGTTCTGGAAGGTATCTGGATTGATTAGGCTTTTTTCAACTCACTTGGCCAAGGATAATTATCGTTAAGTTGAAAAATATCATCGGGTACCCGCACCTCGCTAGTGCCATGTAAAGTTTAGACAGAGTAAAAACTTAATCCACAGATCCATTCCGGATAATGTCACGCACGGCTAGATTTCCTGTAGATATTTTGCCACCTTCAATAAGGCAGTACACCCTTGACCTGCGGCAATGGTGTATTGGTACTCGTGGATGGATGAGCAGTCCCCTGCCGCAAAAACTCCTTCGACCGAGGTGCGGGTATTGCAATCGATCAAAACATGGTCGTGGATGTCCAGGTCAACGAATCCTCGAAGGAATTCCGTGTTCGGGCTGCGCCCGATCTCTACAAAGACACCCTGAACGGAGAGCATCTTTTTTTCCCCGTATTGCTCATACTCAATACCCTCTACGGACCGCTCCCCCAAAATGGCTGTGGTATTCGCCTCAGTAATGACTTTCACCTTTTCCTGGCCCGTAATCATGTCAATGAGATATTCATGAGCCATAAATTGCCTGTCGATGTTGACCAGGTAAATCCTTCTGGCGATCTGCATCAGGTAATCTGCCGCCTCCAGGGCCGAGTTCCCTCCGCCGATGACAGCTACCTCCTTGCCTGCAAAGAGTGGCCCGTCGCATATGGCACAGTAGCTTACTCCGCGATTGGCCAAGCGGCTTTCCCCTGGAATATCCAGCCTTTTAGCCCGTGCTCCGGTGGTCAGGATAATCGATTTGGTGTGGTATTCACCTCGATCTGAAACCACGCGAAATCCACCCGTTCGTTTTTCAATATGCCTGACATCTTCCCCTTCCTGAATAGGAATCTTATTGAATTCAGACTGTTTTCTCATGATTTCATTGAACTCAAAACCATTGGTCTCGACGATCCCCGGGTAATTCAAAATTTCTCCACTTTCCAGGGTCTGTCCTCCAAACTGTTTGGTAAGGCAAAGAAAATTCATTTTTTTTCTGGCTGCATAGATGCCTGCGGTCAATCCTGCAATGCCTGCTCCAATGATGATGGTCTCATACATAACTTTTTTTCTCCATGACAAGTATTCGTGTTCCTGTGACTTATGGCTGATAAACAAATATCGGTTTTTTGAAAAAGCAATCATGATCCTCTTGAGAGTGGATGTTGAGTGAGGTGGATAAGGGAAAAAACGTATAATAACCGGATAGTCATTTCCTTCGCAGGTGCGCTGGTACCAGAGATCTGGTTTCATCCTCTTTACCTGTCTCTGTAACAGATTTCTCACAATCCTTGAGAGATATAGTGCCTTCCACACAGTTTGCAGGTCGGAACGTAATTTGCCCACCAATCCGGCGTCTAATAAGTAACGATGAAAGCTACCGATAAGATCTTATCTATTTCAAAATCGAGAGGATAAGAAAAAGTGAAAAAGAAAACTGTAGAAAGCAAGTTGTATGCCCTTATAGAAGCACTGGATATATGGCCTAAAAGCTCAACTGCTGGACAAAACGCGTTGGTTAAAAAAAATAACCAACATATCACTCATACTTCTTCCCAATCAAAAAAGTGCGATAATCAATGTATTGATTGCTTTTTACTCTTTTGTCAGAGGGAACACGCTTAAAGTGCCTGGAATGGATATGAGATTAAGGAAATTTAGAAATGGTGAATGAGAATTTACTTAAAATTAAGAAACAGAGTGAAATTTCAGAGGATGATTCCGGTCTTTTCTCAAAAGTAGAATTCTCGGAAGTAAAATTATTAGAAGTAGAGAAGTTTTTGACGGTAGAATCATTGAAAACAAAATTGCTTAAAATAAGAGATAACCTGAAGAAAATGGATGAAATCATCGAGGATCTTAAAAATAGGTTGCATATCAGCAACGGAGAACTTGATGAGTTTGTGGGAATATAATTTCTGATTATGAAGGAAGATATCTGAGATTCAGTCACAGCTCAACATGGGGTGAAGGTGTCAGGACCTGACACCTTCCTCGCCTCTATCCTCACCAGGCATCGGATTTCCTGGCAAAAAGAATTTTAATCGGGTTGGCTTTAAGCCCATATTTTAATCCTCAGTTTCCACTCCGTAATGCTTTTTCATGCATTGAGAGCACAAACCGTGAGAGAATTCCGCTTCGGAATTCTCCTGGATATATTGCTCAATGGGAACCCACTCATTTCCAACCCTAACCCTTTTACAAAACGCACAGACACGCAAAAAACCTTCCAGGTATTTAATCCTTCTTAAACATTGCCAGGTTGCCAGGACTACAAAAACGCATAAAATCAAGACATAAAAGGCTTCCAAAAGGCATTCAGGCCAATTTATCAGAGTCGCCGGGCCTCCGCAGCGATGAGGAAGGTCGATTATCTCATCTAATAATAATAAAATCTCAACAACTCCAAATCCGAGCAGCTCATACTGTATAATCTTTTTGGTTATTCCATTCTTTACTATTGTATTTATCTTCATAAAGTAGAAGTCCTCCAAATTTTTAACAATGTTAGTATCTTATATAGTCTATCCATATCAGTATAAAATTACAAATAGTTTTAGTTTTCCAGCCACTTGCTTGTTGCTTATTCCATTAATTTCAGAGTCTAAAGTAATACATTCCTTACCATGTGTAGGTGTAGATGTTTCCCTTTGGAGAAAATTGGAAATAAGAAGTTTCTTGCCGGGAATCGATATGCTAAACAAGAAGCGGTTGACTGGGCTACAAAAGTAGGATAGGCAGGCTTTGAGGGGTTGTTGTAGCCGTAGCAAAAATTGGCAAAAAATCAGAGGATCCCTTACTTTTCCATAAGGGAAGGCCAGCCGGGGAAATGGAACGGAGACGGAACTCCGATTTGTTGGCTCCAAGATTATATTTTAATTGTCAGCTTTCACTCCGTAATGTTTTTCCATGCATTGTGAGCACAAACCGTGCGAGAATTCAGCTTCGGAATGCTCCTGGATATATTGCTCAATAGGAACCCACTCATTTCCAACCAGGATCTTTTTACAAAATGTACAAACCCGTAAAAACCCTTCCAGGCGTTTAATTCTCTTTAAACATCGTCGTGTCTCGAAGATTACGAAAGTGGCCAAAAGCAAAACAAAAGAAGTTTCCATAATACTTTCAGGCCAATTTATTGCTGTTGCCTTAAAGCCAAACATAAAATGGGGGATATCGAAGATTTCAACTGCCCATATGATAAATATAATAATTCCGAATCCAATTGCCTCATACGCAATAAGCCCTTTTACTATGCTATCGTTTGTTGCCCTCTTTTTTTCCATATCCTTCGAGTACCTCCGAATGAAAATGTTCGTTAATTAATCTTGAGAATAAGAAAGTCCAGGCTGTTTAGCTTAAGAGTTAGATAATAGATATGACCTCCGGTAAAAACTTTTAGAGAGACTGTCCAGCAGCATTACCAGTTTCTTACATCGCTCCCCCTGGACATGGGAAATAAACTACCAGCTTATAGCTGCAAGGCTTAACAGCTTGCTCGCTTACACATAGGAGCCGTAAGGCTTAAGATAAGAGCCTGCGCTCTATACATCTTACATCGCGCACCCTAACTTGAATAGAGGGAAATTCCTCATTAATACTGCGAACGGCTTAGAATAAAATTCTCAGCTTCTCGCTTCGTAAAAAATTGCCATTCCGATCAACGGATAGACGAGAAACCTAGTTTTAAAATTTATCGATTCCCCGTTGCTTTGCTCAGTGTCCCTCTCTTCGTTCGGGACGGCATTTTTTCGGCTCACCGAAATGACAAAAACAAAAATTAAAAATAAGCCACCTATACTACAGTTTACATATATTCAGTTGAAATTTCAAAAATTTCTTTGCCGCCCCGAATGGATCGACAGGTAATTATGTATTGGCCATAGCAGTGGCTAACAAAATCCTAACATTCATGTTATATGAACCAAAGTACAAAAGTACAATTGGAGATTGGGCTAAAGATACTAACGATAAAAAAACGGTAACTACTCAGGTTCATAGGGGCAAAGGCAGCGGCTGCGCCCAAGAATATGCAGAAAGTCGTCTTGCTTATTTGCTGCTTTACTTCTTTCTTTGTGCCTTTGCCCCTTTGTGCCTTTGTGTCTACCTGAGTAGTAACAAAAAACTGAAGATAAAAAAGGGGGGGCAGACCACGCTGAACATTGTCAACTGAACGCTGAAAGAAGGAGATAAAAGAGGTTAATGTGGAGAGATGGGGAAAGGGACGGTAGAATCATGGCTTCCCAATTATCACTGAAGCGGACTTTTATCACTGACGATAAATTCGTCAAAGAAGTCCTATGGAAAGGAGAAATATAGGCAAATGAGCTATCAGGAGGAAAACCGCAGGGTCTTCGGAAACATTCCTTTCTTTCTCGCTGTAACCTTAGTTTTGGCTTTCACATGGGGCGGTCTGGTCACTTCGTCATGGGGGCAGCCTGCGTGGCAGCCTCCGGAGCGGCCAGCAGAGCTGTTAGCAGGGCAGCCAGCGGAGCAGCTAATTGTCAGACATGGCCAGTGGATGGCCGGTGATTTCCATCAGCATACCTTGTATTCGGACGGCAGTTTCAGCATGAGTGAGGTTATGACGAGCGGTTTCCGTTTCGGGCTGGACTGGCAGGCCAACTCCGACCACGGCGGCACCTCCTTGTGGAATGAGAACAAGCTCTACTGGGATGATCCCAGTCTGAATACCATTTTCCTGGGCAATGATACTTCATCGGATGGTCATCGGCTCATGTGGCGCTGGCAGAATCTAAGGGATTATGCCTATCCGCAGGTAGTGGCCCTGCGGGCAGCCAACCCGGACAAATTGATCGCATCGGCACTGGAGTGGAATATCCCCGGCCATGAACACTGCCTGGTGGGCATTATCGCCAACGATGGCCAGCCGATCAGCGACTTCGAGTACATGTCCGACCGGATGGATAAGGATACCAGCCGCGATATGCAGAAGAAGAACGGCAGTCCCATCTACAGGATCTTTGAGCGTAATAATCGTCCTCACCTTGATGCGGTTGCTGCTGCTGCCTGGCTTCAGGCCAACTACCGATATACAAGCTGGCTTATTCCTGCCCACCCTGAGCGCCTGAGCAGTTATGATATAGCCGATTTTCGCGACTTCAATAATGCAGCCCCTGACGTAGCCTTCGGCTTTGAGGGTATGCCCGGCCACCAGAAAGCAAAAATACGCGGCGATTACTGTATTCAATCGAATGGAGGCGGCACTTACGGCGGGGCAGGCTGCAACATAGCCAAGATTGGCGGGCTGTGGGATGCGCTTTTGGGTGAGGGCCGCGTCTGGTCAACCTTTGCGAATTCGGATTTTCACAATACCGACAGAGAGTTTTGGCCTGGCGAGTACACCAAAAACTATACCTTTGTCCAGGATAAAAACGGCGACGGCAGGTATTCGCTTGAGGAATTGGTCGATGGTCTGAGGTCGGGCAACTCCTTTTGCGTCACAGGAGACCTCATCAATGCCCTCGACTTTAGCATACAGGCTGGTAATATCCATGCTGGCGATAGTTCTGCATGCATGAGCAAGACACCCCACGTGCAGGCGCTTCATGTGCAGGCTGGCAATAGTTCTGCGTGTATGGGCAAGGCGCTTTATGTGCAGACTGGCAATAGTTCTGCATGTATGGGCAAGGCGCTTTATGTGCAGACTGGCAATAGTTCTGCATGTATGGGCAAGGCGCTTTATGTGCAACCTGGCAATGACTCTGCATGTATGGGCCAGACGCTCTATGCTGCCAAGGGAGACAGTTTGCTGATCACTATCCGGTTCAAGAGCCCGCAGATCAACTCCCATGAAGATTCCGTCAAGCTCGATCACCTTGACCTGATCGCGGGCGAGGTGACAGGCAAGATTAATCCGAGCAACCGGAAAGCCTACCAAAACGCCACGAACCAAAGCACCCGGCTGCTCGCCCGATTTACGGAGCAGGATTGGAAGGAATACGATGGCTGGCAGGTAATCGAATATGCGTTGGAAAATGTTGACAAAGATATGTACTTTCGGCTGAGGGGCACCAACCTTGGCCTGGGCGTCAAGGATGAGACGGACATGGAAGGAAACCCGCTCAAGGACGCCATAGTAATCGGCTCCGACGACAACGAAACTTCCTGGGCTGACCTGTGGTTCTACTCCAATGCAATCTTTGTGGATGTACGGGAGTCAGGAGGCAGGAACCAGAAGGCAGAAGGCAAAAGATAGCGGCTAGTGGCAGTGATCGGAAGGCTTACCACTCTCCCCCTTAAGGGGCCGGATAAGTCTACAAGTGTAAGTATTCAGTTAAAACGGCCACAATCCCGTTAAAACGGCCACAATCCAGTCATTCCCGCGAAGGCGGGAATCCAGAAGTAATTGTTATCACAAACTATGGATCCCTGCTTTCGCAGGAATGACGTGGCATACCTACACTTTTAGACTTACGCGGCATTGTGGCGTGGCATTGTGGCATTGCGGCATTGTTAGCGGCTACATTGCCAGTAGTCACATTATCAGTAGTCGTCACCTTGCCAATAGCCAAAGGGACATTCATTTCCTTGCTCAAAACCGTCCCTTGCTGGATTAACTATCGGATCGCAGCAGCAGGTAATACAAATTGCCTTCCCTTTTTTGATAGCCAGCCAGGAAGCCTGCTCTTTCACCAACTCCCATGTATATATCAACTCTTCCAGGGCCGATGATAGCTCCCCCTGTGTCTTGATCAATAGCAAAACAGGTATGCCTCTCCCATCCGATCACGTTGTTTTGATCATCCAGCACGGGAATCTGCGTATCAATCAGGGCAATTCCTCCGGCAGGGAAAAGGCGTTTATCAGTGGCAATACTGGCCCATTCAGTAACTATCGCCCCTCCGGCTCCAAACGGCCCATTCTCTTGCGGCACAAAATAAACGTAGGAATCATTCCGGTTGAGGTATTCATCTAACCTGGCCGGGTGCTCTTTAAACCATTTCCTCATGGAAGTCGCGTTTATATCCTTAAGCTCCATTATCTTATCCCGATAAAGCTCTCTTCCAATCGATGAATATTCATACCCATTTTTCCCCGCATAGTTCAAAAACTGCGTTTGCGCGCCATGTCCTTGCCCATCATCATTATCACCATCATCACCATCATCTTGATATTCCACGATAAGCGAGCCTTGGACCTGAGCCAGAAAGACATCAAAAGGGTCATTCAGCCAGGCCAACTCCAGGTTTTTTCCTGCATAGACCTGATTCTCTTCGATCTCACGCCGAGAGGGAGGCAGGCGGACTGCGCCTTTATCGTCAACATAAACGGTAATGGTGGTATTTTTCCATTTTTTTCTGAGAGGCGATAAATCGAGAACCTGGTAGTTATCCGGGAGCCTGTACAGCGGATATTGAAACTCCCCCTCACGCACGCGAGAGGCTTTGCATAAAGGTGTATAGTAGCCGGTGAATAAAACCTTGCCGTTTGGGCCTACCGTACTTTTGTAGATATCAAACTCTTTTCGCAAATTTTTGCAGAGTTCTGCATCCGACGAGCAGACATTTATCAATTCCTGAAATCTGAGCAGAGATTTTTTGAGAAGCTCTTGAGAGATAACCTGACCGTTAAACTGCCTGAGCTTTTGCGAAAGAGGTTTCCTGTTGAGTACATCCAATTGTTTTTCAATAGC
>Ga0307378_10005215_pt1 | contig 18197 bp, 14 predicted proteins | sample UN1MG_FD_202238 | JGI IMG/M metagenome (GOLD analysis project Ga0307378, IMG submission 202238) | Soil microbial communities from Risofladan, Vaasa, Finland - UN-1 | ecosystem: Environmental > Terrestrial > Soil > Coastal area > Acid sulfate soil | place: Finland: Risofladan, Vaasa | collected... | reverse complement strand
TTTAACAGATGAAGTGGTTGGAGTCTTACATGCTCCTTCTGCAGGGCTTGCTAGTCCATATGAATTAACATTTGCCTTAGCTGAAAATGCTGCTATGAATGGTGTAAAATTTTTCAGAAATCATGAAGTTGTTAAAATAAAGCATCAGGATTATATTTTTAATATTAGGACATATAAAGGTGAATTTCAGACACGAAATCTAATTAATGCTGCTGGTCTATATGCTGAAAGAATCTCTAGAATGTTAGGTTTAGATTATTTTAGTATAATGCCAAGAAAGGGTGAATACATCCTATTTGATCGTAATGCTTTTCAATTAAATAAGATACTATTCCCTATTCCCACGAAAATATCAAAAGGAATATTAGTTTGCCCAACATTGCATGGTAACACTTTTGTGGGGCCTAATGCTCAAAATCTATCCGATCGTGAGGATGTCTCAACAACTACTGCGGGTCTAAAAGAAATTTTAGAAGGTGGAATGAAACTAGTTCCCGGTATTCCTGCAAGAAGCTCAATCAGAAATTTTGCGGGATTAAGAGCGGTTCCCGATACATATGATTTTATAATTGATAATACAGATGTATATGGTTTTATTAATGTAGCAGGGATTCTATCGCCTGGTCTTACAGCAACATTTGCAATCGCAGAAAAAGTTGTTGAATTTCTGGAATTATTAGGTGTTGAATTGAAAGTTAAGGAAGATTATAACCCAATTCGCCCCAAACCAGAGAGATTTAAAGATTTCACAAAAGATGAACTTGATCAAAAAATACAAGAAGATCCAACCTGGGGGAGAATTATTTGTCGATGTGAAACTATTCCTGAAAAAGAAATAATTAATGCAATTCATGCGCCGGTAGGAGCTAATACTGTAGATGGTGTTAAATTTCGATGTAGACCCGGTATGGGAAGATGTCAAGGTGGATTCTGTCGCCCTCGTGTTATAGAGATCCTTTCTAGAGAACTAAACAAATCTTATGAAGAAATTACAAAGAGCGGAGAAGACACTAACATTATAATAGCCAAAACAAAAGATTTCCTATTAACGAATGAAAGAGGAGGTGCTAGGGGAGAATGAAAAAATATGAAGTAGATGTTGCTATTATAGGTGGTGGGTCCGCGGGGTTAGCTGCTGCGATAGTTGTTAAAAAAGCGGAATTAAATGCTTTAATATTAGAAAGAGATAAAGAACTAGGAGGAATAACACTCCAATGTATTCATAATGGATTTGGGCTTCATGAATTTGAAGAAGAATTAACGGGACCAGAATATGTTCAAAGATTTATTAATCAGGCAAAAGACCTAAACATTCCTTATAAATTGGATACAATGGTAATTGAAATTACCTCAGAAAAAATAATATATGCTGTAAATAAAAAGGAAGGACTAATTGAAATTAAAGCAAAAGCTATAATCCTTGCTATGGGATGTCGCGAAAGAACACGGGGAGCAATTAATATTCCTGGTTTTCGACCCGCTGGAATTTATACGGCGGGACAAGCTCAAAGATTTGTTAACATTGAAGGCTATCTTCCGGGTAGAACATATGTTATTTTAGGAAGCGGAGACATTGGTATGATTATGGCTCGTCGTCTAACCTGGGAAGGTTGTCAAGTTAAAGCTGTAGTAGAAATTCAACCTTATGTAAGTGGTTTAATAAGAAATGAAGTACAATGCTTAGAAGATTATGGAATTCCATTGATAAACAGTTATACGGTAACAAAGATTCATGGGAAGGAGAGAGTTCAAGGTGTAACAATATCAAAAGTAGATAGAAATTTCGATAGAGTTATAGGATCTGATAAATTTATCGAATGTGATACACTTCTGTTATCAGTTGGACTAATTCCTGAAAATGAGTTAACTAGAGAAGCAGGAGCGGAGATTTCACATATGGGTGGTCCGGTTGTGGATAATAATCTAGAGACCACAATTGAAGGAATTTTTGCATGCGGCAATGTTCTGCAGGTACATGATTTAGTAGATTTGGTTACAGCGGAAGCAAAAAGAGCCGGATTAAATGCTGTTGAGTACGTAAAGGAAAGATCTGGAAAAAAAATTAAAGAAAAAGAACAAATAATATGTGTTCCAGGTGAAAATGTTAATTATATAAAGCCTGATTTGATTAATCGAGCTGATACAGCTAAAGATATCATTTTTACATTTAGAGTCAAGCGACCTGACCGTAGACTTCTTATTCAATTTAAAGATGAAAATAACAAGGTAATTTTTAAACGAAAGAGGCGATATGTTATTCCCAGCGAAATGATTGAATTAAAAATAAATTTAAATGAAAACCAAATAGATCCTACTTGTAAAAACTTGGAGGTAGAAGTAATCCCTCGACCAGAGGTATTAATAGAGGAAGATTAATTTCAAGAAAAGGTGATAAGAAATGTCAACAAAAACTAATGAGAATGAACTTCCCGAAGGGTTTAAGGATATAAGATGCATTATTTGTCCCACTGGATGTCTTGTTCATGTTGAAAATGTTAATGGAGAATTAATAATAGAAGGTCATTCATGTAAAAGAGGGGAAGTATATGCGAGAGAGGAATTTGTTTCTCCAAAAAGAATTCTTACAACAACCATGAGAGTAGAAAAAGGATTTTTACCTTTAATACCAGTTAGATCAGATAAACCAATCCCAAAAGAAAAATTAGAGGAAACCTTGAAATTAATTGCAAAAACACAAACTAAAGCCCCTATCAAAATGGGTGATACTCTTATTGAAAATGTACTTGGACTTGACGTTAATATAATTGCAAGTAGAGATTTAATTGAAATTTAATATTTTTTATGAAATTTAATGCCGTATATAGTTCGATCTTTAATAGTATTAAATTATTTTAAGATTTTTTAACTCTTTTACGAATATATTTATCTACTAAGGTACTACATGTATCTCCACTATATAAAACAGTTGCGACACCTCCTGCTGGCATTGTCCATGCTCCAGCGAGGAAAAGATTAGGTATAGGAGTTTTTTGAGATAATTGATTTAACATCATCTGATCTGGTGTCATTTCCCAACCTATAAAGGATCCATTCCTATTGGATGTATATCTATTTAATGTGATTGGGGTGGCAACTTCTAATACCTCAATGTGTTTACGGAGATTAGGGATTTTCAATAAATCTTCAAGATCTTTTAAATATTTTTCTGCTATTTTGTCCTTTAATTTTTTATAGTTGTCCCCTCTGACACCTCCGTCTTTTTCAATCGCCTTTAAAAAGGGTTGAGGAACAGCATAATAAATTGAAGATATAACAGATTTTCTTTTAGGACAACAAGTTGAATCAATATTACTATATATTGTTATTGAAGGAGATGGAAATTTAGAGAAGTCAAGAGTCTTAGCAATTTCTCTTAATTCATCAGTATCTGGTTGTTCTCTTGTATTTGAAATCCATAATTCATAATCCTTAAATCCTCTTTCATTTAAATCTAAATCTAAACCAATATATATGCATATTGCAGAGAAACCCGGTTTTCTTTTTATGATTTTCTCGTAAAATTTATGTGGAAAAATATTTTTTGGGCAAAGTTTTGTTATCAAATCTGTAACATCAGAATTAACTATTAATGCGCGAGAATTATAAGAACCTTTATTTCCACTTTTATCAATACATGTTACTCCCGTACATAAATTCCCTGAAAAATCAACTTCTATAACCTCATTAGATAGCAGTAAATCTCCTCCGCTATTAACGAAAACATCTGCTAATGCTTGTGAAAAAGATCCAGATCCTCCTTTAGGGTAATAGGCTCCCTCAAGATAATAGGAAAAAATTCCAGCAATAAAAATTAATCCACTCATCTCATCTGGACCTAAACCAAAAAATCCTCCTAGAATTGTTATTAAATTCTTACACGAGGGATCTACAATATGAGGATCTAATATTTCAGAAACACTTTTATTTAAAATATTTAAGAAACGAATAAATGAGATGAAATATCTAAACCATATAAAAATCTTACCAAAAATTCCTTTATTTACCCATGAAATCATAAATTTATAGACTTTTAAATATTTCTTATAGAATTTCTTAATATTTTTGGCTTCATGGGGGAATAATTTAATTAATTGTTTAATAAAATCATCAATATTTGGAGCAACAATGAGATCAAGCTCTTTTGGGGGACATTTCCAATGGAATAATTCTTTCAATTTTATAAATTCTACACAGTTTTCAGCTCCAAATTTCTTTAAAACATTGTATATCATACCTCCCTTTTCACAACCATTTAACATGTGGAGAGAGCAATCAAAAATATAATCTTTTCTTTTAAAATTTGAGCAATAACCCCCTGGTTTAAAATGCTTTTCAATGATTAAAACGTTATATCCCTTTTTTAACAAAAGATTTCCCGCTGCTAAGCCTCCCATTCCGGCTCCTATAATTATAACATCGTAATTGAAGGCGTTCATATTCTCATCTACATGTTTCAAAACGAATCAACTATGTTTACGAATAGGAATGTAATATTTAAGAAAAAGTTAGTTTTCTTTAATAAAAGTACTATAAATCGATCTTCTCCATTCTTTCATTTTACTAAAATATATAAAATCTAACTTAGATTAGATTGTTAAAAAGAATTAGATAAATTTACTTAAAAAAAAAATTTTAAGGAGACCTGTTTTGTCAGAATTCGAACAAAAAGTATTGAAACTACTTGAAGATATTAATGGTAAACTTGATAAATTGTTAATGGCTGGATCTACCTCAGTAAGTTCTGCACCAACAACTTCAGTTGCATCTACTCCCACATCTACAACAGTTAAACCTTCAACAATTGTTGAAAAACAAGAGGAAGAAGCACGAATGGAAGAAAAACCTCCTGTCGAGGGCAGAAGAGTCTGCTCTGAGTGTGGAGGGACTTCTTTTGCAACACATGAAGATAGAAGTCAAGTTTTACATCAAATGGGCGGAGTAAAGATTTATGCCAAAAAATACATTTGTAAACAGTGTGGATATGAATTTTAAAGCTTTATTCTGCCTTATCAATAAATGAATATAAAAATTTTGTTTAATCTTTTTTTTCTTTTCTTATTTTAAATTTAGTATTATTTTTCATAATGTAAATTAATATTCTCAATAAATGTATATTAAGATTAAATTGACTTCAAAAAAATTGTTGAAATCTTTCCTTATCATCAAAATTGTCCCTATTTGTATCTATTAATCGAAATTCTTTAAATTCATCTGGTTTTTCTTTTTTAAATGGATCTTTAAATTGCATTCTATATAAGTGATTATAAAAGCCACCGTTTTCTACTAATTCTTGATGTGAGCCTTGTTCTATGACTTGACCCTTATCTAACACAATTATTCGGTCTGAATTTATAATTGTAGATAATCTATGGGCTATTGAGATACTTGTACGTCCTTTCAATAAAGTTTCTAAAGCTTGTTGAATTAAAAATTCACTATAGGGATCAATCGATGAAGTTGCTTCATCTAATATTAAGATGGGAGGATCTGCTATTAAAGCTCTAGCAAATGCGATTAATTGTTTTTGACCCTCTGATAATCGGCTTCCTCTTTCACCAACAATAGTATCATAACCATTTTCAAATTCCATTATAAATTCATGAGCTTTTACTTTTTTAGCAGCTTCTATTATTTCTTCATCGCTAGCTTCCAGTTTTCCATATCTAATGTTTTCTTTAATAGTTCCAGAAAAAAGAAAATTGTCTTGTAGAACAATCCCTAACTTATCTCTAAAACTCTTAATTTTTAGATTCTTTAAATTAAAACCATCAATTTTTATTTCACCTTCTGTGGGATCATAGAACCTACTTATAAGTTTAACGAAAGTACTTTTTCCAGCACCAGTATATCCGACTAAAGCTAATCTTTCCTTATCGTTAATAATAATATCTATATTCTTTAAAACTGCAATATCCTCTTCATATGAAAAACTTACATTATTAAATTCAATCTTTCCTTTGATATTTTGAATTTCAACAGCATTTTCTTTTTCAGTTATTGAAATATTTTCATCTAATATTCGAATTATTCTTGCGCCTGCTGCTATAGAATTTTGTAAGAGAGTTATTAAACCTATGAGTGAAAATAATGGTTCAAAAAATGAAAATAAGTAAAACACAAAAGCAATTAAGGTTCCTTGGGTTAGTAATCCTTCACGAATTAAAATACCAGAAGTAAAAAATAGTGAACTAATACCGATAGCTATAAGAATGATAATAATTCCGGGTATAAATGCCATTAGTTTAGCAGTTTTCATTGTTGTCTGTTTTTCTAATTCTGTTGCTTTATTAAATTCATCAAAATTATCTTCTTCTACAGTGAATGATTGTATAATCCTCATTCCCATAATTGATTCATCTAATATGCTAGTCACTGTAGCAATCCTCTCTCTTAATTCTTTATAATATTTTCTCGCTTTTTTAAATAAAATACCTGCAATTCCAAAGAATAGAGGAACAATAATAAATAAAATTGCTGTTAAAATAGGGCTAAGTACTATCATAAAAATTAATGAACCAATAATTAGGAAAAAATTACTCACAGAGAGTAGGAGACCTGATTGAATTAATTGTTGAATTGTATTTATATCACCAGTTAAATAATTAAGTTTTTTTCCTGTCGTATGTTTTGAACTTTCATGGTAATCTAAACCTAATTTTTGAAATTTAACAAATAATTCATACCTTAAATTATACATTGTTAAAGTTGCTAATTTCGAGATAATATATCCCTGGGCAATTCTTGTTAATACTCCAGTTATAATTAAAACGAAGAACAATGTCCCTAAAAAGAATACAATGTCAATATCTCCCTCATTAGCACCAATTCCTCCACCTAAGCCGTCATCAACTAATGACCTAAAAATTAATGGTGTAAACCAATTTATAATAATATTTGATATAATGAAAACTATTAGTGGATATACTAACCTATTATTACCAGAACCAATATATTGAATTAATCTTTTTAAAATTTTGAAAGTTCTTCCCTTATATTCCTCCTCATTTTCAACTGCTTCTGTTTTTTTCCTTTTCTTCCACATTTTTAGGCTCTCTCCTCGACTTTTAATGTTAAATAAAGCTTTTTATAAATACCATCGTCTTGATTCATTAATTCTTCATGAGTTCCGATCTGAGAGATCTCCCCTTTTTCTAAAACAATAATTCTATCTGCATTTCTCACACTTGATAAACGTTGAGTTATAAGGAAAGTGGTTGAATCTTTGAAAACTTCCTTAAAATGCTTCTGGATTCTATATTCCGTGTCAACATCAACAGAAGAGGTTGCATCATCAAGTATAAGTATTTTTGGTTTTATAGCAAGTGCTCGAGCAATGGCAATCCTTTGTTTTTGGCCCCCAGACACAGTCATACCTCTTTCACTTACTTTAGTATTATATTTTTCTGGTAATTCTTCTTCTATGAATTGATAAATATCCGAAGCGATAGCTACTTTTTTAATATCATCTAAATCAATTTCTTTATTTCCAAAAGCAATATTTTCCTTTATGGATCGAGAAAATAATAAGCGTTCCTGTGAAACATAACCAATTTGTTTCCTTAACGATTTGAAAGTAACATCTTTAATATTTATACCATCTATCAAAATTTCTCCTTTCGAAATATCATAAAATCGAGGTATTAATTTAATTAGAGCAGATTTTCCTGACCCTGTAGCACCTAAAATCGCAATATTTTCTCCTGGTTTAACTTTAAAATTAACATTCTTCAAAATATAATAATCGCTTTCTTTGTTAAAGGTAAAATAAACATTTTTAAACTCTACTTCGCCTTGAATTGAAGGTAAATCAATTGCATTCTGTTTTTCTTCTACATTAATTTCAGAATTTAAGATATGAGTAACTCTTTCGCATGTTTCACTAATTTGAGGCATATTTCCTAAAAAACGTGAGACATAGTATAATGGTCCTACTGAAAAGTTCAAAACCATCACAAAAGCAAATAAATCTCCAAAACTCATACTGTTCCTAAGTACTAAAGAACCTCCAAAAAGAAGTACTATTAAGAAAGCTATATTGTCAATAAGATAGATAATAGGATCGAATGTTGCCTGAAGTTTTATGATTCCCATTGAATCATTAAAATAAGAATCATTTTTTTTTGTAAATTTTTTAATTTCATGGGCCTCTCTTCCAAAAGATTTCACAACAGTAATTCCCTGAACATTTTCTTGAATTACATCTGTTAATTCAGCATAAGCTTTTCGTGATTTTTTAAATACAGGTCGTATTTTTTTTCTAAAAACCAATAAAACATAAAATAATGCAGGAGATATAATTAAGACAAAAAACGCTAACTCTTTATTTATTATAAAAAGTATAACAAAACTAAATGAAAAAGTAACACATTCTCCTACAAAATATTGTAAATTATTTCCTAAAAATTCTTTAAGTAAATTGACATCACTGGTTGTACGAGATATTAATTCTCCAGTTTTGTTTTTATCTAGCCAAGACCAAGACATTTTCTGAATAGTTGAGAAAAGATCATTTCTTAAATTATAAATAACTCTTGCTCCAATCCATCGATTTATATAAATGCGGATTCCATAAAGCATTCCTACAAATCCTTGTATGAAAATAACACTAAAAAGAATTGGAAAGACTTTTTCAATAGGAATACTAGGATTAACTAAAATATCCAATGCTGGTCCTAAAAATAGAGGAAATGTTAAAAAAAGAATTGATTGAAAGAAACCAAAAATTAGGATTATCGCAAATATCTTCCTATACTCCCATAGATAAGAAAGGACTTGTTTTACTGGGGTCTTATATTCCTGATTAAGAAATCTCTCTCTACGTTCTAAAAAATTAATTCTCTTGTTGTTCCCCATATTTATTTATATTTTTTTTTGGTTATATTTTTAATTCTGATAAAATTAAATCCTATAAAATAATTACTTAGGATTTCATTTTCATAATGAATGATATTAATTGATAAGGTGTAGAATTAAATTCCTCGAATGAGACCTAAGACATTGATAAAATACATTAAAAATTTTGTTCTAAACAATTTTACTAGTCAAAAAGTTCCTTATTCCGCTCAGATAGAATTAACACTGCGTTGTAATGGAAAGTGCTCCTTTTGTTCAATCCATTCTTTACCCGAATCCCTTTTAGGCACTGATATGAACACAGAACAAATAAAATATCTTATTGATGAACTGGCTAACCTAGGTGTTCTCGCTCTCTCTTTTACAGGTGGAGAACCTACATTAAGAAAAGATTTGCCAGAACTGATATATCATACTGGAATTGTCCATAATTTCATGAATGGTATGGCTACAAATGGATATTTATTACCGAAATTATTCAAAGAGAATAAAATTGAAGGATTAGATTATGTATTAATCTCATTGGATTACCCCACAGCTGAATTACACAACAAAATGAGAGGGATTAAAGTATTTGATAAAATTATTGAATCTATTCATTTAGCAAACAAGCACAATATCAAAGTCATTATTAGTACAGTAGTTATGAAAGATAATATCCATTTAATGGATGATATTTGCCAATTAGCAGAAAAACTAGGATGTTCAATTGAAATATATCCATGCGAAGATATTATCAGAGATTATCCAAATAAAAGTTATCATATCCAAGATATTCATGAAATGATCCCAAGTATTTCTACATGGAGTAATCAGATTCGATTATTACGGAAAAAATACCATAATATATTAACAGACCCCATTAGTGTTGAGGTGGTTCAGAAAGGTTTCGGTGGTTATCCGCAATATAAGCAAAATATTTTGCGTTGTCATGTAGCTGAAGCTTATTTATTCATAAGTCATGATGGATTTATTAGTTATCCATGTAAAATTCACCCTATTGAAAAATTTAACGCTTTAAAATATCCCTTATCTACGATTTATAATTCTCACAAAGTAAGAGAAATAATGAAAATGCATGATAATTACCGGTTCTGCGATAATTGTCGATTAGGTTGTGCTATAGCATCATCAATCCCAACTCGGTGGAAAACACTCTACGCTAAATATGTTAAAGGATTTATAGATGGTGGATTAAGATAATAAACCTTTTCACATGTTCCAATTTTTTTATTAAGATTTATATGAATAATTAAAGGCAATATCGAATTCAAAAAATTTAATTTTAAAGATGTTTTTCCTAATATAGTGATTGAATTATGTCAGATGGAATAATTATTATCCAAATTATGTTCATAACCATTGGTATGGTAATCCTAGGTATGGTTCTTAATTACATATTAGGATTAAGAAAAGAAGTGTTAAGTGAAATGAGGAAAAATGCCTCGAATCTCCAAGAACGTATTAGAAACGCTCAGCTTATGGGTGATTATCAAATGCTGGCACAAATCCAACAAGAATCAGTACAATTTATGAAACAAATGATGAAAAAGCAATTAGTACCAATGTGCATTAGATGTATCATTTTTTTTGGTATATTTGCTATTCTGGGAATTATTTATTCAAAGTATAATACTGGATTGTTACCCTTCCCAATCCTTTTTTTTGGCGATGGTTGGATTGCTATTTATATCCTCTTTTCAATTGGCTTTTCTTTACTAATATATGGAGTAAAAAAGCTCTATAAAAAGATTACAGGAAAGGAAACAAAAACACAGAGTTATTTAAAAGAGATTATGGGGATGGTCTCCCCAACTCAAAGAGATGAAGGACTTCCTTTTCAGATATCTTCTAATACTCTAACTCATTTAAACGATTCTGGTGGCATGACTCCTGAAGATAAAAGTGAAGACTTATCATCAAAAAAAGATTCTTGGAAAGAACGCATTGAAGATTAAAAGAATAAAATAATTTAATTTGTTAATCGCTCTTTACTTTAAAATAATAATGAATCGAAATAATGTTTTAAATCTGCTTTTTATTGGATTGTTTATAATATTTGCCATTTTATCATTCACTATCGATTTTTTTTTCTTTATCCCAATTATTTGCTTTTTACCCTTCTCATTTAGAACTCACCGTCAAAATAGAATTAATCCTGAAAATAAAATAACTAAATATTTTTCTTTCCAGAATTCTAAAGACTCAATAATAAGATATTGCCCGAGATGTGGCGGAGAAATTTCAAAATTAAATGCAAAATTTTGCTATCATTGTGGAGAAAAATTAAATAAAATATAATACAAGGTTAAATAATGTCAGAAAATAACGATATAAAAAGACAAATGACGCTCTATTTTGTTTTTGCAGCAGTTATGATAGGGCTCAACTATTTAATTCAAAAGTTAAACCAATTAGTTGTAGCACCTTTTATTTGTCAAAATTTTGGGACGATCGAATTTTTTCATATATTTTATTGCTCAACTGAACCATTTAATATGCCAGAACTAATTGGTTCCATATTTGCTGTTGGGATTACATATATTATTAAGTTTTTTTTAGATAAATTTATTGTATTTAGAAAAACAGGAACGGAATTAAAAGATACATCAATAGAATTTGTTAAATATTTTGGATTTGCCATATTAACTACTATTGAGAATATAGGTATTCAATTTATATTAACAAACTATCTAAATTCACCTCTAGAAATAAGCTTTATCGTCGCATTATCAATAGGCTATTTGACAAAGTTTTTTCTTGATAGAAAATATGTTTTTAATGTTTAATGATTTAATAATTCAAGAAGGAATAATAAAAAAATTTAATATATTAAATGGTGTTGTTAAACATATGTCTAACGAGCGTGAAGGCCATGAAGAAGATGAAGATAAATCAATTGTAGATGCCTTAGGTCAACTGGGTTGGGTTGAGGAAGCTGAGGAAGAGGAAGTAAGTTTAGACGTTGATGATAACCTAAAAGAACAACTCAAATTTTATATGGAAGAAAATAAAAAATTAGTCGGTAAAATCAATGAAAAAAATGAAAAAATACAAATATTAGAAGAGAGCATTCAAGAATTATCTCAAAAGGCGGAAGAAAAAGCTGTTCAAGGGCAAGCAATTCAAAAATTATATGAAACGATTGAGAATAAAAACGATGAAATAGAAAATTTGAATTCTACCCTTAATGAGCAATCTACAAAATTAAATAAAATTATTAATGATCAAATTGAAAAAATTAAAGATTTGACAACCCAAATTGAACAAAGTCAATCAGATCAAACTAATAATCAAACTTTAGCCAACAAATTAAATGAAAAAGAGATTATGATTAAAGAGTTAAAAGAACAATTGCATTACCTTGAGACTGACTCTATTCAAAAATCAAAGTTTGATAAACTTGAAGTTCTATTAGAAAAAAAAGATGAAATTATAACAGAAAAAGAAAAAGAGATTTTTAGTATCGAAAATGATATAAAAACAGCGAATCAAAAGATTCATGATCTTCAACAACAATTAGAAACATTCAATTTAGTCAAAAAAGATCTTGAGAAAAAAGTAGAGAGAAATAAAACTTTAATCGTCGAAATTGAAGAGTTAAAACAAAAAAATATTACCAACAAAGATATAATTGAACGTCTTGAAGAAAAATTAGAAGAAGCACACAAAAAATCCGGAAATCTCACTGGTAAATTTGAAATGGAATTAGCTAATCTTCGTAGTATGCTAGATGATAGCCAAAATGAAATTAAAAATCTGAGACAAGAAGCAGCAAAAGCACAAGATAACTCGCAAGAAATTGAACAATTAAAAGAGGTACATTTAAATGAGATTCAAAAAATAATAGATGAAAAAATAGTACTTGAATCTGATATTGAGCAAAAAAGTAATGAGATTATTGAACTAAAAAAGAAGATCAAGTTAATGAGACGTGATCTTCAAAGAACTTAATCTTAATATTCAATTTCTATTATATCTTAAAGAGTTTAAAAAAAGAATAAAAAATAAAGATTATTTACTTATTTTTCTCGCCATTCTACTCCACATTCCCCGCATCTATATTTCTTTCCATACATGCGTGGATAGTCTAATATGATATTCCCTTTATCAACACTCTCATGAAGCATAAGAGGGTTTTCATTGCCACATTCAGGGCATTTTCTTCGACCATCAATATGTTCCACAGTTAGGATAGAGGCATCAGTTCTTCCCGGTATTCCTGGGGCTGCTCCTGAAGCTCTAACTTCAGAAATATCCGCTTTCACTTCTCCTGGAGAAACATCTTTAACTTCTGATTTAATTTCTGGATGGATTGCTTTCGCTACTCGATCATCCGCATCTTCCCCTTCTAATACTGATTCTGCTTTTAGTTGTACTGCATCAGATTCCTTGTAATCTTCTCCTCTACTTAAAGCTGTTATAAATTCTGCATCATCACCTTCTTCATAGATTGTTTCTTGTTGTAATCCAGCTCTATCCACGTCAATCGAACGTGCCCATTGCCCCGCTTTAACTTTTTCAGTAGTAGTACATGTGCTTCCTTGCCAAATATAGACCTTATTTCCTAAATCAGCAACAAAACAATCTTCAGATTGTAAAGATTCTTTTTTAAAGGGAACTTGAATCATTTTCATAGCATTGATATCCTCAAATTCTTCTGAGGAGACTCGGTAGAGCACGTTTTTCCACTCATGAAAACCTGCCCAATCTCCAGTTGTGACGTCTTTAAGTAGTGTTTTTGCATAATTTTTCTCGACAATCTTCATAGCTCCTAAAGGATTAATTGCTTTAAGGAATTCTTTTGGTTCATGTCCTTGATCTACAGTTATTATCTTTGCTGCACCTCCACGTTGTTGATCGAGGGTTCTTGCTTGAGCGGCTCCCGCTGTTTTCTCATCTACTGAGCATTTATTTCCAATCCATACATAAATTGTTTTCTCGTCATCTAATAAATACACATCTCCGCTTGAAAAGATTAATTTATTGATTTCCTTTAAATTTCCTTGGTCAATCATAAAAAGTTTCAATTATTTCAACCTTTTTTTTTTTAAATTTGCGTTCTAATTTTTTAATAAAATCTTTTTTCTAACTATTTTATAAATTTAGATAATATATATGTATTTATCTTTAGACTTACTTTAAAAATCATTAAGAGCTAAATCAATTCTTTTTACCAATTCTGGTATTTTACTAAGATCTATAGAACAATACGCAATTCGAATTCCATTGATATTTTCATCTAATTTTTCAACTGGTATAATTCCTACTTTATATTTGTTTAATAAGTGATCTGCGAATTCTGTTGCCTTAATTTTATCAGGATTCAAATTTACAAAGACAAAAAATCCACCTGAATTAGGATCTATAGATATATCTGGATTTTTTATTTTTTTTAACTCAAAATTAATACTCTCATACCTCTCTTTAAGTAACTTGTTTACTTTATCTCTTGATTTGATGATTTGTTCCATACTATTCTCCTGAAACAGTTTATTGACGACTACTTGGTAAAAACTGTTACAATTTGATATCGTCGCACGAATAAATCCTTCCAGTTTATTATTTATCTCATCCTTTAGTTTTTCTAATTCCTCTTCATTATCTATCCATGATGGTTTTAAACCAAGAGTGATAAAACCAATGCGTCCTCCATATATTAAAAGTTCTTTAGTAATACCATCCAACTTAATTGGAATAACATCTTCATCTAATTGATGAAGATCATAAAAAATAGACTTGTTTAATACAGTATCAGTATAAATATATGGCTCATAGGCGTCATCAACCAACACTATTATAGGTTTCTCAAGGGTTGTCTGACTTTCCTTTAGCATCTTAATGAGATCGGAAGCCTCTTCTTTTTTAGGAACATATCCAGTAGGATTATTCGGAAAATTCAGTAGAATTACAACTTTATCTTGAATTTTAGCAACTTCATTAATCGCAGTTTCCATTCCATTAATATTCATCTCACTATTTTTAAAGAATTCAAATGTTCGCGTTTTTGCCCTAATAAATTTGTTAATTATATTATCATAATTACCCCATCTCTTATTTGGCATGATAATATAATCGTTTTGATTTAAAAACATTACACAACTTAGAAAAATTCCATTAGTAACTCCTCCTGTGGTTACTGGCATTGTTATATATTTATTTAATCTAAATAAAAGTGATTCATCTTCTTTGCCGTATAACGATTTATTGATTATCCAGTCTTTCCAAACTTTTCTTATTTCAATTAAACCGCCAATAGAAGTATATGGAATGATCTCTTTGACAGAAAATTGTGAATAATTTGCAATTTCTTTGAGATAACATGGTAACCAATCGGAATTTCCTCCCTCTATGAAATCTTTTTCAAATCCATAAGCAGATCCAAGAGTTCCAATTAATTCAGCCTCTTTTTTCGCTCTTCCAGCCCAATAGAAGACTCCATCGGGAAGAAAAATTTTTTTCCCAACTTCTGAAAAAGCATTGTATAAGGGGGTTCTTTGTATAATGTCAAATTTCATAATTTATAGTACACTTTTTAAAAATTATAAAGAAACTTATCTATGAATAAATAATTTAGGGTTGTAAATGAAATTTATTTGCTGAATTTAAATACTAGAATGAATTAAAGAAAAAATATGAGTAATCAAAATAATTTTGAGGATGGAGAAAAGGAAAAAGAAAATGAAAAACCTTTCTTAAAGGGCTGGCAAAACTTTATTAATGGAATAAAGGGGGGATATGAAGATTTTAAAAACACTTTAGAACAAGAATCAACAAAAAATAAAGAAATTTTAGAAGAAAATACAGATAAAGTTAATAAATTTTTTAGTGGAGTTAAGGAAGACTGGGATAAACAGATTCAAAAATGGACGGCTGATATCGAAAAACGGAACTTAGAAACAAAAGAACAATGGGACGCTCATAAGCAAAAGATAGGGCAAGATTTTAAAACCTGGCAAGAAAAAACGCAACAAAAGTGGGAAGAGGGAGTAAAAGCAGTTAGAAGGGGATTTTTTCGAGGGTATTTATGGGCTTTACTGCTAATAATTCCAGTTCTAGTAATAGTAGTTGTAGTAATTCGATTGTTAGGAATTTAAATGATTGAAATTTTTTTGATGTCTTTTTTAGTAGCTCTTACCGGGGCATTATCCCCTGGACCTTTATTAACCTTTACTATTTATAAATCTATTAAACAAAAAAGAGGTTATATTTCAGCAATTATTATTCTTTTAGGTCATGCTACAATTGAATTTGCTCTAATTATTGGACTGTTAGCAGGGGCATTGTTTTTTTTTCAGAATATTATCTTCCTGACGATAGTCGGGGTAATAGGGGGAACTTTTCTGATTGTGTATGGGATTCTTGTGGTCAGAGATGTATATAAAACAAATTTCACCACAGATTTAATTCAGGAAGATATTAAAGGTTTTAAAGGTAACAGTTTTGTTGGAGGGATTGTTGTGAGTTTATCTAACCCATATTGGGAGTTTTGGTGGGCATTTATTGGATTAGGGTTTTTGGTAAATTATCATGTAACTTTTGCTAATCCTCTTGGGTTAATCTTATTTTTCCTTGGACATGAGTTAGGTGATTTTGTTTGGTATATACCGATATCAGTTTTTGTGTATCTCGGTGGAAAATCTTTGAATCCTAAAATTTATAGATATGTTTTGATAATTTGTGGAGTATTTATGTTAATTTTCGGTATGTATTTAACAGTAAATATTTTTATCTTCCCTCCAACTATATGATCTTAATAATTCTCCTTAAGAGGAATTGAGATTGCGACTTTTTTCGAATTAGTTATAAATAATTGAGCTTTAATACCGTTCTAATTCATTATCTTCTTCATTCTCAAAGAGATCTGAATGAGGTTCAAGAAAATTATTCTGGCACATCGGACATGAGTTATATTTTGAAAGCCAAAATGCAACACATAAATAATGATATGTGCTCCCGCAAAAAGGACAAGTAATTACTCTATCATCAGCAAAATTTATAAATTTATGACAAACTGTACATTGAACATCAGATTTTGATATACCTTTTCTTATTTTCACTCTATTTGCAAGAAGCGTCTCCAATTTTGCTACTTCTACTTGATAAAGCCCTAAGGAATTACTCAATTGATTAATTTTAGCCCTTATTTCTGAAATCCTTTCTTTTAGTTCTTCTTCACTTAATTTCTCTGCCAGAAAGGAAGATAATGCAAAGTTAAGAGGTAATCCCTCGAAATTTTCGGTTTGCTCAGTAATTTCCGTAATTGTGGCAAATAGGATTCCCTCTTTTTCAATTAATTCTTTAAAACTTTTAAATAATTTGTTTAGAAGAAGTGATATCAGAAATGTTAACTGTTGTTTTTTACGATTTAAACTCTCTTCCCAAAATTTAATGACTTGATATATATCAATATCATTTGATTTCATAGAATTCAATTTCTTAAAGACATCATCTTTAATATTTTGGATTTGTTGATGGTAATCATTTAAAATCTCTTTAACTCTTTTTAATTGTGGAAATTCTTCCTTAATTATTAGTGATGCCTCATCTTCATAAGATCTTATTAAATCATTGACTTCTGAGATTTTATCGGAAACAAACTTTCTTACTTCAACTCTTAATTCCTCATCTTTAACCGTTTTAATAAAAGATAAGTACTCATTTTTTCTACGAAAGATTTCAGAGGCTAAATTTGAAAAAATCTTTCGCAATCCAGTTGTAATATTTTCATAAGGTTTGAGAAGAGGCTCAATGCGTAATGCCCAATCTTCAATATCATAAAGTATTGATGAAAAACTCTCAATTTTCTGGTAATAAAAATTAGCAATTTCTTCAAACTTATCTGTATCTATTACATTGTGTATTTTTTCTTGAAATCCTTTTTCCAAGCTAATAATATAATAATCAACTACTTTTGGGAGAAATTCACTAATCTTCTGATCTTTTAGAGTGTCTAAATTGATATTTAAATCCTTTTCTTTTAAATTAAATTCCTCAATTTCAATGATTATATCATGTAATTTATCCGTAATTAGCTGTATAAGTAGAGGACGTATGAAATCTGTTAAACTTTGTATTACTTCTTTCCTTTCAAGTATATTAATGAATTCTTCTCCTTGATATGGCTCAAGAATGTTTTTTAAATACAACAGATAAATTAAATCAGAATAAAAATTAATTTTGCGCTCATCTTTTGAGTGAAAAAATTGATAAATTTTATCAAAATGAACAGTCAGAATCTTCTCAGTTTTATCTTTTTTTCTTGGGTTTAAGAATACCTCATTTAAACTATTAATAAAAATAACAAGTTCTTTAAGTTCATTCCATTCCTCTAAAGTATGAGG
>Ga0307378_10005214_pt1 | contig 18198 bp, 14 predicted proteins | sample UN1MG_FD_202238 | JGI IMG/M metagenome (GOLD analysis project Ga0307378, IMG submission 202238) | Soil microbial communities from Risofladan, Vaasa, Finland - UN-1 | ecosystem: Environmental > Terrestrial > Soil > Coastal area > Acid sulfate soil | place: Finland: Risofladan, Vaasa | collected... | reverse complement strand
GTATCTGGGGGTCGAGGAGGAGGCGTGGGAGTCGGTGCCGCTGGCGGACAGGGTGGCGCTGCTGCAGGAGTTGAGCCGGCGGCTGAAGACGAGCGAACGCGTGGTAGACTGGGAGGCTTCGCTGTGGCATACGCTGACGGAGACACATTACCTGACGTCGGGCGGCGGGCGCGTTTATCAGAAGATCGGCAGGATGGCGCCGGAGCTTGAGGCGAGCGCCAACGCCGGGGCCGAGACGCAGCATCGTTCGTTCGGCGGCCGTGGTTTCTGCCGGCAAGGCGGCATGGAGGTGCTGGAGCAGATCGGTTTCATTCAGGCGCCCGAGCGGATAGGCGACGAGGCGGCGCAGCTTCTCGATGCGCCCAATTGCCCGCCAGGCAGGATGAGCGTGTTGCTCGCGCCCGACCAGATGATCCTGCAGATTCATGAATCGATCGGGCATCCGCTCGAGCTGGATAGAATCCTCGGCGACGAGCGCAATTATGCAGGCACGAGCTTCGTGACGCCGGAGATGTTCGGAAGTTACCGCTATGGTTCGCATCTGCTGAACATTTCATACGATCCGACGCGGCCGGAGCAGTTTGCGAGCTTCGGCTACGACGACGACGGCCTGCCGGCGCGCAAGGAGATGATCATCGAGGGGGGCATCCTGAAGCGGGGGCTTGGCGGCGTGGTTTCGCAGGCACGCAGCGGCCTGCCGGGCGTGGCCAACAGCCGCGCTGACGGCTGGGCGCGGCCGCCCATCGACCGCATGGCCAACCTGAACCTCGAGCCGGGCACGAGCAGTTTCGATGAGATGCTCGCGGCAATCGAGCACGGCGTTTACATGAAGACCAATCGGTCGTGGTCGATCGACGATTCGCGCAACAAGTTTCAGTTCGGCTGCGAATGGGGGCAGATGATAGAAAACGGCAAGCTGACGACGATAGTCAAGAACCCGAACTATCGGGGGATTTCGGCAACCTTCTGGCGCAATCTTGCGATGGTGGGGGACGACTCGACCTTCACGGTGATGGGCACGCCCAACTGCGGGAAGGGCGAGCCGAACCAGACGATGCGCGTCGGCCACGCAAGCCCCGCATGTGTTTTCACCGAAGTAGACGTATTCGGCGGCGAATAACCACGGAAGGCGCAGGATGCAAACGTATTTCAACGAACTTGCCGATTACCTGACGACGCAGTTGAGGGGCGACGAGTTTTTCCTGGCCAATTTCGGCGGCGAGCATTCGGATTTCGTGCGGTTCAACACGAGCGCGATCAGGCAGGCGGGCAACGTGCTCGAGAAGGCGATGTCGGTGGAGCTGATCGTTGGATCGCGCCACGCCGGGGCAACCGTGACGCTGTCGGGCGAGCAGGCGGCGGACCGCGGCCGGTTGGACGGCGTGCTGGCGGCCCTGCGCGAACGCGTGCCGCATCTGCCGGAGGATCCGCATCTGCTGTATGCCAAGGACGTGACGAATACGCAGCAGCACGGCGACAACCGGCTGCCCGAGCAGGGCGCGGCCGTGAATGAGATTCTGACAGCGGGCGTCGGACGCGACCTGGTGGGCATCTACGCCCACGGCGGCATATTCCGCGGGTTTGCCAATTCGCTGGGCCAGCGCAACTGGTTTTCGGCATACACCTTCAATTTCGACTGGTGTTTCTACCACAGCAAAGACAAGGCCGTCAAGACCACCTACGCGGGGTTCGAGTGGGATTCTGAGGAGTTCGCCCGCAAGACGTCGAGCGCGGCCGAGCAGCTCGGGCTTCTCGCGCGCGAGCCGAAGACCGTGCCGCCGGCAAGCTACCGGGCATACCTGGCGCCGGCTGCTGTGGCCGAACTGCTGGAAACGGTCTGCTGGGGCGGATTCGGCCTGAAGGCGCATCGCACGAAGAGCACTTCGCTGCTGAAAATGATCGAGGCCAAAGCCCGGCTGGGGCTGTGCGTTACTATAGCTGAGAATACGCGCGAGGGCATGGCGCCGAATTTCCAGTCGGCCGGTTTCATGCGGCCGGAGCGCGTGGTGCTCATCGACGGTGGCGAGCTGGCCGGTTGCCTGGTATCGCCGAGATCGGCGAAGGAATACGGCGAGCGGCCCAATGGGGCGTCGTCGTCGGAGACGCCGGAATCGCTGGACGTGGAGGCTGGCGATCTGCCTGCCACCGAGGTTCTGCGCCGCCTGGATACGGGCGTTTACATCAACAATCTGTGGTATCTGAATTATTCCGACCGGCCGGCGTGCCGCATCACGGGCATGACGCGCTTCGCGACGTTCTGGGTCGAAGGCGGGCAGATAGCGGCGCCGCTGAGCGTGATGAGGTTCGACGAGACCATCTACAGGATGCTTGGCGAGAATCTGCTGCACCTGACGCAGGAGCGCGATTTCCTGCCGAGCGCAAGCACGTACGGCGGGCGGTCGACCGACAGCGTCCGGACGCCGGGCGCGCTGGTCGAGGGTTTGCGATTCACGTTGTAGCGTAAGACGAGCGGAAAGGCCGCTGGCGCGCGAGTTTTTTTCGCAGCTTGAACGCACCCGCACGAACCGATAAAATGAATATGGAGTTCGTTGTTTTTCCTCCGCGCTGAAAGGGATGCTATGAGAAGCGTTGTAACCGGCGGCGCCGGTTTCCTCGGATCGCATCTGTGCGATTATCTGCTGGATGAGGGCCATGAGGTTGTGGCCATCGACAATCTGGTAACGGGCAGCACCAACAACATCGCCCACCTGTTCGGCAACGAGCGCTTCACGTTTGTGAAGCATGACGTTACGGAATTCATATACCTGCCGGGTCCGGTCGATTTCGTGTTGCATTTTGCGTCGCCCGCCAGCCCGGTAGACTACCTCCGGCTGCCGATCCAGACGCTGAAGGTCGGTTCGCTCGGCACGCATAAGGCGCTCGGACTGGCCAAACACAAGAAAGCCCGTTTCCTGCTGGCGAGCACGTCGGAGGTCTACGGCGATCCGGAGGTTCATCCACAGCGCGAAGATTACTGGGGCAATGTGAACACGATCGGCTACCGCGGGGTTTATGACGAGGCGAAGCGGTTTGCCGAGGCGATGACGATGGCGTATCATCGCTACCATAGCGTGGACACTCGCATAGTGCGGATATTCAACACGTATGGCCCGCGGATGCGGCTCGATGACGGGCGCGCACTGCCGAATTTCATCTCGCAGGCGCTCAACGGCGAGCGGTTGACCGTCTACGGCGACGGCCGCCAGACGCGCAGTTTCTGCTACGTTTCGGACCTTATCAGGGGGATATACGCACTGCTGATGTCCGACGAGGTGCTGCCGGTGAACATCGGGAATCCCGACGAGGTGACGATCTACGACGCGGCGGTCGAGGTGCTCGAGCTGGCGCGGAAGCTGGGCGTGAAGAATGCGCAGCGGAGTTCGGTGGAGCTGGTGCCCATGCCGAAGGAGAATGCCGACGACCCGAAGGTGCGGCAGCCGGATATCGACAAGGCGAGGCGGCTTCTGGGCTGGGAGCCGGCGGTGGCACGGACTGACGGTTTCACCGATACGATCCGCTATTTCATCGAGCGTTGCTGAGCGTTCGGAAAGGTTGCGTGGCAGGGATGAACCAGCACGTTGTGAATCATCTCCCCAACGGCGCGCGGCTGGCGGTCCAGCAGGTATTGCGATCATTCCTGAGCCACGGCGGGCTTGCTGGGCTGTTTGTGACGGGTTCGATGGCGCGGGGGCTGCCGGAGCCGGACGATCTGGACCTTGTGGCGATCTGGGACGACCCGCTGTCGGACGACGACCGCGGCAGGCTGGTGGCGAGTTGCAGGGGCAATCATGTGGGCGATCCCGACACCGACCGTTTCCACCTGCATGGCGTGGTGCCGGAGTTCCATTTCATGGCCGGCAAGCAGCAGGTGGCGGATATGCTCGCCGATTTCTGCTGGAAGTCGGAGCCTCCGCCGGAAAGCGATGCCGACCGGGCCGAGGGGCTGCTGGCGTCGTTGGCCGACGCCCTGCCGGTGCACGATCCGGAATGCCTGGCGCATTCGTGGCAGAAGATGCTGAATGAGGATTATCCCGACGAGTACCGCAGGCGGCGCGTTCATGAGCAATACACTGCGGCCTGCCGGCGGCTGGCTCATCTATGCCGCTGCGGAGCACAGCGCGATGTGCTGTATCGGCTTCGCGGGCGGCTGGAATTCATCGAGTACCTGGTGAAGGCGCTCGTGAGCCTGAACCGCACGTTTTACTGGGGGCCGAAGTGGAATCAGGCGCAACTGGACAGGTTGCGGCTGAAGCCCGATAACATGTGGGAGCGGGTGAGCCGCACGATGTCGGGCCGGCCAAATCTGCCGCTGCCTGCTATGCGATCGCTCGCACTCGACACAGGCAGCCTGATAAGGTTGAATCTGCCGGGTGTGGATATCTCATTTTCAACGAGCATAATCCAACAGATCAGCCCATAGCGGCAGCAGACCGGAGCGTCAATGAATCACGAAACCGACCACCAGCCGCCATCGCAGCACAAGCTGTCGGTGCTGATTCCGGTATATAACGAGAAGGATACGGTGCTGGAGGTGCTCGACCGTGTAAAGCGGGCGCCGGTCGGTCTCGAGAAGGAGTTGGTGGTAGTTGACGACGCATCGACGGACGGGACGACAGACCTGCTGCGCACTGTAGATGACAATGTGGTGCACGTGTATTTTCACGGCAATAATACCGGCAAGGGCGGGGCGGTCCGCACGGCGATGCAGCAGGCATCGGGCGATATTCTCCTGATCCAGGACGCCGACCTGGAATATGATCCGAAAGATTATCCGGCGTTGCTCGAGCCGATCGTCAGCGGGCGGGCGGACGTGGTGATCGGCACACGGTTTCTGGGCGGGGCGCACCGTGTGCTGTATTACCGCCACTACCTGGGCAACCGGATCATAACATCGATCTCGAATTTTTTCACGAACCTGAACCTGACGGACATGGAGGCCGGCTATAAGGTTTTCACGCGCGAGGCGCTGGACGGAATCAGCATCGAGTCGGATCGGTTCGGCTTGGAGCCGGAGCTGATCGCAAAGGTGGCGAAGAAGGGCTGCCGGATTTACGAGGTGCCGATCGGCTACAGCGGCCGCACCTATGACGAGGGCAAGAAGATCACGTGGAAGGATGGCATGGCCGCCGTCTGGTGGATTCTGAAATACAACCTGTTTCGCTGATGCGGTGAGGCAGGCTGCACGCCATGCCGCCGGATGCGTGAGCAACAATGAATGAACATGCCGCGGCCCCCGACTTGTTGCCGGGGGCCGTGTTTTTTTGGGCTGGTACAAGCGGGGCTATTTTTTCCTGCGCCGTGCGGCGATCAGGCCCAGCAGGCCGCCGCCCAGCAGGAGCATGGTCGCAGGCTCCGGGACCACGTTGATGTAGTCGAGTTCCATGTTGCCGCCGAGGACGGTGGCGAACATGTCGGAGTTCCACCCGTCTTTCGGAATGTAGGTGAACGGGTCGTAGGCCACGTCATCTATCGTCAAAGAAACAGAGTTGTCTGCAACGTTGATGAAGATTTTCGTGGTAATGAAATCGTTAGCCAATCCTGTGATCGTTCCAATCACCTTCGGACTCCAGCCCGGGTCCTGCACGTTCCACACGTTGAGTGTTTGGCTGGCACCGTCGGATGTCAGGCTGAAGAAGACCGGCGCGAACGTATTGCCGGCCTGGTAGTCGCAGTTGATCCAGAAGACGGCATCCCATCCGCCGGTTCCGAGGGATCGCCACCTCAGCTCGGCGTTGACATTCGTGGCAAAGTAGTTCAGCGGCCGGCTGTCGAGCGTCTGACCGCCGTGCCAGAGGCCGTCGCCCGACAGGTTGTCGGTATCAAATGTTCCTCCGCCTCGGACGATCCAACTGCCGTCGGCGGTCGGGTCGCCGGAGCAGTCCCATGTCCAAGGCGTAGCACCAGCCGGCACGGCGAGTAATGCCACTGCCAGCATACACAAAACCAAGCGCTTCATAAGCACCCCCAAAACAATTTCCCAGTCGTTGGCCTTCGTTTTCCGTGGCCGGATTAAATGGGGTCGGCTTCCCTGCCGGCTCTCCACACACATTTCGCAGCCCGCGTCAATTCATAAGCACCCCCAAAACAATTTCCCAGTCGTTGGCCTTCGTTTTCCGTGACCGGATTAAATGGGGCCCGCTTCCCTGCCAACTCCCCACACACATTTCCCAGCCGCGTCAATTCCACCGGCTTGCTCGATCGGGCACGGCGCGGAATCTAGTGCTTCTTCCGCCGCACGGCGATCAGCCCGGCAATGCCGCCTGCCAGCAGGAGCATCGTTGCCGGCTCGGGAATTGTTTCAACACACACTCGGGGCCGTCCGTGGCCCGCATCAACACGCACGGCAATCCCGCCGGGCGTCACATTTTCATTTGTTGTTATTCTTCCTCCGGGCATCTTGTGTTCAGATGGTTACGCACGAAAAGCAGGTCGAGGATGTTGATCTTGTCGTCGTCGTTGACGTTCGCCTTCCAGTTGTCCCCGGTCTCGATGTCCTGGTTGAGCCTGTTCCTGACGAAGAGGAGGTCGAGGATGTTGACTACGCAGTCGAGGTTCGCATCGCCGGGTATCGGCCACGTCTCGGGCGACTCGGACTCGGCGCCGAGTTCGATGCGGACATAGTCCAACTGCATCGCACTGCCGAGCACCGTTGCCCATTTGTCGGTGTTGGCCGGCCCCCATGCGGTGTATTCGTAGCTGCCCTTGTCGACTCCGTCGATCTTGACGTAAATCTTGTCCGTCTCGATGTCTACGATCAGGTTTACTTCGATGAAATCGTTTGGAAGCTCGGTGAAGGTTGCCAGCACCTGTTCTTTCCACGACATGTAAATGTTGTAGATCGTGAGCGTCTGTGATGTGCCGTCATTCTCGATGTGCATGTAGATGGGTGCGAAGGTTTCGATCTCCGTGTCGGGGTCGACCGTGTAGTCGACGTTCAGCCACAGCGTGGCCTTGTATGCGCCGACGTCGCCGGATTTGAACCGTATGTCGGCAGCGATGTGATTATCTGCGAAGTTGTTGGGCGGCCGGCTATCCAGCAAGACGCCACCCGTCCAGATGCCGTCGACCAGGCTTGCCGGATCGAACACCCCACCCCCGCGAACCACCCAGTCCATCACGCCGTCGTCGTTGGAGTCGAGCGTTGTCGGATCGGCGGAGCAATCCCACTCCCAGAATACCTGCCCCATCGCCGGCAGGCAAAAAGCAATTGCAAACAACATAGACCAGAACAATTTCATGACTGCGTCTCCTTGTACCGATGAAGCGCACTAAGTACAGCATAACTGTACTGACGACTTCACAACCATTCACTTGGTACGACTTCGGAGGCGGTAGATACAACCCGCACGACAATATGTTTATGCAGCAAATACCGTGCCGTGCAGGCAGAAAGTTTGAGAATTTTGCTAAGTTGTTAGCTCGCAAGGGTTTAGCGAAGGCCTATGAAGGCGGCAGAATCCAGGGGGGAAGGGTGGCATGTTGCCCGAAATGGACATGATCTGGCGTGGAATCGGCAGTTTCAGCCGTAAGCTGTTGCTGGGCAATGCGTTATGAAATGCTGCCTTTTCTGAACACTCTGTCCAGAAAAAACATCGTTTTGGGCGATTCGGGCGTGTTCAGTATGGACGGAATGTCGGTGCGTTCAAAAAACGCCGCATCACGGGTGGAATCCGAGCTTTTCATCCTAGCGTCGGGCGGATGGTGATTCTCAATTCTATTGACCCATAGTGAATTTTCGCAACTCCAGCAGGCGGCGGAAAGCTTCCTTCGGGTCGTCCTGCCTGTTCAGCAAACCACCGTGCGGCCAGAAGACGTGTCCAAATTCACTGAAACTCCACCAGGTGAGGGCGTTGATGGCGGGCTTGGCCATGCAGATACTGTAGAACTGTTCCACCCAATCGGCCTGGGTGCTTTCCGACCATTCCCGATGCCAGAATCCTACGAGGTTGTCTTCGCTGATAAGTGCATTGGAATCGGGACCCATGGCCGAAGGCGTGCCGAGTTCGGTTATGTGGATTTCCTTGCCGAGCGCGGCGTATTCATCGAGGATTCGCGATATCTCGAGCATGTCCCAGCAATATTGGAACAGCCCGCCGCCGAAGTAGAACTGGATGCCGATGATGTCGAAATCTACGCCGGCATCGATGCAGCCGCGCACGTACTCCAGCGTGGTCGCCCGGCCGGACGCACCGGCGGCATACTCGCCGAATGGCAGGCAAACGTTCACCACCAGCTTGGCGTCGGGCGAGGCTTTCCGGCGCGTCACGGCGGCCGCCAGACCCGTCAGCTCGATCATCTGCTCGCTGTTGAAACCGAACGAATTGGCCCATGGCACATCGTGTGCTTCGTTGATCACATCCCAGTAGCGTATCAGACCGTTGAAGGGCGGCACATCGCGCTCGATGCGCTCGCGGGCGGCGTCGCAGCAGGCGGAAAAATCGAGTCCGCGGCGATGCGGCGGCAGGCAGGGGGAATATGTCCACACCAGCGGATGCCCCTTGAGCTGGAAGCCATGTGAATGCAGGTCCTGGGCGATCACCATCGCCGCTTCGTGATGCACCACGCCCGGTTCCGGCTCCATGCCGTTGAGGTAGAATCCGATCGTACAGTAGTTGAACAGCTCGAGGTAGTGCTTGCGGCGTTTTTCGGGGGCGTCCGCGCCCACGGCGGTGCATCCGAACAGAAAACCGCTCAGCCCGTTTGCGTCGCGGCGCCGTTGCAGCCCGTCCTGCGCCGCCTCGAGCGCCAGCGCCTCGCCGGCCGGCACGCTGATGTCGAGCGATTCATCGGCCACGGCCGCCGCTGCCGCCCGCTCGCCGGCGGCGTCCATCTCCTGCGCGCGCACGGCGAGCGCACGGGCGTGCTCGATCTGCCGGCTGAGCTTGTCCGACGCCGCCCCGCCGCGCCCTGATTGCTCGTCGATCAGTTCCAGCCGCCCCAGTGCCAGCTCGACCGACAGACTCCGCAGCTTGCGCCCGCTGGTAAGCAGCCGCGTGCGGAGAATCGGATCGCCGAAGCTGGGCATCGGATAGCGCGTGAACAGCCGCCGCTCGACCGCCTCGGGGCAATGCACCGCCAGGCGGGCGTAGTCGAAATCGCAGGATGATTCGCGCGGGCGGCCCGTTGAATCCGCGAGGAACAGGCACCAGGCCTGCTTGCCGGCCTCGGCCGGCCATTTCTCGAGCGGTTCACCATTTTTGTAGACTGCAAACGCGAGCATGGTATTCTCCGGTGTCCTTGCTTGTTTCTGTTTGTGCTTGTCCGTGTCGGTCCGTGTTTGTCCGTGTCAGTGCTTATCCGTGTCCAGCGTCATCCGGGCTGCTTTGTCGGTCAGGTCGTTCAGCACTTGCTCCAGGTGCAGGCGTTGCGCTTCCATCTGGTCTTCGCCCAGGCCGCCGGCCAGGTATATCGGCTCGCCGATGACTACGGCCAGCCGCGAGAATGGCTTGGGGATGTAGAATGCGTCCCACGAATTGAGCCGCCAGGCGCGCTGGGGCACGGCGGCGACGCCAATCGTAGAACTTGCTGCGGCCGACGCCGATCCGGCTGATGAGCCTGGCGGCCGGAATCTCGGTCTTGGCCGACCATTGGCGGACGTAATCGACGACTTCGTCGCGAACTTCGGGCTGTGCCCAGCGGCTTTTCAGGTCTCCCCAAGACTTTTTTTAGCTCGATGTGTGAGGCCATGATCTCGGCGATCACCTCGTCCTTACGGGCGAGTTTCGTGCGCAGAAAACGCACCTCGTTTTCAAGTTTCTGGCTGGGTGAATCCTTGCGTCCGGCGAAGGCGGCGGCCCCGTTTTCGAAGAAGGCCTTCTGCCAGGTGTAGAAGACGTTGGGGTTCAGATTCAGCTCGTCACACAGGTCGGAGACGGGCACCTTGTCCAGCACGTGGCGGCGCAGGATGGCACCTTTTTCGTCGGCGGTGAAATGGCGGCGTTGTCTTGGCATAGGGCGTTTTCTCATTGTTCGCTACGTCGTAACAGAAATCGGGGAAAAGTCCAATTCCGGGTGAAGCATGACAGCTCCGCTAAGCTGGCAAGTTCACCAAGTGCGGCAATGATCTAAGCCTCTTCGGGTCGCCCCCTATTTCAGGAGCATGTACACCAGGCAACCCGCCACGCCGGCCACAAGCAAGACGCCCACACCGGCTCCGATAAGAGTCCCAAACTGAACCAGGCCATCGGGGTGGAATCTTGCCTTCCAGGGAAGACTCTCCAAACACGCCGCTCTTCTGGGAGCATCCGGATCGTACAGAACAATGTGGGAATTCCTTTTCTGACTAGATACCGGCATGGTATCCGTCCCATCGACAGCTACCTCATACTCCTTGCCATCTGCTGCGGTAAAAGCGAAGTAACGAGTAGGCCATTCGCCATCCCATGTATCCTGTCGCTTAAGCTCGGCAATTCCTACAATTCCGTACTTCATCAGACGGAAGAAAAGCATCGTCCTTAGCCACACGACTCCCGTGAAGGCCAGAGCAAACGCAAGAACCAGTAAGCCGGCAGCGCTCGCGTGGAGAACCATTCTTACAACCAATGTAACTGCTACAATAACGAGTAATAGCCTAGTCGTCAATACCTGAATAGTTCCCGTCGTGCATAGGCGGCGCGGCGGAGGCGGAATTGCTGAACATACAAATAGTTTTCCCAGCTTCTCCTCTTTGCCACCATTGACCTCCAGGTGCTCCATCTTCTCAACTTCGCGCCCTATGATTTCCCATTCGACCGGCACACCATACACCGCTACACTGAGGCGAAGCAGCCCCAAAGGAAATAACCCAAGGATGGCCCACAATGGCAGCAATGCTATGACGAAACGGCACGTTTCTATATTTCCCGCTGCTAAAGCAACCGCGCACGCTCCCCCCGCAAGCAGCGTCGCTGGCGTGAACAAACTCAGAATCGTGTAGACTATCTCTCGAATGCGCGTTGATCTCAGAAGCGTAGCGTCACCTGGTATGTCGTAGGGCAGTACGGCACGCGCTGGGTCCTCGATGTCATAGGCTACCTCAGCAGGAAAAGCTTCCGCGATCGATTCCGCTGAGTCCGGGTCCGCGAAAAGTCTACCTCTCACGCGCTTGCCATCGACTGAGGTGAAGCACAGTGTGAGCTCACAGATTATGCGCCCGTTGTGAGTGTCCTCAGTCTTTCGGACATGGCCAACATGCACTAGGGTTCTGGCACCAGACCTGACCAGAAGCAGGCGCTTCCTCCCAGCGGTGATTCCCCACGCCGTAACGAGTACGCCGACAGCGGTTGCCAAAGCCGCAAAGCCCCAGTCTCTCGACGTCACTGGATCAATGTGCTCAGCGCAGAATATCCAACGCAGCATGAAGAGAAGAGCGATCCCGATAACCAGGCCCCCGATATATACGCGAAAACCACCAAACACGACTCGGGTGACTATGCTCCCGCGCACAGCCAACGCCGCGTTGCGTTCGCGTCTGTCAAAGGCTCTCGCCGGTCGCTTCCCAAAAGACGCCCTGCTCTGCTTCAAGGCTATTGACTCCGACCTGGCAGATCAACCTCTCTCACCACTCTGAATCCAACATCCCACCTGCCGGTGAAAGTGGGGGCCAGCCTGTTGGCTGACCTGCAGCCACCTGGCGCAGTGCCTTCGCTCCACCACGAGCCACCCCGCAAGACGTGATTCTTTCCCTCGCAAGGTCCCTTCGGATCCGTCACTGGTCCTTTTGGATACTCTGCGTACCAATCACTACACCACTCCCAGACGTTGCCATGCATATCGTAAAGCCCCACTGCGTTGGGCTCCTTCTGAGCGACGGGGCGTGGCCCCCCCTGGGGAAGCCAGTCCATCCCATGTCTTCAAGCCGCCCTGTTCCGCCGTAGGGACCGCGCGCTCCAACTCGTGCTGCATATTCCCACTCGGCCTCCGTGGGAAGTCTGAAATGCATCTTGCATCGTTCCGTGAGCTTCTTGCAGAACTCATCCGCAACCAACCACGAAACAGAGTGCACGGGTTTCTCCCCGCCTTCGTCCCTGAACCTGCTCGGATTGTTGCCCATCACGGCCTGGAACTGCGCTTGTGTGACTTCTGTAGTACTCATCAGAAAGCCCCGCGAGATAATCACCGGGTGCTGCAGCTCATCGTCATCGCGGCCCTCTTCATTGCGAGCACTACCCATATCAAATCGACCGGGCGGAATACGGGCGAAGGACATCGTGACGTCCTCTGTGATCTCGATATCAACCGTCTTGAACTCCTTTGCGGGGGAATCGGGCTCGTCTTCCGCCACCCCGTCCGGATCGCCGGGCTTTGCGTCCTCTTCAGGTGCACCGGCTTTGTTCTCGAGCTCACCTCCAGCGCCCTCCCCTTCGGGGACCGGTTCGACCTCTTCTTCCGGGGGTGGCTCCGGCTCCGCAGTTTCCTCTGCGGTCTCATCCTCGGCCTGCTGTTCCTGAGCCGCCTCCGCTTCCTTCTCGCCCAGGTCGTCGTCGATTACCGTGTACTTCCTGAGATCAAGGTACTTCCTTTCCCCGTCAACCATGAGAACGAGCGTAAGGTTGTTGATCTTCGCATCGCACACCTTGCCAGTGAACTTCTCGCCAGTTTCCTTGTGGACTAGTGTGTCTGCCCGCACCACAGCGGCAGCAAGAAGCAGAATTCCGGTCAGACTAACGCTTCTCCACATAGCTGTCTCCTTGGAGACTATCTCAGAATTTTCTATATATCTGCCGTTTCTCAAGCCTTCGGGTGCCCAGCCAACCTGCTTCAGGCTCCCCGACGGACATCCGCCTTCGCCAAGTCTGGATTCCAGCCGGCCTCCGAGTACGCAGGAGCGGGTCGGTCTCCAGCGTTGCCCGCCTCCGCTTCACCGGCATTGGCAGTATAACTTGCCTTCGGCCGAATGTCAAGTCTCGATTTCAAGATTCTTCACGCAACAGCCGCCGCGGCGTCCTCTGTCGCGCATGCCTCGCGCACTTTCCGGGGCGTGCGATGACCGTCGCTGTGTCCGTCCGTGTTTGTCCGTGTCAGTGCTTATCCGTGTCCAGCGTCATCCGGGCTGCTTTGTCGGTCAGGTCGTTCAGCACTTGCCCCAGGTGGAGGCGTTCCGCTTCCATCTCGTCGTCGCTGATGTTGCCGGCCAGGTATATCGGCTCACCGATGACTACGGCCAGCCGCGAGAATGGCTTGGGGATGTAGAATGCGTCCCACGAATTGAGCCGCCACGCGCGCTGGGGCACGGCGGCGCCGGGCACGATGGGCGCGCCCGATTGCCTCGCGAGGAACAACGCCCCGGGCTTGACCTGCTGCCGTGGGCCGCGCGGGCCGTCGGGCGTGACGGCGAGGTCGGCGCCTTCGGCAAGCCGCGACAGCGCCTCCGTCAGCGCCCGCGCGCCGCCGCGGGTGGACGAGCCGCGCACCGAGCCGAAGCCGAGGCGGCGCGTTACCTGGACGATGTATTCGGCGTCGCGATGGCGGCTGGCCATTATGATGATCTTGCGATTGCGATACAGGTAGGCCAACGACAGAAGCTGCGAGTGCCAGAAGCAGTAGATTCGGCCGCCGGGGCCGCGGCTCGGGGGGGGATCGTCGCCGATGACGCGAACCCGCAGCGTGCAGACTATCAGCCGCACCAGGAGCGAGCCGAGCAGGCCGACCAACCGGAACTTGATCTTTTCTCGAAGCGTCATGCGCTGTTGCCTCTGGCGGCGGGCGGCCCGGCGCGTCGCGGCAGGCCGCTGCCCGGCCGGCTATTGCGGTTGCTGCTCGGGCGTGGATTCGCTGACGACTATGCGCACGCTCTTGATGCGGCGCTCGTCGGCGTCGAGGATGGTGAAGGTGACGCCATTGGCTGAAAACTGCTCGCCGGGCGAGGGCACCTTGCCCATGTGCGAGAACAGGAAGCCTGCGATCGTGTCGTATTCCTCGTCCTCGGGCAGGTCGGTGTCCAGCTCCTCGTTTACGTCTTCGATATGCACCTTGGCGTCGACCTCCATCGTATGGGAATCGATCTTGCGCATGGGCAGCTCGCCCACGCGGTCGTATTCGTCCTGAATCTCGCCCACGATTTCCTCGACGATATCTTCGACGGTGATCAGCCCGGCGGTGCCGCCGTATTCATCGAGGACGATCGCCATGTGCATGCGCTGTGCCTGCATTTCTCGAAGGAGTTCGCCCACCTGCTTGGTCTCGGGCACGTACATAGGCTTTCGAAGCACTTCGCGCAGCGACACGCTGGCGGAGTCGGGTTTGCCCCACAGCTTCAGCAGGTCCTTGACGTATAGCAGGCCGACTATGTTGTCGCGGTTTTCTTCGAAGACTGGCAGCCGCGAGAAGCCCTTGTCGATCGCGACGTCGAGCGCTTCCTGGATGCTGGACGACACTTCGACGCATTCCATGTCCGTTCGCGGTGTCATGACTTCGGCCACGTCGCGGTCGCGGAAGTCGAATATGCTTTCGAACATCTCCTTTTCTTCTTCGCGAATCTCGCCTTCCATTTCGCTTTCAGACACTGCTGAGCGTATCTGGTCTTCGAGTTCGCCGTTTTCGGTTTCGGCCGAGGGCGCTCCGAACACGCGCGTGACGACTTCGCCCAGGAGCTCGAGCAGCATCAGGGGATACTTGAGCACGACGGCGAAGAACGCCGTGGTGCCGAGGGTCATTATCAGGGATATCTCGGGGCAGCGCCGCGCCCAGGCGCGCGGCAGGATGTCGCCCACGATCAGCACGCCGCCCAGCGACCAGGCCAGTGCTTCGATCAGGTGAATGCCCGAAGGCGGCCATTCACGCACAAGGAAGATGCTGACCAGCAGCACGAACAGAATGTTGGACAGCTCGTTGAGTGTTTCGGCGGCGAGCAATAGCCTCGGTTTGCCGCTGAGGAGGCCGCTGATATGCTCCAGCTTGCGTTCGTCGCGGATGCGCTGTTCGAGCCGCGCACGCGAGAAGAACAGCAGCCCGGTTTGGGCGACCGTGAAAAACACTGATGCAAGCAGGCACAAGCCCAGCACTGTAAGCAGGATGGGGTCCAACTATTTTCCTCCGGGAACCGCTATTGTTGTTTCTTCTTTCGAAAAGCCGCCAGGATACTCCGCGCCCGCCGATTCATCCTGTTGCGAAGGGCCGGGGCGGAGTCGTCGTAACCTAATATATGCAGCAGGCCGTGCACGGTGTAGAAGTACAGCTCGTCGATCGGGTCCAGCCCGCGCGCGGCTGCTTCGTCCGCCGCCACGTCGGTGCAAACTGCCACGTCGCCGAGATATTTCTCGGCGCCGTCGCCGATGTGCTCCTCGATAGGGAACGCGATGACATCGGTATCGCCGGTGCGGCCGAAATGCTGCCTGTTCAGCGACGCCATTCTGCGCCGTCCGACGAAAATAATCGTGACGCCGCCGGATGCTCCCTCTGCCTCGAGCGTTGTTCGCGCCAGGCCGGCTATCTCGGCGCGGTCCAGCCGCAGGCGCCGCTGCCGGTTAACGATTTCGATCGCCATTCTGCTCCCTCTCGGCCGATTCGTCGGGCTCGGGATACTTGATCCGGCCGTGGAACAGGCTTGTCAGCGAGCGGACGAGGCTCTGCTCCACCTTGTGGACTTCGGCGAGTGTCAGGTCGCATTCCTCGAGCTGCCCGTCTATCAGCTTGCGGTTTATGATTTCGTGCACCTGCCTCGCTATCCGCGACGGCGACGGATCCGGCAGCGATCTCGATGCCGATTCAACGGCGTCGCTGAGCATCAGCACGGCGGCCTCCTTGGTCTGCGGGCGCGGCCCGCCGTGCCTGAACAGTGCGTCGTCGACCTTCTCCTTGCTGTCGCTGCGGCCTACTGCTTCGCGGTAGAAGAATTCGACAAGCGACGTGCCGTGATGCTGCTGGATCAGGTCTGCTATCGCCTGGGGCAGGCCTGCTTCCCGCGCCATTTCGGCGCCGTCTTTCGAGTGCGCCGTGATGATCAGCGTGCTCATCGTGGGCGACAGGTTGCTGTGCATGCTGCCGTGGATGCCTTCGTTTTCCACGAAGTACTCGGGCTTGACGACCTTGCCGATGTCGTGAAAATACGCACCGACGCGCAGCAGCAGCGAGTTTGCGCCGATCGCCTCGCCGGCGGCTTCGGCGAGGTTGCCGAGGATCAGGCTGTGATGATATGTGCCGGGCGCCTCGAGGCTCAGCCGCCGCAACAGCGGATGGTTCTGGTCGGAAAGCTCCAGCAGGCTGATGTCGGTGGTGATCTTGAAGATGCTTTCGATTATCGGCAGCCCGGCTGATATCAGTGCTGCCGACAGCACGCCGTTGAGGAAGCCGAGGGCGCATTCCTCGATGACAACCGGTTTGCCCGCCTGCGCCATCACTGCCGCGATCAGGACGCCCTGTACCAATGACGACGCCAGGCCCACCTTCAACAGCTTCGACCGCTTGCGGATATGCCCGCAGCCCAATGCCGCAACGGCTGCCCCCGCAAACAGCACCATCAGCAGGTCGTATGGATTCGTGACGGACCCGGGCAACTCGTGCGACGCCGATGTAATGTGCAGCGACAGCCCCACAAGCAGGCACAGCATGAAGCTGACGCTTATCGCGGTGCGCTCCGAATAGGCTATGCCGAAAATGAACGCCACGAGCGTGACGGGAATCAGGTAGAGCGGAATTCTGAAATGAGGGAACCAGACGGCCGCAAGTATCGGCATCAGGGAGAACATGCCGAGGGCCAGGATCGATCGGGACGCCCGGATGCGTGAGCTTTCGAAGCTTACGAGATACAGGCTGTAAAGCACGCAGCCTGCGAGGATCAGCGCGAAGCTTCCTATCGTTCGCGCCGCGGGCTGGGTGCCTGTGCGATGGAATATGATCGCAAGCACGAACAGGCCCAGCAGCGTGCCGAGCATGATCCCGTTGAGAAGGCGTTTGCTGTCGACGTGCAGCCATAGCGCCCTGGGTTGCGGCGGGCCGCCTTTTTCGGACCATGGACGCCTTGGCTTCTTTTTTTTATTGCCGACGCTCATAACTCAGCTTTGCGATTTCACTGTGGCCGCACCTGCGGGGCGTCTCGGCGCATCTGTGGCTGTTTCCGGCCCCGGGCTGTAGCGCTCGTAGGCGTCCACTATCTCCTGCACTAGATGATGGCGGACGATGTCGGCTCGCTGCAAGGCAATGAACGCGATGCCGGGGATTTCGCGGAGGATGCGCCGGGCGTCCAGCAGGCCGGAGATTTCCCCGGGGGGAAGATCGGTCTGGGTGACGTCGCCGGTTACCACTGCCTTGGAATTCGCACCCAGGCGCGTCAGGAACATCTTCATCTGCATTGTGGTGGTGTTCTGGGCTTCGTCGAGGATGATGAACGAATCGTTGAGCGTGCGGCCGCGCATGAACGCCAGCGGCACGACCTCGATGATGTCGCGTTCCACGTATTTCTGGACCTGCCCGAAGTCCATCATGTCGTTGAGGGCGTCGTACAGCGGGCGAAGGTAGGGGTTGACCTTCTCCTGCATGGTGCCTGGGAGGAAGCCGAGTTTCTCGCCGGCTTCAACGGCCGGGCGCACTAGAACGATCTTGCGCAGCATTCCTTCGCGCACGGCCGACACCGCCATCGCCACGGCGAGGTAGGTCTTGCCGGAGCCTGCGGGGCCTGTGCAGAACACGATGTCGTGGTCGCGGATGGCTTCGATATATTCCTGCTGGCCGGCCGATTTCGGAATGATCACGCGGTCGCGATAGAACACGCGGATGCGGTCGCGCGTAGTTTCTTCGTCTGGTGCGGTCATCGAGCTGACGATCGTTTCCGGCTCTCCTTCCTGCAGGCGGCCGTAGGTTCGAATCCGCGAATGCAGCTCGGTGAGAATCCGGCGGGCCATTTCTGTGGCCTCGTCCGAACCGCGCACCATCACACTGTCGCCGCGAAATGCAATGTCCACGCCGAGAGCCTTGCGGATCAGCCGCAGGTTGCTGTCGTGGCTGCCCAGCACCATCCGGGCTTCGTCTGAATTGTCGAACCTGATCACTTCCTTCAAGTGCTTACCTGCGCCGCTTTTGCGGCAAAATATAGGTAGTAACCGACCGGCGCGCTGATGAGCACCGAGTCTATGAGGTCGAGCGCGCCGCAAACCTTCGGCAGAAACACTGCCGAATCCTTGACTTCGCAGCTTCGCTTGATCATCGATTCGGCGAGATCGCCGAACTGCGATGCGGCGTTGACGACAACGGCAAACAGAATCTGCCAGGCCAGCGTAGTCTCGA
>Ga0307378_10005212_pt1 | contig 18201 bp, 12 predicted proteins | sample UN1MG_FD_202238 | JGI IMG/M metagenome (GOLD analysis project Ga0307378, IMG submission 202238) | Soil microbial communities from Risofladan, Vaasa, Finland - UN-1 | ecosystem: Environmental > Terrestrial > Soil > Coastal area > Acid sulfate soil | place: Finland: Risofladan, Vaasa | collected... | reverse complement strand
AGGAGAATTATTCCAAAAAGGTGAATTACTTTTCGGTCTCTGTGAAGAATACCCTTTAATCTTGATTAAACTTAATCTTGAAATCTACTCCTAATTTAGCGTTACCCTGGAATTTGAAGAGGATACATCTAATGATAGAAACCTGTGAAAAATACCATCAATCATCAAAAAAAACTACGCTCCAAAGAATTGATGAAATGTTGGGGGACCCACTACCAATAAAGTTAACTATACAAAATTTATATTTGATAGAAGTAGGTGATTAGCTTAACACCTATGCCCTGTGGCCGCCTACAACGAGCTACGGGCAGGCACAGGGGCCTGCCCCTACCTGAATTGCCTTTAAACTGGTCGCGTAATTATGGCGACCTGTACGAGGGTATCAGGGCTATAAAGATTGCCGATCAGCGAAGGTTGCAACATGCCTGATTCACGCCATGCCTGGCACACAAAAAAAATCCCCCCCCCTTTTTTTAAGGGGGGGGGATTTGAAGACATCCCCTGGTTTTTGGAATATCAATTCCTGGGGTTCTTTTACCGTTTATGTGGCCAGGGCCAGGGTTATCCTTTGGCCAGGGCCAGGGTTATCCTTTGGCCAGGGCCAGGGTTCTCCTTTGGTCAGGGAGTGGGTTCGGCAAAATCCACCTCTTTGATGGTATCTTTGGATAAAGACCCTTGCGCTGTATAGAGTTTAAGATATCTCCCCGGCGTGGGAGTAAAGGAAGTGCTGACCCAGGCAGGGAGTGTACTTTCCGGAACTAATCGAATGGCATCAGCTATCACGTAGCGGCTATCAGCGTCCACAGAAGAAGATGCATTACTCAAAACAATGCTGTCGGAATTTCCCTGGGCAAAGTAATAGGTGCCCAGAAGGTTCCATTGCCCTCCATTAACCTGTTGGTCCCTGGATAAGGTCTCTGATTCACCATTGTGGTTGATCGTATAAGCCGCATCCGTAGTCCGATCAGTGCCGCTGGTCCATCGGACATAGACCAGATAACTTCCATCAGATGGAACCTGGGGTTTCCATGTGCAGGTAGCAGTAGATGTTCCGTATACGGCTGTATGTGTTTGAAAATTTGTCCCATAATAGCCAGAACCAGGTGTATTGGCAGAGGGCCAATCGCTGACATTAGGATAAAAGGTGGCCTGGGTATTATCTACAGTAATCATCGAACCTGGCTCGGCCAGCCAGTTCGTTTTTACGTCAGTTGCAAAGTTATCCGGATCATTGCTTACCGAGATGGTCCATGACCTGCCTTGCGGGCAGGGAATCAAGAAGCGGATTTGGCTTACATTGTAGATCGTTCCCAGATCATAAACTACCCAGTGAACAGCAGAGGGAGAAAAAGGATTTCCCGTCGCCGGATTATCATCGATCAGAAGATCAGGATACGGGAAGCTGGTCTCCGTATAGACCGCTTTCGGGCTCCTCCAGACAGGGGAAGAAGCGCCTGTATTAAAATACCAGTTTGGAGAGGTTAACTTGTGGCCAGCCACATCCTCAATAGATACTTTCACGGTGACTTCCTCGTGATCGGCAAACCTGACCAGGGGATGAATGGTCACAGCGGAATCCCCATGGAGGCTTACCGATATTGGGTCAACCTCAACCCCACCGCTATTATAGTCATAGACTTGAGCAGGAGAAATCGTCCCCTGGATCGTAACTGAGAAAGTACCCCAGTCAAGATTATCATTTCCATTGGATAGGAGTATAAAATTCAAATCATTGTCTACTACGGCAATATCCTGGCTTCCGGGTGCCGGATTCAAAAGACGCATTGAGGGCGGAAGCGGGGGGTTGTCCCAATTACCTGTGGGCATAGGCAGTGTCTGGTAGTCACCGCCACGGTTATATTTGATAAGAGCGTTGCCACCGTGACAGCCATTACATACCATGCTGTCTTCCAGTGATCCACTTCCCACTCCACCGAGCGGCGGCATATCTCCATAGTGGCTCTCCTCACCAAAGATGGTCACGGTATATCCGTCATCTTTGTACCAGCGGAAACTCAAAGCCGGTACCTTGTCTTGAGTCCCGGGAGTGCTGATTAACTCGCCGTGCCGGGTCATGGCCGGATTGAGAGATCCATGGACGTTATGACAGGCAGTGCAACTCATGCGAGAATCCACAGCAGCAGATGCGCCCACCTGCAAATAATCCCAATCCGAATCCCATGCTGTCGCGCCAGCAGTTAAATGAGACTGGTGTCGATTGATTTGCGTCATGACTCCTGAGACCAAATCATCATCCTGAAAGTTGGTTTGAAATGGCGCAACACTATTAAGGAGTTTCGTATCATCATGGCACCTGAAGCAGAGGTCAAATCGAGCAGGGTCACTCCCTGAACTGCCCTGCAGGGGGATGGTCATCCCATACTTTAACCGATACCCGTTCTGATAGTTATGAAGATCACCAGGCGCTGCTGGATTGGAGTTGTGTGAATAGGTACGGGGGTCACCATCCGTATGGATAACGGTCAGGTCATGGCAGGCAGAGCAGACAATCTTATGGCCGGTAATGTTGTAGCCATACGTGGCATTATCCCCCATCACATTCGGGGCTGCTACATTGCTGCAAACCGAGGTGCCTTGATCGTGACAGCCGGCACACCAATTTTCCAGACATAGCTTCAGGTCAATACGCTCTGGCTTTTTATATACACCCTCCTGCCAATTTGCCTTGGCTCCAATCAGCGGATCATTTATGCCATCAAATACACCATCCTTACTATGGCAGGGATCGCAGGCCGTGGTCCCGGTCAAATTCTTACCATCAGCAAACAGCCGTAAGTGCGGACTGCCTGCACTGCAATCGCTATGGCAAACCGTACAGCCAACGGTTGGTCCCCGTGGATCTGCCTCAAGATGAGTAGCATGACTTGGGCCGTAGTCTGACGTATCTGCCATTTGGGTGTGACAACTTTGACATTGGGAAATAGGTGAGAGTACAGGCTCACGAAAATAAGTCATCTGATCATTGTGGCACATGTTGCATATCTTATTTTTCGCTACTGATCCCGACCCTGAGCCCATGAACTGGGTCTGCCCGCCAATACTTTGGGATGGATTCAAAATGCCCGGATCTGCCTTTCCATCGGCATCAAGATACTGAAGGTTGATCATGGGGGCCTTGTCCACAGAGCCCGGTGTACTGGCCAACTCGCCATGTCTGGTCATGGCCGGATTGGGAGATCCGTGAACATTGTGACAGGCCGTACAACTCTGCGGTGAGTCCGACGTGCCATCCCAATCAGAATCCCAATCCTTGCCGTTTCCGCAATATCCCCTTCCCCGCAGGTGGCGAAGGTGCTCATTGCTTACCTTCCCGTTTCCATCTATGTGACTCTCATTTCGAAAATTCGTTACCGGCGGATCTTTCAGGAAATCGCCCGAACCATAGGCATCGCCCAGCAGTTTGTATTTATCGTGGCAGGTAAAGCAGAGAGCAAAGTCATTGTCGGTTTTGGGTTTATCCCCGTTATTGCATCCGATCCGGGGAATTTCCATAGGAGGGACAATTTCTTCACCCACCTGCACACTCCTCAGCCGATAGCCGTTCTGATATTTTTGCGGGTCATTAACCAGGTAATTATCTTTGGCTTTATAGGTCTGGGCTACACCATCGATATGAGGACTGGCTACATTGTGGCAATGCTCACACCTAATCTTATGACCAGTAGTATAGTAGCCATACTCAAGACACTGTTTAACCTCAAATTCACGAAGGTAGCTTTTGCTTAAAGGCCAGGAACTAGCCTTGACCAATTTAAGATAACGGACAGGAATGAATCCATCCAGCCTGAGCTCATTCCATCCTTGCGCAGACTCCGTTTTCCATGTGGGCGCTGCAAAAAGTACAGCTTTGCCAAATGAAAGCCTGCTCCATGGGGTACCATCATTATTTCCTCCCCAGAGTTGCCAGTTAGCTGTCTCACTAGTGGCCGTGACCGTATAAAGTCTGACGGAAGAGACATAAGCAGGAGAACCCAAATCAAATATAATCTCTCCACCCGTGCATCCGGTCTCTTGGTCATGGTCTATCAGCTTGTCTGCGCCAGCCACTTTCGAAGAAAATATGGAGCCGGGGCTATACCAGTCTCCACAACTCACGGATAGTCCTGCAGTGTTCGGTGCAGGCACACCAGAGATCTTACAAACGCCATCATCATGGCAGCCAACACACCATTTTTCTTTGCCTTCCTTCAAGTTACCAGTCTCATTATCATACACGCCGCCGGTCTGCCAGTTTGCCTTGGCTCCTATAACCGCATCATTTACCCCGTCAAACTGCCCTTGTGGGCTATGGCACTGGTCGCAAAGGTCAGTGTTGGTCAGAGTTAAGCCGTTATTCAAAACTCTAAGGTCAGGATTGCCTTCATGGCAATAGGCACAATCGAGCAGATGAGGCCCACGGGGACTATTCATATGCATAGTGCATAATTGGCCAGCAGAAGCAGAATACGATATTGCCGGAAGTAAAAGAAAAAACATAAAAGAAAGGAAGGTTGCTGTAGGCATTACTGCCCCTTTTTTACTTTTTTTTGTCTTAGCCATCTTAACCCTCACTTAACCTGTAAATAAATTTATCTTTCTTAGCCGACTAATAAATAAACAAGGGACTAATAAAGAAACAAGGGACTAATAAAGAAACAAGGGACTAATAAAGAAACAAGGAATTTTTGACTTTTACATCTGACTTTTAAGACAGATACCGAGATTAAGTTATGGCCTCTTGTCAGACTTTCAGTCAAATCAAGAGGATTATCTTTTCAAAAAAAGATTCACTAAAAGTGTTAAGAAATTAAAAGGCTAATAATAACCGTAATAGACTAATAGTAAGAATCTAATATAAAGAGTATAATAGTTAGAAGCTAAATTGTCAATTATTCTGCATTAAATATTACAACTTAAATATCGTAATAGATGACCATAAGCCAATGAAGTATATTGCGCACTAATTTTAAATCCATTATGCGCTAAATTTATGTCGATTAAAGGAGCTCATCCCAAACCAAAAATAGAGCCAAAGGCTTCCTGGGACAGGCGAGACGCCTGTCCCACCGGGTAGCACAAGCGTCTCGCTTGTGCAGGAGCAGGAAGTATTTTGGGATAGACTCACCTGATAATGGTGTCATTCCAAACGAAGCGGGAAATCTTGCTTTTGAAGAATGCTGAGACTATCCGCTTCGCTCAGGGTGACAAATGGTAACAGGGCATAATTAGTACCATGGCATAATTAGTACCAGGGCATAATTGGTAACAGGGCATAACGATAATTGAGTACAATGGTCAGCAATGCCAACTTGCCGCCTTATGAGCTCAATCCGTACTAAGAGACTATCCCAAAACCCCATTTCGGGTAACTGATGTGCCAGTTGCCGAGGGTTTTGGGATGGCCACTAAATTGCGGGTTGTAAATTATGAGTTTCAGTCTATGGATTTATGAAAGGCAACAATTGCTTCTCTGTTGCGAGCTACCATGCGGGATATGGGTTTCAGGTACAGGTAATAGGGGTATGAGGTTGCAGCTTTCCATAGTTGCTCGCAACAAGGTAACCTATAACTCGCACCCTGACTCAATGAGTAGATCAGCGGCCAGCCTTTGAAAAATCTTTTCAACAGTGATTACTCTTTTTTCAATATCACTAACCAGTCTCTCCCTGGGTAAAATGGAAAATTCTTCATTGCCTCTTCTCCGGTCCGATCCTGTCAACCGGGTCATAACTCCATAATCCGTGTCGTGATAGTAGCGTTCCGTTTGTTCTGTATTCATAAGCCCTCCCTTTCCCCTCACTCATTAGTTCATGCCTACTTCTTACATTGCCGGTATCTACTTATCGGAAGATTCTCAATATTTATTTACTCTCAAGTCCTCGCAAAGATTATTTTTTATTCTCGTGCGTCCTCATAGTGTGTAACTACTTTTTTCCTCTATCCTCAGAAGGGTTTAAAAGGGAAAGGCTCTGCTGGGCTCTGATATGGTTAGGATTCTGCTCCAGCGATTTTCGATACTCCTCGATGGCTTGACTGGTTTGTCCATTGGCTCGATAGGCTTCTCCCAGGTAAAAATGCGCATCGGGATTTTGGGGCTGAATCTCGGTCATCCGGCGGTATTCTGCCGTAGATTTTTCCATTTGACCCATTTGTAAATATATTGAGCCGAGGTAATAATGTGCCTTCATATTGTTGGGGTCCAATCGAAGAACCTCCTGAAAACCTTTCTTTCCTTCCTCGATCGATCCCCCTTGCAAATATACAGCCGCCAGATTCAAACGAGATTGAATATCCGCAGGGTCATCAGCCAGGATCTTTTGATACTCCGCCACTGCCTTTTCAAAAGAGCCGGTATTCAAATAAGCTATTCCCAGATTTATTCTGGCCCCCTTGTATTGGGCATCAATCTTCAATGCCTTTTCGAAAGCCTCCTGAGCCAGATCAAAGGCAACGGACAGATTATCTTTCAACTTTGGAATTTGCCCGTAAATCTTTTCCATCTCCTGTGATGAAATGGGGAATTGAGGGATATTGTCCTTTTGTTTGAGCAGTATCCCCACCTCCAGATACACGCAACCCAAATTATTATAAATTTCTGCAATCGAAGGGTTTTCGCTCAATGCCTTTTGAAATTCCTCTATGGCCAAAGCATAGTTTTTTTTCTTTCCATAGGCCAAGCCAAGATTGTTATGTGCCCGAATAAAATCCGGCTTTAATCTGAGGCATTCCTTCAACTGCTCAATAGCCTCGTCGTATCGCTGCAGGTCGATATAGGCAGTGGCCAGGAGGTTGTAATTTTCGGCACATCGAGAATGGTTGTGAATGGCCCGCTTGTATTCCTCAATGGCCCGATCATATAATCCCTTTATTTGATAAACAGAGGCTATGCGGCAATGAATATCCATATAGGCATCATCTACCTGAACTACTTTTTGAAATTCCTGCAACGCTGAGTCATATAGCTTTTTTTTACAATATGTTGATCCAAGGATCAGGTGAGCGAAAACATTTCCCTGATCCTGCTTAAGCAGAGTGGTAAACTCCACAATGGCTCGATCGGGATCTTGTGCCTCTAAAAATCCCATGCCCCGGTTTATGTACTCCAAAAGCCCGATCTTGTCCTTTGGATCTGCCAAAGGCCCATTGTTTTTCCTTTGGGGCGAGGCAGTGCGAATATATCCCAGGCTCATCAATTTATCCAGGTGATCCTGGTCCGGCATGGCTTTGTTGTCGCTTTTCGACTCGACAGGAGTTATCGAAGAAAGGAGGGCCTGAAGTTTTCCTTCCATCTGATCCTTGATGGAGTTAAGCGCCTGAGTTTGATTTTGCTTCTCCATCTGACCCTGCTTCTCCACCTGATCCTGCTTCTCCATCTGATCCTGCGTCTCCACCTGATTTTGTTTCTCCAGCGGATCTTCTCTCAGGTCATATAATTCAGGTTTCGGTGCCCTTATATACTTCCGGTCAGAGGTGCGCAAGCCTACCAGTGGACTCCAGCCATGATTATAGTAGGGTAAGTACGATTCGCAATATAAAACCCGCTCTTCCTTATCAGGCTGATCATTGATCAAATTAAGGAGGCTCTTCCCATGCATAGGACTCTGGGGGTTGATTCCCAGAATCTGTAAAATGGTGGGTGCAATGTCCACGGTTCGAACCAGTTTCGAAACTGTTTTTGAAACTGGTTTTGAAACTGGTTTCGGAACTGTTTTCGGAGAGGGAAGTGAACCGCCTTTCATAATCAGGGGAACCCGCAGGGTGGAATCGTAAATAAATACTCCATGAGTTGATTCTCCGTGTTCTCCCAGGCTTTCACCATGGTCGGAACAGAGGACAATCAGTGTCTTGCCATCGAGCTGCCATTCCTCCAGTTTACGAAACAAAACTCCCAGCCAGTGATCAGTGTAAGCAATTTCTCCATCATAGGGATTCTGACGATACTCTTCCAGAAAGGGGGAAGGTGCAGCGTAAGGCGCATGAGGATCAAAATAATGGAGCCAGATAAAAAAACGGGACTTGCCGTTTTTTTCCAGCCACTTCATCGCAGACTGGGTTACCTGTTCAGCGGTTCTTTCCTGAAATAATTGATCATCATTGCTTGTTCCCTCGGAAAAGTCGTCATTGTACCTTTGAAAACCCTGATCCAATCCATAATAAGAGTCCAGAACATAGGCCCCGATGAAAGCAGCCGTCTGATACCCATGATCAGTCAGAATCTCGGCCAGAGTCAGTACCTTATTGTCCAGGATAAAATTTCCGTTATTGCGGACCCCGTGAAACGGAGGATACGTTCCGGTGAGGATGGAAACATGCGAGGGAAAAGTAACCGGCACCGGCGTATAGGCTTGCTGGAATAAAACCCCTTGCCGGGCCAGGGCATCGATGTTAGGGGTTTTTATGCCCGTATACCCGTAGCACCCCAGATGATCTGCCCTTAGCGTATCAATAGTAATCAGCAAGACATTGGTGGGAGTCGCGGAGTCCGGATTTGTAGAGCCTGGGTTTGCAGAGTCTGGAGCTGTAGAGTCCGGGTTATTGGCAGAGCCTGGGTTGGCGGCATTTGCAGCAGGTAACCCTCCTATAGCTATGGCTATGCTCAGGATTAATACGGCAAGTGCCCTGCCCCAACAAAAGAATCCTGCCTGTCTCCTCTGATTATGGTAGATCTGCATAGCTCGTGTATCCCTTTCTTTATACGGAGATTTTGCAACTCATGTAATCAATGACGTGATGTAATCAATATCATGATGTCGGAGGAAAAACGGAAGCGATTTCCTATCTTCTTTTCTGATCGGCTCAAGGCTGGCTGATGATGGGCTGATGATGGGCCGAAAAATAAAATTCGCCTTTCCGGGTCTTTTGCAAAAGACCCGAAAAGGCGATATAGTGAAAATAAGCTTTATTATTTTATACGCTTATAGACCAAGGAGCAGCAGTGTTGTAGTGTTGACTCCACCCAGCAGCAAAGTCGTTGTGAGCCCAATAGTACTAGTCGTCGTAGGAAGAAGTGTGGTAGTAGGTAAGGTCGTAGTCGGATAGAACAAAGAGGTGAGTGTAGGAGTAGTAGTAGTAGTGGTGGGCAAAAGCCCTAACAGAAGCAAAGTATTGAGTAAAGCATTAGCACCACGATAAGGCACTCCATAGCCTGTATTAGGAGTAAACTGAGGAACTGGTGCTGGCGGAAAATATCCAAAACCAGGAGGCAGCGTGTTATATCCATAATATGGAACTGGGGGATAAAAATACTGGGCACTGGCTACGGTGGTAAAGGTTGCAAGCACTAAAATTAATAGACCAAAAACTAAACAATTTTTTTTCATTGAATTCATAGTCAAAACTCCCTTAAACCTTAAAAATACATATCCATAATTAGAGATCATCTTTCCGGGTCTTTTGCAAAAGACCCGAAAAGGCGATATAGTGAAAATAAGCTTTATTATTTTATACGCTTATAGACCAAGGAGCAGCAGTGTTGTCGTGTTGACTCCACCCAGCAGCAAAGCTGTTGTAATCCCAATAGTACTAGTCGTCGTAGGAAGAACTGTGGTAGTAGGTAGTAAACTCGGATAGAGCAAAGAGGTGAGTGTAGGAGTCGTCGTAGTAGTAGTGGGCAAAAGCCCTAAAAGAAGCAACGTAGTTGTCGATAAGACATTAGCACCACGATAAGGCACTCCATAGCCTGCATTAGGAGTAAACTGAGGAACTGGTGCTGGCGGAAAATATCCAAAACCAGGAGGCAGCGTGTTATATCCATAATATGGAACTGGGGGGTAAAAAAACTGGGCACTGGCTGCGGTTGTAAAGGCTACAAGCATTAAAATTAATAGACCAAAAACTAAGCAATTTTTTTTCATTGAATTCATAGTCAAAACTCCCTTAAACCTTAAAAATACATATCCATAATTAGAGATCATTAAAAAGTCATTGAAAGTTACTGTTAAAACTAATCATACAAAAGCCTACAAAAAAACCAAATACCCTTAGAACACTGAGAACATTTAAAACACGTATTTACCTAAAAACCCTCACCTCCCCTGTTTTATGATGATTACCACGCCTTTTGCAGTTCGCTTCCCCAACGGCATGATAAGTGTGGTAGATAATGCAAAAAGTAAACAGAATCTTTTTGCCAGAAATTATATCATAAGATTGTACTGATGATTTTCCCTTACGCTCGGTATGATCAGGAGAAGATGGGCTCTTGGTGCCAGAAGAAAATATACGGAAGTCGGATCAGTTTTGCTGAATGTTTCTACCTGAAATGATCTATATCAAAAGACGAGATACACTACCGTTGATTACTGCGATTACTGCCGCTTTTAATTTTTTTTCACCCTTTGAATAAATGTCTCTCCTGATTAAGTTAAGAGTGATTCTTGAGAAGTTAGAAGTTAATCAGAGGTTAAAGTTTTGGGCACGATAAGTTTTTGAGGATACCTCAACTACCTTCTTGGGGTCAAATTAACATAAACTGACTCGGATAAAAATATACGCAAATTATATGCCAGCGATATTGATAACATAAATAATATGTTTATTTAAATTAATATACTTAATTTATTATTATCGCCTTTAATATGCATCCTCTGTGAAATTTTTTGCAGGGTACATGAAATTTTTTGCAAGGTACATGGGAAATATGAAGGGCTGATCTGATGGGGATAAGCATCCCCTCATAAGAAATAGGGACGCCATACCAGACACAGAGGCACCCAGATAATAATGCCGTACTTCTCTTTTGTGCCTCTTCTTTGTGCCTCTGAGGATTACAGGAATCTACTGGACGGTGGACTTACGCAAATCCTTTGCCAGCCTTCGAAGATCCCAATTACGATGAAAGTATTGGGAGCTTAATTGTCCATCGGAATAAAAGTCAACCACATAGACAAAGGGAAGCTTCCCTTTATATCCCTCAAACCGATGATCATAAAAAGCAATACGATGGGTATTCTGAATGAAGCCGTGATACTTCATAACGGGAAACCGGGCAAACCAGAGGTAAGTCTTCACTTCCGGAAGATCCAAGGCCTTTTGTATCCAGGTGGAACTTTCCCCTGGGTCCTGATAACTGATCTTCGGCCAGATTTTGTAATCTCTATTTTTATCATCTCCGTTTTTATCATCTCCATGCCTGCTGTGTCGATTTGAGGTATTGACACCGCTTTTGTAGATATAATCCTTAGTCTCGATCAAATTATACCACCGGAAAGGGGAAAAATGGGTGGGCAATGAGGCGAAGTTTGCTGCTTTTAATTGGTTTGCCTCGATATATTGCTGATTATGCTGTCTGGCCCGGGTATGATTAATAAAGCGAAAACCGATATACAGAAAAATAGAGGCAAGGCCGGCGAAGCAGATAAACCTGCTGTAACTCGGCCAGATATAGGAGGCGATCAAAGGGAAAAGAAGTAAGCTGGTAAAGATCAGATCCACGATATAGACTAAATCAAACGAAAATCGGTAATTTGAAAATGGGGCAAAGATCATGGTTCCGAATGGATTAAGCGTGTCAAAAAAGATGTGGCTGCACAGGACAGTAAAAGTTAATCCAGCGAAGGCTGGAAAGTTATGGAGGCCGGAAAACCAATTGAACAAACAACCCCAGAACAGAGAAAGAGGAATAAGGAAAAAAATTGAGTTGGCAAAGCTCCGGTGATACTTAATGTAGAGTTGCTTATTAACAAATTTCAGCAAAAAATCGACATCTGGCAAAATTGCTACCGCTACGCCGGTAATTATGCCCCATTTCCCCAGAGACGGCTCAAAGGCGGCTCTGGCAATGACTACTCCGGCTAGACTGTGGGTGAAAGCATCCATGGTCCTCAAGTATCCTTTCCATTTGCATGATGAGTGGAGCAAGGGTGTCGAGAGATCGGGCTGAGATAAAAACTCCCTCATATCTTTTCCGGTATGCAGAAAGCACTTCCTCTGGAACCTTATCAACCTTATTAAACACTTGAAGAATGGGAATATGGGACAGGTTCAAGTCACTCAAGATCTGGGTGACTGCATCCATCTGTTCAGAGAAGTGCGAATTACTTAAATCAACAACATGAAGCAGTAAATTGGCATCCTCCAGTTCCTCCAGGGTTGAACGAAACGCTCCGAGCAAATCCGGTGGCAGTGAGCGAAGAAAACCAACGGTATCGGTGATAATCACTTCTCTTTCGCGGGGGAAGCGCAGTCTCCTGGTGGATGTATCGAGAGTGGCAAAATACAAATCTTCAACCAAAACATGGCTATTGGTCAGAGCATTGAGCAGGGTGGATTTCCCTGCATTGGTATATCCAATAATAGAAACAATGGGCAGGGAGGAGTTTGACCTTTTCGCTCTCCTTTGCCTGCGACTCTTACTGATAGCTTCGAGTTTTTTTTCAAGATACGAAATCCGGTTTCGGATATGTCTCCTGTCAACTTCCAGTTTCTGCTCTCCAGGTCCCCTTCCCCCAATACCTCCCGCCAGTCGGGAAAAGGCGGCTGTGTTCTCCTTAAGCCGGGGAAGAATATATTTCAATTGGGCCAGCTCTACCTGGATCTTCCCATCAAGCGTATGGGCGTGTCTGGCAAAGATGTCCAGAATAAGCTGAGTGCGGTCCACTACTTTCATTTCAGTAATTTCACTGATCGAGCGGACCTGAGCAGGGGTCAACTCCCGATCAAAAATCAACAGGCTGGCCCCCAACTGGAGCGCCCGGATAATCAACTCCCTTAGCTTGCCCTTTCCCAGCAAATACTTGGGCTTCATCCGGTCAGCATTTTGAACTATGGTGTCCAGGACATGGACGGAACTGGTTCGGGCCAGTTCTTTTAATTCCTCAAGTGAATTTTCTAAAGAATCGATTCCCTGACCGTCTTTCACCCCAACCAGGATAGCCAGCTCGCTGTCCCCAACTTCCTGAGACCCTTTTTCCGCACGGATGATTTCCCTTTCCAGCTCGCTGATAAGCTGCTCAAAATCAATATCATTGATATGGTGAGCATCGCTGGGTGGCAAGAGTTCATAGATTTTTCCCTCTTTGTTTGAAGGAAGCAGGTGTGCCACGGTAATCTGAGAAGGCAAACCAGCCTCCCCCACTCCAATGCTTCCTACAAGATCGAGGCGCAATAAGGCCAGCTCTGTCAGATCATCTTGGGACAGGGGCTCTCCCTTCAAATGCGTATGGAGGAACCGTAATCCCCGAAAACGCCTGCGGCCAAGCCGGTAATCGTCGAGCGGCGGGATAATGATCTCCTTTTGATTTCCGACAACGACATAGGCGATTTCCCCTTGTCTGGTGATGAGAACGCCGACTTGACGGCCAAGATCAAATGATACCTCAGTCAAATATCTGCACAGTTCAGGCGTGATAATTTCCCGGCTGGAAACCTTTCGACGATAAATTCTTTCAAGTTGCTTTAGACTGCCGGGACCAAGTCCCTGAGTATCTCCATAAATGTTTTTAATCTTTTTTACCCTCATAAGTGCTTATCCCAAAAGCTCCTTAGTCAGGATAGGCTCTTGATTAAACCTCAATACCCCTTAGATACTTTTTCGGCTCTATCCGGGATATTTTTCGGTTTTTTATTGTTTATCTTTAATTGTGGGTCGTGAATCTCTTTGAGCAGACCCTGAACTGAGCCTATAAAAACTTCACTTTGCATTTTTACCGGAATTTTACGGTAATCATTAGTCAACCAGATAAAAAGTTTCGCTTCAAGCTTTTTATTAAATACCCCTTCGATTTTTTGCATTTTAGGCTCAATCTTCAGGCAATCAAAATATCCTATCCAACTCTTTATCCTCTCTCGCTTCAATACATTAATCTGCATTTGATACACGGCACTTCCATCAGTTACGCGAGCACTGATCTTATCTCCTACTTTCAGATCCAGGCTCCTTACATAATATAGCACACCGTAGGGGTCTAGTAAATCCTCATTACTCTGCATCTTAATAGTATTCTTAAGTTTTCCGCCGCGGTTCAGAATAACCTCTTCCTTTTGATAATCAATGGTGAGCTCATCATCCCGGGAAAACGAGCCTTCCTGCTGTTTTTTGCGATAATAGTGGGATCGTTTCAATGAAGTTTCAATCAGGGAAACTACCGTATCCCGAACCTTGTGAATCTTGTCCAAAAAGGAGTTCGTACTGCTGGCGATTTTTATCTGATAGCAGTCCACCCCTCCTCCCCACCTTACGATAGAATCCACTCCCAGAGTGGCAGTGCCGGCAGGTATGATCCCCCAGGTCAGAGTGTAGGTAAACTTTTCCCCGACTTTCACGCATGGGGGAGTGGACAATTGCTCTGAACCCTGCCCCTTAGAAAAGGTTCCTTCCGTCCGCATCTGGGCATACAGGCAGGAGGATCGGAAAATAACAATACATAAAAGCAAGCAAATAATAAGTTTGATTCTGTCCATTTTACCTCACAATATAAGAAAGAGAGTTCTGGATTCTATTCTCCTCTATTTTACCTTAATTTTTCAATAAAGCAAAAATTTTTCCATAAGAGAGCCGCCCATCCCCTCGTCTCTTTTGGGGTCTAATCTACGCATTTGTAATTTAAACACTTGCTCTAAAGGCAAGAAAAAAACAATGTGGGGGGTGGAAGTCAAATGAAGCTCATGAAATTATTGGAGAAGCAGAAAAATGAACGAAATCAGAGCAACAAATATTCTTGTCGTTGATGATGAAGAGGAATTACGAAAGAGCCTCGCTGAAATTCTGGAACTGGAAGGGTTAAAGGTCTCCCAGGCTCAAAATGGGTACATTGCTATTGAGAAGGCTAGAACCAATCAGTATGATATTGCCTTAATTGACATAAGGATGCCGGGTATTAACGGCCTGGAAACCTTAAATCAGGTAAGGTCTTTGCAGCCGAACATTAAAGCTATTATGATGACCGGACATCCTATGGAGCACGCCAAAAATAACTTGCGGAAAGGAATCTACGGCATCCTCTATAAACCCTTCTCTATTACCATATTATTGACCATGATTCAGCAAATTACCTGTGTTAGGGAATCTACGGTATCCTGTATAAGCCCTTCTCCATTACCAAATTAATGACCATGATTCAGCAAATCACCTGCGTCACGGCCTGATTAATTACTGCTCCTGCTCCCATAATGACTTAAATCCAATGCTCAGATGCTCAGGTCCCTTATTTTTTTTCCCAGAACCCGGAGTGGTGCAAAGTAAGGAAGATTTGATTTCAAATAATGAACTCCCAAAGGGATAAATTGCTCGAATTGCCTTTTTTTCTTAACCAGAGAAAGAAAACTGAAGGCGCCCAGTGCCTGCATATTTCTCTGGAGTGCAGCCCGAAGGTATAAGTCCTTGAACTCATCTCTTTCTTGCTGAATCCCCAGTCGCCGCTGCCTTTGGTCCAGGTAGTAGGAAATGAGAAACTCACGAAGCGAATCATCCAAAATAAGGTAGCAATCATTGAGGAGGGAGGCCAGATCATAGGCAGCTACTCCACGCCTTGCGCCTTGAAAATCAATCAAATAAGGGTTGTCTGATTTCCACATGATATTTTGGGATTGGAAATCCCGATGCATCAGAAAAAGAGGATCATTGGCAAAACTTGCTGCCAAGTGATGGAACCCCTCTTCCAGTTCTCCTTCCTCCAGGGGAATCTGACAATATTCTCCGAGAAAGTATCGGGTAAAGTATGCAGTCTCCCACCTCAATTGTCCATAATCGAAGATCCTCTTATGGATCGGATTACAATCGGCTATCCGTTCAGAAGAAATTCCCTGCAAGGTGAGCAGCGTATCAATAGCTTTTTGATAAAACCTTTGCCTGATGCAGGCATCCTGGTAAAGTGCCCCTTTATGGAAAAGCGTCTCATCCCCCAGATCCTCCAGCAGGGCTTTTCGGGAATCATAATCATAGCTGTAAATGCGGGGAACAGGAAGATTATTTTCCCGCAAAAATTGACCGATCCGAATGTAGGCTGAAAATTCTTCCGCATTCTGGTCGAACAGGAAAACAATGCTGCGGTCCCCCTCCTTAATCCGGCAGAAAATTCGATCCGAACCTCCGGCGGTGAGGGCATACACTTGTGCAAAATCACTGAAGCATCCGCCAGGGACTTCTTTTAAAAGGGGCTCCTGCAAGATCAATTCACGACATAATCCCTGCTCACGACATACGTTCTGCTGCTCCATCTCTCTCCTCAAAATTTCTGCTGCTCTTTATCTTTAGGTTCTGCTGCTCTATCTTTTTCATCAAGAAAAATTCGTAACGACTCAGGCAGGCACAAATGGGCGGAGCCAAGGCACAAAGGCACAAAGGAGCAAAGGCACAGAGGGAAAAAAACTTTGTGCCTCTGTGCCTTTGCCCCTTTGTGCCTGTACTTAGTGCCTTTGTGCCTTTGAACCTTTGAACCTGAGTAGTTACAAAAAATTCAAGGGTTTCTTCAATACTCCCTGCAAATGAAATCCTCTCCCAATACAGCCCGCTGCGCTTGAGTTCCGGCTTGAACTCTTGTCCCAGGCCACACAACACAATCTTTCAAAGAAACACCATCTTCGATAATACATCCATCCCCTATGGACACAAAGCCCCATAAATCCGCCGAATGGGAAATCACTATCTTTGTTCCGCTCCGGTAAACACATCCGACAGGATGTCCGGCTTCATTAAAAGGCAAATTGTTTAAGGGCAAATCGAGCAAAAGGTCGCGATGGACATTCAGGTAACTCGAAATAGTCCCAAAATCCGCCCAATAGCGCCCTTTCCCTCTAAAGCCGCAGATTTTCACTGCCCCCTGCCCTTGAGATTCGAGAATGCTTTGATAAATTGCGGGCATCTCAGAATATCCTTCCGGCAAATAATCCAAGATCCGGGGACTGAGAATCGAAATGCCCGTAAAGGTCAATGAACTGCATCCGGGATTCTTAGACCCTCCTCCTTCAGGGAATGCAGGAGATACGGAAGGTGCAGAAGATGTGGAAGATGCAGAAGATGTGGAAGGCGCAAAAGGTGCGGAAGATGTAGAAGATGCAGGAGGTTTTGAAAACAGGCTTGTAATGTTCCCCTCCCGATCCATCGAAACGGTATTGATCGGTGGATAATCCCAGAGGATCAGAGTGGCCAGGGGCTTTCTAGCCTGGTGAAAATGCAGGGCTGAAGCAAGATCGATATCAGAGATAATATCCCCATTATGGACCCAGAACAGCTCCTCTCCCCGAATAAAATCCCTGAAATTATAAATGGCCCCTCCGGTTCCGAGGATTTCTTCCTCATGGGCAACGCAAACCTCAACATTTAGGTTTGCTTTATTTAGATTTGCCAGGCTTACCTCATTTGTATTTTTCTTTTGCCAGGTTGATTCCAGATGCGATCTGACCTGGCCGGATCGATAGTGCGCATTGACTCCTACCTGCCTAACACCCTGCAGCAGCAAACGCTTGAGCACATGATCTATGGCCGGAACACCTAAAATGGGCATCAGTACCTTGGGGAGATAGTCAGTCAGGGGCCGCAGCCTCTTTCCAAATCCAGCGGCAAGTATAACAGCTTTCATCTCATCAGCTTCCCTATCCATACCAGAAGAGGAACGTATACGCTATTCATAGTGCAGATAATTCCGGCGGATTTCCAAAAACTCGCCAAGCCCTGCTGCCCAATCTTCTTCTATTTCAGAGAGAGGGACTTGCAGCTCAATCTTCTGGCGAATCTGGTCCGTACCACACAAAATATCAATAGGCAACTTTTCATATTCGTATTCGTAGGGAGGCGATTTCCATTTCAGCCGGTCAGGATATAATTTGTGAATTGCCTGAAGAATGGCGATTCCAGTCAGGTAAGGCTTGAACGATTCCCAGTCCGTTACATGCAATTGGGCACCCCCGCACAGTTCGCCCTGAAATTTATGGAATGTGGGTTGAAAGTAACAGGGACGAAATACCACGCCAGGCAAGGAATACTGCCGTAGTTCACGAACCAGGTCCCAGGGACGAATGAAGGAAGCCCCGAACATCTCAAAAGGCAGAGTGGTTCCTCTTCCCTCCGAGATATTGGTCCCTTCCAGCAGGCACATGCCAGGATAAACCCAGGCTGTTTGCAGCCGAGGCATATTCGGAGAAGGAGCTACCCAGGGCAGGCCGGTATCGGAAAAAATCATCCTGCGCTTCCATCCCTCCATCCAAACTACAGTCAAAGGAGCGTTCATCCGGTATTCCCTGTTCAGCCAACAAGCCAACTCTCCC
>Ga0307378_10005211_pt1 | contig 18202 bp, 28 predicted proteins | sample UN1MG_FD_202238 | JGI IMG/M metagenome (GOLD analysis project Ga0307378, IMG submission 202238) | Soil microbial communities from Risofladan, Vaasa, Finland - UN-1 | ecosystem: Environmental > Terrestrial > Soil > Coastal area > Acid sulfate soil | place: Finland: Risofladan, Vaasa | collected... | reverse complement strand
CATACTTTAAAGGAAGATGGCTTACAGTTTCTAATAGTACTCATTAAAAAGGCTGATGCTTTAATAATGGAAGATGAATTATCTGAGAAGGTTTGTAAGATAATTCAAGAAAATGATGAACCAAAAATATTAGAACAATTATTAAAATTGAATTTATGGCAAGATTAGGTAGTAGTATGTATTCCAGTTATTCTGGTAGTGATTACTCAGAAAAAGAATTAAAGGCTGAAATATCCCAATTAAAATTTGAATTGGGTATACTAAAAAAAGAAATGAATAAATTTCATGAATTTATGAAAACTAATGGATCTTTTACTGATTTTAAGGTTTTTAAATTTAATGAAGAGGAAGAATTAAGACAAAAAGAGTTAGAAAAACAAAGACTTAGAACTGATTTATATAGTAGATTTGGTACTTAAATATAATGGCAAAAAAGAGAGATAGCGTTGTGTTCCTAGAACCAATAGAACACGTTTATATACATAAGTTTACTAAAGAGAAATTTAAATCAGTTACAACGGTATTAGGTATGTTGGAACCAGAATTTAACTCTGAAGAGATTGCTCTAGCTATTTCTATGCAAGACCCTTCTAAAAAGAAGGAACAGTATCAAAATATGTCCCAAGAAGAAATCTTGGCTGAATGGAAACGTATTAATGATGAGGCTAATGCTTATGGTACTGAAATTCATGAGATTATGGAAAGGTATCTTTTGGCTAATAAAATATATTTCCCAAAAAATGATTATGAAAAGGGATTAATAACCCAATTCCAAGAAATAGATCCAATGGTTACGGGTACGATATATCCTGAAACAATATTATTTTCAGAAAAACATAAATTAGCTGGAACAGCTGATATCATCGAAGATTGTGGGGATTATTTTAATGTTTGGGATTGGAAAACCAATAAAAACTTCAGATTTATGTCAGATTACGGTCACTGGTTAAATCCCCCAGTTTCTCATTTATCTGACTGTCAATATAATGTTTACGCGTTACAACTATCTATTTATGCTTACCTTTACCAGTTAGAAACAAAGAAAAAGGTAGGTAGACTTGGGATATTTTACCTTAACCCCGAACTCAATAAGTTTCAATTAATACCACTTCCCTACATGGGTCTTGAGGCTAAAAAAGTTCTTGATTATTGGTATGAACTTAATAGTGGTAAGTGATATTTATGCATATATGAAAAAACTTACAACAGAATCTTTTATATTAAAATCTAAAAAAGTACACGGTGATAAATATGATTATTCGTTAGTTGAATATAAAGATAGTCATACACATATAGATATTATTTGCCCAACCCATAATATTTTTAAACAAAAACCTTATTGTCATCTAAATAAGGAGGGATGCCGTAAATGTAGTGACGAACTAAAGTTTCAAAAAAGAAGACATAATAAAGATATTTTTATTGAAAGATCCCAAAAAGTACACGATAATAAATATGATTATAGTTTAACTATGTATAGAAATTCTAGGACTAAAGTAGATATTGTTTGTCCTAAACACGGTGTTTTTACACAAAGCCCACCACACCATTTAAATGGGGCTGGATGCCCAATATGTAAGTCATCAAAAGGTGAAATAGAAGTACAGAAATTTTAAATAAAATAATATGAAAGTAAAAATTGGTGATAAAATTCACGATTCTAACGAAGAACCAATTATGTTGGTTTTGGATGATAATGATAAGGAAAACATAAAAAATATGGATTCTAATAAATATAAATTCATTACATACCCAAAAGGAATGTCTAACGAAGATGTTAGAGAATGGATTGATAATAATAAATAAAAATAAAAATATGGAAAAGATAGATGCAACAAGTTACGAAAAACTAGTTAACTCAGATAAGTTAACAATAATTAAATACGCTGCCGACTGGTGTGGTCCTTGTAAGGTTTTAACACCTATTATGGACGGTGTACTTAAATCGTATCCAGATGTTAACGCAGGTGAAGTTAATATTGATATCCACTCAAGTTTAGCTATTAAAGATGGTATCAGAAGTGTACCCACAGTTATTTTCTATAAGGGGGGACAAATGATTGACAGAATGGTTGGATTACAACCTGCTCAAGCTTATACAAATAAAATAGAGAGTTTAAAATAACTAATCTTTAATACGGAATTCAATAGATAAACGATTAAAACCCATCCAACCTTTTCTAATTACCCAACGATATTCTAGATTAGTTTGTGGGATAAAATCATCAATTAATTGTACACCGATATTAGAACGTGTAATGTTATCTAAGAAATCTTGACCAATATTTGTGGTAATACCGTCAATAAAGTTATTATATTTTTCAATAGCTCGATTTAAATCACCACCGCCAAATATATTAGATACGGAAGTTACTGATTCACGAGAAGCTACTTTAAAAATGGGTTCAGAATATAGAGACCATTCCTTAAGTTGGGTTGAAGTATATTTTTTAATCTCAACCTTTTCACCTTTATCGGTTATGGCATCATATTTTTCAAAAACAGATTTAGTAGTTGGATAAAATTTAGTAGGATCAAAATCTATAGAGGCAATTTTTTTAAAAGTGGTTTTTCCATCACCAGACCAAACAATTCTAGGTGATGCTGGAGTATGTTTCCATCCTTTAGATTCACATATTAGTTTTTCGAAATCTACACCCGTTTTATTTCTTGATTGCCCCATTTACTGATTGGTCTTTTTTGATTACTATTACAAATATAACAATATTATTTAAATTGGCAAAATGGCAGAAGTTTTTGATACTAAATTAACACCAGAACAAACTCTTGAATTAACTACTAGGTTAATGGGTTTCTATGAGAAATTAGACACAATTCAAGATTATTTTCTTGAACGTAAAAAAGAAAAAATCGTAAATATAGATCATGAAAAGTATACAAAACTCATGTTTAATGATTTTAGTATTGCACCAAAGGATATGAATTTTGTTGTTGAGCAGATTGAAGGTAAACTCTTTAATCCGGCAACTCAAATCATCACATCACTACCATTAGAGGCTCAAATTGGTAGACAAATTACTTTAGGTATTAAAGAAACTACAACTAACAAATATGTTGGGTTTATTCGTTTAGCCTCCCCAGTATTATCTATTAAACCACGTAACGACCTATTTAAGGGACTTAAAGTTACTGCAAATGAAGTTAATAAGTATATGATTAACGGTGCTATTATAGTACCTGTACAACCATTTGGTTATAACTATTTGGGTGGTAAGTTATTGGCTTTAATCTGTTGTTCTCATGAGGCAAGAGAAATGTTAAAAGATAAGTATGGTGACCGTATTGATACGGTTTTTATGGAAACAACATCACTTTATGGTGACCTTAAAGGTGTAAGTCAGTATGATGGTCTTAAACCATTTATGAAATATGGTAGTATGACAGAGTCAGATATCTTTATGTTTCCTAGTGATGAAATTTTTATGGGTATTAGAAATGTATTAAGACCTATATACGGTAAACCTGAATGGAATGGTTCAATGGTTGACCCTGGTCCATCAGGTCCAAAAATGAGAGAATTTAATAAGATAATTTCTATTCTTAAGAATCATTTAAAGGTACAAAACCCCTTGATGTTTAAAGAATTTTCTGAATTTACCAAATCACATATGAAAGCTAAAACCAAAAAAAGATACTATTATAGTACTTATGGTTATGAGAACGCTTTCGAATATATTGCAGCTGATGGTAAAATCCCTTTAATTAAAAGAGAAAACTTCGATAAATATAGTTTAGAGAATATGATTGAGTGGTGGAAAAAGAAAGCACAACATCGTTATGAGAAACTTAAGGAAGAGAATAGATTAAGACATGAAATGGAAATCTATACAGCCGAAAGAATTGAGACAGGTAATGTTGATATGGTAAGATAATGAGTAATTATTGTAAAATATGTGGTGAGAATGTTGGATATCTCGGTAAGGTTGTAGAATTTATTTATTGCAAAATTTTCAGAATAAAGATGTTTAAACATAAATGTGAACCAGACCCAGTTATTTTAGATCCAGAATTGGGGTATGTTAGAGTTCCGAAAGGTTATGTAAACTACTTAAATAGACAAAATTTTTGGTATAATTGGTCACAACAAGAACAAATTCAGGAGGTATTATACCCAGAATTCAGATTTAAAAAGAAAATAAAAATACATAAATTTATAAAAAATGGATAACAAAAAAGTAACAAACCTATTAAGAGCTGTAGCAGACTTAATGGACCAAGCAACCGAAGTGGTTGTAGAAACACAAAAAGAAGTTGTTAAAAATGTTGAAAAAACAAATGAAGATTTCTTAACTCATTCGTTAAAGTTAATGAAAAGAATTGAGGATAACGATGCGATTAGAGCTTACCAAAACAAATTAGGTAAAACTAATAAAAGTTTAGCTGATGCTCTTGCTGAAATTCAAAAGATGAGAGAACAAGCAATTTCTGACATGATTAAAGAATCACAAAAAGCGTCAAATCCAATGGATTTAATGTCACAAGTGGTTAAGAGTTCAGAAAAATTTGGTAAACAACTTGTTGAAGAGAGTAAAATAATGGCAGACGCTATGAAGGGGTAATTCAATGTACGTAGAAATTTCACCAAGACAGTCAGGTAAAACAACTCGATTGGTGAATGCTGCGTCTACTTTTCTACGAGAAAATCAAGAGTCCACTATTGCGATAGTTTCACATAATAGGAGGAATTCTGAAGAGATTAAAAGAAAAATATTAACTCGTTTAGAAATGGAAATTTCTTGGCAACAAGGTATGGATTGGCCAGACGATGTAATTTCTAGGTCTGTTTATACACATTACAAAGATAGAATCCAAGTTCGATTACATACCCGTATTCAAATGGGTCACTATCCACCTGATTACTGGTTTTTTGATGAATTTGCATATATACGTTTAGAGGATTTATTTCCAGGTCCCGCAGTACATAATGATTATACTCAAGGTAATCGTATGGGAGTATTACCTTGGAATAATCAAATAGTAACTAACGCTTATTATTGTACAACACCTTCTGATAGATATGGAACTGTCGGACCAGTAAATGCATTAGTTCGTTGGTGTGAGGATAACGGACAATCTATTAATTTCAATAACCCTTGGACTGAAGAAAGGTTGAGAGAACAAAACGTATTAGGGCCTTATATGAGAGATGCTGTTCTTGGTGATTGGATTGAGTATATGACATCTCACGGATTCCCAATTAAAGGAATAAAAGAAAACTGGATAGTAAAATATATTAAAACACACAAATTTATTAATGGTTGATAGAGAAAAATTAAAAGAGGACTTAATGAATTTTAAGTTTTTATCCCAAGAGGAACAGAAAACCCGACAAGTTAAAAAATCTAACCCACTATTAATTAGTGAGAGTATGGTTGATAATCCTAATAATATTTTACCTATATTAATACCTGTAGATTCAACAAGTAAACTATGGAGAGAGTGGAAATCAATTGAAGAACACGTTTCTTCATTTCCATTTAGACGTAGTCCAGGTCGTAATAATTATTTCCTGGTTAGAAACCAATTTGATGGTATGAACTTGGGTATTATTGATGTAGCAGCCGATTTCTTAGCTTTAGGACCTAGAGATAGACATATTGGGTGGAATAAAGATGAAAGAGTTCTTAGAAATAGAAATATAGCAAACATTTCAGTTTGTGTACCAACTAGACATTTTGGTTATAATATGTGTGGTGGTAAATTATTAACGTTATTGGCAGCATCTGATGTGGTTGGTAACCACTGGAAAGAAAAGTATAAAGATGACCTAGCAGGACTCACAGTAACGTCTTTATATGGTCGTGGAGTGCAATATAACCGACTTAAACACTTTAACTACTTGGGTTTAACCCAGGGACAGGGAACTGTTCAGATAGATGAAGAATTATATCAACAAATGAGGTTAATAGTCGAAGAAGAAGAAGGTGAAATACTTGGTGGACAATTCACAAGTGGAAAAAACTCTCGTATTAATATTATTAGAAAAGCTTGTGACCATTTAGGTATAGATGCTAGACGCTTAACTACTCATGGTAATAGACGAGGAATTTATTGGTGTGATAGAGGTGAAAATACTTCAGAATTCTTAAAAGGAATTGATAAAGAATTTAAACCAAAAGATTTAAGTATTGACACATTGGTTAACCATTGGAAAGAAAGATGGGCTTATAAACGAGTAGAAAATGTTAATAATAAAGACGCTTGGGGTAATAGAGTGGGGGCTAAGCAGTAATGGATGAATTAACTAAAAAATGGGATGAATTTGGTCTCTTAGTTGGGTTAACTGATGTTGAAAAGACAATGTTGGCTTTAAATTTTGAAAGAACAGCCCTCCATATTATCGACGACTCTACTAATAAGTACAGTAAAGTTGATATGTACATATTCCCAGTTTTAAGAAGAATTTCAGTTGCATTCACAAATGAAAATGGTTTAGATATATACCAATACTACCACATTAACCCAATAGAACTTTTAGATCATTTTACTAATTTTATGAACAGTCAGGAAGCTAATGATTTAATTTCAGATTTAAAAGTATATGGTGATATAGATTGGGAGGCTGAAATTCTTGTAATGTATTCCGAAAATTTTGCACCTAAATTTAGAAACACCCCAATAGAGATAAAGCCTTTAAAATACTTGAAGAAACATAGATTATGAATTCACATCAATGGTTTTTAAGTGAGTTTGGTCAATATGGTTTTACACTATCTATGACCCAATACGATGCTAATACTTTTATGCCAATTAAAGTAGTATGTGAACCAGGTTCGGGAAGATTTACACGTATAAGACTTTCACCTGAATTAGCTGATGACTTACACGGTTGGGGTATGACACACGATCATCACGTAGAAGCGTTAAGAGAGTTAATTAGAATGGAAATTAGAGGACAATATAGTCATTTATTACGTCAAGACTTTAAACCTATTGAAAAAATACCTAAACTTAACTTTATATGATTAAATCAGTTATACATACCGCAGATATTCATATCCGTCTTTTTAAAAGACAAGATGAGTATATGGAACAGTTTGAAAAATTCTTTAAAGAATGTGAAGAACAAAAACCCGATAGGATAACTGTTGTTGGTGATTTGGTACATTCAAAAAATCAAATGACACCTGAACTTATTTTTATGGTTATGACATTTTTAACTAGATGTTCAAAAATAGCTAAAACTATTGTTACTCTAGGTAACCATGATTTCTTGGTTAATAATCTTGACCGTATGGATGCTTTATCACCAATTATTTCAACTATGGATAACCCAAATATCTTGTTTTTAAAACATACAGGATGTTATTTGGATGAAAACGTTGTTTGGTGTGTTTACGGACATATCGAAGAATCTAAAAGGCCTGAGATAGAACAAGCAAGACTAGAATACGGTGAGGATAAAACTTATATTGGTTTGTATCATGATCCTTTGATTGGTCTTAAAACTAATGTTGGGTTTGAATTTGAAGATGGTAAAGATATATCAATCTTTGAGGGTTGTGATTTAGTTATGTGTGGTGATATTCACAAATATCAAGTTATGAATCATCGTAAAACACCAATAGTAATGTCATCATCAATGATTCAACAAGATTTCGGCGAAGACCCATATAACCACGGATATGTGTTATGGGATATTGAAACCAAAGAACATAAATTAATAAAGTTACCAAGTGATTACGGATTTTACACATTTAAAATCAAATCAATTGAAGATATTGAAACAGAATCAGAGAAGTTATGTTAGAAGATTGTAAATTAACATATGAACAAACATTAGCTTGGTTTGATAATAAAATAAGAATAGGTGGCCCTAGAAACCCCTTTGCTCGAGGTCATATTAATATTAGAAGATTGATGACTCAACGTAAAATGTTAATTGAATCTAGAAAAACTGATATTGGTATTAAAATGTTTATTAAACCACATATTTTATAATGGAAGTACCTAAAGAAATAAAAGATCAAGTTTGGGACTACTGTAGAGTAAATAACATTACCAATGTAGACCAATTCATGCTTAATGCTTTAATACAGGGGTTTACTGTTGAAAAATACGGAACTAGTCCTATTGTACCACAAATCATAGAAAAAGAAATTGAAAAGATTGTTGAAAAGATTGTAGAGGTTCCAGTGGAGAAAGTTATTGAACGAATTATAGAAGTACCTGTTGAAAAGATTGTTGAAAAGATTATTACAGATGATTCACAAGTTCAAGAACTTTTAGTAACTATCACTAGGTTAGAAAAAGAATTAAAGATAGAAAAAGATAAGACCTCAAATAGTGAATTAGGTAAACTATATCAGAGAATTGAAAATTTGGAAGCCTTATTAGAGGTTGAAAAGAACAGAAACAAACACGGTAAAACGACTGAAAACCCATTCGGAGATAAGCCAACAAATTCAATAAAATGGGTACCAAAAGACGATAGAGAAAATTTATATAACGAATAATGGCAACGAAAACCAAAGAAAAAGTTACAATACCAGCCAAAGCAACAGTTCGTGTTGTTTGGGAGGATGCACCAGAAAACTATACAAAAGATAGGGTTAAAAGAATTGAACAATATATTGCTCAGAAATATTCTGTCGATAAAGTTCAGGTAATTTTTAAGTCTAAAAAGATTGATACAGTTCATGGTCAGGTTGAAATGTCTATTGCAGATAATGTAATGGATACCACATACCAACGTAAACTTTTTAAAGAATGGTTAGACGGTAATAAAATTGAAGTTGATTGGGATAAAATAATTCGTCTTGATGATAAAGTTAATGATAAGTTAAAACAACAACGTGATATTGAATATCGTTATCGTAATTGGTATATAAAAGAATTGGAATGGGATAATTTCCTATCTTATGGTGACGGAAATAAAATAACTTTTGATAATTTAAAAGGTATTACAACCATTTCTTCTAACCCACCTAATATGGGTGGTAAAACAGTTTTATCAGTTGATTTGTTATTATTTTTATTCTTTAATGAAACCACAAGAACTAAAGTCGCTGCACAAATTTTTAATAAATTTAGAGATTCAAATACCGTTCGTGTTAAAGGTAAAGTTAATATTGATGGGGATGATTATATTATTGAAAGAATTTTAACTCGTTCTAAAAAGAAGAATGAAGAAGGCTATAATGTCAAAACAGACCTAAACTATCAAAGAGTATTAACTGACGGTACACTTCAAAATTTAGAAGGTGAACAGAGGAGAGAAACTGATGAATTTATTAGAAAATCTATTGGTGATGTTGATGATTTTTTATTAACAATTATCGCCACTTCTGATAACCTTGAAGAACTAATCCACACCTTACCAACTCAAAAGGGTAAACTTCTTTCTAAGTTTATTGGTTTAGAAATCATTGAACAGAAAGAAGAAATAGTAAAAGAAATCAAATCAGCTTGGGCAAAAAATCTTAAATCAGAACAATATAATACAGGTAGTTTAACTAAAGAAGTTACTGAGTTAACAATTAAAATAGAGGATTTAACTTTAGATAGTAAAACATGTAATGACTCTTTAACTCAGTTAAAAACAGACATTGACGATACAAATGATACTAAAGAGACTTTAATATCACAAAAAATACATATAGATGATGAGATTATTAAATTAAGACCAGAAGATATTGATAGAGAAGTTGACGCTGTAGTTGAAAAGGGTAAAAAAGTAAAAGAAAGATATGATACACTTAAAGAGGAATTCGATAAGTTATCAGAAATTGAATACGATATTGATACCCATAAAGAATGGAAACAACAACTAAACGATTTGAATACATCTAGAAGTCATAAAAGTATTCAAAAAGACGGTGTAGAAGGTAGAATAAAAAACCTTGAAGAAGGTGAGTTTTGTTCTTTATGTAAACAACCATTAAAAGATATTGACCATTCAGATGAAATTAATCAAAATAAATTAACTTTAGAAGAGTTAATTAAAGTACTTAGTGGGTTAGATATTGAAATAGAAGAGGCTAAAAAAGAAATTGAGGTTTTAGATAAAATCAAAGAAAAGGTTGATGAATATGATAAAAAATCTATTATGATTGATAAAACTGAATTGGAGATAGATAATTTAAGGCATCAATTAAAAGATAAAAAAGACCTTAAAAAACGTTATGAAGATAATATTGGTAACATTGAAAAAAATAAGGATTTAGATTCTAAAATATTGGGTTATTCAGCTAAATTAGAAAGATTAGGAAGAGAAAGAGATGGGTATATTAGTAGGATTCAAAAAAATAAGTCAGATATTGAAAGATTTGAGGATATAATAAATAAAAATAGAGAATTAATTAAAACTATAAAAGTAGAGGAAGAAGTCAAAATAATCTTTGAAATCTACACAAGAATGGTTGGTAAAAATGGTATAACTAAATTAATTATGAAGAATGTTATGCCACTTTTAAATTCTGAATTAGATAGATTATTATCGGATTCAGCTGATTTTAAATTAACTGTTGATATAAATTCAAAACAAGAAGTTGATTTTATCCTGGAAAGGGAGAATGAAGGTGGGCAAACGGTTAATTATCTATTAACTGAGGGTAGTGGCTTTGAGAAAACAATAGGTTCTTTAGCTTTAAGGGTTGTATTATCTAGAATAAGTTCACTACCAAAACCAAATATCATTGTTTTTGATGAGGTTTTAGGTAAAGTGGCTAACGAAAATTTAGAGTCGGTTGGTAATTTCTTTCAAAAATGTTCTGAAATGTTTGATAATATACTTTTAATTACACATAACCCATTAGTTAAGGATTGGTCAAATAATGTTATTAATATCGAAAAAGTTAATGACATTTCTTCTTTGACATTAACAAGATAATCGTTATCTTTGTTTAAGATATTTATATAAAAAACATTATGAACAAAAACCACAGATTTCTTTTAATAGTTCTTGGAACTGCAACGGGTATTGATAAAGACCTTAATTTTATTGCTGACGGTGAAACTGGTGTTAATTTTGTCGATGGTAAAGGTATGTTTATATGCACTTTTTTTAGTCCATATACAGTGACCGAAATTCATGAAAGAATGGCACATAGACCAGCTATAATGATTTTTGATATAACAAATAATGATACATACGGTGTAAATCTACCTTCTAAGTATTATATGGGTATATTTCCAGAAATACAGGAAACCTTAGATTCTATTAATTTAGAAAGAGATTGGGAATCGGTTGCTGGTGATAAGGGTAAAATTGTTGATGAAAATAATAGAAATGTCTCCACCAAGGTTAATACTAAAAAAGAATCTATAGAGGAATATGATAATCTTGATGATATCCTTGAAAAATTAAGTCGTAATAATTACGATAGAAAATGTTTAACTGAAAACGAAATCTTAATTTTAAACAAGGGATAAATCCTTACCCTATTGATAATCACAATAATTTATTTTACATTTGTAATATGATAATATTTGCATATTGGACAATATATACCATAATTGGTATACTTTGGTTATGGTATTTCAGTAGAAAACACCCAAAAAAAATTAACAATAACAATGTGATTGCCTCATTATTCATTACGTGCATGTGGCCAATACATATAATTTACGATATATTTAAGAATTAATGAACTGGAAAGATTTTTTTAAAAACCCCTTCAAAAAAAAGGTAGATGAAACAGTAACAGATGCTGATAGAGAGGCCTTTGTTAGAGTAGTAACAAACACACCCAAAAAAGAAAAAGTAACAACTAAAACTAAATACGTTGAACCTACATCCTATGTAATTCACGGTATTGAATACAAAATTGGTGATAAAGTTATATGTCGTTCAAACCAACCAGAGCCTCTTTGGATTGGTAAAATTGTTAACTTTTGGGATAATAAAGGTAAATGGATGAGTGTTATACCACAAATTAGAAATGTAAGAAGTGGTAAAATTTATGGTTTTATGGGCGCTATTAGACCATATTCTGAAGAATTAATGATAACTTTAAGAGAAATGAAACCATTAGAACAGTGGAATCATTTAATCCCTGAAGAATTAAGGTATACTGAAGAGCAAATTAAGAGAAAAGAGGATAATTATTTAAAAAGAAAGTTGCCAAAGAGAAAATAATACGTATCTTTGTGAAAGGTTATTAAAAATGTTGTATGAGAAATATGAAAAGATTTTAAAACACGGTGAAAGAGTTGAGTGGTATGAAACAGAAGTGCCACAAGAACTACTTACACCACTTGTAATAAGTGTTGCATCTAATATCATTGAACAGATTAATAAGTACGACGATGGTGGCGTTGATAACAAACCTAAAAAAGACTATATTACGTCTCTTTGGGAAAATGTTAGGAATTTACCGTACACTTTGAATGGAGATTTTTATTTAAAAAAGAAGATTGAAATTGAGAGTAAAGTGAAACCTAAAAAAGTTAAAGACGTAAAAACAACAAAGAATAGTCAAAAAATTTTTGGAAAAAATAAATAAATAGTTATAAATTATGAATAAATCGGTAAACATTAAAAGATTCATTGATACATCAGAAGATAGTATCGCCATGTACCTTAAAGAGGTGAGAAAAATAGATATGCTGACTCCACAAGAGGAAGTTATCTTAGCCCAAAAGGTAAAAGAAGGTGATAGAGCTGCCTCTGATAGATTAATAAAGGCAAACTTAAGGTTTGTTATTTCAGTAGCGAAAGAGTATCAAGGTCAAGGTATACCATTAGTTGATTTAATATCAGATGGTAATCTTGGTTTGATTAAAGCCGCGGAGAAATTTGATCCAACACGTGGATTCAGATTTATCTCTTATGCAGTTTGGTGGATTAAACAATCAATCATTCAAGGTTTAAATGATAACGCAAGAACTGTACGTCTTCCTGTTAACGTTACGAACAATATCTCTAAATTAAAAAGAGAAATTGAGAGATTTGAACAAATCGAAGGCAGAAAACCAACTGAAATCGATGTTAAGGTTGAACAAACTGGGGAAACTTGGGATTTAACACCTTTACTTCAACCATCTTGTTCATCATTGAACGCTTCAATTAATGAAGATGGTGATGAATTAATGGATGTTATCGAAGATAAAATGTTTGATAAACCTGATGAGGCTTTCGAAAACCCAAAAGATATTCTTAAAGGTGAATTAGAAAAAACCCTTTCTATTCTTTCTCCAAGAGAGAAAACAATCATCGAATTATATTTTGGTCTTGGTGGTAGTCCATTAACTTTAGAAGAAATAGGTGACGATTACGGTTTAACTAAGGAACGTATTCGTCAAATTAAAGAAAAGGCATTACGTAAGCTTAGAAATAAATCAAAGAATTTATTTGAATTTATGTATAAATAATAAAAACCCCTCTAAATGGGGGGGTTTTTATAAAACCTACTTTTAAATCTTTGAATGAATTTGTCTACGAAATTTAGATAAATAACCTTAATAATTAAGTGAAATATATTTTTCTTTTCCATCCTAATAACTAAAACATACCTCACACCTTTTGTTATTGGGTAAGCTTCATGGTAAGATTTTATTGTGTCAGCTTTAAATAACACACCTTGACCCACTTCTTTTGGTGAAACTACCTGTCCTGTTAATGGAAAATAAGTACCACCACCCTCGTAATCGTCATTTAGTTTAATAACACAACTATAAGAATTACAATCATGATGTGCAGACATGTAACTTTTAGTATCTAAGCTATATCTAACACCGAAAATCATACCAATTTTACCACCAGTAATTGGTTTTAATACCGATTCTATCTTCTGGTTTATTAAATCTTTAATATTATCAGATAGATAATTAATATCTATTTCATAAGAACTAATCCTCTCAACTCCGTGATCACTAGATAATTTAATGTGTTCTTTATTTTTTTCAAAATCTTGAATAATTAAACTACACTCTTCCACCGTAAAAATTTCTACTATATTCATTATTACACTAAAATTTTAAATTTATAAAACCCATTTTTTTCTCACCGTTTGGCTTTACCTTTATAGAAACAACTCATTATCATAGTCAACTTTTATTCTGGGATAGAATTGTGGTTCTATCCATCTATAAATGGTTTGATCTGAATTACCGTAAGGTACCTCAAATGTTGAAGAATTATCATAAGAAATATATTTTACAGATTCTTTAAAAATATCTAACACCGAGTCAACTTTAAACATATAAATGCCTGCGTTTATATATTTTTTTTGACCCATTACATTATTAACCCATTCTTTTTGTTTTTTCATAACAATATCCTGCGGAATCCCATCACTATATTTCACCCCATCATACGTTGTTTTTCTAACAAAATCCCACTCAGTTGAGACAAATAACATATCACAATCAAAACCTTCAAATATTTTTATAATATCTTTAGGATCTTTTGTGAAAATAACGTCATTACTATCACATATCAAAACGTATTTTGTTTTTATATCACCATTTTTAATCATTGAATATAGTAATTCTGTTTTTTTAGAGAAATAATAAGGTGTTTCAGCTTTTATAGAAAGATAGTTTATACCAAGAAAATCCATGTTTCTTTCGAATAATGGTTTATCTTTATAGTTATGATATGAAATTATAGTCAAATCTTCAGGTGTTGTAAAAGACTCTTTTAATGTTAAATCTGACATCATTTTTTCATTCACTTTAAAGGCTATTTTACTATGAAACAAATATGATTCGATATTCGATAAATTACTTTTGAATAAAAAATAGATTAAATTAAATATGAATTTATTTAATAATTTTTTCATAAAATAACCCTTCTAATTGATTTAAATGATTCAGCCATTTTTAGACCAGATTCATACCCTCTGTAAATGGCGTGTTTTACTAAACCTTCTTCACTTAAATTTAATCTTTCACTATTAGTGTGTTGTAATTTATAACATTCCCTGAAAATTCTATTTTTTTCTTTTATATATGGTTCTATATTAACATATACATTAGGTGTAAATTTTTCGTCTGGGTTTGACCACGTAGAAGTTGGTGATTCATACAATAGAACTTCTTCTATCATACTTTTACCATATGTTGGTCTACAGGCTGAAATTGTTGCGTTAAAAACATCTTTGTGTTCTTGATGATAACTAGGTTCACAGGTATAAATAATATTTGGTTGATATTCTTTTATAACCCCATCTAACCATCTAACTATCTTATATTGTGGAATTTCCTCTAATCTAACACTGTTAGTATTAAATTTAATTGGTTCCTCAGTAGAGATATTTTTACACACATCTAAAAATTCTAACCATTGTTCTTCTTCTGTTACCACCCTATTTAAATGGTGTAAGTAACGATCAGAACAAGACATTAAACATATTTTAATTTGGTGACCCTCTTCTTTTAATTTTAAAAGAGTACCACCCACACCAAAGAGTTCATCATCAGTGTGTGGGGTTATTACTAATATTTTTTTCATTTCTATTAATTGATTTTTTAGGGTCAAAAAGATAATATTCTAAAACTTTATCTATAACATATTCACTTTTAATTAGACCTTGTCGACGTATATTTTCTGACCATTCTACATCTTGGTCTTTAGATAAATCACTATATTTTACTTTTAAGGCAATTTCTCTTTTAATCGGTAATATCTTGGCGGTGTGTGCTAAATTTAGATAAGGTTTCTTAAATAACGACATAAAAAAATATAAAAATAGTACATGACTAATTTTTTTCTTATATAATTTTAAAATAGGTTTCTCTTTATAATACAGTACGAAATCACAATCGAAAGATTCATGAAATGTAGTTCCTCTTATTTTAAAATTTTTCGATAATATCACAAAGATATCCTTATAATCTTTTGAATATTTTGATATTGAATATACTTTATTATTTTTCGCATTTAATTGATGTACAGTAAAACAGATTTGATCTACATCGTGGTTTTCTATAACATTACAAATCTCAATACAAAAATTATTTGATACCATGTCATCGTCATCTAAAATTAAGACATATTTACCTTTAGATTTTTCATATAAAACATTTCTTTTCTCACCAACACTTTTCTCAAAATTATCTTCATATACTAAAATCTCAACACGATTTTCTAGATTATTATCTTTTATTTGTTTATTTAATATTGATAATAAATTAGTTAGTAATTTTTTTCTAACAGGTACAGTGGGTATTAAAATACTTAAATCCATCTTATATTAATTTTATCTATTGGTTGAATAATCCAATCAATATCCTTAATGGTGTTAAGATTATTAGTTAATACTTCTCTTTTTTCTTCTATTGTTAAACGACCTTGTTTACCTCTATCAATTGACATATCGTGGTCATAAAAATAATGGTAAAGTACTTTATCGATTATATATTCAGTTTTGATTAATCCCTGTTTATATATTTCAGTTGCCCATTCAATATCTTCTTCTTTTAACCTATCGGTAAATTTCACGGATTGAGCTATTTCTTTTCTAAGTACAACAGTATGACAACTGTATCTAGTACATCTTACTAATTTTTTATGGGAAACTTTAAAGAATAGGTAAAGAAGTACCATTTTGAAAAAATTATTTTCTTTGGTTTTAAGAATAGGTACACCTTCTATGTGTAATTCATAATCAGTACCTCTCTCTTTGTGGTATCTCGTAATAAAGAAGTCTACTATATTAAAAAAGTTAGCGTGATAATATCTATTTTCTTTAGATATAGTAATCGGAATCCAATTTTCTCTATTATTGTGATAATAAGCGTGAGTAAATGATATCTGGTCAACATCATTATTTTCAATCACTTCAATTATTGAAGTACAATAATCCCCACTAACATCGTCATCGTCATCAATTGAAACAACATATTTCCCTTTTGCCGATTCATATAGTTTATTTTTTTTATATCCAATAACTGTTTCGAAATCATCTTCATAAACAATAACTTCAATTTTATCTTGTAAATTGTTTTCTACAATTTGATTTTGTAAATTTGTTAATAATCTATTAAGATATTTTCTTCTCGGAGGAACCGTTGCTATTAAAATACTTAAATCCATGGTTGAAATATATAGATTTTATTTGGTATAATAAATATTTATTAGTATATTTGTATTATTAAAGATATGGGTCGAACTGAGATATCCCACACAACTCAGCGGAATGAGTGACGAACACTCTGGGTGACAAACCCCAATCTAACCTAAACGGCCAGATGAAACAAAACCCCGAGAAATCGGGGTTTTTTATTTAAATAAACTATCTTCTCTTTTAATTGGGACCCAATAACCATCCGCTACTAATTTTATTCCGTGTTGTAAACTAGTATCACCTATCATGTTATTATATGTCTCATAGTCATTACGGTCTTGTGCATCACATTTACTAGTATATATAACCTTATCATTACCAATTTCTATAATCTTCACATCTAAATTATAATTAAAGTCAAAATCACTATCAGAAGGTGTACAACGATAAATTTGACCAACCACTAAACTAGCAATTGGTTCGGTTAATAATTGTCTAACCCAATCAAATTCATCTTCAGATTCTTTTAATATTTTACGTATTAAATTTCTCATAGTTTAATATGTAATTGGTCTCTACCAACTCTAAATGGTTGACCTGTTGCTTTCTCACTAAATACGGTCCTAACGATTAATTTCCAATGATACGGTGTATCTTCTTTTGGTATAATAGCTAAACTAATACCTTTTTCACTAACAGTATCTGTTATAACAAAATCAACACCATCAACAATTTCACCCTGAATTATATTAAATGCAATATCATTTTTTGCCATTTCCACTACATTTCTAATATCTGAATTAGTTATAATAACAGTGTTAGAATCTTTATGTCTAAATCTTTGTGAACTTGAATGTCCAGTACTTTGTACATCTAAGGATAGACTAATGTTTGCTGAAATTTGAGCAATCCTAGCTTCATTTACCAACTGCTCAATAATAATTCGTTTAATTTCCATTAATAATAAATATTTAATTTTTACTAAACAGACATATATTAGTATAAAGAATAACGTGATATTTATAATATAAATTAAAAGATGAAAAATTTAGTGATATTTTTAGATAAATGGTCAGGAAGAATTGTGTTACCATTGATTTTGGTGATATTTTTTAAGACTTGTACCACTAATGGAAAAGTAGAAAAAGTAAAAGAAGAATTGATAAATGAAATACATAAGACCGATTCTAGTGTTAAATCTAAAATGGTTTCAAAAGAAGATATTCAGA
>Ga0307378_10005204_pt1 | contig 18206 bp, 11 predicted proteins | sample UN1MG_FD_202238 | JGI IMG/M metagenome (GOLD analysis project Ga0307378, IMG submission 202238) | Soil microbial communities from Risofladan, Vaasa, Finland - UN-1 | ecosystem: Environmental > Terrestrial > Soil > Coastal area > Acid sulfate soil | place: Finland: Risofladan, Vaasa | collected... | reverse complement strand
CGGCCTCGTCGCGGACGCCGCCCAGGCTTTTGCGGACGAACCGCCGCCCCAGCGCCCGGGCCACGCTCTTCGCCAGGCTGGTCTTGCCGACGCCGGGCGGCCCGACGAAACAGAGGATGGGTTCGCGCATCCGCTGGCTCAGTTTTCGGACCGCCAGGTACTCGAGGATCCGTTCCTTGGGTTCCTGGAGGCCGTAGTGGTCCTCGTCGAGAATGTGCGCCACGCGCCGCAGGTTCAGGTCGTCCTGGGTCCGGGCCTGCCACGGCATGTGGATGAGCCAGTCGAGATACTCGGTGATGACGACGGCCTGGGGGGTAAGCGGCAGCATCTGGCTGAGGCGATGCTGCTCGCGCAGGGCAATCTTGCGGATCTCGTCGGGCATGCCGGCGGCGTCGACCTTGTCCTTGAGTTCCGAGACGCCCGCCGACGCCGGGTCGGCGTGGCCGAGTTCCTCCTCGATGGCCTTCAACTGTTCCTTCAGGAAGTACTCCTTCTGACTCTGGCTGAGCCGCGAGCGGACGCGATCGCTGATGCGACGTTGGATCTCGAGGAGCGAAATCTCGCTCTCCAGAATGTCGGCCAGCGTCCGCAGACGCTCCTCGGGGTCGACCATCTCCAACAGCCGCTGCTTGTCCGAAAACGGAATCGCCGTGTACGCCGCCACCGTGTCGGCCAGCAGCGACCCCGTGTCGGCCTGGGCCACCAGTTGGCCGATGCCCTCCGGAAGCGTCGGCTGGAGTTGCAGGTACGTGAAAAACCGGCCCTGGACGGTCCGCATGAGGGCCTCGCCCTCGGGACCCTCCAGGGGCGGCTCGGTCACGGTCACCACCTCGGCCCACAGGCATTCGTCGGCGCGGGTCAGGCCCACGACCCGGGCCCGCTCGGCCACCTCGACGATGACCTTGTGCGTGCCGCCCTCGTTCTTGAAACACTGGTGGACGTACGCGATGGTCCCCATCTGGAAGAGGTCTTCCGGCATCGGGTCCACGCACTCGGGGTCGCGCTGGGCCAGGAGCAGCAGCCGCTGGTCTTTGCCGAGGGCCTCGTGCGCCGCCGTCACCGAGAGTTCGCGCCCCACCTGGAGCGGCATCGCCAGCCCCGGAAACGCGATCAGCCCGCGCAGCGGCAACACCGGCAGGCGAACCGATGACGACGACGGCGACTGTGGGTCTTGTGCCATGATGCGCGTCCACCCTGTGGCCGCCCCCGCGACCACGCTACGGCAATTCGGAACCCTTCTGGCGCCGGAACAGCCAGTCCTCGAACTTACACCGGACCGTCACGGGGGCCGACCGGACGGCTTTCCCCTCGCCGTAGAACAAGGCAGCCCGCATCGTTATCTCGCGGTCGCCCCGCCAGAAGTACTTGGCGAAACTCCCGCCCGTGTCCGGCCCGGACGGGCCCCAGAAATAGAAGTCCTCGATCGCATACGTCGCCGACCACTCCTGGCCGGGCGCGAGCGCCACGACGCGGGCCTTGGCCCACCGTTTGGCCCGCGGGTCGGAGTAGATGGGCATCTCGTCGTGCCCCTCGGCGTCCGCGAGCACCAGCACCAGCAGGGGCAGCGGCAACTCGTCGCGGGCGGCCGGTTCCACGAGCGCCGCGAGCGGTCGCGGCAGCGTCAGGGCGACCACGGCCTCGGACCGGTTCCGGACGGTCACGCGGACCTGGGCCGGCAGGCCGCCCTCGGGCTGCTCGCCAATGGTCTCGGCGGCCACGGCCAGGTCGACCGGCGTGGCGTCGCGGTCGGCCTTGGGCATGGCGGCGCACCCGGCTGCCGCCAGCACCATCGCCGCCATGGCCAGAGATGCGTGCCGCATGAGTACCCTCACATTCTGACCGGTCAGCCTGCGTCGAGGTCGGCGGCATCGCGCGGGGCAAGCCCCGCGGCTAACCAGTGCCCGGCCGACGCGGGCATAGCGCGCGGGGCAAGCCCCGCGGCTAACCGGCGGCCGGCCTAGGTCGAGGCGGGCGTTTCGGCCGCTGCCTCGGGGGCCGGCTCGGCCTCGCCTTCCTGGGCCGCATCGACCGTTACGGTTTCGGCGGCCTCGTCGCGTTTTCGGGCGGCCCGCGCGCCGGCGTCGCTGATGGCCGCCTCGACCTCGACGGGCACCTTGGCCGGCTCGTCGGCCGCGCCGGCCTCGCCCGACCCGTCGGCCACGTACCCGCGCTCGTGCAGATCGCTGAACTTGATGCCGACGCGGCGCGAGACCCCGGGCTCCTGCATCGTCACGCCGTAGAGCACGTCGGCCATGGCCATGGTCCGCTTGTTATGCGAGATGATGACGAACTGCGACTGGTCGAGGAACTCCTTGACGAGCGCGGTGAACCGGTCGACGTTGGACTCGTCGAGCGCGGCATCGACCTCGTCGAGGATGGCGAACGGGCTGGGCCGGGCCCGGAAGATGGCCAGGAGCAGGGCCACGGCGGTCATTGTCTTCTCGCCGCCCGACAGGAGGCTGATGCGTTGGAGTTGCTTGCCGGGCGGCCGGGCCACCACCTCGATACCCGCCTCGAGCACGTCGGCCTCGTCTTCCAGGAACACGTCGGCCTTGCCGCCGCCGAACAGTTTGCGGAACAGTTCCTGGAAGTGACCGCGCACCGCCTCGAAGGTGCTCACGAACCGCTGGCGGCTCTCGCGGTTGATGCGGTCGATGAGGTTGCCGAGGGCCTCGCGGGCCTTGACGAGGTCGTCGTTCTGCTGGCGCAGGAACCCGGCCCGCTGCTCGAGGGCTTCCTGCTCGTCGATGGCCTCGAGGTTGACGGCGCCGAGGCGTTCGATCTTGGCCTGGAGGTCGCGGATTTCCTCGGCCACGGCGTCCCAGTCGGTCTGGCCGGCCTGCCACTCGGCGTACCGCTCGGCCAGGTCCATGCCGAAATCGTCGTGGACCCGGCCGGCGAGGTCGTCGCGTTTGGTTTCGATTTCGCGGCGTGCCAGTTCGCGCTCATGGACGCGTTGCTGGAGTTCGTCGATCTCGCCCTCGATGACCCGGGCGTCCTCGGCCAGGGCCGCGATGCATTCGCGCCGCTGGGCCCGCTGCTCGGCCAGGCGGCGGAGATCGGCCTCGGCGGATTCCTTGTCCAGGAAGAGGTGGGCCAACTCGGCCTGGAGCCGGAGCATGGTCTGTTCCGACTCGCGGATGCGCTGCTGGCACTGGGCCAGTTCGGCCCGGCCGTCGTCGATGCCGCCGCGCGTACCCGCCAGGTCGCGCTCGGCGGCCGCCAGGGCGTCGATGAGGGCGGCATGCTTCTCGCGCAACTGGGCCAGGGCGATGCGGGCCTGGGTCCGCTGTTCCTCCGAGGCGTCGCGGGCGTGGGCCAGCGCTTCCTGCCGGCCGACCAGTTCGGCGACGGCGGCCTGCTGCTCGGCCTCGCGGCGCGTCAGGTCGGCGATCTCGCGGCCCACGACCTCGCGCTCGGCGCCGTCCTGGTCGCGCCGGCTCGCCAGGTCGGCCAGTTCGCTCTCGACGACGGGCTTCTCGACCTGGAGGGCGTCGCGGGTCTCGGCCAGGCGCCTCAGTTGCCCCTCGACCTCGACCCGGCGCATCGAGGCCTCGTAGATTTCCTGCCGGAGTCCCTGCTGCTGGGCGTCGAGGGCCGTCAGTTCTTCGACGGCGCGGCGGCGGTCGGCGTCGAGGGCGGCGATGCGGACGCCCAGGTCCTCGCGCTGGCGCCCGATGCCCCGCAGTTCCGACCGGCGCGAGATAAGGCTCGTCTCGGGCCCGGGCGGCCCCACGGCCACCGACCCGTCGGTCTCGAGCACGCTGCCCGAGAGCGTCACGAACCGATAGCCGCGCAGCGGCCCGCGGGCCAGGTCGACCGCCGCCTCAAGCGTGCGGACCACGATCGTCCGCGCCAGGAGGTGCGCGATGGCGGGCCGGACGGTGTCGCCGGCCCGGACGTAGTCCATCGCCCAGCCGACCACGTCGGCGTAGGCCGACAGGTCGCGGCCGTTGGCGGCGGGTTCGATGGCGTCGAGGGCGAGGAAGCGGACCTGGCCCGACAGTTGGCCTTCGAGGTCGTGGGCCAGGGCCAGGACGTCGGCCTGATGGTCGGCAATGAGGAGTTTTTCGGCGGGCCCGAGGGCCGACTCGATGACGACGGCCCGGTCGACGTCGACCTCTATCAGGTCGGCCACCATGCCGCGCCAGCGGTCGGCGGCGCCGCCGGTCCGGATGGCCTCGGCCACCTTGCGGACGGCGGCGGGTATGCCCTCGCCGCGGCGTTCGAGGTCTTCGAGGAGTTCGCGGCGGCTGTCGAGGGCGGAGGCCTGTTCCTTGGCGCGGGCGAGTTGCTCGCCGGTCTGCTCGACCTCGGCCTGCTTGCCCTCGGCCTCGTGACGTTTGGCTTCGAGGCGTCCGCGGCGTTCGGCGACCCCGGCCTCGAGGACCTGCCCCTCCTGCCGCAGGTCGTTCTCCTCGCCGCCGAGGCGATCCAGGCCGACGGCAATCTCGTCGAGACGGCCACGCAGTTTGCGGGCCTGGCCGTCGAGCGTCTCCAGGCGCAGCTCGAGGCTGGCCTTGCGGCTGGCGCGATGGGTGCGGTCCTGGGCCAGGTCGAGCATGGCGGTCTTGGCGGCATCGATCCGGCCGGTGAGGTCGCGGACCTGGACCGAGAGGTCGCGGAGTTGTTCCTCGACGGCGGCGACGGCAGCTTCCTGGCCGCGTGCGGCCGCGGCCACGTCGGCCATGTCGGTCCGGCGCGTCTCGACGGCGGCCTCGGCCTCGCGCAGATGGGCCGAGAGGTCGGCGATCTTGCGCCGGTCGCGCTCGACGATCTGGCCCAGTTCGCCGACGCGGGTGCGGTGGAACCCGATCTCGTTCTCGCGTGTGGCGAGGCCCGCGCGGATGTCGCTGAGGCGGGCGTCGGCCTGGCGGACCTGGCTCTCGAGGTCCATCAGTTCGGCCTCGAGGGCCGACCGCTGCTGGTCGAGTTGGGCCAGGCGGCCCGCGCGGGCCGACCGCTCGTTCTGGAGGGTCTCGATGCCGGCCTGCTGCTCGGCCAGGGCGGCGGTCTGTTCGTGGTACTGGTTCAGGGCGTACGAGACACGGAGTTCCTTGAGTCGGGTGGTGTATTCCTGGAAACTGCGGGCCTTACCGGCCTGGTACTTGACGCTGCGGAGCCGTCGCTCGACCTCTTCGAGGATGTCGCCCAGGCGCAGGAGGTTCTGCTCGGTGCGGGCGAGTTTGCGTTCGGCCTCGCGGCGTTTGGCCTTGTACTTGGAGATGCCGGCGGCCTCTTCGAAGATGATGCGGCGTTCCTGGGGGTTGGACTGGAGGAGGACGTCGACCTTGCCCTGCTCGATGAGGCTGTAGGCATCGACGCCGACGCCGGTATCCATGAAGAGTTCGCGGACGTCGCGCAGGCGGCAGGGTTTGCGGTTCAACAGGTACTCGGACTCGCCGCTGCGATAGAGGCGGCGGCTGACCTCGACCTCGGCCACGTCGATCGGCAGTATGCCGCGCGAGTTGTCGAACGTGAGCGTGGCTTCGGCAAAGCCGAGGCTCTTGCGGCTCTCGGAACCGGCGAAGATGACGTCGGCCATGTCGCGCCCGCGGAGGCTCTTGGGGCTCTGCTCGCCGAGGACCCATTTGACGGCGTCGACGACGTTCGACTTGCCGCACCCGTTCGGCCCGACGATGACGGTGACGCCGGAGTCGAAGTCGAAGCGGGTCCGGTCGGCGAAGGACTTGAATCCGAACAGTTCGAGTCGTTTGAGTTCCACGCTGGCCGTGCTCCCCTTCGCGGGTCGTGCCGGTGTCCCCGCGTGTTCGATGGCGCACCCGGGCGCCCGTCGGGCGTCCGGCGCTGCGGTTACGGTTCGGCGTTCTCGGAACCGATGGGCCGCGCCACCCCCCGCGCGCCCCACATGGCGTACTCGAGCGGCTGCAACACGATCGGCCCGCTCAGGGCGCCCTTCTTCGACATCTCGTACAGCAGGCCGACGACGTCGCTGTATCCGAGATCGAGGCCCTGGATTTCGGTCTCGGCCTCCGCCTCGGCCGGGCCCAAAGGGGCCGCCAGTTTGTCGATGATGTCCCGGACGTCGAGCGCCGACTCGACGCGAAAGTCCTGCGAGCGGCGGCGCGAAATGAGCGTAATCTTTTCGTCGCCCTCGCGGGCCGTGGCGATGACGCGCCGGGTCTCGGCCAGGACCGGCGGCCGGACCTTCATGTCGCCGAAGATGGCGATCTGCGGCTTGAGCGTCCGCGCGATGTAGACGAACGGCTCGCCGCGCGACGCCACCACGCTCAGGCTGAACCTGTCGGCAAACGCCCGGGCCAGGAAGGTGCGCGGCGAGAGCCGGTCCATGGCCCGCCAGGCCGCCACGCGCACGCGGGCGTCCTCGACGTTGAGCGCGCGGCCGAGGACGCCCAGGCCGATGCCGCTGCGCATCTGGCCCAGGGCCGCCACGGCCTGCTCCTGCAGCGGCGAGCCCTCCTTCAAGACCACGCCTTCCAGCAGGTGGACCGCTCGCGCGTTCTGGAGCGCGGCGAGCGTGCGGCCGGCGTAGAACCGGACCGCCTCGTCCGGATGGTCGCCGAGCGCGTAGAGGCGCGGCGCCACCGCCGGGCCGAAGGCCTCCAGGCACAGGGCGACGCGGTCCACGTCTGCGCCGCTCTTCAGGGCCTCGATGAGCCGTTCGACACGTTGGTCGCGCGCGCCGGGCATCTCGCGCATGTAGAGCGCCCCGACCAGGTCGAGGAACCGTATCTTGTCGTCCCAGTAGTCCTGGGGCACTTTCAGGTCGACGCGGCCGGGGTCCTCGGCGCCCGAGGCGGCCCCCGGGAACCGCGCGTTGACGAGGCGGACGATCTGGTCGGCGATCCGGACCGACGGGGTCAGCAGCGCCAGGCGGAAGTGACGGGCCTTCAGCGTCTTGCCCCCGGCCAGGATCCCGCCTCGGCGCGGATCGGTGGTTGCCTTGGCCTTGGCCTCGGGGGCGAACGGCGAGACGAAGATGCTGCCGCGACCCAGAGCCAGGACCTCGCTGCGCGACTCCACGCCCTGCGACATGACAACGCGCGTCAGGTCGCACTCCAGGAGGAACCCGCCCTCGAGGCTGGTGGTCTCGGTGCTCGGGATGGTCCGCACGACCAGGTCGAAGAGTTCGCCCTTGCCGGCGCCCGGCCGGATCCAGCCGCCGACCGTCACGACGGCCGTGTCGGGGCTGGCCAGGATGTCTTCGGCGTGGTCGACCTTGTTGCGCCGCATCATGTCGAGGATCATCTGGCGGATGCCGGGCGGCACGACCTTGGTGCCGGTGCCGTCGAGCCCCGTCACGAAACCGTACCCCTGGACGGCAACCGGCTCTCGGCCGGCGAAGCGGGCGACCTCGCCGATGGTGTCCTTGAGGTACTCCGGCACGTCGACGTCGCGGGGGACGCGCGGCTCGGAGGCCTGGCGCTCCGGCCCGCAGGAAACCGCGAGCGCACCCAAGGCGGCCGCCGCCAGGCACAGCGCGGCGGAGGCGTAGACGGAAGGCATCCGCCCACCCGTTCTCAGCGTCCGGCCGGCGCGCATACGGACCCCGCTCTCAGTGTACCCGTGTATCGACGGCGCGAGTTATCGGACTTTAGCAAATGCGACTCTCTGACGCGGCGTTCCAGGGGGTGTGCCCAGTATCAGCACTGGCGGGGGCCCATCTCCCCTCGCGACACAACCGGGCTTCACTGTAGGAGGTGGCACGGCAAGTGTCAAGTAGGTCCTCGGACCACAAAATCTAGGGGGTGCGCAGGCGAAGGCTCAGTCCCGGCCGCTGCCGATGGCCTGTTTGGCCGCCTGGCCGCGGACGAAGCAGCGGGACACGTAGGAGCGGCCGATTTCGGCCAGGGCCTCCATCCGGGCCGGGCCGTACGGCTTGACCTCTCGCAGGGCCGGGTCGAGGGCCGCCGAGGGCTCGAACCGTCCCAGGTCCCACCGGGCGGCGCCCGCGATCGCCTCGGCCATGGCGCGGATCTCGTCTTCGGCCAGAAAGGCCGGGCAGACGGTCGTGCGGAACTCGTACTCGACGCCGCCCTGCATCAGCAGGTCGATCGAACGGCGCACCGCCGACAGGTCCATGTCGGGAACGCCGCAGACCTGGCCGTAGCGCTCGTCGAGCGGGGCCTTGAGGTCCATCGCGACGGCGTCGACGAGGCCGGCGTCGAGGAGGTTGGCGAGGGCGTCGGGACTCGTGCCGTTGGTGTCGAGTTTGACGGCCAGGCCCGCGTCGCGGAAGGCCCGGCACAGCGCGGGCAGCGTGGGCCAGACGGTGGGTTCGCCGCCGCAGATGACCACGCCGTCGAGCCACCCTTCGCGCGACGCCATGTGGTCCATCACGGCCTGGAGCGGGATGGTCTCCGTCGGCATGCCGAGCAGCGGCCCGGCATGGCAGAAGCGGCACCGCAGGTTGCACCGCGGCAGGAAGACGATGGCGGCCAAGTGGCCGGGCCAGTCGATGAGCGTCGTCGGGTGATACCCGGCGATGGGCGGCAGCGGAGACGGGGCATCGGCTTTCATGACGCGGGACTGCTTGCGGCTGAACCGAGAAACGCCCGGACTTCGATCGACGGCGGAAGGCACCCTTCCCAGCGGGCCATGGGCTCGCCGGCGTCGCTGCGGAGGATCGTGGTCGGTATGTGGATGACGTCGTTGAACGCCCCTTCGGCCATCCCCTCGACGCTCTCGACATCGTAGTAGTCGATCAGGACGTCGCCCGCCACGTCGGCCTTGCCGACCAGGTGCGTCAGTTTCTGCTGGGTACTCTTGCACCTGGTACAACCGTTTTTCCCGAAGACCTCGAACTTCATGGTTTCCCCTGCGCTTTCTCCTCAGAGACCCTGATGGCTGCCCGGCGCGCGGTCAGACGTCGACCTTGTCCTTCGGCCGATACGCCGACTTGATGAACACCGCCTTGAGCGGCGCCTGGGTGTCGTTGATGATGTTGTGCACCTCTCCCGGTTCGATGCGGAAGGCGGCGCCGACCGAGATGGGGTGCTCGCCGTCGTCAACGATGAACCGGCCGCCCTCGCCCTCGACAAAGTAGAACGTCTCCTCGACCTCGTGGTGCACGTGGCGTCCGAGTTGCTCGCCGGGCGCGAAGAGGATGACGCCCCAATCGATGCACGGCCCGCGGAAGAGGTACTTGACCCCGCTGGCACCGCCCCGATACGCCTGGTCCTGCTCGCGAACGTGCTCCACCGCCCGCCCCCTACGTCGGCCCCAGGGCCACTGCTCACGCCCACTGCAACCTGCCCCTTGGGAAACGACGGGGAGCCGGGGCGGCGAATCCTAGCCTTCCGGCTCCCGGCTCCTCCGTCAACAAGGGGTCTCTATAAACGATCCTGCCACACGTCCCGGCCCGCTGAGGCGCGCCTCCCTCCAGGGCGCGCCTCAACCGGCGGCCGTGCCGATCTCGGCGGACGGGATCGGCGGCATAACCTCCCGCACCGAATACTTGCCGCGACGGCGGTCCTTCAGCTCGCCCAGTTTCGACTTGTTCCAGTTCGAGATGCGGCTGAAGTACCCGACGATTCGCGTCATGCCGTACACGCTCTCCGAGTCGCAGTAATCGCACCGGGTGTGAAGGCCCGGGGTGGCCCGGTGGCAATCGTTGCAGATGGTGAACTCGGGGCTGATGGTCAGTTGGGCCGCCGGGGTTTTCTCGAAGGTCTGGCGGACCAGCCTGAGGATGCTCTCGGCGGGGGGCAGTTCCTCGCCGACGAAGGCATGGATGATGGCCCCCGACTCGATCATGCTGTGGAACTTGGCCTGCTTCTGGATGCGCGTCAGCAGGTCCACCGGCGCGTCGGCCCGCAGATGGATCGAGTTGGTGTAGTAGTACTCGTCGGCCTCGACGTCGCCCTTCACGAGGTCGCGGCTCTGGGGCCAGTCGCGCATGTCGACCTTGGCGAGTCGGCGGGCGGCGCTCTCGGCCGGCGATTCCTCGAGGCTCACCTTCAGGCCGTGCTGCCGGGTGTACTCCTTGGCCCGCCGGTGCATGTGCGAGATGACCAGCAGGCCCTGCTTCAGCGCCCGGTCGCTCTCGTGCAGTTCCTCGCCCATCATGTGCTGGATGCACTCGTTGAGGCCCACGAGGCCGATGATGTACGTGGCCGCATCGAGGTCGACGTACGGCCGGCCGTCCTTGGCCATCTTACCGATCTGCCAGAGCGGCATCTCCGGCCCCGCCATCATCTTCTTGACGAACTCGCGTTTCTCCAGGTGGGCCTGCATGGCGATGTCCATCGCCTCGGCAATCTGGACGAAGAGGGCGTCCCAGTTGCCGGGGCCGGCCCGATAGGCGGCCTGCGGCAGGTTGATCGTCACGTTCTGGAACCCGCAGAACCGCATGCTCTCCGGGTGCTTGATCATGTGGTCGTCTTCGATGGTGGTCCGCAGCCGGCAGCAGGCACTCAGCGTCACCTCGTCGCGGTCGAACACGAAGTACGGCACGCCGTTCTCGGAGGCGATCTGGCACGCGTACGCCAGCAACTCGAGTTGCTTCGGGTCGCGGAACGTCGCCGCGTTGACGTGGAAGTCGCACTTCGGGAACGCGAACAGGTGGCCGTGCTGGTCGCCCTCGCGCCAGACGTCGAGCATGGCCCGGCAGAACCTCTGGGCGGCCTCCTCGTAATCGCCGTACGTGCGGCCGGTGTCCTTGCCAGCCGGCCCGATCGCCATCACGTCCTTGAAGTACCCCGGCACGCCCGTGTGGACGTTGAAGTCGAGGAACAGCGTCTGGCCGCCCCGGCTGAACGCCGATTGCGAGCACGAGAAGATCAGGTGCTGCGCCTCCTGACGCATCTCCTCGTCCGTCATCTGCTCGACGTACGGCGCGTACATCACGTTGATGTGCGCCACGCCCAGGGCCCCCGCGTAGTACGCCTGCATGGAGGCCAGGAACGTGTTGAGGTGGCCCGTCAGCGTCCGCGCGTGGCGGGCCGGGGCGCTTTTCGTATCGAGGTTCTCCAGGTCCAGGCCGTACTTCTTCAGGTACTCCAGGCTGTGGCTCGAGCAGTACACCCGCGTGGGGTACCCCAGGTCGTGCAGGTGAACGCGGCCCACCAGGTGGGCCTCGGCGACCTCGCGCGAGAAGATCTCGCCCAGGGCGAACTGCTTCAGCACCGCCTCGGCGATCGTCAGGTTGATGGCCTCGGGGTTGTTCTGCGAAATGTTCGAGTTCTCGTGGCTCTTCGAGTAGATGAGGTTGACGAGGTCGTAGCGCGGCATGCCCATGACCTTCTGCCGCTCGAGGCGCCCCGTCAGGCCCCGCTCGAAGAGTTCGTTGTCGGCCAGTTCGCGCACCAGACCGGTCGAGATCCGCGACAGGCCCGACGCCAGCACCTTCTTCTCGACGGCGGTCGCCACCTTCCGCGCCGTGACCCGGTCGAGGTGGGCCTCCGTCTCGAGGGCCTCGGCAATGCGGCCCTTGTCCCACGGCAGGAGGGCGTCCTTGGCGCCCGTATCGACCAGCAGCGCCATGTCGGTGGAACTGCGCGGCCCGGCTTCGCGCTTCACCTTGCGGACCGTCATGGCCCGCCGGGCCTGGGCCCGCCGGTCGCGATACAGGATGTACGCCTTGGCCGTCTTGGCGTGTCCGGTCTCGATCAGCACCTTCTCGACCATGTCCTGGATGTCTTCGATCCCCGGCATATCCCCTTCGAAGTGGCGGTTCAGGTAATCGGTGACGGCTGAGGCCAATTCCTCGGCCACAAACCGGTCTTCGCCTCCGACGGCCTGGGCGGCCTTGAAGATGGCGTCGGCGATCTTCGCCGCCTCAAACGGCATGGCCTTTCCGTCGCGCTTGCGGATCTGCGTAATGCGATGCGACATACCCTGGCTCTCCCCTACCCGTGCACGTCTGTCGTCAGAAACTCTCCCGGCGGCCCCACACCCCCGGCTCATGTGCGTTACCAGGGGGACGACCCCCATGGGTCGCCCCCCCACGCCCTCGCGGCGTGCTCCCACGGGCCGACCGTCAGTCGCCGCCGGTCGCCCGCGAATCCTCTGAACTGCGGTCCTTGCCCTTCTCGCGTGCCGCGTCGGCCCGCTGCGTCAGCATCGGCTGCACTTCCTGAACGAACTCCGAGACGTCCTTGAAATCCCGGTACACGCTGGCAAACCGAACGTACGCCACCTGGTCCACCTGGCGGAGTTTCTCCATGACGAGGTCGCCGATGGCGCGGCTGGGTATCTCCAGGTCGTAGCGGGAGGTCAACTCGTCCTCAATCTCCTGCAAGATGGCGTTGAGCCGTTCCGTCGGCACGGGACGTTTGTGCAGCGCCAGCATCAGGCCCCGTCGGATCTTCGCCCGGTCGTAGGCCTCGCGCGTCGTGCCGTCCTTCTTGATGACGCGAAGGCGCGGTTCGCTCTCGGCCCGTTCGTAGGTCGTGTAACGCCGCTTGCACGCCAGGCACTCGCGCCGGCGGCGAATTGCGGCACCGCTGGCGCGGGAATCAACCACCTTGTCATTGTCCTGACGGCAGAAGGGACACTCCACGGCCGCACGCTCCTCAAGCGAACATCATAGCGCCGATTCGCCGGACAGGCAACCTGCAAGACGTGACAACACACAACATCTTGGGCTACCCGGCTCACCTACCGCATCGGAAACTCGGCCCTTCCCTCTTGAGAAAAACCAGGAACGTGTCAAAAACCTCTACCCCATATTGCCGATTGGCGATCCTAGGCCCCATGATATGGGGTGTCAACGCTTTTCTCAAAAGACGCTAACGCCATGCCCGCTTCTCACTTTGGCAAAGCGCCCTAACTCGCCCAACCACAATACCTTGTGGTCGCAATCCACGACTTTTCCACCGCTCACAATTTTCTTTGCACGCCATCTCACCACCCGCGCCACAACCCCACCGGCAGGGGGTCCTCAGGCGCCCAGCCCACCATATGGTGGCACGCATCCTTTCCTGATTCATTCCCGATCACGCCTCCGTCGCCCCGCCCCGAGCGGCCCGGCGCCGCGCGCCATAGGGTCGCGATGCCTATATATGCAGAAATCGCGGCAGGTAATCCTACCCGCCGCGCCGCCGGGTTGCCCAGGCCCAGATGCCGCTTCTTACGCCTCGTCCTCCGCCAAGACCTCCAGGCTCACCTTCCCCAGCCTCAGCATGGTCTTGCCGAGGTCGTCGGGGTAGTCCTCGCGGCAGACGATCCGCCGGACGCCCGCGTTGATGGCCATCTTTGCACACATCGAACACGGATGATGCGTCGTGTAGAGCGTCGCGCCGTCGATCCGCACGCCGTGCCGGGCGGCCTGGATGATGGCGTTCTGCTCGGCGTGGAGGCCCCGGCACAGTTCATGCCGCTCGCCCGACGGCACGGCCATCTGCTCCCGGAGGCACCCCGCCTCCGCGCAGTGCGCCACGCCCGTCGGCGCGCCGTTGTACCCCGTGGCCAGAATCCGCTTGTCGACGACCAGAATCGCGCCCACCCGCCGCCTCAGGCACGTCGACCGCCGGGCCACGTCGGCCGCGATCGTCATGAAGTAACTGTCCCACTTCGGTCGGTCCATGGGGCGATACGGTATCCCCCCGCAGGCACGATGTCAAGAAACAGCCGCGGGAGGCCCGTGAGCGTTTTAAGGTTGCGTACTCACACCACCGCTTGTGCGCGGTGGGTCCCCGTACCCACCGCGCCTACCCGCAGTCAAACCTCAAGCGCGGCGGGTGCGGGGACCCGCCGCGCAAACACGCAATGTTAAACTGCTGGTGGCTACGGCAGGAGCACAATCCCCTTGTGGCCGCCCAACCGGACGGGGACAAACCGGCGGATACCCTCGGCCGGCGGCCCGGCCTCCAGCGGGGCCAGCGCGATGGCCGTCGGTTTCGGCCCGGCCGCGATCTCGGCCGACCCATACGCCCGGGCCAGCAGCGACCGGTGGACCTCGAGCCACCGCTCGGCCGCCGCGGTGTCGGCCGCCTCGCCGGGCCCGGGCAGCAGGATCGCCACCAGGGCCCCGTCGTCGCGGACGCCCGCCAGTGGTGGTGCCCCGGGTTCGTCGACCTCGACCTGGAAGACGACCCTGAGCGACCCGCCGACCAGAGATCCGAGTTGGGCCTCGATGGCCGTCAGCAGTTCGCCCCTCTCGGCCTGGTCCCACAGGCTGAAGGCGGGGCAGATGTCGGTTCGGGCCGGCACAACCGCCCGGCTCTCGGGCGCCGCCACAACGGGCGCCGCGGCCATCGGCTCGGCGCATCCCGCGGCCGCAAGGAGGCGCGGCCAGACTTCGTCGGCGGGGGTCTGCGAGAAGATCCGCACCGGTTGAGGCAGGTCCACGTGCACGTCGCCGCCCGCGGCCGGCCCGTCGCGCTGAATGGCCACCTCGCAGCCCAGGTACCCCCGGGCCGCCCGGCGAAGCCGCCGCCCCAGCCGACCGGCCTGCCCGTCGCCGTTGCCGTCGACCAGCAGCAGGGCGGCCTGGGCCAGGGCGCCGCCCATCCGCCACGCCTTGAGGGTGCGGTAGGTTTCGACCACGCTCTCGGCGTCGGCCGTCGCGAGGAAGACGATCCGCCGCGCCGCCGATCCGAGGCCGCGAAGCCGCCCGTTCGGCGGGTCGAGCACCACCACGCCCACCTGGTCGCACTGGGCCAGGAGGTCGGCGATGGTCCGGTCCAGGTCGAGTGCTCCGAGGTAGTTCTGCGGCCCAAGCCGGCCACACGCCGTCTCGCCCAGAACGTGGGCCTCCACGAGACCGTTCTCGAACACGAAGACGGCAGCCGGGCGTCGCCCCGGCGCCAGCCGCCGCGCGGCAGCCAGGGCCGCGTCGCGCCGGTTCACCGGCTCGATGCCGGCCGGCACCAGGACGTAGAGGCCCTGGGGGGCATCGATCTCGGGAGGCGGCGCGACGTCGGCGTCGGCGGCCGGGGGCGTCTCGACCGCCGTCGGCGGTGCGGCAGGCTGGGGCGAGAGGAGCACTTCGGCGAGGGCAGCAAACTCTTCCTCGCCCAGCCCTGCCGCATCGTGCCGGCCGGCAAACCGCCGGCGCGGCGCCGTCACGTCTCGGGTGTCCATGGCGCCTCGTGCCTGGGGGTCACTGGACCTCGACGACGCTGTTCAGTTCGCCGTAGGGGTTGCTCTCGACGTAGGGGTTTGCGGGGTCGCTGCACCACCGGCCATCGATGATGAGCCGGTAGGCGTACCGGCCGGGTCCGACGCGGATCTCCTTCCGCCAGACGCCGGTCTGGTCGGTGGGCGTCATTTCGGTCTCGCCATCGGCCATGCCCCAACTGTTGAAGTCGCCGGCCACCTGGACGCGCCGGGCGTCGGGCGCATGGCAGACAAAGCGGACGCCGCCCTCCGTGACGACGGCGCCGTACACCGCCTCGACCTTTTCGTCGACGGCCCGTTCTTCGCGCTCAAACGTCTCGGTCTCCTGCTGCGCCAGGGTCTCGTACTCGACCTGGAGGCCGGCCGACAACACCTCCTGCGCCAGCGCCCGGTAGTCGGTGTGCCCGCGCGAGCCCGGCCGGAACTCCAAAATGGGGCTGCCCATGGCGGCGGCCTCGCGCAGGTCTACGTTGAAGTGGATGACCGTGTCGAGGACGCGGCCGGCGTACTGGTCGCGCAGCGCCGCCAGGGCGCGGCGCATGGTCCGGGCCCGGGTGTCGTACATCGTGGCCAGGATGCTGAAGGCGGGCGCGTGGCCGGTGCGCTCGCCGATCATATCGATGGTCTGGACGACGCGGCCCAGGCCGTAGATGCTGAAGAAACCCAGGTCGACCGGGACCAGGACTTCGCCCGCCGCCATCAGGGCGTTGATGGAGAGGATGCCCAGGCCGGGACCGGAGTCGATCAGGACGAAGTCGTACCGTCCGTCGACCTGGCTGATGAGTTCCTTAAGGCGCCGGTCGCGGCCGTCGGCCCCGGCGAGCGTCTGCTCCAGCGAGGCCAGGCCCACGCTGGACGGCGCCAGGTAAAGCCCCTCGAGGATTTCCCACGCGATGTCGGGCACCGCCAGGGGCCCGTTGCCGGAACCCTCGCCGCCCAGCACGTGCCGCATGCTCAGTTCGACCTCCTGCTCGCGCACGCCGCAGCCGACCGTCGCGTGGGCCTGGGGGTCCAGGTCCACGAGAAGGACGCGCCGTTTGGCCGCCGCCAGTGCTGCGGCCAGGTTGATGGCCGTCGTCGTCTTTCCGCAGCCGCCCTTGTGGTTGAAGATGGCAATGACCCGCATGGTCGCTCTCCCTGTGACCGCCGCCCTAACGGTCGGCGTCTTCCGGTCCCCATTGCCAATACTGGGGAAGCCGATTGGCCTCGCTCACGGAAGACTCTTCGGCAGGTCGGTGGCGCCGTCTTTAGAAAACTTATCGGACGTTACTCGGTTGGGTGCCTGGCGACGCCCGACGCGTGGGGCCGGGTTTGACCGCCTCCACGCGGGGCAGGCCTCCGCTACCAGATCTGGCCGCCCGGACGTTGCTCTGAGGCAACATCCGTCGCTTGAATGCAACCCGAGTCAGGATGGCGCGCAACCATCTTTCACACAAGCACTTACAGCATTTCCGGCCGGATGCCGACAGGAAACTGATGCTAAGCAACATCATTCGGCGTTCTGGTCCGGCCGAGAGATCAGACAAGCCGCAAGAATAACAAGGCCGTAACCACCTGCCCTACAACGAGTTACGCTCGCCAGAAACATTATACCCTCTGCCAAGACCGCTTTGGCACACCCATTGCTCTTAAAACATGCCAAGTGGCTCGTTCTTTAATGGCATCGCTTGCGACTTCACGCACAGCCCTCCCCCGGGTGCGACGAGAATCTCAGGCGCTTTGCCGCACAACCCCCTTAACTCCCAATTAGGGAACGAGCCATCCTAACGGAAACCGCCCTGCGGGGCGTTGCGGGATAGAAACGATCTTTCGAAATTCGTTGCGGGGTGCGAGAAGGAGGGACGGAAACACACCTTTGCCAATCGTTCCCACACACACCAACTCCGGATCACACCGGCGTTGGTAGACAAAGGGTGTTGAAGAACCGAATACAGAGCGGGGCGGATATTTAAGAGCCGTCTATCCCCGCAACACGGGCAAGGCCTCCCCTCCAGGCCTTGCCCCATTTTTTTGCGCCCACCTGTCCACATGCGCCGCCGATTCGTGGAACCCACGCTCCCAAGCCAACGTCTAAGCCTGCGGAATGCCTGCCTCGGCGGGACACGCGGCCTCACGGCGCGCTCCCCTGCCGAGGCGAATCCTGGGAGGACGCTCCCATGACGCAACCATGGCTGCGGCGCGGCGGCGGGTGGTTTCTGGTCGGTCTCGCGCTGCTGGCAGTGGCCGCCTCGGCGGCGTACATCGAGGAGGAGTTTCAAGGGGCGCCGCCCAGCCGGCCTGAACCGCGCATTCTTCCCCCGCCTCCTCCTTCGCCTCCGCCGCCGCCACCCGGCCACCACGTGCCGGCGCTGGCGGCGTACCTAAATCGCCTGGAGGTCCGCCGGCCGCTCGTCCACGGCCGGCTTGCCGTCTTCCCGGTGGCTCTTCGCGGCCGGGCGCCCCTCGCGGGCGGCTGGCGGACGACCGATGCCGCCATCGCCAAAGGCATCCTCGTGGTGTCCGAGAAGGACGGCGGCGGGACGGTGCCGGTCGTGGTCATGGAGAACCGGGGCCGACACGATTGGGTGTTCGTGATGGCGGGCGAGGTCATCTCGGGCGGCAAGCAGACGCGGACCGTGCGGCAAGACACAGTCCTGGCGCCCGGTCAGCGGGTCGAGACGCCGGTCTTCTGTGTCGAGGCCCGGCGGTGGCGCGGGGCCGACGGTTTCACGGGCGGCGCCCTCCTCGTGCCGCAATCGATCCAGAGAGAGATGCGCAAGGGCGCCGACCAGGGCCAGGTCTGGGCCGAGGTGGCGCGCAACAACGCCGCCCTCGGCGCCGGCAACGCCACCGACAGCCTGGAACTAGGCCTGAAGGCGGGCCCCGTGCGGCGCGACCTGGACGAGGTGCGGCGGAGCATCGCGCCGGAGGTCCCGGCCGACAGCGTCGGCTTCATCTTCGCCGACCGGTTGACGGGCCGCGGTCTGGGGGCCGAGTTCTTCGGCCGGGCCGACCTGGCCGGGGCGCTCCTGGGGAAACTCATCGACGCCTACGCCGTCGACCTGGTCCTCCAGGCCGAACGCGCCCGGCAGCCGGGCGGCGCCATGCCGCAGGCCGTGGCGTGGGATTTTCTGGACCGTGTCCGCCGGGCCGGCAGTCGCCACGGCGGCACGCCCGGCAGC
>Ga0307378_10005203_pt1 | contig 18210 bp, 10 predicted proteins | sample UN1MG_FD_202238 | JGI IMG/M metagenome (GOLD analysis project Ga0307378, IMG submission 202238) | Soil microbial communities from Risofladan, Vaasa, Finland - UN-1 | ecosystem: Environmental > Terrestrial > Soil > Coastal area > Acid sulfate soil | place: Finland: Risofladan, Vaasa | collected... | reverse complement strand
GCGCGTCGTCGGCGTCGTTCCAGCTCCTCTGCTGATCCCTTCGGTCTCATGGAAATCCCTTTCCATCTGCCGAAAGGATCATCGGCAAAGCCATCGCCGTTACATTAACGATTCAAAGGTCAATAAGTGTGGCATATCTATGGGGTGTCACCAGCGCGGAACGCGCCTTCAGAAGGCAGACGAGATGCGCCGCGAAGATCGAAGCGCTCAAGTTCCCCGAAGAGGTTCGATCAAAGGGCCAAGAAGATTGGAGGCCCTTTTGTGTCGAGGAGCATGTTATTACTTACTCGGGAACGACGTTATGGATAATTGGAGCAGTGGGGATACTCGCTTCCTTGTGCATATTGCTTCTCTGGATTCTAGGTTTGTGGCCTCCCGCCCCTCACGTCGTCCCATGAGCAGATTGACTGGCAGACGGGGAGCACATGCCTCCTGGTAAACCAGAAACCTGCTTTCTCTCTGCCGCTTCCCACCTACCGATATACCAGTTCAATCTTCCGTGCCTCTTCCCTAATACCGTCGGAATCCGCCCGCGCTAGGCCATTGCCGCCGCAAGCGGCCCCAACTCGATCTCCTCCCAGTCCCACGAACTCGGAGAATCAGTATCGAATCCTGCCCCCGCTACCAACTTTACACACGACCGTTCTTCGGGGCGGTCGTTTTCTTTATGGGTACATGCGTCGTAGGCCGCCGCGCTGACCGCCAGGATGCCGCTCTTGGTCGAGGGCGTGACCACGATCCGCTCGACGCAGGACGCCAGCACGTCCCGCACCACCTGGTCGCGGCGGCCGTTCATGGCGTCGGCCAGACCCGCGATGCGATGTCGAGCCCACTCGCGCAAGGCCGCCTCGTCCAGCCTCGCCCCCGACGTACGCGCTTTCGCCAGTTCGCGTTCGAGGTTCTCTTGGCGCTGCCGCAGTGGCGTCAGCCACTCGTCGAGGAGCGGCCGGTTCGCCGGGGCGATACTGGCCATGATGGCCCTGGCCGCCTTGACGAATGGCCAACCCAATCTCGATGGACCCTACACGACCAGCCAAATCCTGTTGAAACGCGAGGGACAAGGCGTATGATTGAAGTGTTTGGAGCACCGTTGGTCCGCAGGAGCAGACCGTTTTGGCAGGTAACCGCGTCATACCCACGGTCATATGGAGCGGCATGCGACGCAAGGGCCCGGAGGCACCGATGACAGCCCCCACGATTTTGCCCATCGAACCCGCGTTGAAGGTCATCGAGGAACTCTCGCCCGTAACGGAGGGCGCCATCATCCCGCTCCTGCAAAGGCTCCAGGACGTGTACGGCTACCTGCCGCAGACGGTAGTCCTGGAGGTGGTGCGGCGGACCGGGCTGCCGGCCAGCCGCGTCTTCGGCGTCGCCACGTTCTACGCCCAGTTCCGACTGAAGCCCGCGGGCCGGCACACCGTCCGCTGCTGCCGAGGCACGGCCTGCCACGTGCGAGGCAGCAAGAAGGTGCTTCATGCGGTCAGGAGTTCGCTGGGCATTGATGACGGCGAGACCACGGAGGACATGAGGTTCTCCCTGGAAACCGTGGCCTGCCTGGGGACGTGCTTCCTCGCCCCCGTCATCATGGTGGACAACGACTACTTCGGCAGCATGACGTCAGGACGGGTCGCCAGCGTGCTGGACAGATACAAGTAGAGGAACGCCTGATGTCCTACCCAAAGTTCGACGCTCCACAGGACCTGGAACGATTTCGGAAGCAGGCGGTCGAAGCGGAGAAGCGTTTCCGGGCGCGCGTGCTCGTCTGCACCACAGGATGCCGGTCCAAGGGCGCGCTGGAGATCGGCGAGGCGCTGCGAACCAAGCTCGCTTCATCCGGCCTCGAGAAGGACATCGCCGTCATCGAGGCGGGCTGCCACGGCCAGTGTTCGCGGGCGCCCGCCGTCGTCATCGAACCGTGGGACTACCTATACGGCGGAGTCAGCCCCGAGGACGTGGACGAGATCATCGAGACGACGCTGCGCCAGGGCAAACCCGTCGAGCGGCTTTGCGAGAAGTCTGACGGCCGACTCGCGCCCACGATGAGCCAGGCGCCGTTCTATCGGAAGCAGAGAAGAGAGGTGCTGGCGCATTGCGGGCGAGTCGATCCGAAGAAGGTCGAGGACGCCATCGCGCGGGGCACCTACGCCGCGGCAGCCAAGGCCCTCTCGGCGATGAAGCCGGAGTCGGTGATCGACGAGGTCCGCGAGGCCGGCATCCGCGGGCGCGGCGGCGCCGGATTCCCCACCGGCGTGAAGTGGGGATTTTGCCGGAAGGCGCCCGGCCAGCCGAAGTATCTGATCTGCAACGCCGACGAAGGCGACCCGGGCGCGTTCATGGACCGGGCCCTGCTGGAGGGCGTGCCGCACCAGGTTCTCGAAGGCATGATCATCGCCGCGTACGCGATCGGGGCCTCGCACGGGTTTGTGTACGTTCGGGCCGAATACCCCATTGCGGTCGAGCACGTGGGGATCGCCATCCGGCAGGCGCGCGAGTGCGGCCTGCTTGGGAAGAACATCCTCGGCTCGGGCTTCGACTTCGACATCGAGGTGCGGATGGGGGCGGGCGCTTTCGTCTGCGGCGAGGAGACCGCCCTGATCGCCTCGCTGGAAGGCCAGCGCGGCATGCCGCGGACTCGGCCGCCGTTCCCGGTGAACCAAGGATACCTGGGCAAGCCGACGACCATCAACAACGTCGAGACGCTGGCCAACCTGCCCCTGATCCTCCAGAAGGGCAAGGATTGGTACAAGGCCATCGGGACGCCCGGCAACACGGGCACGAAGATCTTCGCCCTGGCCGGCAAGGTGCAGAGCACGGGGCTGGTTGAAGTCCCGATCGGCACCACGCTCCGCCAGATCATCTACGATATCGGCGGCGGCATCTCCAGGAACCGGCGGTTCAAGGCGGCCCAGACGGGCGGCCCGTCGGGCGGCTGCATCCCGGCCCAGTTCCTGGACCTGCCCATAGACTACGACTCCCTGAAGAAGATCGGCGCGATCATGGGATCGGGCGGCCTGATCGTGATGGACGAGAACACCTGCATGGTGGACATGGCCCGCTTCTTCATGGACTTCGTCCAGAAGGAGTCCTGCGGCAAGTGCGTGCCCTGCCGCGTCGGCACGCGCCACATGCTCGACATCCTGACCCGGATCTGCTCGGGCGAGGGGCGCGAGGGCGACATCGAGCGGCTCGAGCAACTCGGCCGCGAGATCAAGGCCGCGTCGCTCTGCGGCCTGGGCCAGACGGCGCCCAATCCGGTCCTGACCACGATCCAGTATTTCCGCGAGGAATACGAGGAGCACATCAAACTGAAGCGCTGCCGCGCCTCGGCTTGCGAGGCGCTCGCGCCGGCGCCCTGTTCGCATGCGTGCCCGGCCGGGGTCAATATCCCGCAGTATGTGGCGCTGATAGCCGAAGGCCACCCAGACGCGGCGGTGGACGTCATCCGCCGACGGAACCCGTTCGTCTCCGTCTGCGGGCGCGTCTGCGACCATCCGTGCGAGAGCCGGTGCCGCAGGGCGGACCTGGATGAGCCTCTGGCGATCCGGGCGCTCAAGCGGTTCGCCGCCGACCACGCGCGAAAGGGATCGGCGCCGCTCGCTCCGCCCGCGACCGGACAGCCGGTCGTGGCGATTGTCGGCGCCGGGCCGGCGGGCTTAAGTTGCGCGTACTTCCTCGCCCTCATGGGCCGGCGCTCGGTGGTCTTCGAGGCCGAGCGCATCCCCGGCGGCATGCTCGCCCTGGGGATTCCGGAGTACCGGCTCCCCAAGAGCATCCTGGCCAGCGACATCGAGTACATACTGCGGCACGGGGTCGAACTTCGGACGAGCACGCCGGTGAGGAGCATCGAGGAACTGAAAGCACAGGGCTTCAAGGCGGTGTTCCTCGCCACCGGTGCGCAGATAGGCCGGCCGCTGGGCGTCGATGGCGACAAGGCCGAGGGCGTCCTGGACAGCCTGGCGGTCCTGCGGGCCCGCGGGCTCGGCCAGACGCCCGCCCTCGGCAAGCGGGTCGTGGTGGTCGGCGGCGGGAACGCCGCGGTTGACGCGGCGCGATCGGCGATCCGGCTGGGCGCCGAGAAGGTGACGATCCTCTACCGCCGCACGCGGGAGGAGATGCCCGCCTACGAGGAGGAGATCGAGGAGGCCCTGAAAGAGAAGGTCGAACTCCACGAACTCGCCGCGCCGAAGCGAATCCTCCGCAGGAACGGCCAGTGCGCCGGCATCGAGGCGATCGGCATGCGCCTCGGCCAGGCGGACGAGAGCGGGCGCCGCCGGCCGGAACCGGTCGAAGGGAGCGAGTTCGTGGTCGAGTGCGACACGGTCATCTCGGCCATCGGCCAGATGCCGTCCACCGAGGCGGCCGCAGGCCTGGCGCTCACGTCGGGCAAGGCGGTGCGCGCGGACATGGCGACCTTCGAGACATCCGTCCCGGGCGTGTACGCGGGCGGCGACGTGACGAGCGGCGGCGGGACGGTTATCGAGGCGATCGCGGGCGGCCAGCGCGCCGCATGCGCCATCGACCAGTACCTCGGCGGGAAGGGACTGCTCCCGCCGGACGTGACTTTCAGCCTACGGCGTCCGACGGAAGAGGAGGCGATGGCGTCCACGGAGCGCCCGCACGAACCGATGTTGTCCGCCGCCAAACGCAGGGGGAGTTTCGACGAGGTCGTCCGCGGGCTTACGCCGGCCAATGCCTGCAAGGAGGCCGGGCGCTGCCTGCGATGCGACCTGGAGAAGTTGCTCGATTAGCCGGCCGCCGGAGAAAAGATCGCGATGAGTACACTCAAACTGACCCTGAACGGACGCGAGGTGGAGGCCGCGGAAGGCCAGACCCTCTTGCAGGCGGCCCTCGCCCATGGCATTGACATCCCCCACCTTTGCCACGACCCGCGCTTGGCGCCATCGGGCTCCTGCCGCCTGTGCCTGGTGGAGGTCAAGGGCCAGCCGGGCCTGCACACCTCGTGCACGCGGCTGGTCGAGCCGGGCCTGTCGGTGGAGACCGAGACCGAGGCCGTCCGCGCCTCGCGCAAGACGACGCTGGAACTCCTGCTGAGCGAGCACCGGGTCGTGTGCACGACGTGCGACTCGGACGGCGACTGCCTGCTCCAGGACTACGCCTACCGCTACCAGGCCGCCGAGACGCAATTCCCGAACGTCGCGACGCCCCCGGGAGAGCCGAACTACACCACCGGCAACAAGGGCCTCGAATACGACCCGTCGAAGTGCGTTCGCTGCCAGCGCTGCGTGCGGATTTGCGCCGAGGTCGTCATGGCCGAGGCGCTGACCATGCGTCAGAGGGCCCTCAAGTCCGAGGTCAGCACCGCCTTTGACCTGCCCCTGAACGAGTCGACCTGCGAACTGTGCGGCCAGTGCATGGACACCTGCCCCACGGGCGCGATCTTCAGTCGCGGGGCGAAAGGGCTCGGCCGGGCCAAGGACATCGAGAAGGTCCGCACCACCTGCACCTACTGCGGCGTCGGCTGCCAGATGGACCTGAACGTTAACCGCAGCCTGAACCGGATCATCCGCGTCACGGCCGATCCGGGCTGCGTGCCGAACGACGGCAACCTGTGCGTGAAGGGGCGATTCGGTTTCGATTTCGTCAGTTCGCCGGAACGTCTCACTCGGCCGCTCATCCGCGAGAACGGGCGCCTGCGCGAGGCTACCTGGGACGAAGCGATCGGCCTCGTCGGACGGCGATTGCGGGAGATCCGCGACCGGCACGGCCCCGACAGCATCGCATTCCTCAGTTCCTGCCGCTGCACGAACGAGGAGAACTACCTCGCGCAGAAGGTCGCGCGCGCGGCCGGCGGGACCAACAACATAGACCAGTGCGCGACGACCTGCCACGCGCCCAGCGTGGCGGGCCTGGCCGCCGCCTTCGGCTCCGGCGCCATGACCAACAGCATCGGCGAAATCAAGAACATCCAGACCCTGTTCGTCATCGGGTGCAATGCGACCGAGGCGCACCCGATCGTCGGCTTCGAGATGAAGAAGGCCCTGCGCCGCGGCGCACGCCTGATTGTCTGCGACCCGCGCAAGACCTGGCTGGCGAACCGCGCCGACATCCACATCCAACACCGGCCCGGCACGGACAATTATCTTATCAACGCGATGATGAATCACATCATCGAGAAGGGCCTGCACAATCCGAAGTTCATCGAGGAGCGCTGCGAGCAGTTCGACGCCTACCGCGAAAACCTGAAGGGGTACTCGATCGACGAGGCCGCCGAGGTCTGCGGCGTAAACGGCGACCTGATCCGGCGCGCGGCCGAGACGTACGCCAAGGGAACGCCATCGGCCATCTTCTACACCCTCGGCATCACCGAGCATACCTGCGGCACGGAGAACGTGCAGAACCTCGGCAACCTGGCCATGCTCTGCGGGCAGATCGGCAAGGAATCCTCCGGCGTCAACCCGCTGCGCGGCCAGAACAACGTCCAAGGCGGCTGCGACATGGGCGCCATCCACTCCGTGTACCCCGGTTACCAGAGAGTGGCCGACGAGGCGATCCGCCAGAAGTTTGCCAAGGCGTGGGGCGTCGAGATGCCCACGAACAAGGGCGGCCGCGTCACCGACTTCATCGAGCAGGCGGGCGAAGGAGTCTTACGCGGGTTCTACGTTTTCGGCGAAGACCCGGCGATGAGCGAACCGAATCAGGACCACGTCGTGGAAGCCTTGAGGAAACTGGAGTTCCTGGCTTGCCAGGAGATCTTCATGTCCGAGACGGCCAAACTGGCCCACGTGATCCTGCCGGCCACGTGCTTCGCCGAGAAGGACGGCACCTTCTCAAACACCGAGCGCCGCGTCCAGCGCGTCCGCAAGGCGGTCGAGCCGCCGGGCGACGCCAAGCCCGACTGGCAGATTCTGTGTAGGGTCTCTACGGCCATGGGTTATCCGATGGACTACGGCCATCCCGGCGAGATCTTCGACGAGATGGCCGCCCTTACGCCCAGTTACGCCGGCCTATCCTACGCGCGGATCGACGAGGTCGGCATCCAGTGGCCGTGCCCGACGAAGGACCACCCAGGAACCCGGTTCCTGCACGAGGGCCGTTTCACCCGCGGGCGAGGGTTGTTCCACGTCATCAAGTTCCGCCCCCCCGCCGAGGTCCCGGACAAGGACTACCCGCTGATCCTCTCGACCGGCCGGACACTCTACAACTACAACATCGGCAACATGACGAGGAAGAGCGGGACGATTGACCAGAAGGAGCCGAGCAACTTCGTTGAGGTCAACGCCGCCGACGCCGAGCGGTTGGGGATCACGGATGGCGGGAACTCGCGCATCACCACCCGGCGAGGCTCGATCGTCGCGACGGCTCGCGTCGGCGAGAGGGTGCGCCCAGGGACGATCTGGATGCCGTTCCATTTCGTCGAGGCATCCACGAATCGGCTGACCAACGATGCCTTTGACAACATCACTCGGACGGCCGAGTACAAGTGCTGCGCCGCCAGAATCGAAAAAGCCGACTGAGATCCGGCTGCGACCAGCGGCCGAGCCGGGGCAAGACTGAAGCGGGGGCGATCCCATGCCGAAGATCCTGATTATCGACGCAAGGAGCGGCTGGCCGTTCGATTCTACGAGGACTGGGCGAAACTTTATCCTCGGGGTCCCGAACGCGACCTGCTCGAGGGTCTGGCCGGCGTCGAGCGACGCCACCAGCAGTACGTTGAAAGTATGTTCGCCAACGCCTCATTCCCCGAATCGTGGGAGTAGGATTCGGCGGCACGCCTGTTCGATTCGCGTCTTAGACATCTTCTTATCGAGAATAATAGTTGTATCTGCCTGACCTGCGGCCGCCCGGGCGCTGGGCGAGGGGGCGCCGCGACCACGACGCTTGACCATCACCACCAGGTCCGCATCAACCAGGGGGACCGCCGAGTTGCCCTCGACCACGACGCCCGGGGCCGACTTGAGTTTCAGTAAGGCTTTCTTCAGCCCGCGGCCTACGGCTTCCGGCTGCGCCATGAGCCAGAAGACGCGCGAGGCCCCCGCCTCACGCAGCCGCCACGTATCCTTGTCCGGCAGGTCGTTATCGGCCGTCATTTCCAGCAACCGGTAAGGCCGCGTCAGCGTCGCGCAAACGTTGCAGCCTTTCGGGTGGGGGCAAGGACGGCCCCGGCGGCACCGCGTGACTTTCAGGGCGGCCCACCCCGGCAGTTGGCGGAGCATGACGCAGGCGACCGTGGTCTTGCCGACGCCCGATGACGCGCCGGCGACGCAGATGATTTTCATGGCCGATCCCCCGCAGTGCGTAGGTCGGGTCAACAGACCCGACATCATCTGTGGGCGAGCGAAACGGTCGGGTCTGTTGACCCGACCTACCGATTCCCCAGTGGACCGGCCAGGTCCTCCGGCCGGTTGACGTTGGTCCACGCCTTGGCCAGTTCGGCCGGCGGAACCGGCGTCACCACCTTGGAGGACCGGGCGATTTCTGCGGCCCTGAAGCAACCCGAAGCGGCCAGCCGTTCCAGCAGCGGGCGCGACCGGAAATCGTAGTAGGCCAGCAGCGGTTCGAGCGGCTGGCCCTCGCCCAACCGTGGCATCACCGCCCACACGCCCCGGCGACGGAGGCTCAGGAGCCAGTCCACGGCCTCGCGGCTGACCTGCGGCATGTCGCACGCCACGATGAGCCACGAGCCGCGCCGGGCCCATCTCATCGCCGACAGGATGCCGGCCATCGGCCCCGACACGTCCGGCACGTCCGCCAGGCGGCGAAGACCGGCGAGCGATGCGGGCACCTCGCCGCGGCCGAGCAGAACCGTTTCCGCCACCGCTCCCTCCAACTGACCGACCGTCCGCTCCAACCACGACTGGGCCCCGATCTTCAAGAGATGCTTGGCGGAGCCCATGCGAGCACTCGCGCCCCCGATGAGCACTCCCGCATAAACGGGTGCAGACCGCCGGGCCCTTGGCAACCGTTCAGCCTTCTCAGCCATGCCCTTTCCCTCGCACGTGCCCGACAGAGGCCGCTTGCATCATGGCTCTCATGGCCAAGGCTTCCACGGCCTGAATTCCACGAGCGTTCCGGCCGGCAGGGTTGTCGGCTGCGGCGGTATAACGATCGTGCCATCGGCCTTCCCCCCGGCCACAAGGTCGGCCGAACTCCTGGACTTAACCGGTTCAACCACGGCGCCGCTTTGTCGCCACCGGATCCTGGCCAACATGTGGCGGAGCGTCCCACCTTTATGGGTAAGGTCCACCGAGAGGGGCGCGTAAATCGCCGCGCGGCACGCCTCCGCTGCCACGCCCGACATGCGGCTGAGCGCGGGCAACACAAACTCGTGAAACCCAACCATCGCGCTCAGCGGGTTGCCGGGAAGCCCGAAGAGGACCGCGCCGCCGGCAAATCGGGCCATCAGGATGGGCTTGCCGGGCTTCATCGCCACGCCATGAAAGAGCGTTTTGCCGCCGGCCGCCTCGACAGCCTGGGGCACAAAATCATAGCGCCCGACGGACACGCCTCCGACCACCAGCACGACATCGTGCCGCGCGGCAGCCATCTTGATGCGTCGAGTCTGCACGGCCAGATTGTCCGCCAGCGTTGCATAGCGGCAGCCACGATAGCCCCATGACGCCAGGGCGGCACAGAGAGCCGGGCCGTTGGAATTGCGTTCCTGGTGAGCGCCAACCCTGTCGCCCGCATCGCGAAGTTCCGCCCCCGTGCACAAGACGGCCACGCGGGGCATCCCGTGAACCTTTAGTCTCGCGTGACCGCTTGACGCGGCCACGCCGATCGCCGAAGCCGATAGAACCGTTCCTTCGGGCAGCAGCACTTCGCCCTTGCGTGCATTTTCTGCGCGCCGAAGGATGTTCTCCCCCGGCTTCGGGGCGGCGCGGAACGTCACCGTCTCATCCGACGCCGAGGTCCGCTCGATCATCACAACGGTGTCGGCCCCCGGCGGGACATTGGCCCCTGTAAGAATGCGCACGCACGTTCCGGGCCGGATGCGGGGCCGCAGAGGCGACCCGGCGGCCACCTCGCCAATCAGCCGCAGCGTCACGGGGCCTAAGGCAAGGTCCGCCGCGCGAACCGCGTAACCGTCCATGGCCGAGCGGTCGGCCGGCGGCATGTCCCGATCCGCCCGGATCTCGCCGGCCAGAACACGCCCAAGACATTCCTTCAGCGGGAGTGAAACGACGGGCAACCGACCGACGTTCTCGATCACCTTGCAGAAGGCTTCGGGGGGAGAGATCATGCCTCGGCTCCTCCGCCAGGCGGTCTTACCTCAGTTCAGCAACGTCCTTCCTTCGTTGTGGCACGGCGGGCTTGTCCCGCCATGGTTGAAACCGCAAGAACCACACGGGGATTGCCTCGGACCGCCCAAGCCACAAAACGATCATAGTCCGCGTTGCGGCGACAGGCAAAGAGAAACTTTCCGGCGCCATCCTGTTCGGCCCGACAAACGGCTCGAACCACAGCCGAGGCCCCGTACAGAGAGCGGCCCGCGCCTACCCCTTCAGGACAAGCCCCCGCCGAATGAGATAGGCCACGAGCGTGCCGACGACCAGGCCGATAAGGTAGCCTTGCGGCAGGCCGATGGCGGCGAGGGCCACCAGCAGGCACACGGCGAGGTCCGACTTCGACGCAGCCACCTCGCGCACAAACCCCATCAGGCCCAGGCCCTCGAAGAGCAGGATGATGCCCAGGATCGGCAACGGGAACACCTTGATGGCCTCGCCCAGGCCCTGGCTGAAGCAGAGCCCGACGACAACGTATACACTACCGTAGATGATTACCGACCCGCCCGTCCGGCCGCCGAAGGCATAGTGCCCGACCAGCCCGCCCGCACCGTGGCACGTGGGGATGCCGCTTACAAACGGCTGGACCAGGTTCATCAGCGCGTACGTCAGGCCGATGCGGCGAACGGTGACCGTCCGCTCGGGAAAAAGGTCGTGGATCGTCTGGCGCGTGGCGATGACCGAGTTGCCGATCGACAGGGCCAGTTGCGGCAGCACCAGGACCCAAAAGCCCTGGAGGACGTCTTCGGTGGTCGGCACGTGAGGCACAGGCAGCGCCAGGCCCACGCCCTGGCCGAGCCGCGCGAAGTCCAGATGAAACACCGCGGCGTAGGCGGCGCCAAGGAGCACCATCAGCAGCGCCGCCGGACACTTGCGGTTGCCAAGGAGAAAGAGCGTCACCAGGAACGCCGCGGCAGCCAGCACCAGGCCTCCCGTGCCGTCGGCCGGAACGTAGTTCTTGAGGGCGAGCATGGCCAGGTTCAGGCCCAGGCCCAGTTGCAGGCCGCGCACCACGCTGCGCGGAATGAAGTCGGCCAAGCGCGTGAGCAGGCCCGTCAGCGCCAGGACCAGCATGATGAAGCCTATGGCCAGGCCGCCGCCGTACAGCACGGCCGGGGCGATCTTTTGCGAAATAACGATCACCGCCATCGCCTTCAGCGGCTGGATGGGCATGGGCAGGCCGTAGATCAGGCCCATAAGGATCTGCGTCGCCCCGAAAACAATGAAGGTGCTGGCGCCGTCGAGTCCGACCGCCAGGATCATGCCGACAATCAGCGGCAGGTCGGTCCCGATATCGCCGAAACTGCCCGCCAGTTCGTTCCGGTCGAACCGGACTCGTCCGCGCAGCCAATTCACCATGAGCCATCGGCCTCAGCCGACATTTCCCAGATGACTGCTCGCTGACGACCACCGTCAGCCAGGTTCACGACTCTATCGGGATTGGACCACGCCCGCGCTGTTTGAACCCACTGAAAACCCTTGTTTCGGCGCGAGGCCGATGACCTGCGGCTCACCTTGCCAGCACCGAGTCGTCCGGTCCGACCCAAAGCCGTCGGACCCCGTCGTGCTTCCACCCTTTGACTGCGATCGCGATGTCGTTTTTCTTCCAGCCAGGGATCGCCCGCGTCGTTTCCTCCCAAGAACGGATGCCGCTGACGGCGTCAAAGGCCGTGACATTGAACGCCCCCACGGCGCAGGCGTATTTCAGGCACGACTCGCACGACAGGCCCCTCAGCAGCGCCGCCAGGAAGCCGGCGATAGCCGAGTCGCCCGAGCCGGTCGCGCTGGCGATCTCGGGAACGTGGAACGACGGTTCCCACAACTGGCGGCGCGACCAGTCGGCCTCGTCGGCCGGACGCGCGCGGCCAAAGCCGGCGAACGTTTTCCGGTCGCCGGTCCGCAGGTACATGCCGCGATGGCCGCACTTCAGGACGGCGACCTTGGCGCCCAGTTCCAGCACGCGTCGCCCCAGGGCGTCCACGTCCTCGACCCGGATAAAGTCCAGGACGTCCTTGCCGGCGGCCTCGGCCTTGCAGGCTTCGAAGCGGCGCCGGTCCAGCATGAAGAGCGTCTCCTCGACGCTGGGCAGGTGGAGGTCCACGTGCGGAAGCACGGCCGCCAGGATCGCGGCCCAGTCCACCTTGCCTGCCTCGGCCGCCGCATCCGGCAGCGACATGTCGAGCGACGTGGTCGCGCCGACCTCTTTGGCGCGACGGAAGATCTGGGACAGTTCGCGGCCGCCCTCGGCATACATCTTCCGCATCAGCGGCGGATAGCCGAGGTGGAAGTGCCGCGCGGACGCCACGAGGTCGAAGTTCACGTCGGCGCAGCCGAACGTGTGGTTGACGCCGGGGTGGTGCAGGAAGATCCGGTCAATGCCGGGCGGGGCGATGACGAGCGTATAGGAGGTGGCCTCGCCGTCCACGATCGCCATCGTGCGGTCGGCGCCGTACTGCTTGAGCCGGTCAATGACCGCCTGGCCGAAGAAATCGCGGCCGACCTTGCCCATGAACGCCGTCGCGATGCCGAGTTTCTGGAGGGCGATGCCCGTGTTCGAAACCGGCCCCCCCGTCGAGGTCGTCACGTCGCCGATGCTGATCAGTTTGCCGGGGACGAAGCGGTTGAGAAAATCCTTGCCGGTGTCTCGCAGGTCGGGGATCACGTCAAAGCAGATGTGTCCAGCCACAACCATGTCGCATTTTTCTTTCCGGCTCATGCATTCCTCTGACGAGCGTGCTGCACCCGATCAGGCCAGTTCGACCCGCACCGTGACAATGCCATGCGGCCGGGCCTCCAGCCGCAACGTCCGGCCTTTGGCGACCGGCGCCGGCTCGCCCGTCGGCTCCTCGGCCAGGTTCACCAGCGCCGCCGCCCGGATCGGCCGCCAGAACTCCAAGGTTTCCCGCTGGACCTCGCCGGTCGGGTTCCAGAGGCGAAGGATGATCGCCTCGCCGGCCTCGGCGGGCTTCAGGGCTGAACACACCAGGCGGCCCTCTTTCTGTTCGACGAAACTCTTCTCCGGTTTGTCCTTGCCCGTCATGGCCGGGTAAGCCGACGACACCGGCCCGGTCTGCCGCGTGATAAGGCCCGTCTGAAGCCGCGCCAGGATCGCAAAGGCCTGGGCCCGGTCGAGCGTCCCCGCATAGGGAAGCAGCGCGTAGCGGAAAACGCACGTGCCCTTCTCCAGGCCGTCCTCTTCGCCCATCGTGCCCCAGGTGAGCCGGAACGAGCGCAGAAGGGTCACGAGCATGGTCCGCCGCACGTCGTCCACGACGCCGCCCTGATGCAGCCCGCCCGCCGAAAGAAACGCCAAGCCCCGCCGCCCGGCGCCGATGGCCTGAAGGTGCAGCATCGGCCTGGCGGCCTGCTCCATCTCCTGCCAGGTCTCGGTCTTGGGGTCGAGCGCGATCGGCCGGACCACCAGATCGTAGGGATGATGGGCCAGGTACGTCTTGGCCTCGGCGATGTCGGTCGGAAGGAGCAGCCGCAGCCGATGGTCTTCGGCCGTGTTCTCGACGGTGGTTTCAAGGTCCACGGTCCTCGCGCTGCGGCGGAGCGTGATGCGGTGGGCGGCTCGCAGGGTCACGTGATCCCGGCTGCGGCTCCCCTGGCGAGGATCGTAGCGCGCGGGCACTTCCATCGCGACTTCCACGAGAAACGTCACCAGTTCCGGCCCGTCGTGGAGGATGGACACCTGGGCGGGCGAAGCCGACGAAAGGACGACCTTGTCGTTCTGCGGCGCGACGTAGAACCAGCCGTTCCCCATCTCGCCCCCGTCCTCCAAGGCCAGCAGGTCACGGTACGCTTCCCCGGTGGCCTTGTCCGTGATCGTCAGGAGTCCGTTGGGCTGGATGGCGATGGCAAGGTGCTCGTTCTCGGCCTGCCAGGGGGCGGTACGGAGCGTCCCCATGCGTCGGACGGGCGTCTCCGAGGGCTTGACGAGGAGCGACGTGAACCCGGCCGCCGGCAGGTCCACCTCGGCCGCCACCGTGTAGCGCGTGAAGTCCCCCGTCGTGCAGAGCGCCGGCCACGCGTACCGCGTCCGTTCGCGCGTCCGCGGCACAACCGCCAGCCGCTGGTACGGAACCTCCTTGCCGCGCCCATCGGTCAGCGTGAACGCCTTGATGAAGGTGTCAATGCTCCACCCCTCGTGGAATGAGCCGGGGAAATCCAGCGGCAGGTCCACGTCGAAGACGACGACCTCGCGGCCCCTCAAGGGAAGCGGATTGGCGATCGTCAAGGTGAACTCGCCGGGACGCGTCGCGAGGTCCTTGCAGGAGCGCGTCAGGAACCCCAGGGTCCGGTTGCGGAGTTGTTCGCCCAGCGTGCGGACCTGGTCGTACCGGTTCATCATGTCGCGGTGGACCTGGTCAATCGAGGTTCCACAGATGCTGTCGTGGGCGTGGTTCAACAGGAGGTATTCCCAGGCGACGTCGAGGAACGTCTTCGGCACATCGTGCCCCTCGGCCCGCGCCAGCGCCACCAGCGGCTCGACCCAACGCTCCAGGAGCACCTGGCAGGCATCATTGACCTGCTTGAGCCGGACGCGGGCAGAGACGCAGTTCGGGAGCAACCACAGGTACTCGTTCCTGTTTTTGGAGACCTCGAACAATTCGCCGGTTCGCGAAGGGACATCCGCGGCCTCGGCCCGGGCTTCCTCGAAGAACCGGACGAGGTTCGAATGCTCCGCCTCGACCTGGGGGCAGGCCTCGCGAAGCATCCGGAGATAGCCCTTGGCGTCGTGGGCAGGCGGCATGTGGTCCAGCGCGTCGATCAGGCAGAGGACCGGGACGTTCGACCGCTCCATCTCGTGGGTCACGTAGCGGCGCAGGTCCTCGCGGGCCAGGTCGAACGGCGCCTTGCCCTCCTCTTCGTCCTTCGCGGGCTTCAGAGAATCGTCTTCGACGCTGCCGGGGATGAAGATGGGCTCCAGGTACTTGCGCGAGGTGGCAAAGGCGCCGTAGCCCATGTAATCCTGGAGTTTGAAGCAGAAGACCTTGCTGCCGTCGGGCGCGAGCCAGTTGAAATACGGCGGCGTCGTGTGCTCGTTCGTGCCGCGGCCGAGCACGCAGTACGGCATCCGGAAGCCGGCATAAATCTGCGGCATCTGGCTGGGATGGCCGAACATGTCGCAGGCGTACGCGACCGGCATCGGCTCGACGCCCCACTGGCGGCACACGCGGCGGCCCACCAGGAGGTTTCGGACCAGGGCCTCGTCGCCGGGACAATAGAAATCCGGCAGCGTGAACCACGGACCCACGAGGATCCGGCCATTCCGGATGAGCGCTTCGAGGCGCCCGTGATTCTCGGGCCGGATTTCCACATAATCCCGCATGATGCACGATTGGCCATCCAGGTGGAAGTACCGGAAATCCTGGCTTCCTTCCATGAGATCCAGGATGTCATCCATGATCTCGACGAGCATGATCCGGTATTCCTGGAACGGCCGGTACCACTCGCGGTCCCAGTGGGTGCCGGAGATGTAGTGGGCCTTGAACTTCCGGGGAGGCTTGCCCTTGGGCCTTTTCTCGGACTTTCTCGGAGCCATCGTTCCCTTCACCTTTCGCCTTGCAGGAAGGGCCGCCGCGGCCACTACGCCGCGAGCCGCCCGACCCATATTACCGAGTTGGCATGGCTTGTCCAGAACAGAGCCACGCGCCCGCCAAGGCGGGCGGCTAACTGTTGCCTCTTGCCGTTGCCTGTTGCCCATTCCCCATTCCCTGTTTTTGATGTAAGTCGCATTTCGGTTTTCCGGAAAACACATTTTTGGCGCGGTTTGGCGCGCTTTTCGGGGCCAAGTTATCCACAAAATGGCCTTGGCGCTAGCGCCAAGGGGGGTGTGCAGGAGCAATGTTAAACTGGGCAAGACGAAACCGTACTGGTTTTTGACGTTTTTGTCTGAAACTGTATCCCTTTCGATCGTTTTTGTATCGCTTTCGTATCGTTTTTGACGTGTTTTGTACTCATATGGATAGACATGCGTCCATAAAACTTACGTGCGTCGGTCCTTTTGGCAAACGCACGTAAGTGCCCATTTTGCGCCTACTCATTTTAAGGACTTACGTGCGTTTTTAAGGGCCGGGGCGCGCCCCGGAAGGCATTACCCGCACCGCAATCTTGCCTGCGCCGGGCGATTGTGGTAAAAGGTTTGCATGAATCCCCTCGAAACCTATCTGAAGGACCTGCGCGACATTCGGTCAACGGGGGCCGCCGTCGCAGAAACGTCCTTCTATCCCGCCCTGTCTAACCTGTTCAACGAGATCGGCAAGACCCTGAAACCCAAAGTCCGTTGCGTCATGCCTATCGCCGACCGCGGCGCGGGCTTGCCCGACGGCGGCTTGTTCACCGCCGAACAGTTCCAGAAGGCCAGCGACACCAAACCGAAGGCGGGGCAATTTCCTGCCCGTGGCGTCGTGGAAGTCAAAGGCCCTGCCCAGGATGTGCGGACGATTGCCCGGAGCGAACAGGTCAAGCGGTACGGCGCCGAGTATGGGCTGGTGCTCGTTACGAACTACCGCGATTTCCTCCTTGTCGGCCGTGATGTTCAGGGCAAGCCCCTGCCGAAGGAAGGCTTCACTCTGGCCGAGAATGAAGCGGCCTTCTGGTCCGCCGCCGCGCACCCTCAAAAGACCGCCGAGGAACGCGGCGAGCGGTTCTGCGAATACCTGAAGCGTGTCATGTTGACCAACGCGCCTCTTTCGGACCCGCAAGACGTGGCTTGGTTTCTGGCGTCCTATGCCCGCGACGCCAAGGTCCGCGTTGAAAGCCATAAGGACCTGTCGGCCCTGGCCGCCGTGCGCCAGGCCCTCGAAGAAGCGCTGGGCATGAAATTCACCGGCGACGAGGGCGAACACTTCTTCCGATCCACGCTGGTGCAGACGATCTTCTACGGCGTTTTTTCGGCCTGGGTATTGTGGCACAGGGAGCGGCCGGACCGAACCGACGCTTTCGACTGGCGCGTGGCCGAGTGGTACTTGCGCGTGCCCTTTATCCGAACGCTGTACCATCAGGTCGCCAGCGCCGAGCGTCTTGGCCCCCTGGGACTGGTGGAATCGCTGGACTGGACGGCCGCCGCCTTGAACCGCGTCCAGCGCGCGACGTTCTTCCAGAAGTTCCAGGATGAACACGCCGTCCAATACTTCTATGAGCCGTTCCTTGAAGAATTTGACCCCGACCTGCGCAAAAAACTGGGCGTCTGGTTCACACCGCCGGAAATCGTTCAGTATCAGGTTGCCCGCGTGGATACCGTCTTACGCGAGGAACTGGGCCTGGCCGACGGCCTGGCCGATCCGAACGTCATTGTCCTGGACCCCTGTTGCGGCACGGGGGCGTATCTGGTGGAAGTGCTCAAGCGGATTGCCGAAACCCTGAAGGCCAAGGGCGGCGATGCGCTCACGGCCGGCGACTTGAAGAAGGCCGCCATGACGCGGATTTTCGGCTTTGAAATCCTGCCAGCCCCGTTTGTGGTATCGCACTTGCAACTGGGCCTGATGCTTCAGCGGCTGGGCGCGCCCCTGAGCGTGCGCGACAATGAGCGCGTCGGCGTCTATCTCACCAACTCCCTGACGGGCTGGGAACCGCCCAAAGGCGCGAAGAAGCAACTGACGTTTCCAGAACTAGGGGAGGAACGCGACGCTGCCGATCGCGTCAAACGCGAAGCAAAAGTCCTGGTGGTTCTCGGCAATCCGCCCTACAACGCCTTCGCCGGTGTCAGCCCCGAAGAAGAACAGGGCCTTGTCGAACCTTACAAGAAGGGCCTCAATACGCCCGTTGCTCAAGGCGGCTGGGGAATCAAGAAGTTCAACCTGGACGATCTGTACGTCCGCTTCTTCCGCCTGGCCGAGCACCGCATCGCCGAGATGACAGGCAAGGGCGTGGTGTCCTTCATCTCCAATTTCTCATACTTGAGTGACCCGTCTTTTGTGGTCATGCGGCAACGCTTCCTGGCCGAGTTTGACCGCCTGTG
>Ga0307378_10005202_pt1 | contig 18211 bp, 13 predicted proteins | sample UN1MG_FD_202238 | JGI IMG/M metagenome (GOLD analysis project Ga0307378, IMG submission 202238) | Soil microbial communities from Risofladan, Vaasa, Finland - UN-1 | ecosystem: Environmental > Terrestrial > Soil > Coastal area > Acid sulfate soil | place: Finland: Risofladan, Vaasa | collected... | reverse complement strand
GTCGGCCTCGGCGGCGGCGTCGGTCGCCTTGGCCCGCTCGGCGGTGGACCGGGCGACCTGGAGGCCCGCCTTGGCCATCGCCAGGCTCGCCCGCGACTGCTCGACGCCCGCCTTGGCCTGCTCGATGGTGGCCGCCGTCACGGACCGCACGAGCGTCACGTTGGCCTCGGCCGTCTTCTGCTGGTGGGTGGCCGACTCGATGGCCGCGCGCGCCTGGGCCACGCGGACCTGGAAATCGCGCGGATCAATCTCCAGTAGCCGGTCGCCCTTTCGGACCTCTTGGTTGTCTGTGAAGAGGACCTTAGCCACGCGCCCCGGCACGCGCGAACTGACCTGCGTGATGTGCCCCGCGATGAACGCGTCGTCCGTCCACTCGTGCGACTCCGCGTACAGGTAGTACCAGACGACGAGCGCGGCGCCGACCAGGATCACCACGACCACGAGCGCGATGTAGATCGCTTTCTTGTGCGGGGCCATCCGCTTCGGCGTCGGCGGCTGGCTTCCAGGACGCGAGACCGGCTGATCCTGGCCGTCGGGCATAGTGCCTCCTCGTGGCGATGCACGGCGCTCGACCGCAACCCCCCGCGCCGGCAAGGCATGATTATACTCGGCTCGACCCGCGACGCAAAAGAGGAAGGCGGCGGGGCGGGTGAGGGCTAAGAAACTATCTCAGAACTTCCGCTGTCGGGTGCCACCCCCAAGCGATGTGGCTTGGGGGTGCCATGGCCCGTGGCTGCGGCACCCCCAAACTTCGTTGGGGGGTGGCACCCTCCGTTCTGAGATAGTTTCTAAGCCGGACGAGGGTGTACCTCATCCGACCGGCGTCGGGGACCTGGCCGGCGGCGCCGTGTTGCGGTCCTGGCCGCCGCGACCGAGTCCGCCGCCGGACGACGGTCCGACCGGGCCGGGGACCGACGGAGGCCGGTCGCCGAAATACCCGTGGGCTTGGCAGGCCCGGACGATCTCGCGGAAGATCGGGCCGGCCACCGTGCCGCCGTGACCGCCGTGCTCGACGATCACCGCCATGGCGATCCGCGGCCGGTCGGCCGGGGCGAATCCGGCGAACCAGGCGTGCGATTCGCCGACGCCGGCCTGGGCGGTGCCGGTCTTGCCGGCGATCTGGATGTCCGGCAGGTTGACGAGGCCGTAGGCCGTGCCGCCCGGCTCGTTGACGACGGCCGTGAGGGCGTCCCGGAGGACCGCCATGTGGCGCGGGTTGAGGCCGAGCGGAGGCCGGTCGGCGTGCGGCGGCCCGGCCGGCTCGCGGATGAGTCGCAAGGCCGGCATCCGCCCGTCCGTGGCCACGAGGGCGTACAACTGGGCCACCTGGAGCGGCGTGACCTGGAGTTCGCCCTGGCCGACGGCCATGTTCCGGGGGTCGCCGACGCGGATGTTTCCGGCGGCCTCACCCCCCAGGCCGATGCCGGTGGGCTGGCCGAGGCCGAGCCGCGCGGCCCAGGCCTGGAGCCGGTCGCGGGCCAATCGGAGGTCCGTCCGCCCCGAAGGTCCGCGGCCGAGGAGTTCCGCAACTTGATAGAAATAGACATTGCACGATTTCTGAATTGCCGTCCGGAGCGCGATCGTTCCGTGGGCGCCGCCGTGCGTGAGGTAGATGTCGCACCGGAACCGGTCCGGGCGCGCCGGGTCGAGCATCCCGTCGCACGTGAGGGTGGTCTGGGGCGTCAGGGTGCCTTCGTGGAGGCCCGCGGTCGTCGTGACGGCCTTGAAGACCGAGCCGAGCGGATAGAGGCCGCTCGTGGCCCGGTTGACGAGCGGCCGCGCGGCGTCCGCCTCCAGGGCCGCGTAGTCGGCCTGGAACGACCGCGGATCGTAGCGCGGCGAGGTGGCCAGGACCAGCACCTCGCCCGTCTGGCAATCCAGGACGACGGCGGCGCCGACGACGCGCGACCGGTCCGTGCCGGCGGGCGGATGGTCCAGCAGGCCCTCGACGTCGGCCTGGAGCGCCACGTCGAGCGTCACGTGGACGTCCTGGCCCGGCACCGGGTCGATGTCCTCCACGGAGTCCCCCTCGGCGTCCTTCTGGGCCATGCCGCGCGTGCCGCGGAGGGCCGTTTCGCAGGCCCCCTCGACGCCGCCGCGTCCGATCCAGTCGCCGGGCCAGTAGCGCCGGAGGTGGCCGGGCGGATAGTCGGCGTTCAGGTGGTCCTGGAGTTCCTCGCGGGCGACCTCGCCGAGGCGGCCGACGATGTGCGGCGCCACGCCGCCCTGGCAATACTCGCGTTTCCGGGTGACCTGGACCGTGAGGCCGGGGAAATCCTCAGGCCGGCTCGAGATGGCCCCGACCGTCCGCAGGTCCACGTCGCAGACCAGCGGATGGGGCACGCTGGTCCGTTCGCCGTAGGTCGCTTCGCGGACGCGCACGGCCCGGCCGTGGGCCGCCGCGACGCTTTCCCGGATGACCTCGACGCGGGCGCGGATCGTGTCGGCGCGGCGGAAGAGTTCTTCCTCCGGCACGTCCGTCAACCGCGCGAGGCCCGTCCACATGCGGCGGACGCGAGCGACGACCTCGTCGCGCCCGACGCCCCACTGGCGGGCCATCCGGCCGACGAACGCCTCGTCCATCTCGATGAAGGGGTAATAGACGGCCACGTCGAACGCGCCGGTGTCGCGCGCGAGGACGACGCCGTTTCGGTCGTAGATCGTCCCGCGGATCGTCGGGGTGTAGCCGGGGGCGCGACGCAGCCGATCGATGGCTTCGTCGCGATACCGCGAGCCTTCGAGGATCTGGAGTTGGATGAGCCCGCCCACGAGAAGCGCGCAGGCCAGCGCGAGCACGGCGAGGACGGCCTTCAGGCGCGTGGCGTACATGCGTTTCGTCCGGCGAAGTCAGCGATTAAGAAACCATCTCAGAACTACCGCTCTCGGGTGCCACCCCCAAGCGATGTCGCTTGGGGGTGCCAGGGCTCGTGGATAAGGCACCCCCAAACTTCGTTTGGGGGTGGCACCCTTCGTTCTGAGTTAGATTCTAAGCGCATGGTAAGGCAATCGGGACGAGAAATCAAGGCGGCCTTTTAGAGCCTATCCGAATATCCCGCCTGGCTTCGGCCGGCTGCGGCTTCGCCGGGCGGCGTCGGCCTGCATCGGCGATGCTCTCCGGTTGCATCGCCTGCTTCGGCCTCCTTGCCCGGCTCGTCCTCGCTCGGCCTCGGGCCGACGGCGGGTTATTCGGATAGGCTCTTAGTCGCGTTCGCCCATCGCCGCCGCCGAGAGGCCCAGCGGCGAACGCAGCAAGAGGAGCATCCAGAACAGGTACGGCGCCAGCACCGCCGTATAGAGGGCGTCGAGGAACGAGATTTCGGCCGACCTCAGGACCGGCGGCCACGCGCCGCCCAGCGCCGCCGTCGCCAGATGCCAGACCCCGTGGACCGCGAAGACGGTCACCAGGGCGGCCGCAAACTGCACGATCGCCCGCTGCCGCGGAAGGTTCCCGCGCAGGTGGCTCACCAGGTAGAGCACCAGGCAGAAGAGGAGCGCCTTCAGGCCCAGTCGGCCCGCGATGCCCACCAAGTCGCTCGCGAGGCCCAGGAACCACCCGGCGACGAAGACCTCGCGCGGCGGGAAGTAGAAGGCCAGAAATAGTCCGAGCGTAAGGAGGAGGTCCGGCTGCGCCGGATGGCCGCCAACCATGACGGCCAGGCCGCCTGGCGCAAAGACTTTCTGGAGCACCACGAGGACACAGGCGATGATGGTTACCAGGAACCAGCGCAAAGTCGGCACCTCGCTCACCGCGCGGGGCGGTTACCGGCGTGCCGGCGGACGCGGCGGATGCGACGGAACCTCCGGCGCGAGGACGTAGACCTCGCGGGCGTCGGCGGCGCTGGAGCGCGGTTCGACCACCAGGGTGTGGAACAGGGCCGCCGGCTTCAGGTCGCACTGCACGACGCGGCCGACGATCAGGTAGGGCGGCAGCGGCGATTCCGGCGACGCGCTCGTCACGACGAAGTCGCCGACCGCCACGTCGGCCGTCCGCGGAATCCCCTGGACGGTGACGGCTGTGCCGTCGTCCGAGCCGCGGGCGACGCCCTCGGGCCCGGCGCGCCACTGGCCGTCGCGCCGCGTGATGATCTGGACCATGAGGCTCGTGCGCGGGTCCGTCGTGAGCCGGACGGTGCTGGTGACCGACCCGACTTCGTCAACGACGCCCACCAGTCCGGCCGCCACGAGGACCGGTTCGCCGCGTTCGATGGCCTCGCGGGCGCCGCGGTCGATGCGACGGACGATGACGGCGCCGCCCTTGCGGACGCCCTTGCCGGAGCCTTCGCTGAGGCGAGCGGCGGCCTGGCCGCCCGCGATTTCCGGCGCCAGGAGCCGCGCCGGCGTCAGGCGGCAGGGCAGGCCGTCCAGGTCGGCCCGGAGCCGGCCCAGGTCGCGGATGATCTGTTCCTTTTCGTTCAGGAGTCCGGTCGCCTCGGCCAGGGCGTTTTCGAGGGTCGCCACGTCCTGGCGGATGGCGGCGGCCTCCGCCTGCGGCGATGTCGGGCCGGCCCGGCGCATCTGGTCGGCGATGTCCAGCGCGGCCACCTCGGTCCGGTTCTGAAGCGGCGAGAAGACCGGGCTCACCCACAGGCGGACCCGGTCGGTGGCGCCCTGGGGCATCAGGAGAAGGCCAAGGGCCACGAAGGGCATGGCGGCGAAGAGGACGCGTTGCCAGGAGCCGTGGTGACCGGCGGCACGGCGCGACCTCCGAGTCATCAGAACCATGACGTCTCCAACGTCTCCACAAGCCAGCCCGCCGCGACCAAACCCAACCTAAAAAAAACGCTCTAACACTCGTCGTCGCCCATCTCGAACGCCTCGCGCCAGCGGTCGATGTTCTCAAGGAACACGCCCGTGCCGCGCGCGACGCACGTAATCGGGTCGTCGGCCAGGCGGACCTTCAGGCCGGTGGCCTGGGCGATGACGGTGGGGAGGCCCCTGAGGAGCGCCCCGCCACCACACATGGTAATGCCGTTGTGGACCAGGTCGGCCGATAATTCCGGTTCGGTCCGTTCCAATGTCCGCTTGACGGCCTCGACCATGGCCTGGACGGGTTCGCGGAGTGCCTCGCGGATTTCCTGGCTCGTGACGGTGGTGGTGCGCGGAAGGCCGGCGATAAGGTCGCGGCCGCTGACCTCCATTTCGAGTTCTTCCTCGATCGGGCAGGCGCTGCCGATGTTGATCTTGATCTGCTCGGCGGTCTGCTCGCCCACGAGGAGGCTGTAGGTCCGCTTCATGTACTCGATGATAGCGGCGTCGAGGTCGTCGCCGGCGATGCGGATGGACTCGGAGCAGGCGATGTCGCCGAGGCTGATGACGGCGACCTCGGTCGTTCCGCCGCCCACGTCCACGATCATGCTGGCGGTCGATTCGCCGATGGGGAGTCCGGCCCCGAGGGCGGCGGCGCGCGGCTCGTCAATGAGGTGGCACTTGCGGGCCCCCGCCAGGTGGGCGCTCGAACGGACGGCCCGCTTCTCCACGGCCGTGATGCCGGAGGGAATCGCAATGACCACGCGCGGGCTGACGAGGAACCGGCGCCCGTGGACCCGGCGGATGAAGTAACCGAGCATCGCCTCCGTGATGTCGAAGTCGGCGATGACGCCGTCCTTCATCGGCCGGATGGCCTGAATCGAAGGCGGGCACCGGCCCAGCATCTTCTTGGCTTCCAGGCCGACCGCGTTCCCGTCCATGAGCACCTTGCCCGTGTCCTTGTGGATGGCGACGACGGACGGTTCCGAGAGGACGATTCCTTTGCCGCGCACATAGACGAGGGTATTGGACGTGCCCAGGTCAATGCCCATGTCATCGGAGAAAAAACCCACGATCCGATCGAAAATCATGACTGCCCTCGAAGTGGCCGCAGCACTTCAGCCGTGCGGCACGTCGCAAACCAACGGGTTACCCCGGCCATCTTCGCGTGGGCGAAAACCAGAGCGGCACGAGAGCGGAGCGACCCCTCCACAGGCGGGCCGCCCCTACGGGCCGCATGGCTGGTCCAGGGCAACCGGGTCTGGGACTCAGTTTCCCGCCGCCGGTGCGGCCGCCGGTGCCGCAGCACCTTCAGGCACTGGAGCCGCCGCCGGCGCCGCGCCGCCTTCCGCAGCCGGCGCCGCGCCGCCCTCAGCCGCCGGGGCTTCCGGCGCCGGCGCGGGCTTCACGGAAGACGACAATTTCCAGGCCGAGATGCCGGCCTGGACGTTGTCGAGTTCATCGCCGGCGACTTTCTGTTTCGCGGTCTCTGTGGCCGGCGCGTTCAGGTTGGCCTTTTCCACGTCCGTGATGTTCCACACGACGCCGTACCGCTGTTCCAGTGTGACCCAGAGCATGACGAGGGCCAGCACCAGGCCCAGGAACCCAATCACGAGCAAGATCGTATAGATGTTGCTCAGTGGCTGGGCGGCGACGCGGACGCCGCTCGCGCTACTCGAACTTATTCGTGACATGGTCGTTCACCTTGACCGTGCCGCGGATGACGCTGAGGACGCCCGCGGCGCTATTGTTGCCTACCAGGTTAATGGTCAGCGTGGCCAGGTACTTGTTATCGGGAACGCTATAGATGACGAACTTCATGCCTTTGACGACGCCGGAATCGGTGCCGAGGTTGATCTCGGCGGTCTTGGCCTCGTTGTCGGCCCTCGTCACCAGGCCGTCGACCTTCCACGCCGCCGGGTAGGGTCCCTTCTCGGGGATCTTGACTTCCGGATAATTCTGAACGACCCAGGCGAGGCGACCTTCGAGGGCGACCTTTTCCTCGCGGGTCTGGCGGAGCGTTTCCTTGAGGTTGGCCAGGTCGGCCTGGGCGTTGCGGTAACGGGCTTCGAGTTCCGCATACATGTTGGCGAGGTCGTCGGCCCGCTTCATCGCCTCATCGCGCTGATTGCGCCAGGCATCGCGTTCGGCGAGGAGAACCTTGTAGGAGTTCTCGAGTCCGGAGAACTTGGTGGACAGTTCGGCAAAAAGCCTCTGCTGGTCCGCCTTCTCGTTATTCAGGATCTGGATCTGGCTGATGCGGTCGGCCAGTTCCTTGCCCAGCAGGTTGACCTGCTCCTGCATGGCGAGTTTGTCCTTCTCCCAGGCGACCTTGGCGTCGTCGCGCTGCTTGAGGGCCTGGTCGCGTTCACCGAGGGCCCGGTCGAACAGGGCTTTCTCCTCCTCGTAAACGGTTTTCCAGTTCCTCGTCAGGACAAATTCGCGGGCCACCAGGACGGCGACGGCGATGGACACCAGCGCCACCAGAACCGTGAGAATCTTGCCCAACGTACTCAAGGTCTCCTCCTTTCAGAAGCCACCGGTCGGCCACCGGCAGAATCTTTCGCTCCCGCGCTCGGTCCCGGCAACATCCTGCACCCTGGCACCATGCGCCACCGGATGAAGAGCGTCCCGTCAATCGTGCCAAGACGAGATTCTAATTGCGCTTACGGCATCGTCAAGAAAAATTCATGCTTAAAAGCGATTCTGAGGGAGAGGCCCCGGCCGGGCTGCCGGGGCGGGGGGGGCCGCATCCGAGGCCGCCGGCGGCGGCCGGTCGGCCAGAATGCGGCTTCGCCACGCCTGGCGGGCCGACCGAATCCGGATAATCGCCGCCGCCGACGCCGTCCGTTCCATCGGGTCCCCGCGGGCCATGAGCCTGGCCAGCGGCTCGACGGCCGGCGTATAGCCGGTTTCCGCGAGTTCCCACGCCGCCAGCGCCCGCACGTTCAAGTCCGGCGTCGCGGCCTCCCTGGAATCCAGGAGGTCCAGGAGGAGTTCGATCCGCTTGAAGTCGCCCTGCCGGGCCACGGCCGCAATCGCCGCCAACTTGACATCGAGGAACCGGCTCTGGCAAAGTTTTTCGAGGCGCGGGATATCCGCCGTGGTCCCCATCTGCCCCAGCAGCCGCGCGGCCAGACGGCGAATCGGGTGCCGGTCGTGCTCCGTCAGTGCCCGGACCTGCGCGAGTCCGTCGCGCGAGCCAAGGCGGAACAGGGCCTCCGCCACCCTCAGGACCAGCATCGCGTCGGGATCGTCCAGTTTTTTCTTGAGCATGTCCACCGCGCTCGAGTCGCCCTTCAGACCCAGGAGCCACGCGGCGTAGCGCCGGGCCGCCAGGTCCTGCGACGCCAGGCCCTCTCCGAGCGCATTGACCTGCGGCGGGTCGCCGTTCAGGGCCAGGCTGTACGCGGCCGCCAGGCGGACCACGGGGGCGGCGTCGCGAAGTTTCTGCCGGAACAACGGGACGAGGCTGCTGCGGCGGGTCGTTCCGAGCACCGTGATCGCCATGGCGCGCACGCCCGGATCGCGCGCGTCGGCCAGCGGTTCCAGGAGACCGGCCGGCGGCGGCTGGTCCGACTCCAGGTACGCCTCGGCCGCCAGCGATTCGAGCGCCGGCTGGTCCGACCGGATCGCCTCGGCCAGCACGTCGTAAGGGTCTTGCTTGTTGCCGGCGGTCGCGGCCTCGGGGCCTCGCCCGGTGCGGGTGCATCCGGCCGAGGCGAAGCCGACTCCGGCCGCCAGGATCGCCACCGCCAGAATGGCAAGCCACAGTTTCATGCGCCGGTCTCCTTTCGCTTGCGGATCGCCAGGTACGCCGCGAGCGCCGCGAGCACCGCCGCCGTGCCCAGGCACGCCTCGGCGAAGGCGTCGCCGAGGCACGTGTACGGGGCCACCCGGTCGTCGAGGGCCAGGCGGCCGACGATCTGGCCGGTCAGGTAGCGGTGCCGGCCCTGGCGCTCGACGATCTGCTCGACGCGGCCGTCGGAGGCGATGAGGGCGCTCACGCCCGTGTTGACCGACCGCACGATCGGCACGCGGTTCTCGACGGCCCGGAACACGCACAGGGCCAGGTGCTGGTCCAGTTCGACGCTGCCGTACGAGCCGAACCATCCGAACCATCGCTCCGCAAGGCCCCCGACGTTCAGGAACCCGAGGGGGCTCTCCTTCGTCAGGAGCCCCCGGGAGAACCAGCCATCATTAGATATATTCACGAGAAAATCAACCGCTTTCGGCCGCTCCGGGTCGTCCGAGCGGACCATCTGGCGGATCCGATAAGGCATGGCGTCCTCGTAGCAGATCGGCGCCTGGAACCGCGCTTCGCCGCCCGCGTATCGCAGGACGAACGGCGCCTGGTCCGCCGCGCCTGGCGTCAGGCTGTAGTCGTACGTGTACGGCGTGAACGACCGGAGCCACGCGTGAAACCACGGCAGCGTCTCCTTGAACGGCAGGAACTCGCCGAACGGGACGAGGTGGCTCTTGGCATAGGTGTGCTCGGCGGCATAGGGTTTCGAGTCGGGGCCGATGAGGAACGCCGTGTTGAAGCGCGGCCCGATGGTCATGAACCCGCCGCCCGGCAGGCGATAGGCGCCCTCGATCTCGACGGCGTGGGCCCCGTAGAGGATCGGCGCGCCCGCCTCGCGGGCCGTCTCGCGGATGTTCTTCCAGTAGACCTGCGACCGGCGCTGGAGATAGCCGAAGACGTCCTGCATGTCGGTGTCGCTCAGGCGCTCCCGGAGGTCCGCCTCCAGGAAATCCTGGTTCTGGATGCCGGGGACCATCGTCTCGGGCCAGCAGATGAGGTCCGGCCTGAGGCCCTCGGCTCGGGCTTTCTCGAGGATTTCGGTCGTCTGGGCACGCTGGCCGGCGAGCATCTCTTCCTCGAACTTCTCGATCTGTCTCAAGCGGGCCGCTTGCTTCATCTCCTGCGGAATGCACGTCTGGACGCTGGCGACGACCGGCCCCGCACGCCGTTCGGTCTCGCCCAGACGCCAGAGGCCGTACCAGACCGTCGCCGTCCACGCCGCCGCCGTGAGGATAATCATGAGGATAATCGCGCGGCTGAATCGCCGCGCGGGTGCGCTGGGTGCCATGCTTTCGCTCGCGAAAGCATGAGCCGCGCGCGGCGGATGTGGAACCATGCTTTCACCAGTGAAAGCATGGCACCCTCCTTCGTCGGCCTTGGCGACGAACAGCGGCCGCACGAGGAGGTCCGCCACGAGGCCGCTCGTCATCACCACCAGGAACGACGGCCCGTAGGCGCCCAGCACGTCGGCCGTCTGGATGAGCGTGAGGTTCTCGAACTGCGTGTGGCCGACGAAGATCCACGGGAGGCCCGTCAGGAGCCATGCCCGCACGAGTTCCAGCGGCACCCAGAGGAGCGGCGCGAGGATCGCCAGCGGCAGACGCGTCGTCTGCCCGATCCGCCGGACGCCCCACGCGAACACCGCCCAGTAGAGGCCCAGGTATGGCATCATGGCGATGTAACCGGCCATCGTGACCGGCCAGAACCAGAAGAGGTTGACGGCGAAAAAGAGCGTGCCCGCCAGCCACGCCGCACGGAACACCCGGCCACCCGTCGCCGCGCGGACCGCCATCACCAGGAGCGGCACGAGGGCCACGTAGGCCAGAGGCGAGAAGTTGACCGGCGGAAAGGCCAGCGTCAGGAGCGCCGCCGACAAGAGGGCCGCCAGGTACGCCCGCAAGGCCGCCCGGATCGCCGGATAGCGCTGGCGCTCGACGGGCGTCTCGCCGCCTTTACGTTTGTTTCTGCTTTGCGAGCCCATTAAGACTCCTCGTTGTTGAACCGGCCCATTGTGTGGCCCGCCGCGCGCGGTGTCAAGCGTTGCGGCGTCAGCGCCGGCCGCAGGGCGGTCAAAAACGCTTGATTCGGGCCTTCGGACGGATAGGCTGGGGGGCAACGACTTTGGCGCCTCAACTTTGAACCTTGAACTTTGAATTTGGAACTTTGAACTGTCTTTAAGGAGACCGGCCATGACGACGCGAACTGATGCAGTAAGGGGGCTGATCGTGTGGGTGGCCCTGGGGCTTCTCTGTGCCACGCTTGGCTGCTCCGGGAAGGAAGACGCGGCGGCGACGAAGATCGCGGCCCAAGGTTCGGATTCAGTTGCCGCGCCCGCGAAGCCGGAGTCAGCGCCTGCGAAACCGGCCGCAGAGCCCGCACCCGCGAAGTCGGAGGCCGCGCCCGTAAGACCGGCATCCGCGCCCGCAACGGAACCGGCTAAGGAACTGACGCTGGACCTGGGCGGCGGCGTGACGATGAAAATGATCCTCATCCGACCCGGCAAGTTCATGATGGGATCGCCGGTGACCGAAATAGACCGCTTTGATAATGAAGTCCAGCATGAGGTGACGATCTCCAAGCCCTTTTACATGGGCGTGACGGAGGTGACCCAGGCCCAGTACGAGGCCGTCATGGGCAAGAATCCGAGCCAGTTCAAGGGCGCGACAAATCCGGTGGAGACGGTTTCCTGGAACGATGCCATGGAGTTCTGCAAGAAACTCTCCGATAAGACCCGCCAGGCCGTCCGCCTGCCGACGGAGGCGGAGTGGGAATATGCCTGCCGCGCAGGCAGCAAGACCAAGTTCTCTTTTGGTGATGTCGAAGAGGGCCTCGGAGACTATGCATGGTATAGAGCCAACAGCGACAACACGACGCATCCCGTGGGCCAGAAAAAGCCGAACGCCTGGGGTCTATACGACATGCACGGGAACGTATTTGAGTGTTGTGCGGATTGGTACGGGGATTATGCGAAAGGCGCGGCCACGGATCCATCAGGCCCCGCATCCGGAACGGCTCGCGTTTCGCGCGGCGGCGCCTTGGTCAGCCGTCCGGGCTATTGCTGCTCCGCGCTCCGGCGCATCGGCTCCCCGGACATCCGCAGCGACCGCTGCGGGTTTCGTGTGGTGGTGTCTGTTTCGGCCCCTGGAACAAAATAGGGGACTGTCCCTATTTGTGCCGCGCTCTCATCAAGGCAATCGGAGCCGCGCATGGCGTTTCTCGGCAACTGTCGGGCCACGGGGATCGGGAGCCTGCCGCTCGCCGGCATCGCCGAGGCGGTCCGCGCGGTCTTCACCTACGCGCCGGACCTCCCGTACTGGCCGCAATTGCCGAAGGTCTCGCAGGCCGAAGGGATGAACGAGCAGGCGGCCTCCGGCCTGCCGGGCCTCAGGATCAGCGACGAGGGGCGCCTCCGCGTGGTTCAGGACGAGGCCTTCTTCGCGGCGGCCGAGCGCCTGATGGCGGCCTGGGAGGCCGGCGACGCCTCCGTCGCCGCGATGACTCCCGAATCGGCCGCGGCCTTCGACCCGTTTGTGGCTGAGGTGTGCAACCGCGGCGCCCGCGAGGTTAAAGGCCAGGTCGCCGGCCCCGTGACGGTCGGCATGGCCATCCTCGGCGAGGACGGTAACCCCATCCTTTATAATGATGTCCTGCGCGACCTCCTCGTGAAGTTCCTCGCCCTGCGGGTCCGGTGGCAGGCCGAGCGGCTGCGGGATGCGGGGGCCGAGCCGATCATTTTCGTGGACGAACCGTTCCTGGCCTCGTTCGGAACGCCCTTTTTCGGATGGGGCGTCCAGCAGGTCCGCGAGGTCCTCGAAGCGGTGGCGGCGGGCGCCCCGGCGGCCGGGTCGCACTGTTGCTCGAACACCGATTGGACGATCTTCCTCGGGAGCCGCCTCAAGATCGTCTCGTTCGACGCCTTCGCGTTCGCCGAAAAGTTCTTCGTCTATCGCGACGCCCTGGCGGAGTTCCTTTCTCGCGGCGGGAACCTGGCCTGGGGGATCGTGCCGACGGACGCGGAGTCGCTGGCGGGCCTTTCGGTCCCGGCGCTCCGGGAGCGGCTCCTGGCGCTCGTCGCCAAGGTCGAGGCGCTCGGTTTCCGGCGCGACCAGGTCCTCAGGCAGAGCCTGATTACGCCTTCCTGCGGCCTGGGAACGCGGAGCGCGGCCACGGCCGCCCGCGCCCAGGAACTGGTGCGCGATCTGGCGTCGAGCCTTCGCCGCGAAATACTGTAGGGTAGTCGGCTACTCGCCGGCCCGCATGAAGCACGTAGGTCGGGTCAACAGACCCGACATCCTTGTCGCAGCCCAACCGTCGGGTCTGTTGACCCGACCTACAACTCCGGCACGTCCGCGTGCGTGCGGAGCACGCACCCTACACGCCCCATCGCACCCTCGCGGATTTTCGGCGAACCTGCCTGCCGGTAGGCAGGTTGACGGCCCGCCCGGCGAGTTTATAATTGATGGAGCGAGCCGCCCTTGGCGCGGCACCGTAAAGGAGGTCTGAAGCCAGACACGTGCGAGAACTCAAAGAGACTCGCCGCAGCGTCGTCCGCGAACGGGCCATCCTCGTCGAGGTCATCACCGACGGTGGCCGCGGCGGCCGCGACCATCGCCCGTCGAGAGCCTCCGGGCCTGCCCTGAGCCAGGTCGAAGGGTCGAGCAACGACCGCCTGGAAGAACTCGGGCGCCTGGCCGATACGGCCGGGGCCGAGGTCGTCGGAACCTTGACCCAGCGCCGCAAGGCCATCCATCCCGGCACCTACATCGGCCACGGCAAGGTCGAGGAACTCCAGCGCCTGGCCGAGGTCCGCGAAGCCGACGTGATCATCTTCGACAACGACCTGACGCCGGCCCAGGTCCGGAATCTCGAAAAGGCCGTGGACCGAAAAACGATTGACCGCAGCGAACTCATCCTCGACATCTTCGCCACGCGCGCTCGGACCGCCGAAGCCCGGCTCCAGGTGGAACTCGCGCAACTCGAATACACCCTGCCGCGACTCAAGCAGATGTGGACGCACCTCTCGCGCATGGAAGGCGGCGGCATCGGCACGCGCGGACCCGGCGAGACCCAGTTGGAGAGCGACCGGCGGCTGGTCCGCGATCGCATCACGGACCTCCGCCATCGCCTGCGCGAAATTGACGCCCGCCGCGAACGCGAGGTCCGGTCGCGCGGCCAGGCCCTGACGGTCGGCCTCGTCGGATACACGAACGCCGGCAAATCGAGCCTCCTCAATGCGCTGACGGGGTCCGAGGCCTACGTGGCCGACAAACTTTTCGCGACGCTCGACACGCGGACGCGAGCCTGGCGCCTGCCGCACGCCGTCACGGTCCTCCTCTCCGACACGGTCGGCTTTATCCGCGACCTGCCGCATCACCTGGTGGCGTCGTTCAAGGCGACGCTCGAAGAGGCCGTCCACGCGGACCTGCTGCTGCACGTCGTGGACGTTTCGACCGAGCACGTGCGGGCCGACATGGAGGCCGTCGGCCGCGTCCTCGAAGAGATCGGATGCAAGGACAAGCCGCAACTGGTCGTCCTCAATAAGACCGACAAGATCGAGGACCCGATGCGGCTGGACCTCGTGGAGCGCGAGCATCCGGGTTCCGTCGCCGTGAGCGCCCGGACCGGCCAGGGTCTCGAGGGCCTGGCGCGGACGGTGATGGAGCGGCTGGCCGGGCCGCCGACCGAGGTCTCAGTCCGGGCCGACGCGGCCGACGGGCGGCTCCTGGCGTGGCTCGACCACCACGCGGTCATCCTCGACAAGCACATCGAGGACGGTGCGATTGTCGAGCGCGTGCGGTTGCCGGAGCGGCTGATCGCCGAACTCGGTCGCGTCGCGCAGCGTGCCTTCACGGTATCGGACAAGCCTGCTGGCAGGCAGGCAAGTCCTGAGACGCGGGAGCCCCGGGCGTGAGCGAGTCAGGCGGCAGGCGACGGCGGCGGTGGGCGGCGGCGGGCGCGGGCGCGATCGCGCTGGCGCTCGCGGCCTGGGTCATGGCCGCGACGGTCGGCCCGCGGCCGGGACCCGTGACGCCGACTCTGAAGGCTGATCCCCGCAAGCCCGCGCTCCAGCCGCTGGAGGGCGGCCCGAAAGAATCCGAAGCGTTCAGTCTGCCGGCCAACTTCCGCAGCGCCGACGGGTCGTTCAACCAGGACGCGATCCTGGCCGAGCAGAAGAAACGCGCCGAGATCATCCAGGCGAAACTCTCCATCCGCCTCGCGGTGGTCGAGACGACGCATTACCTCGTCCTCTCGAGCGCCGACGCCTCCATGACGGCGTCGTTCGCCAAGTGGAGCGAGGCGCTGTACGCCAACCTCTCGCGCCAGTTCGCGATGGACCCGAACCAGCGCGTCTGGGACGGCAAGTGCATGCTCCTCGTGTTCGGCTCGCGGCCGGAGTTCGTCGCCTACGCCAAGGTCTTCGACGGCTCCGACGCCGCCAACGCCGGCGCCTACTTCGCGTGGGAACGCTACGGCGACGGCACGCCGCAATTGGTCCATATCTGCATCCCGGCGAACGAGCCGCGTCCGGCCCGGCTCCAGGAACTGTTCGTCCACGAGGGGACCCACGCGTTCTTCCAGTTGTACCGGCACCCGGTGGTCCTCCCGGTCTGGCTCCAGGAAGGGCTGGCCGAGTACATGACCGTCGTGAACGATCCGTCGCTCTCGAATCGCAAGGCGCGGCCGGCCGTGGCGATCGCCCGCCAGCGCGGGCCCATCGCCCGCGTTCTGGCGGCCGACACGTTGAGCCTCGACGGCGAGGAGTATTCGGTCGCCTACACCCTGGTGGACGCCCTCATCCGGATCGACCCGGTCCGGTTCAGGCAGTTCGCCAATCTTCTGAAGGATGGCAAGGGCCAGGACGAGGCGCTGAAGGCAGCCTACGGGTTCGACCTGGCGGGCCTCGCGGAGCGATGGCGGGTGGTCGTCCTCCGCACCCACCCGGCGGCGGGGCCATGACGGGCGGTCCGGGAGCGTTACCGATTGGGTGCTCGCGCGGCGGGTCTCCGACCTGCCGCGCGGATGATACGCTAACGCAATGTGCACCGGGGACCTCGCGATGACCGAAACGCGGCTCCTCTTCTATAGCGACGGCCTCCTCGTGACCGCCTGGGCCGTGGTCCTGGCGGGCGTGGCGGTGGCGGCCGTGGTCTTGGGGCACGGGCTCCTGGCGCGCCGGCGCCGGCCTCCCGCCGAGCCGATCCTGCCGTGGTGGCAGGTCGGGGCGGGCCTCGCGCTGGCGGGGGCCGTGGCCCTCGGCGCGCGGGCGGCGGGGCGCGACCCGCGGCCGGTCGTCCAGGCCGTCCTCATGGCCCTCGTGGCGGCGAGCGCCGCGGCCTGGGTCCTATTCTTCTATCTACGCCTCTTCACCTATCTTGGCCGCCTGCCGATGGCGGCGCTCCTCGCGCTCCGGATCCTGGCGATCCTCCTCCTCGTGCTCCTCATCTTCAAGCCCACCTTAAGTTACGAGGACCGCCTCGAGCGCCGCACGGACCTCTACGTCCTCGTGGATGCATCGCGCTCGATGTCCGTCAGCGACTATCCCGACACGCCGAACCGCCTCGCCCTCGCCACGAAGCAGGTTCAGGATTACCTCGGCCGCCTCCAGGCCGGTTTCGACGTGAAACTTTACTGGTTCGAGCGCCGGGCCACCGAGACCGAGCCGGGCCAGTGGCCCGAGCCGACCGGCGACGCCACCGACCTCGTCCGGCCCTTGAAGGACGTCCTCGCGGCGGCCCGGCGATCCGACACCACCGCCCTCATCCTCCTCAGCGACGGCCTCCACAACGCCGGCGGCGACGTCGTCCAGGAGATCGCCGCTCTCGGCCCGCCGCCTATCTACTCCGTCGGCATCGGCACGGACCTTTCGGCCGCCAGCGGATTCCAGGACATCAGCCTCTCGAACGTCCGCGCCCCGGAGGAAGCCACCGTCGGCAACCTCACGCGCCTGACGGTCGACGTCGAGGCCGTCGGCCTCGCCGACCGGTCCGTCCAGGTGGAACTGCGCGAGGGGGGGACGCTCCTCGCCTCCGAGCCCCTGCGGCTCGACAACCAGCCCGGCACGCAGAGCGTCACGCTGGCCTTCACGCCGGCGACCGTCGGACGCCACGTCTACACCGTCCGCATCCCGCCCGACCCGGCCGAGCGGCGGACCGAGAATAACGACCGTCCCGTCCCCCTCCTCGTGACGGACCCGAAGATCAAGATTCTCTACGTCGAAGGCGTCGTGCGGCCGGAGTACAAGCCCCTGAAGACGGTCCTCGAGACCGATCCGAACGTGGAACTGGCGTCGCTGGTTCAGATCAAGCGCGGCGAGTTCCTCCAGTCGGGCACGTGGCAGGGCCTGGCGCTCGCCGGGTTTCCGCAGACCCTGGAGGACATCCGCAAGTTCGACGTTTTCATCCTCGGCGACCTGGACCGCTCGTATTTCTCGGCCGGCCAGATGGCCGCCCTCAAGGCCGCCGTCAGCGAGGGCAGGGGCCTCATCATGATCGGCGGCTACAACAGTTTCGGTCCCGGCGGTTACGAAGGGACGCCCGTCGAGGAGATCCTTCCGGTCCTCGTGGGCCCGCGGTCCATCGGCCAGGAGACCGCCCCGTTTGTCCTGAAACTCACGCCCGACGGGGCGAACCATCCCATCTTCAGCGGCACGCAGGAGTTCTTTGCCTATCCAGCGCAGAAGCCGAAGGAGCCGTTGCCATATCTTAAAGGGTGCAACATTCTCGGCCGCCCGAAACCCGGCGCGAGCGTCCTCGCGGTCCATCCCGACCGGCCGGGACCGGCGGGCGGACCCCTGGTGGTCCTCGCGGTCCAGTCCTACGGCAAGGGCCGGACGGCCGCCTTCGCCGCCGACACGACGTACCAGTGGTACCTTCCGTACCGCGCCCTGGGGCGCGACTCGCCCTACACCCGGTTCTGGGGCCAGATGGTCCGGTGGCTCGCCAGCCGCCAGGTCAAGGAAGAGGCCTCCGGCCCCGGCCTCAGCCTCCTCGTCCTCCGGTCCTTCTATAACCCCGGCGAGAAGGTCACGGTCCGCGCCAAGGTCCGGGCCGAGGAAGGACGGGCCACCAACTTCGCGACCGCGACGGGCGTCCTCATCGGCCCCGGCGAAGCCGGGGCGAAGCCCGGCGATGAGCGGAAGACTTTCTCCATGCCGCTCCAGGGCGGCGGAGGCGGCGTCTATGAGACCACGCTCGACCCGCCCGAAAGCGGCTCCTACAAGATCGTCGTCGAGGCCCGAAAGGACGGCAAGCGCTTAGGGCTAGAGGAAACGACGTTCGACGTGGGCCGGCCGAACCAGGAGTTCGACCGCCTGGCCATAGACCGGCCGCTCCTGAGGAAAATCGCCCAGGCGACCGGCGGCGAGTATTACGAGCCCGCCAACTTCGGCGACCTCGTCGAGCGCCTGCGCAGCCAGGTCATCAAGGAAGACATCCACCGCGAAGTCGGCGTCCAGACGGTGGGCGGCCTCTTTGGCGTCCTCTTCGGGGTGTTCCTCGCCCTCATCAGCGGCGAATGGCTCCTCAGGAAGTTCTATCAACTCAACTGATGGGGAACCGGGAACAGGGAACCGGGAACCGGGAAAAGGCAACAGGCAACAGGCAACAGTTGGCCGCGTGTGCCACGGCTTGCTTGCCATCCCCTCTCCCCATTGTGGGAGAG
>Ga0307378_10005201_pt1 | contig 18213 bp, 7 predicted proteins | sample UN1MG_FD_202238 | JGI IMG/M metagenome (GOLD analysis project Ga0307378, IMG submission 202238) | Soil microbial communities from Risofladan, Vaasa, Finland - UN-1 | ecosystem: Environmental > Terrestrial > Soil > Coastal area > Acid sulfate soil | place: Finland: Risofladan, Vaasa | collected... | reverse complement strand
TAGTACTACAACGAGACATTTAATTTGCCTGGTTGAGTAGTACTTCTCTTTTTTTCCTATGCGATAAATATGCTGAGTAATTTTTTTTATCTCGATACTCTACTATTTCCAGTGTCCATTGTACATCAAATGAACGCCTTGGCAGTATTGCTGTTAATAATAAACGTACTTGAGGGATGGTAAGTCTCGGGGCTTTTTTTTTAACCGTAGCTGCATCCGGACCAAGAAGAAATGAGCCAAGATACACAAAGTCATATGATGGTGCCACCCTCGCCAAGTGCGCACTTCATAGTCTCCCATACCAAGGTATTGTTTACTATCTTCGAAAGTGGTCTCAATAGGCCACCTCATGCCACTCATACGTACCAGAGTCTCAAAGGGGGTACGGATTGGTGCATTGCTCAGATAAATTTTCAACTCTTTGGTCAAGCAGTTGCGGCGCAAGATCAACCATACTTGTGGCCCCGGAAGTCCATCACGTACTGCCACTACCCGCATGGCAGCAAAGTCTGCAATCATGGGGCCTTTGCTCCCCTCTTTGATAATATGCCGAGACCAGCTTTCGGCAGGCAAACTATCGGCTATCTCGGCCACCATTTGATGGTGTGGTTCTCCTTTTTCCAGTTGTTTTTTGGTAGGTTTTCTTCCCTTTCCACCCCATTGGGGCATAAACGTAGCAGGGGTGGTCAGCCATACTCTGGCATCACGGGGTACTTCTGCAAAGTACCAGATCCCAAGTCCACTCACCTTATCCAAAAAAGCAGTGTCTCGTCCAAAGAACTCGTCACAGGTCAGCCATCGATACCGCAATACTCCCGCTGTGTGGAGTGCCATGATCATGTCCCAGCCCAACTCCTGCTTGGTTTCAAATTTGATACCGTCAGGGATATTGCACTTTTTCCTCTGCTTGGCATACTCTTCACCGCTGATCCACTCCTGGGGAAGGTAAAGACGCCGATCAAGCAGTGTGTAGCCCCTCTCAGTTGTATAGCTCAGGAACACACCAGCCTGACAGTTGGCTCTCTTGCCTACCTCTCCACAATACTGCCGCTTTACTCCTACAGACTCTTTGCCCTGCTTGAGAAAGTCACTGCCATCCAGGATCAGTACCCCTTGTTCATCTCCAAGAGACTTGTCCACTTCTTGCCAATGCTGCCTCAAAATTACCTCATCATCCCAACTGCCCTCACTGATAAAGTGCTGCATAGCCCGCACTGTCTTTTGATCTGCTCCCTGCAAGGCCAACACCATTGGCTCAACCGACTTGCGATCTATATCCAACAACAACCCATGCAAATATTGCTGGCTTCTTTCTCGATGCTCACTCCGGTAAAACAATGGGCTGTATATAGAGTGATATTCACGCAATTCTTCCAGAAGATTATGAACATCTTCCGGATTCAAATCTATCTTTGGTATTGTTTCTATTACTTGTGTCATTTTGCCCCCCTTTTAGGTCAGGGCAAAATTATACCATATTTTACGCACTATTGATGCAAAATAAATGTCTCGTTGTAGTACTAGGCATATATATTATATAGCTTAAAAGGCAACTTGATTCCGCAAGTGTTGCCCAAGCACAAAAATAGGGTTAGGCAACATCCTTTAACTATTTGATTTATAGTGCGCCCGGCGGGACTCGAACCCACGACACAGGGATTAGGAACCCGTTTACGGTAAAATCCAGGTAAAATCAGTGATACCCAGATAAATCAAAATTTATAAAATTTTCAAATAATTGCCTATATTGGTAACAGGAGATAACATGAGTAAAATCAGGAGATATATTCTGTTACTTGTTGCCCAAGTGTTGCCCTAAAATCGGCCATCATTCCCGATTAAGGAGCCAAAATAGTAGGGATTTCCCTAACTATAACAGACTCTTGACACTCACTTGTGGATAACTATGGTTAATACTTTGATAATCATAACATTTTACCAATGAACATTTTAAAGTTAGCCTCTTTCCAGTCTCATAGTTGAGAAAAGGGAACTGCTAAACTCAAAATGTTCATTCAAACCCTGAGAGTGTCAGAAGTCTGTATAAAAGTCCAGAAAAATAGATACGGGCGCATACCCAAAAAGTAGGAATCAAGCAACATTAGCCTATTGGGCTGCAGATGCTAATTTATTCAGCATGTTCCATCGACCGGCTTTATAGAATGATCTCAACAGAAGCATAGCCTCAGCTATCTCCTGATGCCAATAGTATGGAGGCACCTTTAAGGCGTAAGTTGACGACTCTACGGATAGCACTTTCCATTGCACCACTTCCCATGGGTAGCCCAAAGGAAGCAATAGTATCATAAGCCATTCGTTTGCAGTTCCTTACAAAGTAGTTCATTTCAGTCTTAAGACTTTTGCTGGATCGCCCTCGACATATTTGTTTGATTTCACTAATAATCTCATCTATTTTTCCCTTTAGGAGCAAGCGCCGGTTCTTCTTAACCCATCACTTTCTTTGCGAACAGTTCCATCCCTTACAAAGAGTAGTTATACTACTCATCGCCTGGTTTTGGGGTATATCAGTTCCGTGGGCTCCCTTAGGGAACATCTGGTTGAAATTGGATTTATTTGCAATAAAATTTCCTACACCGTATAATATATACGTAATATCTATGTGTTAAATCGTCTATTTTGTAAAAAAAATAAATTTTTCTAATTATGCAAAGTTACATAACTTGGCAATGTTAAATTAGCCAGATCACCTTGGTAATATTGAATCGCTTCGAAAATAGCTGTGCTTATCTCCCCTGGTAATAGGAAATACTGATCATAAGGACATACGCACAGGGAAACCTCCCTAAAAGACGGATAGTTGGAACCAAAGGTTTTTCACGGTAAAGTTCATCATTAGTTAGAGGCTAATTTGTAATTTAACCTTGTCAAGGTAATACTCTCTCATATTTGAGTAGTTGACAATTTTGAGTAGTTGACAGTCAGCAAATTTTAAACATTGGAAAAGGATCATCTTTTGGAAGATGCTCAGCAATAGAGAAAGATGCCGCTGTATCTGGTATACCATCAGGCTCAGCCAAGAATAGCTCTCCCAAAGGCAGACAGAGGGTGGTGATTTAGCCGAAACTGAAGCACTTTGGCGTAAGCAGACAGATTGCGTTGTCAGGTTGCATCGGGCTATTCCTCGAAAAGGGAGGATGAAGATGTTCCAAAAGGTCCAAAAGGTCCGGAGGTTTTCAGAGCGATTCTCATGTACATCTACGCGCACATACTCTTTTTGAGAGTGATTGGAAGTTTCATGATGATACCCGATTCCCTCCGGAAAACTAGAGCAAGAGACTGTATCGGTATAGATAATATTGCTCTTTTCCACCACTTTTTCAAAGACTGGTTGCAGCAATGTTTCCCTCTTTACATCAGGTGCTATTTCGATAATGGTTTGTCCCTGATGCTTGGTGATACCTTCAAGTACTGGGGAATCTTTCTGGGCAGACCCACTCCCAAGCCCTTGCTCTTTCCCTCTATAACGGGTAGGGCTACCCGATTGATAAAGCCCTCCTTATCTTGGAGACTGTCCTTTGTATCCCGCTGTCTGGTAGATCTCATCTGCTTCAATAGTTTCATAATACAACCTTCTGTATTGCTCCAACCCGATCTGCATCTCTCGCATAGTCCGGATAATCCTATGGGCTGTGTTGTATCGGCAGGAAATTTCTTGGACAATCTCAGAGGCAGTCCTGCCAAATTCTGCCAGGTACAGAGCCAAAAACCAGGCGGACAAGGGCAGCTTCGAGCCATCAAAGACGATACCGGTGCGGTCACTGAATCCTCCCCCCACATCCATAACAATAATATTGATAACAGACTGGCTCCCAGAGAACAATTTAAGGCACTGTTACGTCTGTTTGTACACAATAAGGACAATGTACTATCCCATCAGGCTATTGATGAACACACAGATACTCGTAATATACCCTCTTATCTATCAGATGCTCAAATATCTCTTTTACCAAACACTCAAATATATCCTCTCGACCAAGACATATATTAATGCCTCTTCTGAGTACCCTCCAGCGCGGCTATGATTACAGGTTAAGTGCAGGATAATTTGACAATAACGGATTGAAATTGATTAATTTATTATCAGTCACACTCCAGAAGTCGTAAGCTCACGCCTATGAATTACCGTGACTCCTTTCCTATCTGCGAGGGGGAAAATCATAGGGGTTGGGTGACGAATCGAGAAGATCAAGAGGGAAGACCGGGGGAGGACAAGATAGAGCGGGAATGATGCTCTTTAAGAAGTTAAGAAATAAAAATTGAAAAATCGGGTTAGAGAGGTATGGTATGAACAATATGGAAAAAAGGTTCAAAATTCAGATAATACAGGGTTTTGTTGTTGGATTTATTAAATTTTTTAATATATTATTATCTATAATTATTCTTTATTGTAATACAGCTTTTGCCAAAAATATGGTGAACTTAGGATTAGTTGGGCAATGGAGTAATAGTTATGGTCACATTAATGCCATTGAGGTATTGGAGAGCACGGGAATTCAAGAAAATAGGAGGATAGGACTGACATATGCCTACTGCGCTACCTCCGAAGGATTAGTAGTTTTTGGTATGAGTGATAACAATGTAAAATCATTCATTGTAAAATCATTTATACCCCTTAGTAATTGTACGGATATAGAAGTACAGATTGATAAAGACGAAAACTATGAGAGAAATGTTTATGTTTACCTGACCGCTGAAGATTCCAGGGTACTCATCATCAATGTAAGTAATCCAAACTGGCCATTTATGGTTGCCACATGTAACACTCCCTCTCCCGCGCAAGGAATTGCTACAGCAGCAGGCTATTCTTATGTGGCTGCCGGGGATAACGGCTTGCTGATCGTTGATATCAGGAACAGGAACATGCCAAAGATTGTGGGAATTTGTGATACCCCTGGGTATACACATGACGTTGCCATAGAAGGAAACTATGCCTATGTAGCTGATGGGGAAAATGGCTTACAGATTATCGATATCAGCAATAAAAGTGCGCCAAAAATTATACGAACTTGTGACACCCCTGGTTATACAGGAAAGGTTGTCATAGAGGGAGACTATGCCTATGTGGCTGATGGAGATAACGGCTTACAGGTTATCGATGTCAGCAATAAGAATAAGCCTATGATTATGGGAAGCCTTAACACCCCTGGTTATATATGGGATGTTACCATAGCCGGAAACTATGCCTATATAACTGCTGGCGATAACGGCTTTCAGATCATTGATATCAGCGATATGCATAAGCCCATGATTATAGGAAGCTGCGGTATTCCCGGTTCTGCGATGAAGGCTGACATAATAGGCACTTATGGCTATGTGGCTGACGGCAGGGGTGGTTTGCAGATTGTTGATATCGCCGATAAGTACGAGCCTGTAATTGTGGGGAGCTGCGATGCCCTTGGTTATGTACAAGATCTTGTTATAGAAGGGGAATATGCCTATATAGCTGCCGGAGAGAGCGGTTTATGGATTATTGATATCAATGACAGGAATAATCTCATGATGGTCGGGACCTGCGATACTCCCGGCTCCGCATTAAAGGTTGTCATAATAGACACTTACTGCTATGTGGCCGATGGCAGGAGCGGGTTACAGGTTATTGATATCAGCAACAAGAGCGAGCCATTAATTCTTGGAAACTGCTATACACCTGGTTATGCACAGGATGTTGCCATAGCAGGGGATTATGCCTATGTGGCTGATGGTGAGAGCGGTTTACAGATTATCGATATCAGTATCAAGAATGGGCCAAGGATAATTGGAAGCTATGATATAGCCAGCCCTGTATTAGGGATTGCTATAGCAGGTGACTATGCCTATGTAGCTTCTGAAGAAACGGGTTTACAGATTATCGATATTAGAAGCACGAAAGAACCGATGGTTGCAGGAACCATTAACATCCCAGGCTATCCGGAAGATATTATTATAGATGGTGACTATGCTTATATAATCGCGAATTACGAGAGCTTACAGATTATCGATATCAGTAATAAGAATAGGCCCATTATTACTGGTACATGGGATACTCCGGGTTTTGCTAAAGATGTTGCCATAGCGGGTGACTATGCCTATATAGCTGACGGGTGGAGCGGCCTGCAGGTCATTGATATTAGTAATAAGAAAGAGCCGGTGATTGTGGGAAATTACGATATCCCTGACTATGCCCACGTAGTTGCTGTAGCAGGTGATTATGCTTATGTGGCTGACAAACAAGGTGATTTACTAAAACTCAAGATAGATATCGGTTCTTCCTCACAAGGCAGCCTCATTTTAGTTTCAGGGGGAAGTAACGGTTATGAAGATCCCTATTGGCCCGTTACCCAACCGCTTGGCAATTTGATATTCAACGCCTTCCATAAATCAGGCTATGAGGCATCTGACATTTTCTATTTTAACCCTGTTATCTTTCAGGATATCGATGAGGATGGCTTTCCAAATCAATTGGTAGTCGATGACCCAGCCCCGACAAGGAAAGGGTTACAATACGCTATTACCGAATGGGCGGGCAAAGAAAGTTTTAACACAGGCCCATTATACATCTCCCTCATCGGTCATGGGGCAGAGGATCTCTTTCAGATCATGCCCAATGAGGTGATAACCGCTCGTGAGCTGGAAAACTATATACATACCTTTGCGGCTGCCAACAGTCGGCCTGTGGTGGTTTTCCTGGAAGCGGCTGCATCAGGTTCATTTATTGACGATCTGGCCTATGGCCTCAATGACTCCAATGACGGAACGAATGATAACACTATCATCATCACATCAAGCGGCTTTGGGCCGTCATACCTGAAACCGACCTCTGATCCTGATACTAATATTCCTATCTCCTTTACCAGTCTCTTTATGGATGCTTTTCAAAGTGATTCTGGTCCTAATGATTACCAAACCGCTCTTAAGGAAGCCTTTATAACGTCCCGCGAGCATCTCTATAGTATAGGATACCCCTTTCTGGACCAGGCACCCCAGATGTATCTCCCTCATGGTCCCATTGCCTTTTCTCTTCACCCCTATAATCCTGATATTAGCTATGACTCTAATATTTCCTTAGACCCTCTCATAATCAATGAAAAATCCATCTGCCTCCGTGCCATTGCTGAATACCCTGATGGAAGCGCTGTGATCCTAGATCCGGCATCTTTTCGGTTCCTGTCATCCAATCCTCTGGTATTGGATCCGAATGATCCTAACCAAGTGGAAATTTTAAGTGACCAGATCCATATCTATCCAGATAAAAATGGCCTTGCCACCCTCATTGCCTACCCTGACCCTCAAGTCTATCCGGATATCCTGCTTACTGCCAGACTATCTATAGAAATTGCTATCCCAGACGATCCTGCTGCCGGAGGAAACAAGGCTATTATTGTGGCTGGATACAGATCAGGGGGGTATGGGATACCTGATAATCTTTGGAGTAGTACTAACACTATAGTTAATCATGCCTATATGACCCTTCGCAAAAAAGGATATAGCCAGGAAGACATATTTTACTTCAGCCCCTATTTCCTTCAGGATGTAGACAGGAATCTGCAATATGATGACATTGACGGCCACCCTGACACTCTCAACATCGATCAAGCTTTTGCTGAGGTTGCCAAGACCGGCGCCCAAGAACTTATGATCTTTCTCGTTGGTCCTGGTAGCCCTGGTACTATTGGCCTCAACCCCTGTAATAGTTATGGTTTTACTGCTCAGGATCTGGTAGAAAGGATCTATTCTATAATCCCCGCAGTCCAGGGCAAGATCATTATCCTTATCGATGCTTGCTATTCAGGAAGCTTTATCGAGCCTGTTCAAAAAGCCTTACAGAGTCAGGGAGATCCAAATAAAGTAATTCTTATTACCAGTACAGCTCCTGATCAAGCAGCTTATTTTGAGGCCGAGGGCATGAACTCCTTCTCTTATTTTTTCTTTGATCAGTTTCTTTTGACCAATAGCCTGCAAGATGCCTTTGACCATGCCTGTTACTCTATTTCAGCGTTTCCTCAAGATCCCGGATTTTTTAACCAACTACCGGCTAAAGAAATGGATCGGGAGTCGACCTGCTATGTTGATGACCCCAGACCAATCATAATCCAAAGAGAATTCTCCCGGGAAGGGGGAAAATTAAAAATCCGAGCTGAAGCCTACTCTTTGGTTGGGGTTGATCGAGTCTGGGTTCTTATTACCAGCCCTGAAAAGGATACCTTAGAAGTAGAGGCAGAACCAAAAACCGATGCCCCTGTCTACAACCTTAAACCTATTAATCCTAATGCCCCTTATGGCGGCTGGTATGGAATCGAGGTTGACGACCCCTATCCCGATGCTTTCAACTACCAGATTCTCCTCTCTGCCAGGGATAAAACCGGCAAGGTAGCTACAGACAGAGCCAGCATCAGCAGCCTTGAAACAGCCAAGATCGGTGCCATTATTTTGGCTACAGGCATTGAGAAATCGATGGAAGATAAAGCCAAGGAATATTTAAATACCCAGAGCCTTATGGCATATAACATATTTAAACAAAAAGAGATACAGGATAAGGATATCTTTTATCTTAAAGGCCGCAGTTCTACTTTAAAGACCATTACGGAGGATATTCCCTCTTGGCTGTTGGGGAAAGATTACAATCTCCTTCTCATTTATCTCATTGGCCAGGGAGGACTGGACATTGATAAGAAAGCCTATTTTAGCCTCAATCAATACGAAAGGCTTTACGCTCAGGATATCATAAAATATATTAATCCAAACTGCCGCGTGGTTTTCCTCTACGATGCACCCTTTGGTCAGGAGTTCATGAAGGAGTTTATGGAAGAATTTTCTTTGGATCCAAAGCCTGGCTGGGTGGGGATTACTGATCCCTGCATTGATCCAAACTATCCCCTTTTTTTCTCAAAGTTTTTTAGCAGCATTTTAGCATCTCGCAGCATTGGTGATGCCTTTTTTGATGCTTACCATTTTTCCAGCATCTCCGGGCCTCCTTCCTCCTACCTTTACACCCTGGATTTTAACCGCGATAATTTTCGAACGATTCGAGAAGAGTTAGGTTTCTTCCTGGGGAGGCCAACAGCGAGGATTCGAGAGAGGGCAGACTCTTCGCTGGAGAAGCCAACGGCTAAGATTCGAGAGAGAGCAGGCTCTTCCCTCGAGAGGACACTAGATAAAGATTACCGTCTTATCCAGGAGGCCCAGGCTATAGAAGAAGAGTCTTTGATAACGGTAATGGTTAAGATAAAGGAATCTGTGGAGATCGATCCTCCTTTAGCTGTATTTCGTGCATCCGCCGGGAAAAGTACAACCCTCCAAATCCTCACCCAAGAGGCTCCTTCTTTGTGGAGCTGTAGTCTGATGCAGGTGGAAGATCATCCGTATTTTGAAGTCTCTATCATGGTTCGGCAAATCGATTCAGAGACAGTAGACGCTGAAACGTTTTTTATTATTCATCCTCCTTCAGACCTCCACCATGACATTTATGAGCCGGATAATATCATTGAGGAAGCAAAACCGGTTGTAGTGAATAATCCTGTTCAAAACCATACCTTCCATGGCCCGGCTGATGTTGACTGGGTATACTTCTTCGGGCATGCAGGACACGGATATGAGATTAATGCTCAGGACATCTCAGGGTGTGCTTACTTTATCGGTCTCTCCCTCTGTGACCTCAATGGGGTGGTATTGGAACAGTATCCTTATAGCACCCCCTTCTGGTGGTGTTATCAGGACGGCTATTATTGCCTCAAGGTTGAGCCGGTATCAGAATATCCCGATGAAGGGATAAGCTATAACCTTTCAATAAGGGACATCCAGGATATCCAGGCTGCCATTCCTACTGGTGTTATAGGCCGGGTGATAGACTCCAATGGAGATGGAGTGAATGGGATTATTATAAGGTTTGTATTGCCAGGTCTGGAAAGAACCGAGGTAGTTACTCATACCGGGAGTTTACAAAATATACCCGGCTACAGCCTGCCATCAAAGATGATCGATGGGTGGTATTTTATTAGTTATATCAAAGAAGGAACCTATGAGCTTCGGATTACGGAAGAAAATGACCCCAATATTATCTTAAAACAGGTTTCCGGTATCAGCCTATTGCCTGGTCAGATCAATCGAATTGAGGATATTGTCTTAGACATTTCATCAAAAAAGCCGGGTGCTAGTGTTGCCGGAGAGTTGGATCTTATCTATACCAGGTGGCAAAACCTGTTGGGAAAAGATTATCCTCCACAGGAGGATGCCGATCATAATGGATTAACTAACCTGGAGGAATTCCTGCGTGAGCAAGCCACCGTTTTCTTCACGCCAGCGCTAAAACTTAAACACTACCTTGATACCTTTCAGGATAGCAGTAGGCGGGATGCCATCTGCCTCCTGGAATTTTCTTCTTCCGGCTCCTTCTGCAGCAATCTCATTGACCCTGACACCACTCCCTATACCCGGACAATTATCACCTGTACAGACTCAGGTTCGTCCTACCTTGATTCCAAAGGGCAGCTATCCTTTACCAGCAGGCTTATCGGCCTTCTCAAAGACACTACCTATAAGGACCTGGCATCCGAAATATTTTCCAACAACGACCTTTCTCATCAACAAAAAATCTTACTTCTTGATCAATTGTCATCCGGCCTTTTCCCTGACCATGTTATCTCCTCACATCAGCGGGTCAAGATCCTTCAGTCTCTCTTCTCTCAGGCAAGGGATATCTTTTGGGCCTCCGGTTATCCCTTCAACATTCAACCTCCCCAGATGGTCACCGCCCAAGGCCCTCACACCCTCTATAGCCTTACTCTTACTCAAGACCCCGCACAAGCCTCTACTCAAGCCTCTGTTGGTTCATCTCTCACCATCAGCAATCCAAACCAGACCATATCCCTCAAGGCCATTGGCCACTACCTTGACGGTGATCTGGATATCACCGATCATGTCTACTATCAATCTTCAGACCCATTGATCCTTCGGGTCACGCCTCATGGTGGAGAAGCCTATGCTAATCCCAACACCACTTTTAACGGGGAGGCTTTCATCCTGGCCACCATTATTGATCCAAACTTTAGCCGGGCATATGACCATGACCCCGGACTTCCACCACTCCCCCCTCTTGGAGGAGTCACCGGCCGTATTGCTGTCACGGTAGACATCCCTGCCCGAACGGAAAAAACGGGGCTTCCTCTGGCCATTATTGTGGCCGGGAAAAAAGATATAAAAGATTACCTTTGGCAAGAAACGGATATTATCAGCCGATATGCCTATCGTACCTTTCTTGGCAGGGGGTACAGCCGGAGCAGGATCAAATATCTCACCCACCTGAGGGATGAACTCCTTCAGGACACTAACCCAAACAACGATAATGACACGGATCTTGATGGAGATGGGGACCCCAATAATGACATAGGCGGGATACCAAGCCGTTCTACCCTTGAAGCAGCCCTCCTCGACTGGGTAAAGGGGACAGACAATCTAACCCTCTTTTTGGTCAACCATGGGGTGGAAAGAGGCTTTTACCTGAACCCGGACCAAATTCTTGATCCTGATACTCTGGATCGTTGGCTGGATGAATTGCAGAAGGAAAACAATAACCTTAAAATCACCCTGATCATCGAGTGCTGCCATTCCGGCCAGTTTATCGAGCCGCTTAAGGGGGATAAGCGGATTATCATTACTTCAAACAAGGAAGGTGAATCCCACATCTATACTCATGGCTTGCTTTCCTTTTCCTATCCTCTTTTCACCTATCTTCAGTCAGAGGCAAATCTGGAAGCAGCCTATGAAAAAGCCTGTCGCGATATCCAGAAAATACCCGATTTTGACCAAAATCCTCAGCTTTGGCATTCTTCCCTGCTCCCTGCTGAATCTGAATCTCTGGGTGGGCCTTTTCTCATAAGTGAGGATCAACCAGTTATTACTTCAGCACAAATTTTCCCCGGCACTGACGGCATCTCCCCAGGCCAGGAGCTTACTATATGGACATGGGCTTCTGATCCTGACGGCATCAGCAAGGTCTGGGCCATGGTCAATGTCACCTACAGTCCCCCGGTTTTTTCCGGCAATCCGGATCAACCCATTGTGGATTTTCCCCTGATTGACCTTTCCCCTCGAGGAGGAGTGTTATATGAGGGTACTTACTCCGGATTTACCCACCCTGGTCCCTATACCCTGTTTATCTTTGCCCAGGATACCAAAGGGAATGTTTCTTTACCTTATTCCGTATTCCTTGATGTAAGTGGTCAGAGGCAAAAGGCCCTTCTTCTGGCTGGGTATGACCCCTCGGATCCTGACCGGTTTGACAGCATTCTCTCCTCTGCCCGGTGGGTTCTCCAGGGGAAACGCTTCTCACAGGTAGAACTTCTGCCAAAGCCCGGAGGGGCAAGGCCTACCCTTCAGGAAGTTCATGACACCCTGAAGCGCCTGGGACAAGACGCGAATCAGCCCGTAGACCAACTCTTCGTCTATCTCATCGGACCAACACAGATAAATGATAATAACGATAATCTGGTGACCTTTCCACTCAATATGCAAAAGGAGTCTCTGACGCCCGGCACTTTGAATACCTGGCTGGACGAGCTTTCCGACTGCAATCAGGTGGTACTTCTTTTAGATGCTCGGGGAGCCAAGTCTTTCGTCAAGACTTCGCCGAACCGGATCAATGTATGGAGTGCTTCAGAAAATGAGGAGGTCCGTCTGGGCCAGGCAGGCTATCCTGCCTTTTCCCAGTTTTTCCTTAGCCGCATCTACTGTGGAGAAAGCATCTACCAGGCATTTTTATCCGCATCAGATGCCCTCAGATATTACTCAAATCAGACGCCGGGGATAGAGCTGGAACAGGTCCTGGTAGCCCAGGCTACCTGCCTTGGCTCTCCCCTTGTGTTCAAAATCGCTGGCCCCGCGATTATTGTACCCCCGGACCGGAAGGTCTGGGGGTATGAGACTCTCTGGGCCGAGGTCAAAAACTCATCACCAGACACCAAGGTCTGGGCTCTGATTAAGGAGCCAGGCCAGGATTTGGGAGAATCAAAGCCTGTAGAATCAAAGCCTGGAGAATTAAAGGAAGTCCGGTTTACAAGTGTCCGGGAGGGTCGCTATGAGGCCGGGTATTTTTTCACCAGACAGGGAACTTATGAGGTGAATACCTATGTTCAGGATGCGAATGGGCTTATTGATTACGCCCACACACGGTATTTCAAGATCAGAGAAGAAGATCCTTACGAGGATGACGATACTCCTGAACAGGCCACCCCAATCCTGATTAACGTAATGTCTAATCAGTTACACAATTTCCATACACCATCTAACAATACACCCGCCACACTACCCGCCGACGATACGCCCAACGATGAGGACTGGCTAGTCTTTCATGCCTATAAGGGAAAAAGCTATGAGATTCACATTAACAGATATTGGGATGACTGGAGTGCTCATGACTGTAACCTTGTGGCCTCCATTCATTATCTTGACGGCGATAATGTGCTGGATGACTATAATAATCCTCTCCAGCTTGAGTATACTAATTTTAATATTGACAATAACACCCCAGAAATCCAATGCCCCAAAAAGTTAATACCAGACCAATACCAATGCCTCGTCTTACCGGAAACAGGGTTTTATTTAATCCGCTTCACCTATGGCTGTGAGCAGCTCTCCCCTGGCACACCTGCCTATTATGAAATCGTGAAAATCACCGATGGCCTTGCAGGCCCGACAACAGGGACAATATGTGGCCATGTGCTCCATAGCAAATACCACCAGGGCATTGTCGGAGCTACCATCAAAGCCGAGATTCCCACAGCCGATGGGAAAACCCAAGAGGTGGACACGACAAAGAGTGGGAGTGGAGGAATTTTCTATCTTTTAGATCCGAAAGAGGGAAATTATCAAGTCCACGCTACAGCGCCAGGATATCGGGACAGTCTCACGAGTTCTGTTCCAGTAATATCTAATTCTGTGACGAGCTTTACCATTTACCTTTCTTCCAATCCCCAAGATCCCAATAAACGTGATACTTCCAGATACGTGGATTTACAAAAATTTCAACAGCCTGTTGAAACCGCCTATAAAGATTGTCAAAAAGAGCATCTTATTACCCTTCATAGAGGGATGAACCTTTTCAGTTGCCCTTGTCTGCCTCTTGACCCTAATAGCACCGTTAGCACCGGGTTCCTTCAGGAAGTCCGTCATTCAATCAACACCTATTATCAGAAAAAAGGACTCCCCTCCAGATTTTCAATGGATATCCGAAGATATGATGCCCAAGACAGGCAATGGCAAGCCTGTTTCATGGATGCCAACCAGAAAATTCAGGGCGATATCTTTAGTCTTGATCCCCATGAGGGCTATCTAGTCTATCTTGATATCGATACCGATGACCCCAATAACCCTAACAATGTCAGTAACACTATAGAAGAATCACTGACTATCCCCTTTACCTGCACTGCGACTGACCTCGACAGGGGAGGATATGATTGGGAGCCAGGGATTAATCTGATCGGCTTTAGTCAGTCTCTAACTGAGTTTGACTCACAGCGGTTATTGGAAGATCCAAAGCTAAAGGATGCACTGGGGACCATCTTCCACTATGTACCTCAAAAGGGATCTTTTTACCCCCATTATCAGTTATTTGGTAAGCCTGCTGGCGAGCCCTGCCAGTTTATGGGAGATAATGGCTATAGCTTGTTTATAAAGAGAAGGGAGGGAGTCCATGATTGGCAACCTAAATAGACAGAAAGAAGATGAAAGGAAAAGTCGTCATATCTTTTTTCGGGGATTCATAGCAGTGGTGTTTCTCATAATCCTCCGCATCCTCCTTTTTGGTCTGAGTCTGAATTTAAATCTGAATCCTGTGAATCTTATGTGTTGGGCGGATGATCCTGGAGGAGCAGTGCGGTATGCAGTTCCTGATACGCGGTATGCGGACCCTAACACAGGGATTAAAAATATTATCCAGCAGGTACCCGCCGGGGGCACGGTTTTTGTGAGGAAAGGCCATTACCAGGAAGGTACCATCTCCCTGAGAAAGGAAGGCTCATTGAAAGGGGTCTCATTGATTGGAGTGGGCGACGATTTGGGGGATGTGGTGATTTCGGGTGATTCCGATGGTGTTGTGATCGAGGCGGCCAGCCATACTACAATTAAAAACCTGGTTATTCGCGATGGGGAAATAGGAATTAATTGCCGCCCTGGAGATGTGGAAGGTTCTATGTCAGGTCCTTCGACAGATATTACTATTGACCATAACCTGATTATTAAAAATGCCAATGGTATCCTCATAGGTTCAGATGAGGTCAATCTGACGAACAATACGATTGTCCATAACGCGGAAGGAGGAATCATTGTCTATGTCAAGCCCAATGGCCCTGTTTTCCGTGGTGAGGGAAATATTATCGCCTTTAACGGACCCTATGGGGGCATTGAATTTATTCAGCAGGATGAGTCTGATTTGGAGTTAACCGCCTTTTTGGAGTTAACCACTATCTTTCTTGGCTATAATGACATCTATGATGCTCTCTATCATACATGGCTGGATATGAACAGTATCCCCCGCGACCAGATCCCTCTCCTCTCCCTTGAGGTCCTTGGCCCCGGAAATTTTTCAGCCAATCCTTGCTTTGCAGACGCAGAGGGGGAAGATTACCACCTCCTGTCCTATTCGCCCTGTATTGACCGGGGAGATCCCAATAGCGATTATTCCCATGAGGTCAATGATGCCCATGATGTCAATGAGCCGCTTCCCAATGGCGGGAGGGTGAATCTTGGATTTTACGGAAATACCTCTCAGGCTGCACCCAGCATAGACTCCGACCATGACGGCCTTTATGACTATCAGGAAGGGAATGAGGATCTGGATGAAGATGGCTATTCGGATTGGCAGGATGCAGATACCGCTACCATACCATTACCCCTGGGAATGGATAAAATTTCTCTCCATCTCCAGCTCCAGGATATAAGCCAGGATGCCAATCAAGGTATGCAATTCAAGGACGTTCAAGCAGTGATTCCCTCTGATCTCAACCTTGATTCGCCCGCTGGCATACTCCCCTTCAACGCCATTCAATTTCGCGTGCCAAATCTGGATGAAGGAGCAACCATCTGTATCACCATGCATTTTCCCCAAAGCTTTCAGGCCCTGGAGACAAGCCAGTATCTGGCCCTGTCTTCAGACGGCTTGTCCTGGCAATCTCTACCCTTGATCATTGATCCGAACGGGCAGGCCATTTCCTTCACCATTGAGGATGGCCAGACCGGGGATAAGGATGGGATCAGAGATGGGACTATTGAACACCTGGCCGCTCTGGTTATCCCTGAGACGATCACCTGGGAAAATCCAAAAAACTGCTTTATTTCCCTGGTCAATCCTTTCAGCGATGATGCCTCCCTGCACAATTACCATGCCCAAAACCACAAACACAATTATCACGCCCAAAACCGCAAAAACCGGCACATTTCGTTTTTTAAGGTAAGACTTCAAAATTCCCCTGCAATTAAGGACTCAGGAGTAAAATCATGATCTTGTCTCGATGGTTTGGATGCTTTAGATGCTTTAGATGCTTTAGATGGTTTAAAAGGATTCATTTCTTTTTTATCCTCCTCCCGCTTGCTCTTTTCTCCTTCTGCCTTCTTTCAGGCTGTACCTCAATGGAGCCAATGGTCTGTTATAGGGATGGACAGGTTTTTTGTACTACCGAGGACAAGGTTCCCGTCATCTCCTGGGATGCCTGTTATCGTCGGGGCTTGAGTTGTATGGAAGGCGAGTGTTGGCAAGAGGCAGTCCATGAGTTTCAATGGGCCATTGATCTTCGCTATAAGGATAGACGGAATGCCCGGGCTTTTGGCATGCATTTCCGGGATGAATACTTTCCCCATCGTGAAACAGGGATCTGCTATTTGCATTTAGACAAAGTCGATGATGCCTTAACAGAACTGGAGTTATCTTTAGGTCAGACACCTTCGGCAAGGGCCAAACACTATCTTAATCAGGCCCGGAGAAAATATCTTTCCATTACTCAGCAAGATACAGCCGCACCCGCTATCCACATAAAATCACCTCAAGGGGATAAATACCTGACCGGTCATACTCCTTTCCAGTTTGAGGGGAATGTAGTGGATGATCAATTCGTAGCTGCTGTTTCGGTTCAGGATAATCCACTCTTCATTGAACTGGCAAAACCTGAAGTACCCTTTACCTCCTCTGTTGATCTTGAGGAAGGGTGGAATACGATCCGGATTATAGCTGAGGATTTGGCGGATAAGAGAGCTGAGAAAACAATCCGCGTCTATCTCGATCAGCAGGGTCCCCTGGTTATTATCAATCCTATTAAACCAGTTAATCCCAGCAAACCCAGCGATCCTATCGATCCCTTCAATCCCATTGAGGAAGATCCCATGAAGGATCTGGATGATATAACCATAACTGCCCTTGTCTATGATCAATCCGGCATTGTTTCCTTTCAAATGAATGATGAGGAGTTTTTTTCGCCTGGGTATGAGGATCGGTATGATGATAAGGATGATGGCAAGGATGGTGGTATGGATGGTGGTGAGGATGTTAGTAAGGATGATGGTAAGGATAGTGAAAAGGATGGTGGTGAGAATGGTGGTAAAGATGGTGGCAGGTATGATGGACAGTACGATGATCAGAATGACGGACAGTTTGATAATCAGTTTGATGGTCAGGTCAGGATAATTGAAAAGACCTTTCCCTTTTCCCCTGATCTGAAAAGCATCTCCTTCCAAACGCGGGATCGGGCAGGAAATATTACGAAAGGTCAAATTTCCCTCCTTCCCGCCCGTCGAGAGCAAAAGCAGGCGATGCGGCTGGCTGCCTTAGATGTGGAAAATTCAATACCACCTCCAGTACTGCTGCCCAGGCAAGGGGCAGGCAAGAGCATCCTTTTTACTATTTTTCACCCACCGCAGGAAAAGCTCGTCACCTATTATCAGGAGATTTTTCTTGACGGCGAAATAGAGGCTCAAGACGGACTTCAACGTGTTACCTACACCCTGGAAGCAGAACAAAGGGTAAATAACAAGATTCAAAAAATCAAACTCATCGACTGGAAAGACCTGTTCAATGCCGGGGAACTGGCTAATGCTGAGGTAAGAAAAGCATTTGAAGAGATTAATCAGCAGGATGCATGGCAGAATATAGGGCAGGGGACGGGACGGGGGTCTGGCAAGGATGGAAGGCAGGAGCCAGGAGAGGGACCGGGGCAGGAGCCGGGAGAGGGGTCA
>Ga0307378_10005199_pt1 | contig 18218 bp, 16 predicted proteins | sample UN1MG_FD_202238 | JGI IMG/M metagenome (GOLD analysis project Ga0307378, IMG submission 202238) | Soil microbial communities from Risofladan, Vaasa, Finland - UN-1 | ecosystem: Environmental > Terrestrial > Soil > Coastal area > Acid sulfate soil | place: Finland: Risofladan, Vaasa | collected... | reverse complement strand
TAGTGCAAAATGAAGAGGAATTTAACTACAAACCCCATGTTTCAACCAAGGGGGAATTGGTTCCAATCCGAATTAAATATAGAAACTCTAATGAAATAATTGAACTTGAAGTAAAAAATTCAAAGACTAAAGAAATCAGTAAAAAAAAATTTAAAAATTATTCTTCTGAGGTGGAAATTTCAAAATTTATTAGATTACCCAGTGCTTATGGAGTTCCAAACTCTTTGACAAAACTAGTCAAATTATTAAAAAAACACGGGTTTTCTTCCTTAGATAATTTTAAAATTGGCAAACATAAAATGTATTACTTGAAAAACTCCAAAGATAAAAAATCATCTAAACAGCAAATAAAGAAAAAAATCATTACAAATCAAATTTCAAATTACACTGTATTCCCTATCGATCAACAAGGTGGGCGATTTTTAGCTGTACTATTGGAACCTCAATCAAAATTTGGTTTACATAGATTTCCAGAATTAAAATTAGATTTTTCAAAAAATTTGGAATATCCTATAATTCGTATCTAAAACAGATGATTGAGAATTTAAAATTAAGTCAAACAAGTATCGAGTCTTGGTAGATTCACACCTTCTAGATGCAGGTTTTTGCTAATTTTGGTAGATGAATCCTGCTATGTGGATTTTTTAAGAGAAAAACATCAAAGTGTTGTTTGCAAAGAATTCACAACTAGAAGAAAAGTTCAATGATTTATTGCAGTACTTGAGAACTAATAGCATTGAGGTTCCAAATTTTTGAAATTATTTTTTGGGAAAGATGAGAATTGAAAAAAATTGACGTTACGATTAAGATCTTCTTAAGTAATAGCATTTCCTAATACTATTCAATGAACCAAGCAGTACTAATTGGAATTATTGCCGTAACTTTCGTAGCAGGAATTGGGACTGCGTACGGGGGAGTAATACCAACTATAACTTTAGATGGGAATGCAGTTGTTACAGGAGACACTACACTTCTTGGAGGTTTGACTTGTACAGATTGTGTGGATTCAGCTGATATTGTAGATGGTACCATTGCTATTGCAGACTTGGCACCATCTGCATTAGGTACCAACTTTAATCAAATTCAGAAAGAAGTTATCAAGTCAGGACTTGCAAACAACAATAAAATTGAATGTACCTCTAACAAAGACTTTCTAGTACACGTTTATGTTTTCTTGAGCCCTGGTGCTTCTTACAACGTGAAATTTGAAGCCCTTGGGGGAACGGTGAACGATACTATAACGAATCCAGGAGCTTCGGGTATAGTAAATTCATTCACACTTTCTGGAGCTCCGGGTGAAAAGGTAACCGTGTCCACAGTAAGCATACCTCATATGCAAGGTATGATATCTCTTCAGACAGATTCAGATGCCACAGCAAGCTGTGTTGACGTCATTTAACTCTCCTTCTTTTTTATTCTCCAACAAATCATAACACATGTCATTACCTAGTTCTTGGCTAAAATTATGCACGAAATGGGGGGCTTGTCTTTTTACTGACAGTAGATAAACTCGTTAATACTTCGAATTTCTAAAGACTAGAATAATTTGCATAGAACCTACATTACATGAACAATATTCACTTTAGAATTTCTAAGAAGTCCGTTAATCAATGTTAAATTTTCAACATAATTTTGAAAGGGATGATGCTAGATTGATAAGGAAAATCAACTCAAAGCAATCATTGTGGTGGAATTAGATAGACGAATTAATAATACATTCTTGAGAATATGGTGAAAATTATGTCATATTGAAATTTTCTCAGGCACAAAATATACCAGAGATATGGAAACATGGTAGTAAAGTGCGGTATGATGATAGACTGACTCCATAACCTCCAGATAACAAACCAAAATATCATCTATGATAATAAATAACAAAAGTTTGTAATTATTTTAATGCCTCAAGAAGAAAAACGAATGGGTGTAAATCGCACAATCTCCCAAATAATTGATGCAAAAACTACTACTGAAGGAGATGGTTTTATTGTCCATAGACCCTTCCCAAACCAAAGCATCAGAGATTTTGATCCTTTCTTGTTACTAGATGAAATGGGCCCCATTGAATTATCTCCAGGAGAGGCAAAAGGCACTTCTGATCATCCTCATCGAGGCTTTGAAACCATTACGTATGTAATCGATGGTGCTTTTGAACACAAAGATTCTCATGGAAATTTAGGACAATTATATTCTGGTGATGTTCAATGGATGACTGCAGGAAGTGGTGTTGTACATTCTGAGATGCCAGAAAAAAAATTTGTGAAAAAAGGGGGAAGATTACATGGTTTTCAACTATGGGTAAACTTGCCAAAAAAAGACAAAATGATAAAACCTAGGTATCAAGATGTATCATCAAAAGATATCCCAATTGGAAAAAGTAGCGACGGTAAAGTTGAGGTTAAAGTAATTGCTGGTGAGTCCATGGGAAAACAATCTGTAATTGACACAAAAATACCAATAGTGTATCTCCATTTTACAATACAACAAGGGGGAATAATTACTCAGAGCATTCCAAAACGATACAATGCCTTTGCATATGTGATGAGTGGTGTTGGTGTATTTGGAGATGAACAAAAAATTGTCAATAAAGAACAAGCAGTATTTTTTGAGAGAGATGGTGAGGAAATAATTATCTCTACACCATTTGATGCCACTGAACCCTTAGATGTAATACTATTGGCAGGAGTTCCAATCAATGAACCCATCAAACGTTATGGACCCTTTGTTATGAACACCGATGAAGAATTGACTCTAGCAATTTCAGATTACAAAAATGGCAAAATGGGTAAAATTGATTTCTAGATTATGTATAGCCAAAAAATGAACAATCATCCAAATAAAATGTGATAATTTAAACAAATTTTGATAATTCAGTTAGATTAACTTAAATATTATTTTTCTTCTACTTGTGTGACGAGGACTATCTAATAGACTGAATCAAGAATAACCCTGAGGAAGAGATAGGAAAAAAGAAAACCGCAAAAAAGATGGAAGCATCTAAATTTTGAAAAAAGGTTTTCAATTATACTCGTTTTATTTTTTTAATAAATTTTTAATTCAAAGAACCATTATATCATTTTACTAGAATTTTATTATTTGAAATGATTAGTAATTAATTTTTTTAATTCGAACGTTACTTCCTTTAGTTTCTAAATAATGTCCAACAAAATTTGTGAATTGTTCTCCAATTCTATATCCTAACGCACCTTCCATCATACCTGATTTTTCAATTATATCTGTCATCTCTTCACTAATTTGAATATTAAAAAATGTCCAACCAAATTTATCAAAAGGATCCTCCATTGTAAATCCATTCTTTACCTTACATTCAGTTTGTAAATCATTTAGAGCTTGTTTTACTATGGGTAATTCCTTGTCATAACTTCTGGTGCTTAATTGAAATATTGGATTCAAGATCTGTTTACTCTTTTTTTATCTCTGCAAATTCCACACAAATAATTTTCCTTAAATCCCTGTAACTCTTTGTCAAACCCATCTGTCTTTGAATATTTTTCTGATGTTTTAATTCCACCTGGTACTTTTTTCTCGCAATTAGAACAATAGATATCCGTGTTAAATCTAATTGTTTTTTCATTTTTTTGAATTTTTCCAATTATCATAAATGTTAGTGGTATCTTTAGTATATGAAAATTTATTTAATTTAATGATTAAGGAATTCAGAATTTTATTATGGACGGTATTTTTTTAACCAATCTAATTTATCAAAGGATAATATAGCAATCCAATTGGGTAAAAATTAATTGTCAGAATATGGATTACCTACAACATTAATCAACAAAAGATTACTTTTTGTAGGTGTTTTTCTTATTTCACTTTCTGGATTAATACTTGAAATTGCTATTACTAGAATTTTTTCAGCAGCAATTTGGTATCACTTTGCATTTGTTGCGGTATCAGTAGCACTAGTTGGATTAGGCTCATCGGGACTATTTGTTCATTATAGAGTAAAAAAAATAAAAGAAAACTGGGCAGAAGATATTACAATTCTCTCATCTATTGGAATCTCCATTATCATTCCAATCACATTATTGGTGATGCATAGTTTAGCATCACAAATACTCTATCTTCCAATTTTCATGTTCTTGTTTGCAATCCCTTTCTTTTTTATTGGCGTGGTTATATCTGCCGCATTTAGTGCTTTTGCAAAAACAGCAGGTCGACTTTATGCATTTGATCTAATTGGGGCATCAATTGGGGCGTTATCTGTAGTATTCTTTTTATCTTTAATTGGAGGTGAGGGCACCACACTATTAGTTGGAATAATTTCATCAACATGTGCCATAATTTTTTCGTTAATTACTAAAAATAAGAAAAAAATACTAATTAGTTTTCTTTTTGTTTTGATTTCTATATCATTATTAGTTATTAATTTTGAGTTGGGCATTTTTTCTATTCAAACAGATCCTACTGCGAACAAAGATCTTCCAATTTTCCTACGAGAAAACCCTGGATCAGAAATCTCAAAAACCCAATGGAATTCTTTTTCTAGAATTGATCTAGTAGAAGGAATTTCTGGCGATTGTATTCCAGCATCTGATCCTAGGAATCCGTCTCAGTGCGCCGAAGAAGGACTAATTGCAAAAATTTTCATTGATGGTGGTGCAGGTACTAATATTATTTCTTGGGATGGCAATCCCGAAAGTAGAAAGGACCTTTCTTCTTGGATGCAATATATACCATTTACTATGCACGAAGATCCTAAAATTTTGATTATCGGTTCAGGCGGAGGACGCGATGTGGTAGCTGCAATTGCAAGTGGTAGCAAAGATATCACCACAGTAGAAATTAATCCAATTATTTTTAATACTGTTCAAAGTTTTGGCGCAAGGGCCGGAAATCTATATGATCATAAATACGTCCATTCCAATATCGATGATGGCAGAAGTTTCGTATCCAGATCTACCGAAAAATTCGACATTATTTATATCCCATTTGTAGACACATGGGCATCAGTATCTTCAGGTGGTCTGGGAGTGTCTGAAAATTTTCTATATACCTTAGAGGGATTTCAAGAATATTATGATCATCTAGAAGACAATGGAAAAATTGTTACAGTTCGTTGGCTTATTGATTCTCCCAGATTTGTAACAACATTTACCCAGTTATTAGAAAATAATGGAGTCAATCGAAATGACGTTTATAAACATATTGTGACGGTATCTGCAGACTCTACTATTCATGATCCAAGTGTAACATTATCAATACTTTCAAAATCACCATTCACTGAATCTGAAATATCGTTTTTAACTAATTCATTTAATCAAAATGGGTACAAACAAATTTTGATGCCAGACAAAATAATGTTAGAACCATATCAACTACTCCTCAAAGAAAATGTTTCACTAGAGGTTTTTACTGAACTGTATTCTACCAAAGTACATCCTGTAACTGATGATAGTCCTTTTTTTCTATCATTTGAAAAACCAATTCCAAAGATACTTGAAATTCTTTTATATTCCTCAATAATTATTGCCGGTTCATTTCTTGTTATTCCATTTTTATGGCTCAGAACAAAAGGAGATCCACACAAAGATATTAGAATATCTAGTGCGGTTTTGTATTTTGCAGCTCTTGGTACGGGATTTATTCTCATTGAATTAGCGTTACTTCAAAAATTGATCTTACTTTTAGGAAATCCTACCATGACTTTCGCAATTTTACTTTTCACTGTGCTTTTATCAAGTGGACTTGGTAGTTTTGCAAGTACAAGATTTATCAAAGTTGGAACACGAAATTTATCATTTGTAATTTTAGGAATTGTTGGAATAGGATTGATTTACTCGGTAATGTTACCTAGTTTAATACAATTTGTGATTTCCCAAGATTTTCTTGTAAAGGTTGTCGCAAGTGTGGTTATGCTTTTTCCAATTGGATTTTTGATGGGTATGCCATTACCAACTGGAATGAGAATAATGCAACATAGTTTTACTTCATATATTCCTTGGATGTGGGCAATAAATGGGGCATTCTCTGTGCTTGGAGCAGTTTTAACCGTGGTTACTGGGATAATGGTTGGTGCGTTTTATGCCTTGATATTGGGGATTTTGGCCTATCTCATTGTTTTGGGAATTTCGTTGAATTGGAGGAAAAAAATAATATTGAATGCCCGTAGTTAAAATTCAAATAAAAAATAAATTTTTTAAGAATCATTAACTTAAATCTGAGAATATCACTCGTAAGTGATTTTCTTATTAAAATTTAAAAGAATTCCACATATTAAAATCATGTTTTATATTAAAAAATTGATTAACATTAACGGTAATATAACGAAAATCAACAAAAATCATCATGCTAGAATCTAATCCATTCATACCTGTAGTTTCTCAATTTTTTCAAGTTCAACGCCAAACTATTAGAATAATACAATGTTTCCGAGAATGATTTAGATGGTAACTGAAGAAGAAATTGAACAAGTTGCAAAATTGATGAAAATAGATGTTCATGATCATAAAGAATTTGTAGAAAAAGTTCATGACATGATTAATTATTTTGATATATTGGATTCTGCAGGAGTTGAAGATGAAGAAATCATAATGAAAGATTTACCCTTATCAAGTTTAAGAGAAGATAAACATATTCCGTATGATGATAAATTAATTGAAAAACTAAACAACTACAAGGGCAGTTATGTACGAGCCCCAAAGATGATCTAATTGAATCTTAAAATCTCGGCTTTAGAATATGTGGAGGGTGTAAAAAAGGGAGACTTTTCTGCAGAAGATTTCATGTCTGCAACAATTGATAGAATAAAAAACATTGATGATAAAGTACATGCGTTTTTACAAATAAACTCAGATGCAGTAGAGCAAGCTAGACAAATCGATAAGAAATTAAAGTTGGGCGAAAAAATAGGGGCGTGTTTTGGAATGCCAATTTCAATTAAAGATAATATTTGTATAAAAAATTCTAAAACTACATGTGCATCAAAAATGTTGGAGAATTTCATTGCACCATATGATGCCACAGTTATCTCAAAACTAAAAGAACAAGATGCAGTTTTTGTTGGAAAAGCAAACATGGATGAATTTGCAATGGGATTGACCACAGAGTTTAGCGCATATGGGCCAAGTAGAAATCCTTGGAATACGGATTATGTTCCAGGTGGCTCATCTGGAGGAAGTGCAGTCTCTGTTAGCGCATTTGAGTGTGTAGCATCACTGGGTTCTGATACTGGTGGTTCTGTTAGAAACCCTGCAAGCTTTTGCTCAACAGTTGGATACAAACCAACTTATGGATTGATTAGCAGATATGGCTTGATTTCTTATGCAAATAGTATAGAGCAAATTGGCCCAATAACTAGAACTGTTAAAGACACTGCCTTTTTGCTAAATATCATATCTGGATTAGATGCTAATGACAACACAACTATTGATAACGGAAGTCAAGATTACCTCTCAGAGATTGATTCTGGCATAGAGGGTAGGAAAATAGGCATAGTTAAAGAAATGATGGGTGAAGGAATTGATTCCTCCGTGCTTTCTGCAACAAATGACGCTGTCTCTAGACTAGAAGGACTGGGTGCAGTTTGTGAAAATGTATCTATTGACATGGTAAAATATTCTGTGGCAGCTTACTATACAATTACTGCAACAGAAGCTGGGAGTAATCTTGCAAGATATGACAATCTTAGATATGGTTATGATTTTCCTGTTGAGGGATTTGAATTTAATTCGTATATTTCTAAAGCTAGAGCCAAATTTGGTCCTGAGGTAATACGCAGAATGATTTTGGGAGGATTTGTCCCTTCATCTGGACATGCAGGAAAATATTTTCTCAAAGCCCTTAAAGTAAAAAGTAAATTGACCAAAGAAGTAAATGAAGCGTTTAAAAAATATGATTATCTTATTGCCCCCACCGTTCCAATACTTCCATTTAAAATTGGTGAAAAAATTAATGATCCTGTATCCTTGTTTTTAGTTGATATTAACACAGTAATGTCTAATCTTTCTGGAATACCTTCGATTTCTATTCCATTTGCAATGTCAAATGGACTGCCAATTGGTATGCAGATGATGGCAAAACACCTTGATGATAAATCACTGTTACAAGCAGCTAAAGCACTTGAAAATACAGTTCACCTACCCGAGGTTTCAATATGACAAAAATAGGATTAGAGATACACTGCCAATTGACAAAACTTGAAAGTAAATTATTTTGCTCTTGCAAAGCAAACTATAGAGAACATGAGATAAATTCGAACATCTGTCCTGTTTGCATGGGTCTTCCAGGGACTCTACCAAGAATAAATCAAAAAGCAATCGAGAAAGCCACTTTAATTGCAATGGCTCTAAATTGTAGCACTCCTGAAAAAATTGCATTTTTTAGAAAAAATTATTTTTATCCTGATCTTCCAAAAAATTTTCAAATTACCCAACTAAACATTTATGGTGATACTAGTGTTGGAGGATCTGGCATGGTGACTATAGGAGATAAAAAAATACGAATTAGTAGGATTCAGTTAGAAGAAGACCCAGGGAGGCTAATTTATGAGGGCAGCTCTTCTAAAAATCAAATTACACTAGTTGATTATAACAGGGCAGGAACGCCTCTTGTGGAGATAGTAACAGAACCTGATTTTGAAAATCCCAAGCAAGTACGAGAATTTTTGAATATTTTATCTGATTTACTTGAAAATCTTGATGTTTCAGATCCTAGCTTGGAGGGTGCAATGAGGGCAGATGCCAATGTCTCAATTGAGGGGGGGAACAAGGTTGAAATAAAAAATATCGGTTCGTTTCATGATTTAGAAAAAGCAGTTCATTTTGAAATAACAAGACAAGAAAGTCTTCATTCAAGAGACATTCCAATTATTCAAGAAACAAGACATTGGGATGATAAACGAAAAATAACAATCTCTTCAAGATCAAAAGAAGAAGAGTTGGACTATCGATATTTTTTAGAAAGCGACATTCCTTGGATAAGAATTGGAAAAGAGATTCACGAAAAATTAAAATTAGAAATGCCCGAAAGTATCAGCTCTAAAAAAGAACGATATGTTTCAAAGTATGGTATTCCCGACCAAGTTGCAAATGTTTTATCCTCTGATAAATTCTATTCTGATTTATTTGAAAAATCTCATACCGAAAATAATGCAAAAGAAATTGCAAATATAATTACCACTGATCTTATGGGATTGGTAGACACTAGAGAAAAAAGAGAACAATCAAAACTACAACCATCTCATCTAAATGACCTTGCTGATTCAATACGATCAGGGAAATTAACTAGAACATCTGCTAAAAATGCGTTATATGAAATTGTAAAAAGTGGGAATGAATTATCACAAGTTATTTCTGAATTAGACTTGGGAAATGTATCAGACGAAAATGAATTATTGAATATTATCAGCCAGGTTATATCCGAAGAACCTCAAGCAGTAGAGCAAGCCAAATCAAATCCTCAAACAGTTAATTTTCTTGTAGGAAAGGTTATGCAGAAAACTAAAGGAAAAGCTGATCCAAAACTAACTTTGGATTTATTAAAAAAAGAACTAGGTTAGAATATGAAAGATCTTTCCCTTGAAGATATTGAATTTATCAAAATTCTTGCAAACTCTGATTCCTCTCTTTTACAAAAGGGGATGAATTTTGCCACAAAAGACCGATTAGACTCTCATATCGGGGTGATTTTACGTGAATATTACAAAGAAAACACTAGGAATACGCCAAAAATTTGGACTGATAAATTTGAACACGCAGGCATATCCGATGATGATGGAAAGGCAGCCATTGCATGTGCTAGAAGGTTGGGAATAGATATTTCTTGAAATTAAAAATTTTTTACTAGAGGATCTTTGTAATAACTAATTGTCAAACTTTGAATTTATTCCAACTTTGGATCAAAAAGAAAATTCTAATATTTCCCGTTTTATGAAATCCCTTGATATTTCCACATTAGATAAATTATCTTCCAAGGCAAATTCTGATTTAGAATGGTTCTGGAAAGAAGTTGAACAATACCTCGGAATAGTTTGGGATAAACCATACGAAAAAATCTTAGATTTATCCAAAGGAATAGCATTTTCTAAATGGTTTACCCAAGGTAAGACAAACATTTACAAGTCATCTGTTGAAAAATTTTCAAAAATTAATCCAAATAAAATAGCTTACACTTTTGTTTCTGAAGATGGGGAAACTTCCAATATGACATATTTAGAATTGGACAAAAAAGTATGCAAACTTGCAAACTCGCTAAAATCATTAGGAATAAGGAAAGGAGATATCGTTGCCATTTATCTTCCCATGATGGAGCAATCTATTTTGGCAATTCTTGCCTCAGCTAAGATCGGAGCTGTACAAACAGTAATATTTTCTGGATATAGCTCTGAATCATTACAAATTAGATTGCAAGATTGTAACGCAAAAGTTCTTTTTGTATGTGATGGTTTTCAAAGAAAAGGAAAAAAAATTTCTCAAAAAAATATAATCAACCTTGCAACTCAAAATACAAACATTGAAAAAATTATCGTTATACCATACAAAGGAATTGATATCTATGAAAAATCTGAAAAAATTCTATTTTATAATGACCTAGTATCTTCTCAATCCGAATCATGTGTCACTGAAAATACAGATTCAGAGGATCCATTATTCATTTTGTACACGTCTGGAACTACTGGGAAACCCAAAGGAGTAGTCCATGTTCATGGAGGGTTTTCAGTTTTCGCTAGCTATCAGGCAGCTTTTTTGATTGACACTACAGAATCTGATGTAATTTTATGGCCTGCAGACATTGGATGGATTACAGGATTGGTTTGGAACGTTTATGGTCTTTTACTTCGAGGGGCAAATGCTGTAATTTATGATGGCGCACTTGATTTTCCTAATTTTAATAGAATTTGGGATATGTTGCAATTTTACGATGTGACTATTTTTGGTATTTCACCTACTGCGGTTAGATTATTTAAAAAAAATAATGTGCAACCACTAACTCTACACTCTCTAAATAAAATCAAAAATATTCCTACAACAGGGGAGCCTTTAGATGAGGATTCTTGGAGGTGGCTTTTTGAAAAAGTTGGGAATAAAAAAATACCAATAATGAATTTATCTGGAGGTACCGAAATAGGTGGTGCGATGCTTTCTGTTTTTCCTGGAATGAATCTTAAACCATCCACTGTCGGAATCCCATGTCCTGGAATTAATCTAGACGTTTATGACGATAATGGAAATTCAGTAAATCAAAAGGATGGATATCTTGTTATTAAATCTCCTTGGCCTGCAATGACTAGAGGATTATTGAACGATAATAAAAGATATTTGCAAACCTATTGGTCTCGGTTTAAAAATATTTGGTTTCATGGGGATTATGTCTTTGTGGATAGTGATGGTCTTTGGTACATGAAAGGAAGAGCAGATGATGTCATTAATGTTTCAGGTCATAGGATGAGCACCGCAGAAATTGAACATATTGCGATTAATCATAAAAAAATATCTGATGCAGCGTCAATATCTATTCCAGATGATATTACGGGAGAATCCATAGTACTCTTTGTTGTTCCAGAAGGTGAAAAAGAACAAAACCTAGATACTGAAATATCTAATTATATTTCTGAAAAAATTGGGAAACTTGCCAAACCAAAACTTGTCTTTATACTATCTGATCTCCCAAGAACAAGAACGGGGAAAATTATGCGACGACTATTAAAGGCAAAATTGTTGGGTTTGAATTTGGGAGACCTGTCTTCCCTTGAAAATCCTCAAGTTTTAGACGAAATTTCAAAATTAGATTGATTTAAGATTATTTCTCAAAAAATAATTAAATTATGTATTAATCTCTTTGACGTCAATTCCACGTCTAGTTATCTTGGAGTTTGTTTTGTTTTTGATATCTTTTAGATACCTTTGTATCATTAATATCCCATCTACTATTTTCGGGGCATTATTTTTTACAAATTCCATTTTTTCAGATGATGTCTTTGGAGGATTTTTAGCATAGTTTGTCATTGCTTTTGTCCCATTATAATCGACAAATGCAATTCTTGCACTAAAATCAGTTCTTTCTAGAACAAGGCTATCTCCACCGACTAATGCAGTATGATATGGGTGTTGAATAAGTGATTCAGAAAATTTTTGAGAATTCGATATTTTATTTGCCAAGAAATAATCAGAATATGCATTAAAGTTTGCAAGCAAATAGAATGTTGACTCCGGCTTTGTAGTCTTTACTCCTTCAATTTTGTTTAATGCCTGATATGTATAATCTCCCATTAATTGATGAATTCTTCTAGCTAACTCAAAATATTCATCCATCTCAGGACTGTCTTGAAAACCTGCAATTGCTGCATATTGAATTGGAGTAGATGTTGCAGTGTACTCTGTTGCAAGTATTTTTTTGAACTGTTGTCGTAGTTCATAGGTGTGTTGGGGGAAAATAACATATCCTAATCTGTACCCTCCAGCTGAGTGGGATTTTGATAATCCATTTGTGACAAATGTACCTTCTGGGTAAATTTTACCCATGCTGACAAATTTTTTAATATCATATGTTGTTTGAGCATAAATTTCATCAGAAATAACAAGAATGTCATGCTTTCTACAAACGTCAGTAATTTCTTCTAGTTCGAGTTGTGAATAAACAAGACCAGTTGGATTATTTGGATTGTTTAAGATGAGAATCTTTTGTCTATCATGTAGTCTTAATGTAAGGTGTTCAAGATCATTGGGGGTAATTTTGCCATTTGAGTGAACATGCAGCATGTGATAATTTTTTTTTAAAAATCTGATTTGTGGTAAATATCCGAGCCATGCAGGTGTAGGCAGGATAATTGTCCCGTGAAGGATCTCCAAGAGATTGAAAATAAGCTCCTTTGTACCTGGTCCAACATATATTCGTCTAGGATCTGCATCAAATCCAAAATTTCGTTTGTTGTATCGTGAGATAGTTTCTCTTAGTTCCGGAAAGCCTTGTACGGAGGCATATGATCCCCTACTTGCATTTTTAATTAATGCATCTTGCACTGGTTTTGGTACGGGGAATGGAGATTGTCCAAAAGCAAATCCATAATATCCAAAACTACATTCGGGATGAGGACAATCAGAATGAAATTCTTGCAAAAATGTATTTAATTTTAGATTTTCCGGTAATTCAATATCTTCAACTTGCTGGTCGATAACAAATTTTTTCATTGATTTTCCTCCATCTCGTAACCCATACCCTAACTATCTAAGCAGAGTTATCATCTTTTCTATTTTGTAGTACTGATTTGATTTATTGTCAACAGATACTTTTGGACTGAAATTAGAAGGTAGATTATTTTAAGAGTTTTTTATCTATGTGATAGTTCATTATGATGTTTAGATTTGGTCGTTCTCTAGTTTTTGTTTCAACTCTTCATATTCATCAATGGTAATCTCTCCTTTTGCCAATCTTGTTTTAATGATAGCAAGTGGATTCGAAGAAATTGTTGGGGATATTATTTTTCTTTTAATAAGATCTTTGTTTAAAATAATGTGTCTGGAGTTAGTGTCTATCTTTCTTTTAATTCCATAAACGGCCCCAAATAATACTGCCAATCCTCCTACTGCTAATACCATTTGAGCCAATTCATCATTATTTCCCACATCTAGGGTTTCTGACTCCATCAAAATATCTTCATCCTTCGGAATAATCTCAGATCCTGCACTAGTGTTGGTATATTCTATTTCTATTTGAGGGGGAATATTGTAACCAACAGCTTCCTCTATCGTAAGATTGGGATAATTTCTATCAAACCATGATTTGTAAACTAATTCACTGTAGTATCTATCCAAATAGTAGTCTGGATTCTTTGTCTTATCAACAAAATCTGCAATTTGGGATTGATTTTCATTTGTTCTTTCTAAGGAACGAATATCAATATTTTCTTCGACAATTTGACTTTCAATTGTTTTGGGGGTGGGTTGTAGTAGGATGTTGGTTATTTTTACCTCTTCTTTTAATATATAATCCGATTCTAAAACACCGTTTGAATTTTCATCAGAATTTTTGTTTTCATTTAAAGGAATATTATCCCATTCAAATGATTGTGTTTTTGCCGCAGTCATATTTAGGATAAATGCTGTCGCATTGTAGGTACCTTGAACTTGAAATTTCTCATTAATTGGAATGTCTTGTTCAAAGGAATTATCTGATTGGATTTTTGTTTGACTTAATAAAACAAATTTATCTCCAGGATCTCTCAAGACTATTGTTACTAGTCCGGAAGTATCTTTTTCCACCGTGCCTTTAACATTTATTGAATCTCCTTTAAAGTAAGAATTTTTATCTAATTGTATCTCTACAACTTCAGCAAATATAGGTAAAATTCCTGAAACTAAAATAATCAATGTTAAAAATAATAATGATGTTTTTCCCATAAGTTTTTTATATTTTTTATGCTTTTTAAAAAAAACGTAGAACAGTTATGAATCTCAGCATGGTAATGTTTAAAATAAATTAATTTTTAATTATACTCCTATTACCCCTAGAATTACATCTCCAAAAAGTAATTGAATTATGAACCCTCCAAAAATAAAGATCATAAAAGGTAATCCTGGAGTGACCCAAGTATCCGGAGTTGTGCAATATTCCGCAGAATCTGAGTTGTGCATTACAATATTGAGTCTTTTTTTCTTTCCTATTTTTTTTTCTAAAGAAAAGCAATATTTGGGGTTTTTTGATCTATATCCTAGGAACATAGCCAAAACTTTCTTTGATGTGGGTTCATCAAAATCAAGAAAAATATTCTCTTTTCTTAAAATTAGGAAGGAATTACGGATAAAATTAATTATCATTGGTGATACTGAAAGTATGGTACTATTAACCAAGATTGAAAAAGGACTAATAGCCGAATCAGAGAATGTTGCCATTGGCGCCAAAGATACTAAAACGATTAATCCTAATGCATCTGCACCCCCAAACAATCCAAACCTCCATAGTATCAAGACCAACGGTGCTATAATTAATGAAAAACCTATTCCCATAGCTGCCTGGATCAAGTCAGGTTCTAGGAATAAGAGGGTCACTGAGATTACTCCAAAAATAATCCACAATAAATCAGATATTTCTCGTTTTCGAATATCAATGATCGTAGCTAAACTTAACATAACTAGGGCAAGAATAATTCGAACGTGGAAGATATCTATTTCTAACATGATTTAATTCTCATTTATTTTTTTGAATTAATTATCAAAAGTATCTGATTTCTCTCTTAATTCCTCTAAATTTCTTTTAAAACTAGAACCAATTTTTTCAAATTCAACATATTCCTTCATCGTGGATTTGAATTTTAACATGTCGGATGTTTTGGTAGTTCTAATTTTCTGATACGAATTCCATAATTTTATCATGTCATATTTTAATAATTTTAAATCTTCAATTTTTTTCTGCTGATTTTCAATTATTGCCTCAATGGCATGTTCTATAATTACTGCAGAAAATCTTGTGGGTCGTTCAATAGACTGTTTCACAATTCCTTTTTTTTCAAGAGTTGACAACAAATGATATGTCTCCGTTCTTGGAATTCCCTCAGCTTGTGTTATTTTAATCGCTTTTGATGGTCCATTTTTACTCAAAAATAAATAAATTTTTGATTCGTTTTTTGTCAAACCAAAATCATGTAATTTTTCTTGTATAACTTGCAACAGCTGATCTTGATTACTCTTGCTACCCGATATTGGTTCTTCAAATCCCATAAAATGTAATATTGTAAATATGACATAAGGGAGGACATGTAATTTCATATGACACACAAAATCCTTGAGGGTAAATGACACCTTTTTATAAAATACAGGTAAAAATTTACTGTTGATTAGAGCAGTAGTTATTGATGATGATAAAGACACTCTCCAATTATTTAGCGACTTGCTTACTAGTAATGGGATTAAGGTAGTTGGGAAAGGGTATAATGGTCAGGATGCCATTTTTTTGTATCAAAAGTTAAAACCAGATGTTTTATTTTTAGATATTTTAATGCCAATTTATGATGGGATTTTCGCTCTACAAAAATTGCGAGAAATTAGTAAAGATTCCAATATCATCGTAATTTATGATAAATTAAGTATAGATAAAGAAATTGAATTGAATCGATTAAAGCCATCGGCTATTATCCGAGAACCAATAGATGTTGATGATATTTTAAGAAAAACCCATAAACTTTGCATACCTTCAGGAGATTCTTTAGATGTGATGAAAAAGACTATCGTGGTCCTTGCGATGAAAAATACATTCTTAGAATTGGGATTAGAGGAATATGATAAAATTGTTTTAATGCTGCAAAAAGATCACAACTGCACACTAGAGGACTGTTATGATAATCCTGAATCTTTAAAACAAGTTTTGCAAGATCTGCTAGGAGATGCCTATCCTGATGTAATGGGTTCCTTAAAGGATAACATTAAAAATATATCATCACATAAATCAACAGAGAATTTCCTTGATGCTCTGAGTAATTAATTACTGTTAAATCAAAAATCTTTATCTATTTTTTATGATGGGTATTTTTTCCTTGATATTTTCAAGCCTTTCGGTAAATTCTAATCTTTCAAATATATCGTCTACACGATTGAAAAGACTTTCAACTATGGGGAATCTCTCGGTGATGGGATCAAGCAACCCTCTTTTTCTAAGTAAAATGCTGCTACCAATTACAGCCCCTGGAACGAGAATAAACACCACATTATTTTCTAGTGTATTTTCATTTTCAGCAACTCCTACCGAAGGTTCAACTGATTTTGTTATTGTAATCTCTTTTGAAACGATTATTTGATTAAATTCCAAAGTTGTTGCCTCGACTTTTATCCTCTCAACATCATCAGCAATTAAGGTCAGTTTGATTTTTCCACTACTATCTGTAGTCTTTGATATTTCTTGAATTTGTGCGCCTTGAATATTCCAATTAACTCCAATGTTTTCAAGAGGAACATCTAAAATTTTTGCATCTAATACCACATCAAATACTTCTCCTGCAACAATTGAATTCACCGTAGATATTATTAACATGGGCGTGGTTTCTACCGTTTTAATATTGAATTTAGATAATGGGAAATCACCTGCAAGTACAGAGATTTCCGTTTCTACTACTTGATTTGGGATGATTTCAAACAGTGAATGATATGTTCCTTTTTTGATAGTTACAGTTTGAGGCATCTCAATCGTATTGTCGTTTGCAGCAATTCTGAATTCAATATCCTTATTTGCAAAAATAGGTGTTTCTTTATCATCAAGTATTTGTAATGATAATGTGTTTTTCATACCAGACAACAAATGATCTGGATATGCAAGATCAACTTTGGCAGGTTTAGCTACTCCGGTTTCAAAGGACATCGTAGTTGTAAATTCATTTGCTTCAAAATCTAGATTTGCTTTTCCTTCCTTTAATGACTGTGATTTTAATAATGCAATTGATTGACCTTCACTAATCGTTTGTACCGATGTTTTGACAAATTCGTTTGGAGCCATGACAACGTTTGATGTGTCAGGAAAATACCAGCTAGCATTATTTGGATCAGCAAGATACACTACCAGTGGAAAATCAGAACCTGGCATTACTTTGGGAATTAAAGATTCTGATACTAACCTTAACTCTAATCTTTCAGGACCAAACACAATTGGAAAAATTGTTTGTTTTTCTTGACCAATCACTGTTACTTCTAATACATCTGGTTTTGTCTGACCCATCTTTCCAAAAATTAATTTTGCACCAGAACCTGTCTCCATCCTATCATCAGATATTGCCAAAACATCTAGGTCAGAAGAATTTATTTCAGATTTTACCGCATTTAGATTTAGTAAAGAAACACCATTACTATCAGAAGGATACAAAACTCCAATCAACTCCTCTCCGCCTGAGGCTAGCAATGGAATTGTTTCTAGTGTTGTTATCGGATCATCGACATCAAAAGTTAGAACTGTTTGGAATTCTACTGAATCTGACACTAGATAGTCTTCAGCTGAAATAGTGACATCATATGTTTCTTCCAATCCTGCTACAACTGATAGTTTGGCATAACCTACAGAGGAACCAGGTGGAATTACTATGGAATTAGCAGTGCTTATTTCATTTGGCGGTCTTTGGCCGAATGTTGGTTTAGCATGATCTATCTTTAAGGATATGGGAATACTTTCAGTTGACTTGATTGGGGACCCATCGGGTCCTTGTAATTGAACAATTGCAAATGTACTAGATGTAGCAAAGTTACTTATTTTTTTAGGTATTACATATAATTGAATTTTGTAATCTT